>Ga0326728_10019626_pt1 | contig 13079 bp, 9 predicted proteins | sample MB3enrmetagenome_FD_207602 | JGI IMG/M metagenome (GOLD analysis project Ga0326728, IMG submission 207602) | Lab enriched peat soil microbial communities from McLean, Ithaca, NY, United States - MB31MN | ecosystem: Environmental > Terrestrial > Soil > Wetlands > Peat | place: USA: New York...
TGGTCTTGCCGCACAGGGTCAGTTGGGACTTTTTGCCCGCCGCAACATCTTCGGGCTTCAATCCCTTCCAGGGTTTGCCCCCGCGCCGTTTCTGCGCCAGGGCAAAGGCAAAGCGCAAGCAACGCTCCACGCCGCGGCGGGTGTTGACGCTTTCCTGGAGGGCGATCTCGTGGGGCGTTCCTTTGAAGACGAATCCGCCCGAACCGGTATAAAGCCCCTCGTTGTTTTCGCGCACGACGACGAAGTCAATGTCCTCCGGCTTTTTATCCTTGAGCGGGCAAAAGCGCTCATCGTAGAGCTTGACCGGCCGCAAATTGATGTATTGCTCCAGTTCGAAGCGCAGGCGCAGCAGGATGCCTTTCTCCAGAATCCCCGGCTTGACGTCGGGATGGCCAATGGCCCCCAGGAGAATCGCCGGGAATTTGCGCAGTTCCCCGACCACGCTGTCGGGCAGAGGCTCCTTGGTGCGCAAGTAGCGCGCGCCCCCGAGGTCGTAGGAGGTATAATTCAGTTTCAGCCCGAATCGGCCGCTGGCGGCGTCGAGCACTTTGATGGCTTCGCCAATGACTTCCGGTCCGGTGCCGTCGCCGGCAATGACTGCGATATCGTAGCTTTTCATCTTGGCCGCCATCAAGGCGGGAGGGCGATGCTAGTCAATTGGCGCGGGCTGGCAAATGAAATAGTCGAACAAAGTCACGCTGTCGGCTTTGGTCCAGACCCCGACAGCGCCGGGGATTTCATTTTCGCTTGGCCCAGGTCATTGGAATATCCTTCCTGCCGGTGGCCAGGATTTTGCCCTTTTCATCCAGCATCTGAATCTCGAGGGTGTCCGCCTTGAAGACGTCCGGGGATTTCGCATCGGGCGGCACGGAGATTTTCACCAGTTGCATGCCGGGGCCGGATTTGAGCGAAACGTCATTACTGGCAAACCAGTCCGCGGTGGATGGATTGGACGAGTCAAAAACGCGCAGATGGAGCCTGCCGCCATTGGCCAGCAGATTGTATTTGACGATCACGTAGCCGCCGAAGAGGTCATTTTGTTTGAAACTCTCGATTTGCACGGTGCTCTGGGACGCGGCGGCCGCGGCCGGGGCCGCTTTGTCTCCCCCGGGCACATGCCAGAGCAGGATCATTGTTCCCTGAAAGATGTAGGATTTTACACCGGAGGCATTGACCAGATAGATCCAAATCTTATCCGTGGGCAAAGTGGCCCGCCGGAAAGCGTCCGCCGCCGCGGCGCCCAATTTGACCGGAAAGAGGATGGAATTATGGCTGCTCCGGCCAACGTCCACGACCGGGCTGGAAAAATATCCCGAAACCGAAGGGTCATCGGTGCTGACCATGTCCACTCCCATCTTTGGCCTCCCATCTTCCTTCGAGAAATCATAATCGACACTGATAGTCATTTCAGAACGGTCCAAACTGCGACTGAAGATATCGACATTGCTGACTTTGGTTCGGAAATTTGAAGCCAAAACGAAGGAAGGCGTCGTGGCTCCCGGCGGCGGTTGTGAAACGCGGGCTTCGGCTTCGGCTTTGGCCCTGGCTTCGGCAGCCAGCCGTTCCTGTTCGGCCTTCAGGCGGGCTTCTTCAGCGGCTTTGGCTTCGGCTGCGGCTTTGGCTCTCGCTTCGACAGCCAGCCTTTCCTGTTCGGCCTTTAGCCGGGCAGCTTCGAGGGCTTGGGCAGCGGCCTTGGCTTTCGCTTCCGCCGCCAACCTTTCCTGTTCAGCTTTTAAGCGGGCTTCTTCGAGGACTTTGGCTTCAGCGTCCGCTTTGGCCCTGGCTTCCGCCGCCAATCTTTCCTGTTCGGCCTTGAAGCGAGCCTCTTCGATGACTTTGGCTTCGGCCTCGGCCTTGGCCCTGGCTTCCGCCGCCAGCCGTTCCTGTTCGGCTTTTAACCGGGCTTCTTCGAGGGCTTTGGCTGCGGCATCCGCCCTGGCCTTGGCTTCTGCGGCCAATCTTTCCTGTTCGGCCTTTAACCGGGCTTCTTCGCGGGCTTTGGCTTCGGCCTCGGCTTTGGCCTTGGCTTCTGCCGCAATTCTCTCCTGTTCGGCCTTCAAACGAGCTTCTTCGCGAGCTTTGGCTTCGGCCTCGGCCTTGGCCTTGGCTTCCGCCGCCAGCCTTTCCTGCTCGGCTTTTAACCGGGCTTCTTCGCGGGCTTTGGCTTCGGCTGCGGCTTTGACCCTGGCTTCCGCCGCCAACCTTTCTTGCTCGGCTTTCAGCCGGGCTTCTTCGCGGGCTTTGGCTTCGGCTTCGGCTTTGGCCTTGGCTTCTGCCGCAATTCTTTCCTGTTCGGCCCTTAACCGGGCTTCTTCGCGGGCTTTGGCTTCGGCCTCAGCCCTGGCCTTGGCTTCCGCCGCCAGTCTTTCTTGCTCGGCTTTCAAGCGGGCTTCTTCGGCGGCTTTGGCTTCGGCTGCGGCTTTGGCCCTGGCTTCCGCCACCAGTCTTTCCTGCTCGGCTTTCAGCCGGGCTTCTTCAAGGGCTTTGGCTTCAGCCTCGGCTTTGGCCTTGGCTTCGGCGGCCAGCCTTTCCTGCTCGGCTTTTAAGCGGGCTTCTTCGCGGGCTTTGGCTTCGGCTTCGGCCTTGGCCTTGGCTTCCGCCGCCAGCCTTTCCTGCTCGGCTTTTAACCGGGCCTGTTCAAGGGCTTTGGCTTCGGCTGCGGCTTTGGCAGCCAGCCCTTCCTTCTCGGCCTTCAACCGGGCTTCTTCGAGAGCTTTGGCTTCGGCCTCGGCCTTGGCTTTGGCTTCCGCGGCCAGCCTTTCCTGCTCGGCTTTTAACCGGGCTTCTTCAAGGGCTTTGGCTTCGGCCTGAGCTTTGGCCTTGGCTTCTGCCGCCAGTCTTTCCTGTTCAGCCTTTAGGCGAGCCTCTTCAAGGGCTTTGGCTGCGGCCTTGGCTTTGACTTCCGCTGCCAATCTTTCCTGTTCGGCTTTCAAGCGGGCTTCTTCGAGAGCTTTGGCTTCGGCTTCAGCCTTGGCCTTGGCCTTGGCTTCCGCCACCAGCCTTTCCTGTTCGGCCTTTAACCGGGCTTCCTCGGCGGCTTTGGCTTCAGCTTCGGCCCTGGCCTTGGCTTCCGCCGCCAGTCTTTCCTGTTCGGCCTTCAAACGAGCTTCTTCGCGAGCTTTGGCTTCGGCCTCAGCCTTGGCCTTGGCTTCCGCCACCAGTCTTTCTTGCTCGGCTTTCAACCGGGCTTCTTCGCGGGCTTTGGCTTCGGCCTCAGCCTTGGCCTTGGCTTCGGCGACCAGTCTTTCCTGCTCGGCTTTTAACCGGGCTTCTTCGCGGGCTTTGGCTTCGGCCTCAGCCTTGGCCTTGGCTTCCGCCACCAGTCTTTCTTGTTCGGCCTTCAAGCGGGCTTCTTCGCGGGCCTTCGCTTCGGCTTCAGCCCTGGTCTTGGCTTCGAGCGCCAGCCGTTCCTGCTCGGCTTTTAAGCGGGCTTCTTCAAGGGCTTTGGCTTCGGCCTCGGCTTTGGCCTTGGCTTCCGCCGCCAGTTTTTCCTGTTCGGCTTTTAAACGGGCTTCTTCAAGGGCTTTGGCTGCGGCCTCGGCCTTGGCCCTGGCTTCCGCCGCCAGCCTTTCCTGTTCGGCTTTTAAGCGGGCTTGTTCAAGGGCTGCGGCTGCGGCCTTGGCCTTCGCCTCCGCCGCCACCCGTTCCTGTTCGGCTTTTAAGCGGGCTTGTTCAAGGGCTTTGGCTTCGGCATCGGCCCTGGCTTTGGCTTCGGCGGCCAGTCTTTCCTGCTCGGCCTTTAAACGGGCTTCTTCGCGGGCTTTGGCTTCGGCTTCGGCTTTGACCCTGGCTTCGGCTGCAAGCTTTTCCTGTTCGGCCTTTAAGCGGGCTTCTTCGCGGGTTTTGGACTCGGCATCCAGTTTGGCTTTTTCTTCCTCGATGCGTTTGGCTTCAGCGCCTTCCCTTGCGCGAGCCTCCTCGGCGGTCTCGGCCGGCTGGGCGTTGGGGGTGCCCCATTTAATGGTTCTGCTAAAAATGTTTTGGATGATCACACTGGCGCCGTTGTCGGTGAGCATCAAGATCCGAATCCGGTCCGTGGTCAGTTTTGTGGGCGCGCCGGGTTCGTCATTGAAAAATTTGACCTTGATGGAAATTGTCCCGTGCCCGGTGGGGATGCTCACCGGGTCCGCTCCGAACCAACTGGAGACTTTCTGTTGATCCTTGGTGGCGATGACTGGGATAAGCCGGGCCGACGATCCGCTGCCGCCGTCGTATGCATAATCCAGCGTCAACGTCACTTCCGAGCCGTCGGCCGATTGGTTGACAACGCGGAGATTCCGGATGTCGTTGTCGATGAACGTCCCCTGGTTTTGCATCGGGACCAAAACCGGTGCGGCGGGGAGGAGAACCACCCCGAGCTGGAGCGCGAGTAACCCAATATGCCGGCTTTCAAGCAATTTCATGCGCGGTCGGTTGACGTGACGTGGCGAGTATAGACAGGCGTCGGCCCGTGTCAAACCGTCAGTCGCATGAAAGGGGCGGAAAGGCACAAGCCAGTTCCTGAAGGCTTGCATTTTGCAATGCTTTGATTTTCTTAAGAGAATCCGCCCCGAAAAAAACCGTGAAATTTTCAGCATTTTGCAAAGTCATAACAAGTTGTCATCAAGGTGTTTACAAATTGAATGCCGCACAGGTCCGGCATGGCGGCTCATTTTTGCGGTGCAGAGGGCTAAAGTTATTCTGAATTGAGCGGAACCGTGTTCAGCTTGGTGAGGACCAAGTTGAAGGTTTCCTCGGCAATCGCGGCCTCGACGGGGTGCCAAATCCATTGGCCTGTCCCGCTTCTATCTCGTCGCGCCGGATCAACCTCGCTTTCCGCGCGGAAGAGATAACGGAAATCGTGGTGCAGGTGTTTGGGCTCGTTCTTTTCGGGATTGGCCGGGATTTCGTGCGTGTCTATGTCAATAGGCACAAGAGGGTCGGAATGGAAGGGCAGGTGGCGGCATGACTGAATATCTGTCTCTTCCAGGATTTCACGCAGCGCGGCGGCCAGCACGGTTTGGTCGGTTTCTTCGACGTGCCCTCCGGGCTGGAGGCAACGATCAAGGATCTTGTGCCGGACCAGCGCCAGTTTTTTGCTATCGGGAGACAGCACGAATCCGCTGGCCGTGATGTGGCCGGCAAAATTCTTGCGGTGGAAGACCTGTCTTGGGTCGGGGGTGTCGCACAGGAAGTTTTGAAGGAGACGCAAACGCTCCTTTTCATTCGGGAAAACCTCCAGATACCTGGCCAGGACTGTTTTCATGGCAAAGCCTTTAAAATTTCCCTTGACATCTACTATGGATGTAGTATCTACTAGCCTCACAGTAAATAAAATATATGAAATTTCGCGAACCGTCCAGACTTGAAATGCAGGTGTTGTCGGTCTTGTGGGCCAGGGGCGCTTCCACGGTGCGGGAGGTGATGGAGGTGATGCCGGACGGCAAAACACGCGCCTATACCACGATCCTGTCGGTCATCCAGGTGATGGAGAAGAAAGGGCTGGTGTCGCATGTCGCCGAGGGCAACGTCCACGTTTACCAAGCCCGGGTCTCGCGGCAGAAGGTGACGGGTCCGTTGTTGCGCGGATTGGTGAGCCAGGTTTTCGGCGGCAGCGCGGCGACGGCGCTGCAACATCTGCTGGCGGAAAAAGGAGTCAGCCGCCAGGAACTGGATGAAATCAAGGAGATTATCGCCCGGCACGAAAGAAAAGGCCAAATGCTGAATTCCAAAGGCTAAAGTATGAATCTGCTTCTGCAATCGCTGGCTTCGGAGGAATGGGCTTATGTCGTAAAGGCGTTGCTGCACACGTTGTGGATTGGGGGCTTGGCCGCAGGGGGACTGTGTTTTGCTTTGCGTGGGAAAACTGACCCGGTGGCGCGCTACCGGTGGTGCGTGGGTGCGTTGTTCGCCGTGGTCTTGGGGGGAATTGTGGCGTGGGCCGTCTTACAGCAGCGGCCAACCGTTGGTCATCCATCCAGCGCCGTGACTCCGACTGTGGTTGCGGCGCCGGCCAGCGGGGCAGCCGCGTCCCCCGGTGATGGATTCAGCGTCCGTGACAGCCGGGCCGATGGCCCTGGCGCTGCCGTGGCGGTGGACTCCCTGGCTGGCTTTGGTCTGGCTGGGCGGGACGGCGACGATGTTGGCGCGGGCCGGCTCACTGGTGGCCGAGGCGGAGAAGTTGCGCAGGAGGAGCAGTCCGCTGGCGAACGAGGCGGCGTTGAAACTCATCGAGGAAGCGCGACGCAAGCTGGGGTTGGCGCGTCGCCTCCAAGTGCTGGTGACGGAGCAACTGACATCGCCGGCGGTCATGGGGTTGGCGGCGCCGGTTCTCATTTTGCCGCTTTCCATGGTGACGACGCTGCCGATGGAGCAGCTCCAATTGATTTTGCTGGACGAACTGGCGCACATCCGGCGCGGCGATTATCTGGTTAATTTGTGCCAGCTTCTGGTGGAGTCGTTGTTGTTTTTCAATCCCGCCGTATGGTGGATCAGCCGGCAGATTCGGCAGGAGCGCGAGGCCTGTTGCGACGCCGTGGCGGTGGCGCTGGCGGGGGAAAGATTGCCATTTGCGCGGACACTGGCGCAAGGTGGCCGGGGAGTCGCTCGCGGCGGCCCCGGCCTTTGGCGACCGGCGCAATCCATCCGGGCTGAAGGATCGCATCCAACGGCTGCTCGTGCCGGGGTATCGTCCGGCATTGCAACTGACGTGGCGCGCGCTGCTGGTGGCGCTGTTGGCGGGGGGCGCACTGCTCATTCTCTCCGCCCTTGGCGTGCGTGTCACTATGGCGGCGATTCTTTCGCCACAGCAACGCATCGCCCGCATCGAAAAGAAAATGACCGAGATGGGGGAAAATCCCGAGGCGGTGGATGACAACGGCAACGGCGCAAACGCGCCTCAAGTGAAAATATCCGGTCAAATCCGCATGGCGGATGGATCGCCCGTGCCGAAATGGACTTACCTGCTCGTCCGATCTTCGATCAATCATTCGTCCTGCGTCACGTCAATGGCAATGGACGCGCAAAACGGATTTTTCACCAATTCGATTCGTGAAGGAACCCTCTTTCTCGGAGCTGAAGCTACCAACTTCGCTCCCGCCTGCCTTGGTCCGCTGGACGGCTTGACCACCAACCGCTTTGAGAACCTGGAAATCATTCTCCAGCGGGGTTTTGACGTGCCGCTGCAACTGGTGGATGCGGCAGACGGCAAGCCTGTGGCGGACGCGAAAGTCGCCACGATGTTTTTAATACGCAATTCCGGTTTTCAATCCCATTTCTGGAAATCCGGCGCGGACGGCATCGCCACGCTGACCCACTGTGCGGATATGCCAATGAACGTGACGGTGAATGTTCCGGGCTATGAGATTACGCAGAAGGAATTCGAACACGTCCGGGCCGGTGAGCCGCTGCGTCTGGCATTGCGGCGCGGGGCAAATGTTTCCGGCATGGTTCTCGACAAAGTCACCGGCCAGCCGGTGGCCGGGGCGGAACTGCATCTGCTTTATCAATCGGGTGCTGCGCAGGAGCGGAATTTTCAGTGGGACGACTCCTTGCATCTGCTGGGCAAAACGGATGCGCGCGGGGCGTTTGTGCTGAATCAACTGCGGAGCGGCGCGCGTTATTACATCGGAGTATCTCCGCCGGGACACGAATCGGTCATTCTTGAAAACATTTCCGCCGGTCAAAGCAATCTGATGGTGCGAGCCGGCCCGGAACTTGTGATTCGTGGTCGCGTCATCGGCAGCCTGGACCGGTTACAGCAAATTAACAATGAGCCCGTGCTGCGCCACTCGCGAGAGGAAAAATATGAAAACAGTTCCTATGACGATGGCGATTGGGCGCCTCTTCACACCGAATCTGGCGCGACCCATTTTCAATTTACCAACCGCGTGGCCGGACTGGTAAAAATCAGCGCTCGGAGCGGCGGCTCGTTTGAGCGTGAGGTGGACGCGCCGGTGGACGACTGGTTGATTGATCTCAACAAGACGCCGAAAACCAAAGCGCAGGATTTGCCAAAGCGCGAGGTGGTTTTCCGGTTCAAAGATCCGTCCGGCGTGCCGCCGCGCGGGACGGTGTCAGTGACAATCCCGGACAGCCTGGACATGAAGAATCTCACGGCGCACACCGTCGATGTGGGAATTACCAACGGCGAAGCGCGCGCGGAAATCGCCATCGGCGGGTGGACATCCATCGAACCGAAGCGCATGGCGGGCTACTGGTTCAGCCGCATGTACTCCATCCCAGTGACGAATGGCGCCGGCCCGCTGGTGATTGAGATTCCGCTTCTCCCGGCCGGCGCGATTTACGCGAAGGCGCGCAACGCTGACGGCACTCCGGCCGGCGGTTTGTTTTTTGGGGTGAGCGAATTGAAACGCGCGCCCGGCCGGGACGACAACAATTCGCTCGACAGTGGCGGCGACGGCTTCTCCGACAACGCGCCGCGCAAATGGGTTTCCGGCCCGCTGCCGCTCGGCGGGACGTATCAGATTGACGCCTGGCGCGGGAATTCGTTCTGTGTCAGCAAGCCGGTCAAGCTCACGGAAGCGAACCCGGACGCGGAAATCGAATTGCAATTTCCGCCTGGAAAAACCTTCGACGGCGTGGTGCTGGACGTCAATGGAAAGCCTCTGCCTGATGCCGAATTAAAAACCACATTCAATCTGCCGGACGGTCACGAGTTCGGATTGAAATCTGTTTTCACCGATGAGCGCGGGCGGTTTCGGATTGAAGACACAACGCCGGACCTGGGCGTGTATGCGGTGGAAGTGAATGCGCCGGGCACAATGGATGAGAGGGTGAAGCTGGACTTCGGTTCCCGGCCGCTGACGATCCGGCTCAAACCCGGGCGGACACTGGCCGGGCGCGTGGTGGAGGCTGGCACCGGCTACGCCATCCCCAACGCCGAAGTGCGCGCGCTGGATTACGACCGCAACAAGGTGCAGATGGTCAGGACGCGGACGGATGCCGCCGGGCGTTTCGAGTTCACCACTCTGGGCGATGGCAATTACACGCTTTACGTCGAGGACGGGCAGTTGCTCTCCGATAAAAAATTCCGAGCCGATGGCAACACAAATGTGGTGCTCGCGGTCAAACTTTATGCGTGGAGCCGGGTGAAGCCGAGAGCGCCGTAGTTGGAGAAAGAGGCGCTTTAATGAGTCGAGGCACAGCCTCGACGCTACAACACTACAAATATTTCGACTCGACATTGCTTTGCACACGATTGATTTTTTCAGCGTTATGGAACGCAAGCTCAAAGGGACGCCGCCGCGTTTGCCCGTCATCTTCCAACGTTTCGACGCGCCGCTTTATTTTGTCACGTTCAACACGCTGCTGAAGCGTCCGTTGCTGACGAATGATCCGGTCCACGCCGCGTTTCGAAGCTACGCGGAGCGCGGATTGGAATTTAATGCGGCGACGGGACGTTATGTTCTGATGCCGGATCATGTCCACGTCTTTGTCCGCATCGGGCATGACATGACGTTGCGCCGGTGGGAAAGCGGCTTGAAACGATGCCTGGGCAAGGCGATCTCCGCGCTCGGCCATGAGCCGACGACGATTCCGGGCGCAAAGCTGAAGAGTTTCTGGCAGCCGGGATTTTTCGACCATCTGTTGAGGCGCGATGAAAGTTACGCGCAAAAATGGGATTATGTCTGGCGCAATCCAGTGCGGGCAAAGCTCGTGGCGCAGCCGGAAGACTGGCCATATCAAGGCGAGGTTCATGTGATTGACGGGGTGTAGTTGTAGCGTTGAGCCTGTGGCTCAACCAGTCGAGGCACAGCCTCGACACTACACCTGAGAACTGGTCGAGGCACAGCCTCGACGCTACACCTGAAACGTATCGAGGAGGGGTTCGCCCACGGGGAGGGACTCGGGCAGGGGGGCGAATTCCGCGATCTGACGCCAGAGACGCGAAAAATCTTTGTTGACATCGCCGCTCAGGCAATCTGTCACCGTGCCCACGGCGTCGGGATATTTGTTGGTCAGTTTGCGGAAGCTGAACTTGGGATCGTAGAAGGCATAGACGAGTTTGCGCATGTTTTCAACGCCTTCGCGCATGAAGCGGCCATACCCGGCAAAACGTCCGGGGGAAAAGTCCCGCCCGACAATGGCCTTATGCACCTCGTCTCCCGCCAGCACACCGCTCTTGAGGGCGAGCATGACGCCGGAGGAAAAAACCGGATCGAGAAAGGCGAAGGCGTCCCCAACCAACAGCAGCCCTTCCATGCCGCAATGTTTGGAGTGATGCGTGTATTCGCTGGTCAGAAAGTAGGAGCCGGTCTGTTGTCCGCGGGCAAGATGCTGTTTGATCCATTGGTTCTCTTCAATTTCGCGCTGGAAGATTGCCTCGGGCGATTTCACGCCGCCGCGTGTCAAGTATTTGCCCTCCGCCACCACGCCGACGCTGATCCTGTCGTTGTGCTGCGGGATGTACCAAAACCATCCCTTTTCCGGCACGTAAGCCACGGTGGTCGCGCCGGCGTCGAGGCCCTCGTCGCGCTGGGCGCCCTTGTAATAGGTCCAGACGGCAATTTTGTTGAGCACGGGGTCTTTGACGTGCCATTGGTTGCGCACGGCGCAAAAGGCCTCCTTGCCGGAACAGTCCAAAGTAATCGGAGCGCGATATTCGGCCACCGCGCCGCCTTTGGTCTGGGCGCGCACGCCGGCGACGCGCCGGCCCTCCTGGATCAATTCCGTGACGGTCGTTTCCTCTTTGACGATGGCGCCTTTTTCGCGCGCGTTGTCGAGGAGCAATTGATCGAATTCCGAACGCAAGACCTGCCAGGTCTGGGCGACGGTGTCGCGGTCGTAACGGTTGAAAAAATAAAAGGGCTGGCTGGCCCGGCCGGACGGGGAAACGAATTGGACGCTGTATTTCTTGACAAAGGCCGAGGCGCGCATTTTATCTATCACGCCCAGCCGTTGCAGGGGCTGAAAGGTGAAGGGAAGCAGCGATTCGCCAATATGGTAGCGCGGGAACTTTTCGCGTTCGAGGATGAGCATGCGATGGCCGTATCCGGCAAGAATGGCGGCGGAGGAGGAGCCGGCGGGGCCGGCCCCGATGATGATGGCGTCGAAGGAATGGCCGTTTTTCATGGGAGATTACGGCGGCAGGATTTCCACGATTTCGGCCAGGGGCCGCTCGCGCGCATCAACCAGCGAATTGCGGCGGCCATGGAGAAGTTGCGGCCCCTGCAATTGCAAGGCGGTGTCAATATATTTGTCCGACGCCAGGCGCAGGAAGGCCCCGGGACGGCTGGCAAACGGGATGTTGAACCTGTTGAGAATCCAGCCCAACGGCTGCCGCCCGCGCAAAATCTCCTGGCGCGCTTCATGGGGGAACAAGTCGAGAAAGATCTTGATGGCGCCAAATTCGACGCGCTTTTGCCTGCGGTCCAAAACCAGCACCACTTCCCGGCAATACTCAGTTCCGCGGATGCGCCGCGCCAAAATCTCGATGTGCAGTGTTTCCTGGTAAAACTTCTCCAGCGTCGAAGTCATGTCCGTTTCGTGGTCGAGCAGGGAGCGATACGGTTCGGGCACCTCGTCCGGTTCGACGCGGTCGATGGCCGGCACCGCCTCGCCGCGCTCGGCGTAAAATTCGTCCAGCGGATAAATATCCGAATGGACGGGCCGCGGCGCAACCGGCGGCATTTCTTCCCTGGCCGCTTTCATCTTCAGGCGTATCGGGCGTTTTTGTGTTCGGGGAGGAAAAATTCGTGCAACAGCCTGTCCACCTGGAGCAGGCCGTCGCGATTCAACACCACCGCGCCGTCCTCGACCCGCCCAAACCCCCAATCCTCCAGGGCGCGGAGCGGTTGGGCAAAACGCCGGCGAACATCGACGCCGAATTTTTTCTGGAAATAATCGCAACGCGCGCGGCCGAGCTTGAGTTGCAAAATAAACTCGCGGATCAACCGCTCGTCGCTGCCCGGCGTCATGGCCCGGGAAATGGGAAAGCGGCCCGAATGGACGGCGTTGACGTAAGGCTCGAAATCGTGCTGGTTTTGGTAATGAGTCCCCTGGAGATGCCCGAAGGAGGCCACGCCCAAACCGATCAAGTCGGCGCCCGCCCAAAGACGGTCGCGATAGAGGAAGCGGGCTGATTCCTTATTTTTGACAGCAGTGTAGGCGCTGGCGACGGCGTAGCCGGCCCGTTCCAGATCGGCAAAGGCGGAGGCGACCCATCCGCGTTTGGTCTCCCAATCGGCGACGGGCGCGGCCAGTTTGCCGGAGGCTTTCATTTGCTGGTAGATGGTGGTGTTGTAGGGCACTTCCATTTGGTAAATGGTGACGCTGTCGGGGGACATCTCGATGGTTTTGCGGACGTTCTCGCGCCAGTTGGCATCGGTCTCCCCGACCATGCCGGCGATGAGGTCAATGTTGATCTGGGGAAAGCCGAGTTCGCGGGCATAAGAAAAGGCGCGGGCGATTTCCTTGCTGTGATGGGCCCGGCCGTTGATTTCCAGGATGTGATCGTCGAAGTTTTCCACGCCCAAACTCAAACGGGTGACGCCCAGATCGCGAATGGCCTTCAATTTATGGCTGGTCAACGTGCCGGGTTCGCATTCGAAGGTCACTTCCTCCGCCTCGTCCCAGGAGAGCAGCGCCTTCATCGAGCCGGCCAGATGTTGAAGCTGGTCCACCGACAAATAGGAAGGGGTGCCGCCGCCGAAATAAACGAAGTTGGCCTTGCGCCCGCCGAGGATCGGTTTGGCGGCGTAGAGGGCCAATTCCTTCAAGGCGGCGTCAATGTAGCCGCGAATGGCGGCGGAATCCTTGTCCGTATAGACTTTGAAATAGCAAAAATGGCAGCGCTTGCGGCAAAAGGGAATGTGCAGGTAAATGCCCAAGGGCGCCAGCGGGGAGCCGGGCGGCCGTTCCAACGCCGCCAGAACGTCCGGCACAAACTCCGGCTTCCAAAAGGAAAAGGGCGGGTAATTGGACACGAAATAATTCCCCACGGTCGTTTGCTTTTCAAGGGCCGGCGCGGGGGGCTTGATTGATTCCGCTGTGTTCATGACGTTTCTCAGTTGGATTTTTGGCCGAAGCAATAGACGTTGCCGTCGTCGCATCCCATCAGTATTTTTTCAGCGGCGACG
>Ga0326728_10019627_pt1 | contig 13079 bp, 9 predicted proteins | sample MB3enrmetagenome_FD_207602 | JGI IMG/M metagenome (GOLD analysis project Ga0326728, IMG submission 207602) | Lab enriched peat soil microbial communities from McLean, Ithaca, NY, United States - MB31MN | ecosystem: Environmental > Terrestrial > Soil > Wetlands > Peat | place: USA: New York...
TGCTGTCCAAGCCGCTCAAGGCGGTGATGAGGTAGCGAAAGAACGTGTCCGGCTCGTTGTCCGTCGTGTCCAGGGAATACCAGGCTGCGCGGAGTCTATCCCGCGCTATCCACTGGCAGACGAGTGAGGTCTTGCCGCAGCCAGCTGCTCCCGACACCACGAATAAGCGGCGGTCTTTGCTTTCCGAGAGGCCATCGACAATGCGGTTTCGATCGAGCATTCTCGCTTTGAGGGGCGGCACGTGGAGCTTCGTGCCGATGAGCACGCGGTGGAAACGGCTCCGCGCCGGACCGCTTCTCGGTTCCTTTGCAAACGACTCCATTGCATCCCCCGTCGTTAGCAGATTTCGAGGTCAATCTCTATTCTTGGCTACGCTTATGCCATTGTACGCCGATTCTCCTCATCAAAGCAAGGGAATCGGAAAGCGTCAAGAGGCAGAACCGGAAAACAAGAACCAATGGGGGAATCGCGAAATAACTGCCCGGGCTGCCCCTTTTTAATCCCCGACCCGTATCTTCATGGACCCCAGGGCTCCTTCGAGCCGCAGCTTCAGCCACGACTTCTCTTCGATCATCCGGTCTATGTGCCGGGCATCGCCAAAGTAGACGCAATGGGCTAGGCAGACGTTGTCGGCACAGGACGGGATAAGGCCATTCTCAACCCTGTGGAGGCACATGTTGCACTTCCACGCCGGCTCACCCGGCCCATCCATGGCGACGGCACCGTAGGGACAGGCCTTCGCACAGATCCCGCAGCCCGTGCAACGGCCCCTGTCGAGAAAAACGATCCCATCGTCCCGCTTCGTGATCGCCCGGAGAGAACAGGCAGGCACGCAGGGCGGCTCCTCGCAGTGGCGGCACAGATTGACAATAAACTTGGAGTCCGCTCTTCCGTTCGTCCTGCCCGGCCGCGCCTCGCCGACCCGGATCAGCTTCACACCCGTGGGCGCCCTATGCTCCTGCTTGCAGGCTACTTCGCACGCCTTGCAGCCCCAGCAGTGTTTGTCATCGACTTTGAGCGCAAATTTCATGACGCCCTCCCGTTTTCTGGGTAGATTTTGCAAAGCAGGGTCCGGATATGGGTGGCTCCCATGGCAGAGTCGCAGTTGTCGTAATCGTTCCTCGTGAGGATATTGATGTTCGACTCCCGCCATCCCGTTCCATTCTTTTCGGGGAACCACCACCCGTGCTGGCCTGCGACTACCCGGGGATCGATCCCGGAGGTCAGTCTGGCCCGCTGCCGCACCCTTCCTCTGGGTGACTCGATAATCACCCAATCGCCGTCCTCGATACCCTCTTTGGCAGCCGTATCCGGATGGATCTCGATCTCCGGGTCCGGGTGCAGGTCACGGAGCCACGGTATCTGCCTGTTCTCGGAGTGGAAAAACCCGGGTTGCCTTGCCCCGGTGATGAGGATATAGGGGTACTCTTCGTAGAGCGCCGCGTTGCTCTCCGGCCCTTCCGGCGCCTCCCGGAACATGGGCAAGGGATCGTAATCCCATTTTTCGAGGGAGGTGCTCCATAGCTCGAATTTCCTCGTGGGGGTCGAAAATCCGGCCTTCTTGTACTTGTAGTATTCGACCGGGCCCCTTATGCGGTCATGTTTCTCCTTGAACTCCTTCCATGTGATGCCCAAGGGTTTCAGAATGTAGTCAAGACCTCCTTCAAAATCGTCCCACCAGAACCGGCCCTGGCCCACCCGATGGGCGAGGTCGTTCAGCATCTCGTGGTCGGAACGGCACTCACCCACTTCGACCGCCTTTCTGCGCGCGAGAATCCAGCCGTGCCGCTTCCAGAAATCGCCTGTGTAGTCCATCTCCAGCCATGTCGCAGAAGGTAGGACAATGTCGGCCAGCTGGGCTGTCGGGGTGAGGAAGAAATCGGCCACGGCCATGAACTCGACCTTTTCGAGGGCGCGGCGGACCTCCGCGGCGTTTGCCCGCGTAATGACCGGGTTGGAGCTGATGAAAAAGAGCATCTTCACCGGGTAGGGCTCCTCGGTGAGAACTGCATCCCAGACTGCTTTGGGGTTGATGATGCCGAACCTGTCGGCAAGGCGGAACCGCCTGCCCTCCAGCCGTTTGGCGGCCTGCTCAGGCGGGAGGTATGCGTGGGCGGAGAAATTGCCGACGTTATGGATGGGAGGCGTCTTGAAGAGCACCTGCCCTCCAGGGGCATCGATGTTGCCCGTAATACCCATCAGGTGGAGGAGAATGCGGTTGTTGTCCGCGCACGTCACCTGCTGTTCTATGGCGACGCCCCACTGGATGCATGCAGGTGTGGTCGTTGCAAAAAGGCGCGCCGCCTCGCGAATCTTCTCCTCAGGCACCCAGGTTATCCGCTCCACCAACTCGAGGGGGTACTCGTTCACCCGCTCGACCCATTTGTCCCACCCGAAGCAGTAGTTCTCCACGAACTCCCTGTCATAGAGCCCTTCATTGACGATGACGTTCGCCATGCCGAGAGCCAGGGCCGTATCCGTAGCCGGCCGGAGCTGGAGCCAGATATCGGCGCGGGCAGCCGCACGGGTCTGCCTAGGGTCAACGACGATCAGCTTCGCGCCCGCGTCCAGAGCAACGGAGAACGGCTCTCCTTTGTAGCAATCGGGGTTGGACATCACCACGTTGTTGCCCCAGACCATGATGCACTTCGGCAGGTTTTCGTAGTCGGCAATGGGGTTTGTTCCACACGTGACGATGCTCGTCGATATGCGAGGTCCATAGCAGAAGTGACCGGCGGTGAGCACGCTGGGCGCGCCGAGGAAGTTGGCGAACCGGTAAATGGCGGCCTCATTCTCCCTGCCCGTGCCATAGCCGAGGACAATGGACTCGGGCCCATGCTCTTCTCTGTATTGCCCTATCCGTTCGGCGATTGTGTCGAGAGCTTCATCCCAGGAGATGCGCTCCCACTTTCCGCTCCCTTTGGGGCCGACGCGCCTTATCGGATAGGTGAGGCGATCGGGATGATAGGCGATTTCTGCCGCGGCCAAGCCCTTGCTGCACAGGGTGCCGTGATTGATCGGGCAGTCCGGGTCACCCTGAATCTTGGCGACCTTCCCGTCCTTCACATAGACATAGACCCCGCATCCACCGTGGCACCCCCGGCAATGACTCTTAACCACCGAGTCAAAGCCGTACACCTCCATTTCTTTTTCCACGTTCGAATACTTGAACTCCCTCACAGCTCCTCCTGGAACGGCAACCGGTTTTTAGCAAAAGGCCATAAAAAAAGCCGCAGGCTTGTCTGCCTGCGGCTTTTTATTGCCAGTGTGCAGGATCAACCTGCAGGCAGAGGGCACCCCCGGGCATAGTAATAGTAATAATAGAGAGCCGACGGCGACTGATGATCTGCGGAAGTCCCGAATGCCTTGGTTGACATGGACCCAGTATATCCCGGTTCGGGCGGGTTGTCAATACAACGATGGCAATGAGTCAGCGGCGCAAGAGCGGGCGCCCTCGATGAAGAGAGCTTAAGGATATCGGGGCGGGTGCGATAAACTTTTCGTAGTCACGACCTTCCCCAGAGGTGCGCCGATGAGCACATATTACATTCACAAAGAGCCGGTTCTCGACAAAAGGAGGTCCCTTTTTGGGAACGAGTTCTCCTTTCGGAAATGCGCTTCGAGCGGAAACGGCACGAAGTGGCCGGCAATGAGCGTGGACGAGGACGTGGTCGGCGCTGTATCCTCGGAGGGAGGATTCGAAAGCCTCATCGGGAACAAACCGGCTTTTCTCAATCTCGACGCAGCCGCCATGAAAGGGGACATGCTTGCCTTTCTTCCGAGGGACAGCGTCTTTCAGGTACCGGAAAGGGACGCATCGAACAAGGAGGTGCTTCCCAATATTGCCATGCTGAAGAAGCAGGGGTACCGGATCTCCGTCGACTACACTCCGTCGGAACGGGGCATCCTACCTCTCCATAAGATCGCCGACTTCGTACGGATAAGCTCCGCTTCCTTCTCGGCGAGTCAGACGGCCTTCTTCAAGAAGCTCCCTGCCAAGCTCATCGCAGCGTCCGTGGAAGACGGAGAGAATTTCGATAGGTTTCGCGACCTGGGGTTCGATCTCTTCCAAGGACCTTTCTTCATGAAGTCCTCCGGCAACGGGTCACCCTCCATATCGTCCACCCAGCGGGTCCTAATGCAGTTGTACAATGACCTCCGGGCAAACCAGGACGTGGGCGTCATCGAAAGAATCTTCAAGAACGAACCAAAACTGGCTTACGGATTGCTTCAGCTCATGAACTCCGCATTCTTCGGGGTAGGCCGGAAGGTCGCCTCCATCGGAGACGCGATCGCCCTTCTTGGATATGAAAACCTGGAGAAATGGGTAGTCCTCCTTCTCTTTACGGTAGACAGGGACGCTCAGTCTCACCCTTTGATCGAGAAGGCCCTGACGCGGGCCAGGCTGATGGAATCCCTCGCGCTGAGGACGGGACCGAAGACCCTCGCCGAGCGCGCCTTCATCACGGGAATGCTTTCTTTCATGAACGTCTTCTTCAATATGAAGTCCGATGAAGTGACGGAGAAGCTGAGCCTCGTCCAGGAGATAGAGGACGCATTGACGCGAAAAGAGGGCGTCCTGGGCATGCTGCTCGCATTGGCCGAGAAAGCGGACAGGCAGGAGTACGACAGCATGGAGGAAGAGACAGGGGCGCTCAAGCTCTCGACCGAAGACGTTCTGTGGGCCGAGACGAATGCTGTCATGGATTGGAGAGTCCTCGACAATCCATTGAAGGTTCGCCTCTCTGTTTGAGAGGATCACTCAAATTCCCTGACGATGAACGACGAAGCGCCCTTTTAGTCAAAAAGAGCGCCATCCAAAGAGAGACTCGTCCGCATCATCACGAGACTGCTTCGCGTCCCGATAGGCTGAAGAACCGCCGTCTCGCTGGCGTTTGAGTGTCATCCGCCATGTTCGACGTGATCCGGGTATTTTCCGAACTTGAACGCCCCATACCAGAGAGACCTCATCTCGGGGGTCGAGAGGTCAAGCTCATTGAGAATCTCCATGGTGAAATCGATCGGTCCCAGTCCGCTCGCGGTGATCACATGGCGATCCCTGACTGACAATGAATCCACATAGTTGCCGTGTTCCGAGTATCCGGGGACCATCTTTGAAAGATAGCTTATCGAATTGCTCGTGTGCTTCCTTCCCCGCAGGATTCCGGCCCTGGCAAGCACCGTTGTGGCTGCGCAGATCGCGGCAATGGGTATTTCCTGCTTCTCGCAGCGATTCAGGAACTGATCGATCTCTTTCCGGGGGTAGGAGCCTTCCCACATGTAGCCGCCAGGCAGCAGGAAAACCAGAACATCGTCGAGAATAACCCGCGATAGGATCGTGTCAGGCAACACGCGCAACCCGCCCATGGAAACGACGGGTTCTTCCGAAAAGCCGGCAGTCTTGACCTCAACCTTCCCCAAACGTCTCAGCTCGGCGAGGACATTGCCGAGCTCCCAATCGGCATACCCGTCGAACAAGAGCACATACGCTTTTTTCATTTCCCTTTTCCTCCTTTGCCATCAGGCCTTTTTGAATCTCATGCGGGAGCGTGGGTAGGGGAGACCGAGGGCTTCCACCCTTTTCCTCCGGAAGACACAGGCAGGCGATCCCGCTGCCTTCACGGATGAGTGTGGCCATCTGGGCCTCAGTCAGGAATTGCGCGGAAAAGAAGATATCCCCTCGATTCTCCCTGGCCTCATCGTCAGTGATCAGGACACCCTTCCCCTGCCGCAGCGCAAGAAGCCCGTTTTCGACGCACTAAAAAAGGGCTGCCAAATGAAGATAGGAGAGACTGATTCATGGTAAACCTCCTCGTGTGGTGAGCTTACCGGAATCAGGGCTTAGGGAAGACAGCTATCCGATGCGAAGGAGAGCCTCCCTAGGAGAGCCTCCCTAGAGGAGGGGTCTACAGGGAGTTGCATGCTGCCCTATCCTCTTCCATCCGGACTTTGACCGTCGGCTCTGGCATCTCACCAGATCTACTGACCTCCCTTCGTTTCGAAAGGAGCGCTCGCGGGCTCCCCGGTGCAACCGGGATACCGCCGGTGGGGATTTTCACCCCGCCCTGAGAATAAGCATAGTAAAAGCTACATCATCCGGGTGATTGCTGTCAATGGTGAGCCAACACAAAAGTCTTCGAGATGCTCGAGAACCTCGATGAACTCCCGTTCTGATATCGGCGGGGCATGTGCCGCATGAACATCGAAGGACCTGTGGGCGATACTGTTCGCTCACACCACTTACGCCGCTGCCCGGTTTTTCTGGACTCGCTCTCTTATGTTGATTTTGATTCTTCAAACTCCTTAAACTAAAGGATTGAAAGTCAGCCAAAACAAACGGAGGAAGTATCCTTGAACCCCAAGAACGGGCCGAGAGCCGATATGACGGAGATTCACGCAGATCTGTCAAGTGTCGTCTGCGGTGAATTACCTTAGAAAAAGAGAGATAGGAGGCGCGATGAAAGTTCTCGCAGTCAACGGAAGTCCGAGGAAGAAGTGGAACACGGCGATGTTGCTTGAGAAAGCCCTCGAAGGAGCAGGATCTCAGGGAGCAGAGACGGAACTGATCCATTTATACGAGCTCAGTTTCACTGGATGCATAAGCTGCTTTGCCTGCAAGATGAAAGGGGGTAAGAGTTATGGGCGGTGCGCCGTCAAAGACGATCTGACACCCGTCCTCGAAAGCGTCGAAAAGGTAGACGCCCTCATCCTGGGTTCCCCGGTCTACTTCGGCACGGTCACCGGAGAAATGAAATCGTTCATGGAACGCTTGTTGTTTCCCTACCTGGCCTACGCGTCACCGCCTGAGCGGATATTCACCAGACAGGTAAAGACCGCATGTGTCTATACCATGAATGCCTCGGAGGAAGGCGCTGCCGAGTCCTGGACACGTCCCTTCGCGATCAAGGAATTTGTCGCGCAGGAGACACTTCCCGTCATTGAGACGTATCAGTTCACCCTCCATATGGCCTCGAACGAGTTGCTATTGAGAATGATATTCGGAACAGGGGAATCGTTGTTGAGCTATCAGACATACCAATTCGAGGATTACTCAAAGGTCGTTTCGAGTCGCTTCGACCCGGAGGAGAGAGCGCGGAGGCGCCGGGAAGTCTTTCCGAAGGATTGCGAAAAAGCCTTCGAGATGGGAGCAAGGCTCGCACAGGGGTAAAGTCTGATTGCTCTATGTACACAACCTTCCTGCCCTGCAGTCGTTGGCGCTGGGGGGCACAAAAAGGGGCGCTCCTAGAAACTTAAAGAATTATGTCTCCAGTTGCTTATACCCATTCTCATGGGCGATCTCCTGCGTTCGCTCAAGAACTTAAGAGTGGCCCCATTGGCCCATCGCTTAATGGGGGTAATTCAGAGCCTTCATGAACGAGCAGGGCGGAGGACATTTCGATCGTGATGAGGCCGGGTTGCCGCTGCGCAACCGGCGTTTGTTGCAGTTTCTTTCCGCCCGTGTATCATCTGCCCTCGCCTATCAGATGTTGGCAGTCGCCGTGGGCTGGCAGATTTACGCACTCACGGGCAGCCCGTTCTTTCTCGGCTTGGTCGGGCTTGCCCAGTTCCTGCCCATGTTTCTCCTTAGCCTTGTAGTCGGGCACGTGGCGGACCGATACGATCGCCGGTCAATCCTTCGGGGAAGCCAGTTCATCGAAGGGGCCGCGGCCCTGGCGCTCGCTGCAGGAAGCTATTCCGGCTGGCTCGGCAAGGAAGGCATTCTGGCAGCCGTGCTCATCCTCGGCGCGGCGCGCGCCTTTGAGGCGCCAACGTCACAGGCACTGATGCCCGGTCTCGTGCGGGGCGAACTCTTCCCGCGCGCGGTCGCCTTGGCCACGTCATTATCGCAGACCTCCTTCATCGTGGGACCCGCCCTCGGCGGCCTCCTCTATGCTGCAGGGCCGACCCTGGTCTATTCGATCATCGGCTGTCTGTTCCTCGGGTCCGGTCTGCTCGTCTCTCTCATCCGTTTGGAGCGGAGACCGGTGAAACCTCAGCCTATCAATCTGAAATCCGTATTTGCCGGCATTGCTTTCATTCGAAGCAAACCGGCCATTTTCGGCGCCATATCCCTCGACCTCTTCGCCGTCCTGCTCGGCGGCGCCACAGCCATGCTGCCCATCTATGCACAGAAGATACTCGCTGTCGGCCCATCGGGGTTGGGGGTGCTCCGCTCGGCGCCCGCCGTCGGCGCGTTGCTCGTATCCCTGTTCCTCGCCCGCCATCCCCTTAAGGGCCGGATGGGCAGGACCATGTTCATAGCTGTCATCGTCTTCGGGGTTGCGACAATCGTCTTCGCCCTATCGTCCTCCTTCCTGTTGTCCCTTATCGCGCTGGCGTCTCTCGGTTCGGCGGACGTGATCAGCGTGGTCATCAGACAATCACTCGTGCAGATGGAAACGCCCGATGCCATGAGAGGAAGGGTGAGCGCCGTCAATTCGATGTTCATTGGCACCTCGAATCAGCTGGGGGAGTTCGAGTCGGGTGTCACCGCGGCCTGGTTCGGGGTCGTACCCGCCGTACTGATCGGGGGCATCGGCACCATAGTCGTTGCACTAGCCTGGATGCGTCTCTTCCCTGCCCTGGCGCGTTTCGACCGCCCGAAAGCCTAGAAGAAACCTTTACGAGGGTTTAGAGCAGGGCGCCCCAACCTTTCCGTCGCCTTCCTGAGAGCTTCCAGCCGCCCCTCGGGTATACACCGAGGGACACCCGTGACGATGCGTGGCGCCCATCGGGTCAAGGCGCAAAAGGGACTCTCTTAAGAACTTAAGAAGACTATGTCTCCAGTAGCTGATACCACTCTCAGGGCGATGCCCTGCGTTTCCTTAAGAACTGATTTCCTGGGAAGTAAGTCCTGTTTCTGAAATGACCAATTTGCTACAACCATACTGAAAGTCTGTTTCTTGAACAAGACATCCTCGCGGCTTCTTTAACTCTTCTTCTTGCCACATACTGTTGCCGATGGTAGTTTATAAGAAGCCGAAAACGGCTTCCCGGGATGCGTTCGGCACGGCTCCAACCAATAAGGAAGAACGTTCCAAAGGGGGTGCGTAAATGAGCGAGGGTTCAGGACAAAAGAACGCAGGGGATGAGCGCGGAAAAGCGGGCGGCGGCGTAACGCGCAGGAGGTTCCTGCAATCTGTCGGTCTTGGCGGAGCCGCCGTGGGTCTCGCATCGGTCGTCTCCCGTGCGGGGGCTGCGGAGGAAAAAAGGAGCGCAAAGAAAAGGACGAACACCAGGGGCACGAAAAAGAAGATCAAGCTTACCGTGGCCTTCTCGGATAACCCCCGCGTGCAGCCCCTGAAGGAGGGATTGGTCCAGCCGGAGCACATCGAGCTGGAATTCGAAAGGATTAGCCCCAACTACCTGTTCTTGCAGAATCTCTCGCAGGGCATGAAGACGGACGTCTCGGAAATGTCCCTCTCGGAGACGCTCCTCGCCAGGGACAGGAAGGATATGTTCGGCAAAGGCAGATGGGATTGGACGCCTATCCCGATCTTCCTCAGCAGAGGCCTCTTCTGGGCTGACCTCTATGTCAACAACTCCTCTGGCATAAAGGGCCTCGGGGACCTCAAGGGGAAGAAGATCGGCGTCCCCGATTATTGCATGACCGCTGCCCTCTGGTTCAAGATCACCCTGAAGGACCTCTACGGCATCGAGGCCTGGGACAACGTGTGGTACAACAACCGCACGAGGGCCGTGAGCCAAGGAGGGATGCTGAGCCTCGACTCCGAGGCCTACGGCGTCGCGCAGAACGTGAGGCTCTACTTCCTTCCCCTTGGCCAGACCATAGACATGATGCTCGACCGCGGGGAGTTGGACGCCTCATTCCCGCCCATCATGGACGAAGGCGTCACGGCAGACAAGCCTTCCGTTCTCGATCGCTACGGGGGAACCCAGATGACGAACAACCCCAGGATCCACAAGCTCCTCGACGACAGCGGAGAGGCTGCCATCTTCGAGTTCTTCCGCACAACGGGGTGCCACCAGCCGAACCACCATGTGATCATAAAGAACGAGGTCCTCGCCGAGCACCCGTGGGTGGCGATGGAGCTTATGGACGCCTTCAGGAAATCTAAAGAGAAGGCCTACGAGCAGGCCATGAAGACGCGGGGCACCTACCTCATCTTCGAGCCGGAGTACCGGCGGAAGCAAGCGGCCGTCTTCGGCGAAGATCCATACCCGCTGGGCGTAAAGGCCATGCGGAAGACCGTAGAAAGGGCGATCCAAGGTTCCCTCGAGCAGGGGCTCATAAGAAAGCCCATCAAGGTCGAAGACTTCTACTTCCGGACCACGCTGGATACGTGAGGGTGGCGGCCCTCAACCGCCCCCGGGGGATCAGCGCTGCTCTCAGCCGGCCCGCGGCTTGTGAGTCCAACATGACTGTTGTCCGCACCTTCCCACACTTCGACCGCCAAAGACGACATCCGGGCACCATTTGCTTGTCTTCTCATGCCAAAAGCGGTAACCTACGGTAGCTTAAGACCAGGAGGCAATACCATGGACAAGGGTTCTGAGATAAACGGTTTTCTCTCTGCCCTGGGCCTCGACGAGGAGCCGATGGGCATGTGCTACACGGATAAGGAGCCGGAGCAAGGAGTTACTCCCGTCCAGAAGATACTCCCCACTGCTGAGCAAGAGGCGAAAGGCGAAGTAAACTTCGGCGCTGTCTTTACTAACTTTTCCTGCGTAATAGGCAAGATCTGGCTGGCACGGAAAAAGAAGACGGCCGCATATTTTGACAGAGAGCACTATGGCTGTCTGGGCGGTGCTTTTTACCTCGGTTTCTTGAAGCCCCAACTCGAAACCGTCGCACGCTTCATATCTACGGGCATTCCGGGACGGTTTGAGGGCGAGCGCTATTTCGAGTCACCCGAGGTCTCCCGGAACTTCTTCGCCACCATCGATCCCCGGCCTGCCCCTGCCCGCTTTTGCGTGTTCAAACCCTTGAGTCATTTTTCCGAAGGCGAGGTGCCTGAGGTAGTGACCTTCTTTGCGAGGGCGGAGATCATCTCCGGGTTGAATCAGCTTGCGGTCTTCGTCACCAACGATTTCGAGGCGGTCTCTTCTCCCTTCGGTGCCGGCTGCACGAATGTGGTCTCCTGGCCGCTGAGATACCTTTCTCAGGGGAAGCTCAAGGCGGTCATGGGTGGATGGGATCCTTCGGAGAGGAAATTCCTCAAACCGGACGAAATCACTTTCTCCGTTCCTTACGAGATGTTCCAACGCATGGTCGCCCGCTGGCCCGAGTCGTTCTTGAGCACTGACACCTGGTCAATTGTCAAGAAGCGGATCGCCTTGAGCAAGAAGAAATGGGGTGAGACTGCCGGGACTGTTGAAGAGGAGTAAGGGCCGCGGTCCGGGCAGCTCCGTGCGCGTCCCTATCCTCATGTAGTTTTTCGGAACGGATGCCGGCGGTCGGCGAATGAGTCACTTGAGGAAAAGAGTTCTTCCGTGTTCGAGCGACACGAGGCGGGACAAAAGGCCCTCTTTTTTCATCTCCCGTTGAATGTCGATTGGCGGTAGATACACGGGTTCGTCCCCCAGGCGAAATGTCCCCCAATGAACCACCATGAGTCTCTCGGCGCCAAGTTCTTTGAAGGCCTTCACGGTCTCGGCCGGATTCATGTGATGAGCAGCCATCATCCAGCGGGGCTCATAGGCGCCGAGATTAATAACGGCCAGATCTATGGGGAATTCCTTTCCGATCTCGCGAAACCCGCGAAAGTAGGCTGTGTCTCCGGAAACATAGATCAAGGGGCCGGCCGCGGTCTTGATCAGATATGATCCCCAGAGAGATCGGTTAGGCCCTTCCAGCGGGTTTCTCATGGTCCAGTGGTCGCAGGGAAGCAGTGTGATCTCCCGCCCGCCCTCTTTGAAAGAATCGAACCAGTCGAGCCGGGTGCGTCGGTTCATCCCAAGGCTGCCAAAGAGATCATCGTATCCCAGAGGCGTTATCACGTGGGTCTCTTTCGCGAAAGAAGAAAGGGTCGTGACATCCAGGTGATCGTAGTGGCCGTGGGTCACGAGGACATGTTGCGGCGCGGGCAGCTTCTTGACGTCAAAGGCAAGGGGCGTGAAGTCTTTGATGAACCGTGAGAAGCTCCAGAAGATGGGATCGACGAGGATGTGGTCGTCCAAGTCTTTGATCAGGATGCCGGCGTGTTTGAGAAAGGTCACGGAAAGTCCCCTGTCCCCTTCGATGGCTTCCCAATCCACGGAAACGGGTGAGACGCGCTCCTGAGCATATTGAGACTTGAACCGATTCACCGAAAAGAGCTTCCACTTTATCACAGTCCAGGGACTCCCCTGGGCGGCCCGGGCGAAGGGATTCTTGAAGCGGCCGTCCCCGTGATGGATTCTTCTTCGCACGATTTCCCTGAGACTTAGACCTCCGGCCTCGGCACCAACCGACTCGGTTCTCTCCGATGCGCGGACAACCCGGAGAAAGGCGGCAGGGAAGAGACTCGCCAGGGCGATCATTTTTGTCCAGGCGAGCAGATTCATCATGAAGCTGCGTCGTGTCAAAGATTCCTCCGCAGGGCCGGCAGGGACATCGCTTCATTCGTCATGTTACGTCCCCTCGAGAGCACTGTAATGTGCAAAATAAAGTAACGTTCGTCCCGACCGCATAGGGAGGGAAGGACACGTTCATGATTCCGTTCCTCAATCGTCACGATTGTAGCACTCGTCCTCGGCCCGGTCGAGCAGAATCTATTCTTCCAGGAAGGCGCCGATGGCGAAGTTCGAATTCACCCACAAGTGGGTGAGTCGGCGGGATCCGAAATCGCCTTACCCCTAATGTAATCCCGGTCCTTCCCCATCATGGAAAGAGTTTCTCACGACCCCTACCCTTGAGTCAAAGTAGCGTATGGAAAGTAGCGCTGAGCATCTTTTTCACATGAGAAAAAAGGGTTCGATAGCCGGGGACGGGCGCCCTTGGTCAAGAAGGTAAAGCCAGGTACCCCAACGAACTATTAATTCGTTTTAATATATTGCTTGACATACACGTATAAAATTATTAAATGTATGTCTGGTAGTATTAATTTGTCTTAAAAAAAGAACTTCGAGATATACAA
>Ga0326728_10019628_pt1 | contig 13078 bp, 9 predicted proteins | sample MB3enrmetagenome_FD_207602 | JGI IMG/M metagenome (GOLD analysis project Ga0326728, IMG submission 207602) | Lab enriched peat soil microbial communities from McLean, Ithaca, NY, United States - MB31MN | ecosystem: Environmental > Terrestrial > Soil > Wetlands > Peat | place: USA: New York...
TCCCGACCGAGAGGTCAGCGTCGACGAGGCAGGGCGGTCTCCGAAAAGCCCCCCGACCCAGAGGCTGCGCACCCCACCGGCATCGTCGAAGAAGCGCCTGTAGAGGAACAACGGCCCCTCGGGCTCTCCCGCGAACTCGATGTCTCCGTTAGCAACTAGATCCTCTCCGCGCCTAAGCTCGAGCAGCTTCCTGTAGAAATGGTAGATAGAGTCCGGGCGGCGGAGGGCGTCCGCGGCGTTGACCTCACGATAGTCAGGATGAACGCGGATCCAAGGCACGCCGATGGTAAATCCCGCGTTAGGCGAACTATCCCAGCAGAACGGCGTGCGGGCGTTGTCCCGACCCTTGAGCTTCACGCGACGGAAGAGATCGGGAAGGTCCTCTCCCCTCGCCCGCCCCTCTTCGATGTAGTTGAGGCTCTCGACATCGCGCAGCTCGGCTATCGAGTCGAAAGGAGTGTTGGTCATGCCAATCTCCTCGCCCTGATAGATGAACGCGGTTCCGCGCTGAAGATAGAGGAAGCCGGCGAGCATCTTCCCCGAGAGTTCGCAGTGCGTGGCGGGATCGCCGAAGCGGGAGATCGCGCGCGGCTGGTCGTGGTTGCCCCAGAAGAGGCTGTTCCAGCCCTCCCGGCGCAGCGCCTCTTGCCATTTCCTCATGTTGCCCACGACATCGGAGGGCGCAATGGGCTTGATATCCCACTTTCCGCCAGGGCCTGAGTCGAGATCGACCATCTCGAACTGGAAGACCATGTCGAGCTCGCGTCTATCCTCGGCGGTGTAGAGTCGGCAGAGCGATGTATCGACGAAGGGTGTCTCGCCGACGGTCATGGCGCCGAAGGGAGAGAATACTTGGCGATTCATCTCCCTCAGGTACTCGTGGATCTTCGGGCCATTGGCGTAATGCTCGGGCCCTCCGGCTGGATAGCCCGCCTCCTTCGAGATAAGGTTGATCACGTCGAGCCGAAATCCGTCGACGCCCTTCTCGAGCCACCACCTCATCGTGGCATAAATCTCCTCGCGGAACTCCGAGCACTCCCAGTTGAGGTCCGGCTGCTTCTCGTGGAAGAGGTGCAGATAGTACTCGCCCGTCGCGGGATCGAGAGTCCATGCGGAGCCGCCGAAGGCCGAGCGCCAGTCGTTCGGCGGCCCCGAGGGCCCGGCCGGGCGCCAATGGTACCACGAGCGCTTCGGCGAGCCCTTGGAGGACCTGGACTCCCGGAACCACGGATGCTCGTCGGAGCTGTGGTTGATCACCATGTCCATGATCAGCTTAATGCCGTGCCGGTGCATGAGGGCAACGAGTTCGTCGAAGTCGGCCATCGTCCCGAACTCGGGGTGGATCGCGCGGTAGTCGCTGATGTCATAGCCGTTGTCGGCCTGAGGCGAAGCGTATATCGGGCAGAGCCAGACCGCGTCGACTCCGAGGTCGGCGATCCAGTCGATCTTCTCGATGATGCCCCGAAGGTCGCCGACTCCGTCTCCATCGGAGTCCTTGAAGCTGCGCGGGTAGATCTGGTAGACGCTCGCGCCACGGAACCACTTCCCCGTCATTTTATGGCCCCCGCTGTGATGCCCTTTATGATGAAGCGCTGGGAGAAGAGGTAAAGGACGATCACGGGGATGACCGTCATGATGAGGGAGGCAAGGAGCCTTCCGTAGTTCACCGTGTACGTGCTGAAGAAGTAGAAGGTCGAGAGCGGTAGCGTCCTATGCTGCTTTGCCATGAGGACGAGCGACGGCAGAAGATAGTCGTTCCAGATCCAAAGGGCGTCGAGGATGACCACCGTCATCACGACAGGCTGGAGGAGGGGTAACACGACCTTGAAAAAAACGCCGTAGCGGCCGCAGCCGTCGATCGTCGCGGCCTCCTCGAGCTCGAGGGAGATGCCCTTGATGAATCCGTGGAAGAGGAACACCGCGAAGGGCGCGCCGAAACCGATGTACATGAAGATGAGCGACCACGGGCTATTGAGCATGCCGATGGCCCCGTAGACCTTCAGCAGGGGAATCATGATGGCCTGGAACGGGATGATCATCGCGGCGACCATGACGAGGTACAAGGCTGTGCTGAAGCGCGATTTGTTTCTGACCAGGAAATAGGCGCACATGGCGGACAACAGGGAGATGAGGCAGACGCTCAGCAACGTGATGAGGAAGGAATTGCCGATGGCGCTCATGAAGCGCATCTTCTCGAAGGCCGAGACGTAATTGTCGAAGCGCAGGACCGATGGCCAGGCCAGGGGCGAGGCCACGACCTCGGGATCGGTCTTCAGCGAATTCAGCAGGACGAGAACGAAGGGGAGCAGGTAGGCGGCGAGCACGAGTATCAAAACCGCGTACTTCGCGACAGAGCCCGTCGCGCGCCGGATCGAGACGCTCATAGTTCCACCTCCCGCTTCTTGCCGAAGTACACCTGGGCGATGCTCACCGCCGCGACGATGAGGAACAGGAAGAAGGCTTGGGCTTGGCCTGGACCGTACTGCTGAGACAGGAAGGCCGTCTGATAGACGTTCATCGAGACGAGAACAGTGCTCTTATACGGGCCGCCTCCGGTCAGCGCTAGGTTGAGGTCGTAGACCATAAAGCTCCTCTGTATGGTGAGGAACACGCAGATGATGATCGACGGCACGAGTAGCGGCAGTATAATCCGCCTGAGCTTGGCCCAGCCCCCCGCGCCTTCGATGGACGCCGCCTCCAGGAGCTCGGGGGGGACGCTCGTGAGGCCGGCGATATAGATGACCATCATGTAGCCCGAGTACTGCCAAACCGTGACGATCACCATCGCCCAGAAGGCGCGCCCAGGATCGCCCAACCACGAGGTGGAGAGGGCGCCCGAGCCGATGAGTTTGCCGAGTACGGGCAGGACCCGGGAGAAGACGAACTGCCAGACGAAGCCGAGTACGATGCCCCCGATGAGGTTCGGCGTGAAGAATCCCGCTCGGAAGAAACTCGATCCCTTGAGCCCGCTGGACAGGGCGAAGGCGAGGAGGAAGGCGACCACATTCGTCAGTACGACGGTGAACGCGGCGAAACGCAGCGTCAGGAGCATCGAGGACCAGAAGGCTGCATCTCCGAAGACAGTCGCGTAGTTGGCGAGGCCAACGAAGGAGAGCTGGACGGCTTTTCCGTCCCAGTCAGTGAAGGTTAGCAAGATGCCGTAGAGGAAAGGCAGAACCATGACGACCGCGAAAACCAGCGTAGCCGGCCCCGCGAACATCATAAAGGTCCCTATCTTCCTACCGGCGCCATGCCTATATTGCATATGATTGTCCTCCCCGCCTTACGTACGATTACTTCAGGGCCTTCCAGTAGTCCTGGATCTCTTTGTAGAGGCCGGCCCGGTCGATCTTGTCGACCAAGTACTTCTGCATCGAGGCGCCGACCTTGGACCAGTGGTCGGGAGCGGGCATGTTGACCCAGAAGAGCGTAGCGTCTTTGGACATGTACTGGCGGATGGACTTAGCCAAAGGATCCTTAGGCTGGAGCGTAATGTTCTTGAAGGCGGGAATGATGTTGCAGTCGTTGACGAGGGCCGACTGGCCGGACTTGCTGTAGACGAGCCATTCGAGGAATTTCTTGGCGGCGGCCTGCTGGGCGGCGCTGTTCTGGGTCTTGTCGATCGCGATGTACTTGGTGATGCCCACGGGTATTCCGTTGTTGCCCTTATCCGAGGAAACGTTGCTCACGGGGACGGGGATGAAACCAAAACCGTCCTGATCGGTCGCAAAGCCGCTGACCTGGGGCCAGGTCCAGTTGCCCTGGAAATAAAAGCCGACCTTGCCGGGCCCGATGAGCGCGGGGCAATCGTCGTACGTGACGGCGAGGGCATCGGCCTTGCGGACATTGTGCTGCTTCATGACATCGAAGGTATCGAGCAGGCCGACGAAGGGTTTCTGCTTCGAGAGCTCGACCTTGCCAGCCTTCAGGTCGTCGACGAGCTTCATGAGGCCGGTCTGGTTCTTCGCGGCGAGTGAATAGGAGATGCCGATGAAGTGGGAGCCCAGGGACCAGTCCATCGGGGCTATGACCAGAGCGCCAGCGCCGCTAGCCTCGACCTTCTTGAAAGCGGCCTCGAGATCCTTGGTCGCGTGGATTTTGGCGGGATCGACGCCTGCCTTGGCGAGTACGGCCTTGTTGTAGATCATTCCGTAGCCCTCGACAGTCAGGGGAAATCCTATCACTGCGCCGGAGATCGTTGTGACCTGCTCGAAATTATCGGTACTGTCCTTGATCCACTTCTCACCCTTGAGATTGGCGAATTTGTCGGAGAACTGCATCATATCGTTCGCGTCGCCCATGTAGAGGGCTGGCGCGTTCCCCGCTGCGTAGAGCGAGGAGATGACCTGGAAGGGGGACTGTCCAACCTGGACGGGTTGGATTTCAAGCGTGATTCCGGGGTTTTCGGCGTTGAAAGCGGCAGCGGCGGACTCGAGCGGCGCTTGAATCTCGCCCTTTGTGTTCAAGAGAGTGATCGAGACTTTATCCGCGAAAGCGGCCCCTGACGCGAGAACCAATGAAACGACTAAGGTCAGGACTCTAGAAGCTCGCATACGATACTCCTCTCATCGATGACTCACGACGGGCGCAAGGCCCATCACATTCGATAGGCTAAACTAGGAATTTCGATATGTCAACCGTTTATCCGTTAAACGGTTGACATACGTCGCTTGCTCTTTAAAGCACGAGCGGCTATCATTAGTTAGCTATGAGCCGAGTCCCTACTATTAAAGATGTCGCCGCGACAGCCGGAGTGACCGTCACGACCGTCTCGCGCTATCTCAATAAGCGCGGATACATCAGCGAAGCCACCGGCGCGAAGATCGAGCGAGTTATAAAGGAGCTTAACTACGTCCCGAACGAGATCGCTCGCTCTTTATTTAGGCAAAAATCGAGCATAATCGGCGTCATCATTCCGACGGCCATACATCCCTTTTTCGGCGAGCTCCTCGCGGCGATAGAGGGCAGCGCCTCGGCGGCAGGCTACAAGATCCTATTCTGCGAATCGAGGCTAGAACGGGGCAAGGAGAAGGGCTACGTTGAGATGCTCAAGCGACATAAGGTCGACGGCATCATCATGGGCAGCCACACGCTCGAGGTCGACGAGTACTGCGACCTGGGCATGCCCCTCGTAACCATCGATCGCAAAATCGACGAGAGGATACCCTACATCGCGAGCGACAACCGCGAGGGCGGCAGGCTGGCAACCCTACACCTGATAGAGAAGGGCTGCACAAAGCTCGCGCACATCTGCGGCAACCTCTCGCTCGACATGCTCTCCAACCAGCGCTGCGAAGCCTTCCTCGAAGAGGCGCGAAAGGGGAGTGCCGAGCCCGTGGTGATCCAGACGAATATCGATGTCTTCGACTTCTCCCAGTACTCGGCCCTCGTCAACGGCCTCTTCGACGAGCACCCGGACATCGACGGGGTCTTCGCGAGCGACCTCAAAGCCGCACACGTCATCCAGGCCTGCGCCAGACGCGGCCGCCGGGTGCCCGAGGACGTGAAAGTAGTAGGCTACGACGATGTCCTCATGGCCTCCCTGCTGACGCCGCGACTCACCACAATTCATCAGCCGATCGAGGCCATAGGAGAGCAGGCGGTACGGATTATCCTCGCGCGGATAGCGGGCGAGGAGGTGCCGATGACGAACGTCTTCCCGGTGAGCCTCGTCGAGCGCGACTCAACCTAGGAGCGGCGAACAGCGATTTCGAGGGGCGAGACTTCCAAGCCAGGCACATGCGCCTTAATGCGTATACTCCCCTCCCCCGTCGCCCTCACCCAGATGGCCGACACGCCGCCCATGAGCGAGAATTCCGAGGGGCCTACGATAGCGCCCGGCCCCTCGATGGCGATGCTCACCGGATCGAAGGCGAAGCTCAGGTGATTGCCGCAGCGGTCCACGAGGCGCACTACGATACGCGTGGCGTCCCATGCATCGCCTGGGCCTTGAGCTTTCAGCTCTCTCGAGTCTGGCTCGAGCTTGAGGGCTACGGGCGTCGCGTCGGCCGCGAAGCGCTTCTCGATGACGGCCTTGCCTCCGACGTAGCCCGTGAAGACCGCATCCTGCCAGGCCATGCCCCAGGCGCCCTCGTCGGCTTTGATGACGACGGGCGGATGCTTGAGGCCAGCCCATTTCAAAAAGTCAGGCCTGAAGCGCCCTTTGTCGACGCTTCCCATAACGAGCCCAACCTCGTCGCAGTTGGTCATGACCACGAGCGGCATGATGCTGCACTCACTTCGCTCTCCGCGCGCCCAGACGGTCAGCGGTTCAAGCAGGGGCCCTTCGGAGATATCGCGTTGCGCGCTATAGCCATAGGCCGCGAACTTCGGGATGCGGAACATGTCCATGACGCCGTGGTAGCAGACCCTGTCGCCCGATCCGAACTGGCAGTGTGTGTTGTAGTCCGCGAAGACCCAGGAGAGGGCGCCGGCCGTGTCGCCGTTCAGCGCTGCCGCGTCGTGGACGCGGGCATGGCGCAATGCATGCTCGACGAGGCGCTCCTCGTTGTCGAAACGCCTAGCAGGATACATATGGCCGCAGTTCTCGGTGACGAGATAAGGCACATTATACGACTTTCCCGTGATCTGGCGCTGGAAGCGCAGGGCGGTCTGGCCCGAGCCCATGACGAAGTCGTTCATCGTGTACACGTCCTCGAGGAGCTCCGAGCCCTCGAAGCAGCGTATGCCGCAGGTCTGCCTGGTCGAGTCGAGGATTCGCGCGAGGGAATTGGTGCGCGCGTAGAAGTCGTGATCGTCGCGCGATTCGTTGATGCGTACGCCCCACAGGAAAATCGAGGGATGGACCCAGTCGCGGACGATCATCGCGCGGACGTTCTCGACCGCGCGGTCCTTCCATTCCGCCCCGCCTATGTGCTGCCAGCCGGGGATCTCCTCGAGCACGAGGAGGCCGAGCTCGTCGCAGGCGTCAAGAAAGTGCCGCGACTGGGGGTAGTGCGAGGTGCGCACGCAGTTCACCGAGAGCTCGCGCTTGAGAATCTCGGCGTCGCGCCTCTGAACCCGCTCGGGCATGGCGTAGCCCGCGTAGGGATAGGCCTGGTGCCGGTCAAGGCCGCGGAGGACGATTCTCTTCCCGTTGAGGTAGAAGCCGTCAGGCTCGATCCTCGCCTCGCGGAAACCGATCTTGCAGGAGAGGCTGTCGCTCGCGGCGCCGACATCGGAGCCGCTCGCGCCTTCGGGGATGAGTTCGGTCTTGAGCTCGTAGAGCTCGGGATCGTCAAGCGACCAGGGCTTGATATCATCGAGCTCTCCGAAGTCGAGGACGAAGCCGACGGAAGCTCCCTCGCCGGCAGCGGAGCGGTTCTCGCCGATGTCGGCGGTCCAGGACACGGCTGCCCGCGATTCGGCGCGGCCGATTTCACGACTGCCCTTGGAAAGCGTTAGGCGAACGATTCCCGCGAAAGAGGAGCCTTCAGAAGCGGCGATATAGGCGGTTGCGGCAAGACTGGCGCGGCCGGCCTGGCCGGCGCGGCCGGCCTTCGAGTCCCATCTCGGCCGCGGATATACGTTCGCGATATAGGCGCCCGGCAAGACGCGCAATGAAACCTCGCGGTAGATGCCACCGTAGGTAAGGTAGTCGATGACATTGCCGAAGGGCGGCACGTCCGGCCGCTCGGACGAATCGACCTTCACGGACAAGAGTACCTCGCGGCCAGTCCAGCGGCTGAGGTCGACGGCGAAGGGCGTGTAGCCGCACTCGTGCGCGATGAGCTTCTCGCCCTCGACGTAGACCTCGGCACAGGAAGCTATCCCCTCGAAATCGAGGTAGACCTTCTCGCCAACTGGAACGGCGAAGCGCTTCTGATAGCAGGAGACGAACTGATAGCTGTGTTCGTCGAAGTTATTGAAGGGCAGCATCCGGTTCGTATGAGGGAGGTCGACCACCACCTCGCCATCCGCGCCGGCGGGAACGGGGAGAGAAGCCCATTCGGGCTTCCATGAAGGAACATAGGTCCAGTCGCGATTAAGGGGAAGGGTCGTGCGTGTCATAGTGCATTAACAGTATAGAGAGCGCGCAGGCAAGGACAATACCCTTAAAACAAAAAAAACTGAATGCTACTATACCGTATGAGTGCCGTTCTCGCTTTCTTCTCGGCCATTCTCTACGGCGTCGCCGACTTCTCGGGCGGCTACACGACGAGGAAGAACTCCGTGTTCTCGGTTATGCTCCTCTCGCAGGCCGCGGGGGCGATCATCGCCCTCGTCGCCTCTCCCTTGCTTGGCGCGAGCTCCCCTACCCTCATCGACCTTCTCTGGGGCCTTGTCGCGGGCGCCGGTGGGTCGCTCGGTCTCGCACTCCTCTACCGCGGCCTCTCCCTGTACACGGCGGCCATAGTCTCGCCGATCTCGGCTTTAGTCGGAGCCGTAGTGCCCGCAGCCTTCGGCGCGATCATTGGCGAGCGCCCTTCCAGCTTAGCCTTGATAGGCGTCGTTATCTGTCTGCCCGCGATACTCCTATTGTCCTACGAAAAGGGCGTCGCCGGGGACAGGGCCAAGCTCCGCTCATCCTTCCTCTATGGCTCGGTATCGGGCATAGGCTTCGGCTTCTTCTTCGTCGCGATCTCGCGCACATCGCCCGGCTCGGGGCTCTGGCCCCTCGTCGCAGCCCGTGCGGCCTCGCTCTCCGTCGCCGCCTCGATCATCGTCTTTGGAAGTAAGGGCTTCTCGGTCGCAAAACCGGACAGGCCGACAGCCCTCCTCGCGGGGGCGGCGGACATGGGCGCCAATATATGCTTCCTCGTCGCAAGCCGCTCAGAGCTCCTTATCCTCGTGACGCTCATCACCTCGCTCTATCCCGCGCCGACCGTCGTCCTCGCGCGAATATTCCAGGGACAGAGGATATCGGCTCCGCGAGCGGCCGGCATAGGCCTCGCCATAGCCGGTGTCGCGCTCATGGGGATGAGGTGAAAGCGCGGCGATTCCGTCGGCCGTCATGCTGCCGTAGCCCTCGTATCCATGATTCATTATGCACCATTGATTCTTTTGATTCTCTCAAGGTCCATCTTGGGCTTCCGATCGAAGGAGAGAAGGCCGTTGACCTCTCCGCCGACGTCGTAGAGCTGGGTAAGGCAATAACCGCAGAATATCCCCGAGGCGACGATATCCTTGGTGTACGTTTCAATCTTTTCGCTCACCGAGCCCTTCTCTTCCGTGCCGTACCAACCGAAGCCGCCATATTCGCTCAAAAAGAGAGGTTTCTCGTCTACGTCTGACATGCTCTCGAGGAAGACCTTGCGCGTCCCCGTAGTCACCCTATCGTTTAGGTAAAAATCGATGACGCCCCACACTGAAAATCCATAAAAAAGCCTCTCGTCGTGCGAGGCGAGACGCTCATAGAGGCCCCGAGCCAAGGCCGAAGTCCCGAGGTAGTGATGGAAATCCACGATGTCGGTGTCGAAGTGTTCCCATCCCGAGTTCTCGATAACCGGCCTATCAGGATCCTCTCGATGGACAAGAGCGACCATGGATTCCACAAATTTCCGCGTTCGCGAATCCCTCCGGTAGACTCCCCAAACGCCCCAGGTTTCATTGAACAGAATCCAGAGGATCGCAGAAGGATGCATGGCGTCCCGTGAGAGTATCTCGCGGAGCTCCCTCTCGTAGGCACTGTAACAGGATTTTGAACCAAGATAGAAGGAAGGCATCTCGTACGAGCAGAGAAGGCCCATGCGATCGCAGAGGTAATGGAAGTAAGGGCTTTCGATCTTCTCGTGGATCCGCGCGCCATTGAAGCCCATCCGCTTCAGCATATCGATATCCTTCACGACGACCGCGTAGGATAGCGGGGTATAAACGCCCTCCGGGTAATAGCCCTGGACTAGCGCCATGCGCAAGAAAAGCCGTTGCCCATTGAGCATGAGGGACGTGCCCCGGACTTCTATGGACCTGAGGCCGAAGTAGCTCTCGACGATATCGCACAACTCGTTCACTTCATAGAGACGGTAGCTGATCGCATAGAGAACGGGGTGCTCGGGAGACCAATGCCTGGCGCCTATTTCCTCAAAGGGAAAAGAGAGGGAAAAGGAATCTCCCTTTTCGCGGACATCAGAGGAAAAGGTCCTGCGTACGCCGGATGGATCGGTGACCACGGCCTCGAGCCTCAAAGCGTCGCCTGCCGGACCTGAGACCGAGACCGAGACCTCGACCGTGCGGCTTGCGCGGTTTTCCCGGACAACGGCGCGCTCGACAAAGGACTTGCCCGTCTCCTCGATCCAGACTGGCTGCCATATTCCCGCGATACCGTCGTACCATACGTACCAGGCCCTCTTTCGGAAAGTCTGTTTGCCCCTGGCCTGACGGGGACTATGGGAGTCTCGGACCCGGACCTCGATTCGGTTGTCCCTGGCGAAGAGGTTCTCGGTGATATCGAAGGAAAAGGAAGCATAACCGCCTCGATGAAAGCCGAGGCTGCGTCCGTTCAGGAGGACCTCGGTTTGGTAATCGCAGGCGCCTATATGCAGTTCGTAGCGCTTCAGGCAGTCAAGCCCAGGGTAATCGAACGTGGTGGAATAGACGAAAGACCCCGAATCCTCGAAGTCGACGCACGAGGCGGCGCTGCCGATCGGGAAGGGGACGCGAATGTCTTGCTGCTGTCCCTTGTGCGAAAGTTTCCATGTCCCGTTGAGCGAAACCCAGTTCCGCCTCGCCCAAGCGGGGTCGGGGTGACGGCTGAAAACGATGAGGTCGTCGATGAAATCGAATTGTTCAGTGGTATTCACGATGCTTTAATCCTTCATTCCGGTCAAGGCTATGCCTTTTACGATTTGATCTCTGAACGCGAGGAATAGAACGATAAGGGGAAGGGAAGCCACAACGGCTCCCGCCATGATGAGAGAGTACTCAGTTCCGTGCGTCCCTTGGAAATTCGCGATGCCCACCGTGATGGTGTATTTCACAGAATCGGAGGCCACGACGAGAGGCCAGAGAAAATCGTTCCAGGCGTTGATGAACGACAGGATCATCACTGTCACGAGAGCCGACTTGCCATTGGGTATGACGATCGAAGTGAATATTGTCCAGCGGCCGGCGCCGTCGATGTAGGCGGCCTCCTCGAGCGCCAGTGGTATTTCCTTGAAGAACTGCGTGAGTATGAAGACGCCGATCGGCATGGCGAGGCGCGGCAAGACGATCGCCGCAAGAGTATTTATAAGGCCGAGCGCATTGAACTCAAGATAGAGTTGAATAATGAGAGCCTCGAAAGGAACCATCATGCCGGCCAGGACGAAGATGAAGAGGGCGTCGCTTCCTCGGAAGGGTATGCGCGCGAGAGCATAGGCGATCATCGAATCGATGACGAGCGTGAGTATCGTCGAGACTACAGATACGATAACCGAATTAAAAAGCCAGCGCGCGATTTCGGTGGAACCGAAGGCCTTCGAGTAATTGGCCAATGTGGGCGTCGAGGAGAAGAGGGAAAGGTGGTCGGTCACGACATTCTTTTCGCTCTTGAGCGAGGTAACGCCGAGCCAGATCGTAGGGGCTATCCAAAGGACGAGGAGGAGGGCGATGAGAACATCGAAAAGGCGTCGCTTGCTCATTTCCCCTCCCCTTTGGCGGCCGCGAACTGAAAAATCGAGACAAAGAGGATTATTAGAAAGAGTAGAATGGACATCGCCGAGGCGTAGCCCATCCGGAAATACGTGAAGCCGGTCTCGTATATATATTGAACGAGCACGCGGGTGCTGCCATAAGGCCCCCCTCCGGTCATGACATAGGATTGTCCGAAGACCTTGAATGAGGCGATCACTTGTAAAATCAGGACGAGGATCGAAGTGTTGCGAAGCATGGGGAGGGTGATTTTCGCGAGCGTCGTGAAGTAGCCCGCTCCGTCGAGCTTCGCGGCCTCGTAGACGTCGTCGGGGATTTGCTTGATCCCGGCGGTAAAGAGGATCATGTTAAAACCCGCCGTCCACCAAACGGTGGCGCATGCGATGGACCACATCGCCGTTTTAGGGTCGGTGAGCCAGCCAACTGTCCGTAAACCGAGAGCCAGGAGCGTCTGGTTCAGGATTCCGAAGCTGCCCTGGAAGATCCAGCTCCAAAGCGTGCCAACGACGGTGATCGACAGGATGTAGGGCATGAAAAAGACCGTCTCGGCGCCCCTTTTCAACTTGGAGGAAGACATGACGATAAGGGCCATAAGGAATCCGGCGACGATAATGGTTGGGGTCGATATGAGGACGAATTCGCAGGTATGAAGAAGCGAGGAAAGGAATTTGTCGTCTTTGAACGCATCTAAATAATTCAGGAAGCCGATAAAGCGCTTGCCCGAAAGGATGTTCCAATCGAAAAAGCTTAAATAGATCCCGTAGAAAATCGGCAGGACCAAGAAGGCCAGATAGACGATGAGAAAGGGAAGGGAAAACAGGAGTGCGTCTCGGGCATTATGGTTGTGCCGCATATCGTTTCCTTATGATGCTGATGAACGCTGAAGCGAAAGCAAGCGGTCGAGGCTGGAATCCAGGCCTCGGCCGCTTCATAGGAGTTACCGAGCGAGGATCGCGTTGACCTTCTGCTCCATATCCGCAAGGGCGGTATTGGCATCGACGTTCTTGGCGACGGCGGCCTCGAGACAGTCGGAAGTCAAGTCGTAGATCTGGGCCCACTTGGGGGTGGCGGGGGGCGTGAAAACATATTTGACGGCGGCAGCATAGTCCTTGCGATGTGCGAGGTTCTGGAACTCGGCCTTGGCGACAACTGACTTGCGGGTGGGGATGTGGCCGGCTTTGGCCCACATCTCCCCGTGGCTCGTCATCCAATCCATGAACTTGATCGCGGCGAGGACCTTCTGCTGGTCGAGTTTCTTTTGAACGGGCACGGCGAAGGTATGCGAGTCGGTCCAGGCGGCGTTGGTCCCGAAAGCGGCCGGGAACTGGACGGCGCCGAAGTCGAGATCCTTCTGCCCTTCGAAGCTGCCCGTGGCCCAGACGCCGTTGAAGTGGAAGGCCGCCTTACCCAGCTTGAAGTCGGCGACGGAGGAATCGTAGTCGAGTCCCTTCGGCGTGACACCGTCCTTGTTGACCATGTCGCAGATGAGCTGGTAGGCCTTGGCGCCCGC
>Ga0326728_10019631_pt1 | contig 13075 bp, 16 predicted proteins | sample MB3enrmetagenome_FD_207602 | JGI IMG/M metagenome (GOLD analysis project Ga0326728, IMG submission 207602) | Lab enriched peat soil microbial communities from McLean, Ithaca, NY, United States - MB31MN | ecosystem: Environmental > Terrestrial > Soil > Wetlands > Peat | place: USA: New York...
GCTGTTTCGTGTCACCTGACCTCCTCCCATCATGGTCTTTCGGTAACACTTATTTTGAGTCAACGACCCTCTTTTCGGTAACTTTAATTATGAGTCAATACGATATTTTGACAGACAGACAGGACTCGATTATAATGGGAACAACACTAGTGCGATTGGAGAATAAAACGTGGTTTTAAGAAGAAGGCCCGAACAGACAGCAGATGATGCCAAAAGCGCCGGGAACAACAGCGCCGACCTGCAGCAGCTTGAAGCACGTCTGAATGCTTTAGACCGTCGTCTGGACAACATCGATTCCATGGTTACTGCCGTCGCCGAACGTGTGATGAACCGCCCATTAGTCATCGTTGCCACCTGTCCACATTGCGGCAAGAACATGGAAATTGCACTGATGGGCACCCAGAAACCGTCGAAATAACCGGAAAATACTCTTTCCTCAAAGTCTTCGCCGCTTCCCTTTTGATTTTCTCTTTGTTGTATCTCAATCCCAAGGATAATGATTTTGTTGTTATGGGAACCATGGTGAAACACACCGATGTTTCCCGTTCATTTTTAGTATTTTTCTGAAGGCTTCAATAACTCTACCATCTGGATCTAAACAACAATATTTCGCTTAAGTGGCCGTACTATTATCGTTTAGGGATGATTGACAATGGTATTGGCGGTACTATAATTATTCCAAACGTAAATTGGTTAAGGAGGACATTATAATGCTGACATGCCCTTTATTGAAAGCAGAATGCATCAAAGAACAATGCAGCTGGTGGGTTCCCGATTCGATGCCCGATAATAAATGTGTACTGCCTGCCCTGAAGTCCACTCTGTCGGATGCAACCGCCTCGCTTGAACTAATAAAGCATGAACTGTCTGACAAATAGAAATAGTTAAAACAACTGGTAAGCATCTCAAACCCGAACCTGAAATTTGGCCGCGCCTCCTTCTTTCTCTCTCCAACAGCGTACTGACAATAACCGATTCTGATGTTATCTTGTTTTTAGTTATTATAAGAAATATCGGTAAAGCTCATTATCCAATATTTATTAATGAACAGGAGAGGCCGCATGAAAAAATTGTATTTAATTATTCTTGGGGATTCTTTAATATTACCTTTCATGATTTCTGGATGTGACAACGGACCGGAAAAAGTAAATGATCACGCCGTGGCTGTGGTAACGGGTTATTATTATACCCCCGCCGGTTAGCAAAACAATACGTTATGAGAATGATGCCGCCAAATTAGGCAATGCGTCTCCGGTATTGGCGTTAGTTAGAGATACAAATCCATCTCTGGCAACCTCCAATACAACTATCACAACTACTACTACAAATACTTCGCAAATAGTGAAACGATGGGACATGTCCGGAGATTGGGATGTGGGGATTCTTGTCACCAATGCGCAGGGTCAATCATATTGCCACCATTATAAGTTAACTCAAACCGGCACCGGATTTACTCCGATAACCGGTACGGTTTTGCATGATGAGACCATCTCCGAAACCATCGGCACACCTACCGCCAACTCGTTCACCCTTAATATTAACTACAATGATAATTCTTATGCTGCAACTTTGACCGGAACAATTGACAGCAACGGGCAAATAAGCGGAACGTGGTAAGACAACTATAAACCACAAAATACCGGCACATTCTCTACAATCAACGGCGCCGCTACTTTAAAATAGCTGTCATTTTGATTTCGTGCTTTTGTTACCTGGCGCTATTAATTGTAGTAACGCCGCTTTCTTTATGTGAATTGAAAATACAATGCGGGAAGTTTTTATTTTGCGGCAGGTTTACGGGACGCCCTGAGCCAAGCTATCACCAGCAGCACGATGCCCGCAATAATTGCGATTGTACCCACACCGGAACCGCGCAGCGGTGCGCCGTGAATAGATACTATCAATATCCCAAGGACTAATAAAACTACTCCGATTACAGCGAGAACAATAGCATGTGTGTTGTTTGTGCCTGTTTTCTTTCCCTTGTCTTCTGTTCCCTTGTCTTCCATTTTAACTCCCTTTTTCAACATTTATTTAATCACCGGAGGCGTAAACTACCTACAAGTTTGCGCAAATTAATCTTTTGTATTCCGGGATTAATTGAACGTAGTATATCTTAACTTTAGCAATAAATCAATAGTTTTCTGCGTCTGCAACAATCAGAAAAGTTCCGGTTGCGCTGCGATATGTGGGGGCAACCTAGACCGATATGCCCGTAAAACCGCCGGATATTCTTTTTTGATTATTTCCCCCGGTTTTAGTATTGTAAGACTTATACTCATTGGTTACTTTTTGCTTAATTCAGATATTCCTTATCATTCGTGCTAACACCTTACCCAAAGGAGGCTCCATTGCTGCCGCTGATAATTGTTATCATCTATTTTATCGCCATGATAGCCTTGGGGCTTTCCACCCGGAAACAAGCTCGCAACGCCGGCAGCTATTTTGTCGCCGGGCGTAGCGGTTCGACGCTTTTTATTACCGGTTCCCTGATAGCCACGATTATCGGGGCTTCCGCCACCATCGGCATGGCGGGGCTGGGCTTCGCCCGCGGCCTCACTGGCGCCTGGTGGATATTATCCGGCAGCGTTGGATTAGTAATGCTCGGCTTTCTTTTTGCGCGCAAAGTTCGTGAAAACGGTTTTTACACCCTGCCAGCCCTAATTGAAAAACAGTACGGGCGCATTCCCGCGATGGCTGCCTCGATATTAATTGTTGTTGCTTGGATGGCCGTAATCGCTGGACAGATTATCGCCGCCGGCACGATCATGACAGTGCTCGGCTATGGGAGTGCAACTCTATGGATCTGTGTTTCTACCGCGGTCTTTATCTTATATACCGTGCTCGGCGGGCAGCGCGCGGTGCTCAAAACCGACCTCTGGCAGACGATTATTATCTTCCTGGGGATATTCGCCGGCCTCGCATTTGTTTTGTCGAAAGTGGGCGGTTTTACTGGATTGAAAAACAGCCTGCCTGCCAATTATTTTTCTTTCCCCGTTAGCGCCAAATTCAGCCCCATCGAACTGCTTAATTACCTGCTATTGGTAGGGCTGACTTATGTCGTCGGGCCGGATATGTACTCCCGTATTTTTTCTTCGAAAGACGGCCAGACCGCCAAAAAGAGCGTGTTCTGGACAGCCGGACTGCTGATCCCACTAGCATTTGGCATTACGCTCATCGGGATGACGGCCGCCGTATTATACCCGAATATTGCTTCAGGTCAAGCCTTCCCCAGCGTCATCAAAGGGGTGATGCCACCGGTACTTGTCGGTCTGGTTTTGGCCGCTTTACTCAGCGCGGTGATGTCTTCGGCCGTAACCTGCCTGCTCAGCGTCAGCACGATATTGACCACGGACGTAATCCACAAATTCAAACCGGCAATCACCGAAGATAAATTGCTGGTTATCTCCAAATGGGGGATTGTGATATTAGGATTGCTGGCGCTCGGTGTCGCTTTGCAGCTCAAAGGAATCATCACCTCTTTAATGTACGCTTACACCATTTTTACTGCCGGCATTATCCCGATAGTGATTGCCGGATTTTGGAAAGATAAGCTCAAAGTGACCAATACTGGCGCGTTGACCGCCATTATCACCGGCGGGACCACCGCTTTAATCATGAAAATTTACACTGGCGGTTTGAATAATGCCGATGCCGCCGCCTTGAATCTGCTGCCGCTCGCCGTCAGTACCATTTTGCTCTTTGCCATCAGCTGGGGCGAATGGACTTTTAGGAAGAGGCCTGGCTGAAATAGATACGTTAAACACTAAATCCGATGGCTTTTGGAATTTTTCTCTTCCTATTTGCACCTTTATTAGTGGGGTGCTAGAATGCAGACAATATGGATTACATGGAACGCGCCATCTCACTGGCCAAGCTCGCCTTAGGACAAGTCAGTCCTAATCCGGCCGTCGGGGCTGTAATTGTCAGGGACGACGATATTATCGGGCAGGGCTATACTCAGCCGCCTGGTTCATCCCATGCCGAAATTATGGCTTTGAACGAGGCGGGTACCCGGGCCAGCGGCGGGGTGATGTACGTCACCCTCGAACCCTGCTGCCATTACGGACGTACGCCACCTTGCACCAAAGCGATTATCGCCGCCGGCATCAAAGAAATCCACGCGGCTATGCTCGACCCGAATCCGCTGGTCAGCGGCAAGGGTCTGCAAGAACTGGAAAACGCCGGTATTAAAACTTATCTCGGGGAAAATGCTGAAGACGCTTTCGAAATTATTGAATCTTATGTCAAGTTTATTACTACCGGACGGCCTTTTGTCACCATCAAATACGCCATGAGCATTGATGGTAAAATTGCTGCCCGCACCGGTGATTCCAAATGGATCAGCAGCGACGAGTCCCGCAGATACGTTCACTTCCTGCGCTACACGACGGATGCAGTAATGGTGGGCGTGAATACTATATTGATTGACGACCCGCAGCTCACTTCCCGAGCGAGTATCCGCGGCGGCGTCGCGAAAAATCAGCCGCTCCGGGTTATTGTCGATGCTAACGGACGCACCCCACTAACGGCTAAAGTTTTTAATCCACCCGGTCAGGTTCTGCTGGCCGTGAGCGATAATGTCAGTGCCGCACAAAAGAAAGCCTATAAAAAACTGGGCGCGGAGGTTCTGGAAATGCCCGCGAAAAGAGGCTGCATAGACCTCGATAAACTGATGATTGCGCTTGGCAAAAAACAGATTACCGGGGTCCTGGTGGAGGGCGGCGCCGCGCTGCTCGGTTCTTTGTGCGATAACAACCTGGTAGATAAAGTTGTCATTTTCATCGCACCGGTGATTATCGGCGGCGAGAAAGCCCGCACTGCCGTTGGCGGCAAAGGAGCGGATAAAGTAGTAAACTCAATTAAATTGCAGCGGGTAAAAACCAGACGTTCCGACAGCGACATGATGATTACCGGCTATATCGGGAGAAGATAGTTGTTCACCGGCATTGTTGAAGAAATCGGCAAAGTCAGCCTCATCCAGCCGGACCGGTTGACGGTCAAAGCTATCAAAGTCCTGGCGGATGTTGAACTGGGCGCGAGCATCGCCGTCAACGGCACTTGTCTGACCGTGACCAATTTTACCGCTAATTCCTTCTCCGTGGGCATCCAGCCGGAGACGTTGCGCCGCACTAATCTCGGGTTTTTAAAAATGGAAGATGAAGTCAATCTGGAACGTCCGGTTGCGCTGGGGAGCAGATTAGGCGGGCACCTGGTGCAGGGGCATATTGATGACACCGGGAAAATCGCCGCTTTCCGGCAGGAACAGAAAGCTAAACTGATGACCGTATCTGTGCCCCATCCGTTATTACGCTACATGGCAGTCAAAGGTTTCATCGCAGTGGACGGCCTCAGCCTGACCATCGCCGAACTCGGCGCCGATTCTTTCACCGTCTCGCTGGTGGAGTTTACACAGAATGTCACCACCATCGCCCGGAAAAAAGTCGGCAACGTCGTCAACCTGGAAGTTGATATCATCGCCAAATATGTCGAAGCGTTGCAGTCGCACCCCAAAGAAGGAATAACATTCGGTTTTCTGGCAGAGCACGATTTCACCCGCAGTTAACCGGTTGCGCTGTTTTTAAATCTGGAGTAAAAGATGACATTATCAAGCATCCCCGAAATCATTAAAGACGTCCAAGCCGGTAAGTTCATCATCCTGGTGGACGACCAGGGCCGCGAGAATGAGGGCGACCTGATAATTGCCGCCGAGAAAATTACCGCTGAAGCGATTAACTTCATGGCCAAAAACGCCCGCGGTTTGATTTGTATGCCGATTATCGAGCAGCGGCTGAACGAATTAAATATCCCGATGATGGTGGGCGAAAATACGGCGATGCACGGCACTGCCTTCACGGTCTCGGTGGACGCTAAAATCCGTGGCGTCACGACCGGCATCTCCACCCACGACCGGTCAGAAACAATTAAAGCCATTATCGACCCGGCCACTAAACCCGGCGACCTTGGCCGGCCGGGGCACATTTTTCCCATCCGCGCTCGCGAAGGCGGCGTGCTGGTCCGGGCTGGTCATACTGAAGCGACCGTCGACCTGGCGCGCCTGGCCAGCCTGTATCCCGCCGGCGTCCTCTGCGAAATCATGAACGAAGATGGCACGATGGCCCGCCTGCCGCAGCTGGAACTGATGGCGCAGAAACTGAACCTGAAAATTGCCAGTATCGCCGACCTGATAGAATACCGGCGGCATCACGATAAAATGGTGCGCAAGGTGGCCGAAGCATTGCTCCCCACAAAATATGGTGAATTCAAATTAATTGCTTATAAAAGCGAAATTGATACCGATGAACATGTCGCGCTGGTGATGGGCGATATTTCGGGCGACGCGCCGGTTTTGGTGCGCGTGCACAGCGAATGCCTCACCGGCGACGCCTTCGGTAGCCTGCGCTGCGATTGCGGCGAACAGCTGGACATGGCGATGAAAGCCATCGCCAAAGAAGGCCGGGGCGTCTTACTCTACCTGCGGCAGGAAGGCCGAGGCATCGGTCTGCATAACAAAATCCGGGCTTATGCACTGCAGGACAAAGGCCTGGATACGGTCGAAGCCAACGTCAAACTCGGTTTCGCACCCGACCTGCGTGATTACGGCATTGGGGCGCAAATATTAACCGACCTCGGCCTGCATACCATCCGTATGATGACGAATAATCCCAAGAAATTAATCGGCCTGGAAGGATACGGCTTGAAAGTGGCTGAAACCATTCCGATTATCTGCGAGCCGAATGCTTTTAACCTGCATTATCTGGAAACCAAAGAAACGAAAATGGGGCACAACCTCGGCCTCGCCAATAAGCACCCAGATACTAAAAAAGATAAGAAATAAGACCATGGCATTCTGAAGCAGTGAAATAGTTGAAGAATCTCCACCTCTACTCAATAGGCACGGAGGCTCCCATCGACTTTTCTCTGGGACTAAAGCCTTCATCCGCCTCTGGCGGACTCTTGGTGGCACTACTTGCCACTTGACATATCATTATGGAAACTAGATACTTATAGTAAGCAGGAGGGATTACAAATGAGCAAAGTTTTTGAAGGGATGTTACAGGGCAAGGGCTTAAAATTCGCGATTGTTATCGCCCGTTTTAACGAATTCATCACCGGTAAATTACTGGACGGCGCGCAGGACGCGATGAAGCGGCACGGTGTTGGGGAGTCCGATGTTGACATCGCCTGGGCCCCAGGCTCATTCGAAATTCCCCTGGTTGCCAAGAAATTAGCCGAAACTAAAAAATACGATGCCGTGATTTGCCTCGGGGCAGTCATACGCGGCGCGACACCGCATTTCGAATATGTCGCCAACGAAGTTTCCAAGGGTATTGCCAAAGTCGGACTGGATGCTGGTATCCCGGTTACTTACGGCATTATCACCGCCGACAATCTGGAACAGGCCATCGAACGTGCCGGTACCAAAGCCGGGAACCGTGGGTTTGACGCCGCGGTCAACGCCATCGAGATGGCCAACCTGTTGAAAGATATCAAGTAGCTTTTAAGCTGTCACGATAAACACCGCGTCACCTTTTCTGGACCGGTCCGGTAATTTGATACCGACGGCTGTACCTGCATTGGCTTCGGTTACGTTTGCGTTGTTGATTTGCATCGAGTCAACCGTCATTATGATATCGGTAGTATGCCCCTTGATGTGAATCGTATCCCCGATTTTTAGCGGCGAAGATAATTCGATACCGGCCACCATCGGCCGGGCGAAGAAATCACTGACGGTGCCAATCAATATTTCTGCCATCAGACCGCCTCCTTTCTCTTTGTCCCACTAGTATAGGTCAACTTTTTTTGTGAATCAAGGAGGCCGCATCATTGTCATTGCGAGGGCAGCGAAGCAATCTCAGTGTGGGGAGGTTTTTATTCAAGATTCTCATTATGTTGTGTCGGATTTCGCCATGCTTTATAATAGGCTATTCCCTCACATGAGAGAAAATTAAAGGAAATACCGATGACAAACGCGATTACAGAACTGAAAATTAAAGCTAAAACCGCCAAAGCAGCCAGCCGCTTGCTGGCTTATCTTTCCACGGATATCAAGAATAAAGCGCTGCAGAATATCGCCGAAGACTTGCGCAACAAGACGAAAGAAATCATCGCCGCCAACAAACTCGACCTGGCGCAGACTGCCGCTAACGGTATTAATGAAACGATGCAGGACCGGCTGCTGCTGAACGAAAAACGCCTTCAGGCAATGGCCGATGATGTTTTAGTCGTGGCCGGTTTGCCCGACCCTGTCGGCGAGGTTTTCGATATGCGCACCATGCCCAACAGCCTGGTCATCGGCAGGAAAAGGGTGCCCCTCGGTGTCATCGGCGCGATGTATGAGAGCCGCCCTAACGTCACGATTGATATTTCCGCGCTGTGTTTGAAATCCGGCAACGCAGTGATTCTCCGCGGCGGCAAAGAGGCCTTTAATTCCAACCTGGCGCTCGTGAAACTGGTGCAGCAAGCCATCTCGTGCGCTGGCGTGCCCGTAGGCGCGGTCCAGTTCGTGGAAAATACCGACCGGGCGCTCGTCGGCAAAATGCTGAAGTTCAATCAATATATTGACCTGATGATACCCCGCGGCGGCGCGCCTTTCGTTAAATTTGTAATTGAGAACGCGGCCATGCCCGTGGTGGCCGGCGGTATCGGCGTTTGTCATACCTTCGTGGACAGTTCCGCCGACATGGAAAAAGCCGTAGCAATTGTCTACAATGCCAAGGTGCAAAAACCTTCGGTCTGCAATGCCTTAGATACGATTCTGGTACATCAGGTGGTAGCCGAAGAATATCTGCCCGCCGTCGCCAGAGAATTAGCTAAAGCTAGTGTGGAACTGCATTGCGATAAATCAGCGATGAAAATATTAAAGTCGGAATCCGGGTTAAAACTGAAGCCGGCCGTAGCGGAAGACTGGGGCAAGGAATTCCTCTCCCTCACCGCGGCCGTCAAAGTCGTGGACTCCCTGGACGAAGCGCTGACGCATATTGCCAAATACGGTTCCGGCCATTCCGAAGCCATTGTCACCGAAGATTATTCTTCTGGGATGCGCTTCCTCAACGAAGTGGATGCCGCTTGTGTTTATGTCAACGCCAGCACCCGTTTCACCGACGGCGGTCAGTTCGGCCTGGGCGCGGAAGTCGGTATCAGCACTCAGAAGATGCACGCCCGCGGCCCGCTGGGACTTAAAGAATTGACCAGCTACAAATGGATTATTTTCGGCAGCGGGCAGGTCAGGCCGTAGAGACAGCGGTCAGCCATCAGCTTTCAGAATTCGATTAAAAAAGCCCCTTCACGAAAGGGCTTTTTTATGTTCCATTTTAGATGAATGCTATTTCCGGCGTGCGGCATCAATCACCGCCTGCTGCACTGCGAACAGTTCTTTGATGCCTTTTTCTGCCAGCGCCAACAGAAAATCAACGCTTTCCTTGTTGAACGGTTTTTTCTCTGCAGTGCCCTGGATTTCAACAAACTCGCCCTTGCCGGTCATCACTACGTTGAAATCCGCTTCGGCGTTTGAATCTTCGTCGTAGCAAAGATCGAGCAGCCTGGTACCATGGACAATACCGACACTGGTTGCCGCTACCGGCGAGGCCAAAGGTATTGAGGAAATCACACCCATATTCGCCAGTTTGTCCATCGCCAGATAAAGCGCGACGTAAGCGCCGGTAATTGCCGCCGTCCTGGTACCACCGTCGGCCTGTAAGACGTCACAATCAATGGCGAAGGTCCGTTCCCCCAATGAGGTCATATCGGTTACCGCGCGTAACGAACGCCCGATTAAACGTTGGATTTCCTGACTGCGGCCGGACACCTTGCCTTTCGCCGAATCACGTTCGGAACGGGTCAATGTCGCCCGCGGCAACATCGCGTATTCGGCGGTCACCCAGCCGGTGCCGCTTTTCCTTAAATGCGGCGGCACCTTGTCTTCCACCGAAACTGAGCACACCACGCGGGTGCGCCCCAGTTCAATCAACACGGAGCCTTCCGCATAGCTCTGAAAGCCGGGAGCAATTTTTACCGGACGTAATTGGTCGTAAGTTCTGCCATCGCTTCTTTTCAACAAAATCTTCCTTTTAATATTTTCGGTTTATCAGTACCGAGTAACAAGTCTTAAGTTTGAATACCCTAACAGTATATCATTACTACATCAGTTTTACCTATCTAATAGATTGTCCGGCTAATCTCTGATTTAATTTGAACCTAAAGTGAATAACAGATGCTAACACTATCTTATCATTACCCATTGACCCACCTCTTTTATCCGGGCCCTAAGAAGGCGGGGAATATACACGAGAACGGAGGACTTTCGTCCTCCCTCTTCTGGAGTTTCTATCTAGTAGCAAACATCTTCATTTCTTAATGGATACAACCATTTCTAAGAGATACTAAACAATTATCTTCAAAAATCAATATCTCCCGATTTCCCTTAACCTTGCGTCGCTGATGCCGAAATGATGGGCAATCTCGTGCTTCACCACTTTCTCCACTTCGGCGATAACTTCCTCGTCGCTACGGCAGACGGCTTCGACGGTATTCTGAAAAATCGTGATTTTATCCGGTAAAACCATCCCGTAATTGCTGCTGCGCCGGGGCTGCGGCACGCCTTCATAAAGTCCCAGCAGCATCTGGTGGGGTTTCATGCCGTACTTTCGCAATTGAATCGGCGACGGCCGGTTGTCCACTACCACCTCGACATTATCCAGGTGGTCGAAAATTTCCGCCGGCAGGTTTTGCACCGCCTTATCTACTAATTCCTCGAATTTCTCTCTGTCCATCGAAATCTCTGCTATCTTTCCCATCTGTTTTTTCGTTATATAAACAAGAGCGCGTAAAATCAATCTTTATCAGCTTCATTATACTATTTACAGCCATTGCGGATGCGTAATATATTTCTTACTGAAAAAGCTGGCGGAATAATTTGAAAAAATTCCTGTTTCTGCTGAGTTTTGTGATACTGATATCGCAGCCAGGTAGGCTGCACCGGCCCGGTCAAGGCCACGCTGAAAGTTCCGTTTACCCTGGCGCCCGGACAAACCGTGACAATTGCCAGCGGAAAGATGGATATCCGGTGTATTGATGACACCGAGGATAGCCGCTGTCCGGATGGTGTCGAATGCTTCTGGGCCGGTCAAGTAAGCTGCGCCATCGAAATTACGAAGTTTAGTGTAAAAAATTCGATTACTTTAACGGATACCGGGTCAGGGATGTCCACCGGCTATGATTTTCAGAACTATCAAACTCTTTTCAGCGTAACGCCGTCGCCAGTGGCAGGTAAAAAAATCGCCAAAAGCGATTACCGTTTGACCTTGATCGTGAGCCAGTTACGTTATTGACGCTTTCCCTTTCGAGACAAATTCTTTGACCCGCCGCTCGAAGACGGAACGCGACAGGAGCACATGCCTTTTGCAGCCCGTACATACAATTCCGATGTCCGCGCCAACCCTCACCACCTGCCATTCGTAACTGCCGCAAGGGTGCTGCTTTTTTAACCGGACTACATCCCCGAGATTAATTTCCAACATAACGTTAAAATTCCAAACCCCTATTTTCATTGCGTGCCACTGATGAAATCAGGGGCGCGGCAATCTCTGGATAACCTTGATATTCATGAACGTGAGGTTGCTTCGGGTACTACGTAACCTCGCAACGGGACTAATTGTTACTTCTTTATTTCCTCAATGGCTTGGTTAATCTCGTCTCTGAGAGTTTGCGCTGCTTTTTTAGCCGCGTTGGCAAAGTCCGCACCCTTACCTGCGTAAATTATTCCCCGGGAAGAATTAATAATGATGCCCCGGTTGTGGGCGTCAATGCCGTTACGCACCGATAATTCCAGGTCGCCGCCTTGCGCGCCGACACCCGGAATCAGTATCGGCATATCCGGATTGGCCTGCCGGATATTTTTGAGTTCTTCCGGATAAGTCGCCCCGACCACCAGCCCGAGGTTGCGGTTGGTATTCCAGCGGCTTGCTTTCAGCGCCACAACTTCATACAGCGGCATGGTCTTCCCTTCGAACTGACAGGGCAGCGCTTGAAAATCCGCACCGCCTTTGTTGGAAGTACGGCAGATGATGATGACACCCTTTTCTTTATAGTTCAGGAACGGTTCCAGCGAATCAAATCCGAGATAAGGATTGACCGTGACCGCGTCGCAGCCCATCTGTTCGAACACCGCTTTGGCATAAGACTGGGCCGTATTGCCGATATCGCCCCGCTTGGCATCCAGGATGACCGGAATGTTTTGCGGCACATACTCGATTGTTTTATGTAAAGCAACCAGACCTTTCTCGCCCTGTGCTTCATAAAAAGCGATGTTCGGCTTATAGGCACAAACGAAATCTGCTGTGGCGTTGATAATCGCTTTGTTGAACTCCAGCACGTTCATGCCTGACGGGATTAACGCCGGGTCGGTATCTAGGCCCACACACACCAGGCTCCGGTTTTTCTGCACAGCGTCTTTCAATTTGTCGTTAAAAATCATTTAATTCTCCTACTTAATTGCCAAACGTCCATTATTGCTTTTTACAGGCTTTTTTGACTACATCGCTATCCTTTTCAAATCATTCGAAAGACTTGTATGAAGTTTCGTACGAGTAACATGGATTATTCTAAATACGCTACTTCTTGCATATATCTTACCATTTGAGCTTACTTCGTCACTATGGTTCCTCGCAACGGAAGTAAAAAATGATTACATTTACGGGTTTACATTTTTGTAAATAAGTATTCAAATATTACCATAATTATGAATTGACTTCACTACCCGGCTGCACTAATATTGAATTATAATTCACGGATGAATTTATTAGCGAGGCTGAATCAGCTTGTCCATGCTGCAAAGATTACCTTTATTCCCCTTCAATTCCGCGGTCAACGACCGGGGACATCTGGTTGTCGGCGGCTGCGACGTGACCACACTGGCCGCTGAGTTCGGCACCCCGCTCTATCTTTACGACGAAACCACCTTACGCACCAAATGCCGCGAATTCCGCACGGAATTCGAAAAACGTTATCCAGAGGTTCAAATAATTTATGCCAGTAAAGCCTATTCTCATTCGGTACTGCTGCGCCTGGTGCAGGA
>Ga0326728_10019632_pt1 | contig 13075 bp, 9 predicted proteins | sample MB3enrmetagenome_FD_207602 | JGI IMG/M metagenome (GOLD analysis project Ga0326728, IMG submission 207602) | Lab enriched peat soil microbial communities from McLean, Ithaca, NY, United States - MB31MN | ecosystem: Environmental > Terrestrial > Soil > Wetlands > Peat | place: USA: New York...
TGGACGAGCAGTTCGAGGCCAGGGCGCGGGTTTTAAACGGCCTTTGCCGCAGTGTCGTGCAGTTGCAGCGCGGCATGCATCGGTCCATCCGCGAGAATTTTGACATGGAAGGCTTGATGGAGGAAAATGACAAACGCGACCAGGAAGAGGACAAGCGGAAACTTCTGGAGCCTTTATGGAGCAAGCTCAAGGAGTATCCGCTGTCCCAGCTATTTGGGGGCGGCGAGGCTGGCAGGAAAATCGCCCAATTCATCCTGGCCGTTAAAAACGACAGGGAACCCGAATCCGATCTGTTGCCCACCGACAAATTCGCGCACGAAAAGCCGTCTCCAGAGGAAGCAAATTCCGTCAAGCCGCCCCGAAAGCGGCGGACTGTGAAACAAGCCGGGAAAATCAGGCCCCCAAAAGCGGCTAACCCATTGGAGGAAAACGAGATGGAGTGTGAAAAGAAAGAGGAATCCAGTCAGGCCCAGTCAAAGTCAATCAAAGTGAATCAAAGCGATTTAGCCTCCATAAGTCCGACTCTTCCGACCTGTCCGACCCGTCCGGTGGATTTGGCGGAAAAAGACGATGCTTATGTGGAAACTGTGGCTAAAAACTTCAGCCTTTAGCCTCTTGTCGCGCCATGGCGCAGCGACGGCGGATCAGCCTTTAGCCTTTCCTTGGCGCTCCGCCAAAGGAATCATCGGCGAAAATCTGGCGCGGGCTGGTTTGCAAATGCGCCGCAATTTCGCCCAGAAACACCGCGCCGAATTCCTGCAGCTTCTTCTCGCCCACCCCGCTGATGCGCGTGAATTGCCCGTCGGTCGCCGGGTAGTAACGGGCCATTTGCCGCAAGGCGACATCGGAAAAAACGATGTAAGCCGGCACATTTCGTTCGTCGGCCAGCTTCTTGCGCAGTTGCCGCAGACGCTCGAACAATTCCTCGTCGCAGGCGATTTCACCCGCGCGCGGCATTTTCTCCGGCGCGGAGGGCGCGACCATCGGTTTGGTCAGGGTGATTTGTGTGCGCGCGCGCAAGGCCGCCAGCCCCGCTTCCGTCAGTTCCAGGACGCTGAACTTGTCCGGCGTCTGCCGCAAATAGCCCAACCGCACCAATTCCCGGCCGATGGCCTGCCAGTGCGGGCGGCTGTGTTCGCGGCCGATGCCATAGGTCGAAAGTTCTTCATGCCGCCGGTGCCGGATTTGGTCCGAGTCCGAACCCGTCAACACCCCGGCAACATGATTCAAGCCGAAGCCAAAGCCGCTCTTCTGCCAGATGCGATAGACGCAGGAGAGAAACTTTTGCGCGGCGACCGTGCCGTCGAAAGTGTCGCGCGGCTTGAGGCAATTATCGCAGCCGCCGCAGTTGGCCGCCTCGAAAGTCTCCCCGAAATAGCGCAGCAATTCGACGCGCCTGCACCCGGCGGAATCGGCGTAATGCACGATTTGCTGCAATTGTTCGCGGGCAATGCGCTGTTCGGCCGGCGCTTTCTCCTCGATGAACCGTTGCTGTTTGACCACGTCGCCGGCGCTGAAGAGCAGGAGGCATTCGGACGGCAAACCGTCCCGGCCCGCCCGCCCCGTTTCCTGATAATAACCTTCAATATTTTTTGGAAGGTCGTAATGCATGACAAAGCGGACGTTGGGTTTGTTGATGCCCAGGCCGAAGGCGATCGTCGCGCAAATCACCCGGACTTCATCCCGCAAAAAAAGTTCCTGATTCTCGCTTCGCTCGCCTGCCGTCAATCCGGCGTGGTAGGGCCGGGCGGAAATGCCGTGCAGGGTCAGTTGCGCGGCCAGCTTCTCGGTGCTCTTGCGGCTTTGGCAGTAAATGATCCCGCTGTCGCGCGGATGGGAACGCAGGAAAGCCAGCGCCTGGGCGGAAGGCTTGGCTTTGGCGATCACGCGGTAAGTCAGGTTCGGCCGGTTAAAACTGGCCACGAAACATTTCGGCTCGCGCAGTTGCAAAAGCTTGACGATGTCCTCGCGCACGCGCGTCGTCGCGGTGGCGGTCAAGGCCATCATCGGCGTGTTGGGAAATGTTTCACGCAACTGCGCCAGTTGCCTGTACTCTGGACGGAAATCATGCCCCCATTCGGAGATGCAGTGGGCTTCGTCCACCGCGATCAAGTTCACGTTCCACCTTTGCAAATCGTCCAAAACCCCGGAGAGCATCAAGCGCTCGGGCGCGGCGTAGAGCAGGCGATATTGGTGCTGATGCAATCCGCGCAGCCGTTGGCGCGATTCGGCGGCGCCCAGGGAGGAATTGAGAAATGTGGCCGCAATCCCGCCCGCCTGCAACGCATCCACCTGGTCCTTCATCAGCGCAATGAGCGGCGATACGACGACGGTCAAGCCCGGTCGAATCAGCGCCGGCAATTGGAAACAAAGCGATTTGCCGCCGCCGGTGGGCAGGAGCGCGAAGACATCGCTCCCCTCCATGGTGGCGCGGATGATCTCGCGCTGAAGCGGACGAAACGAAGGAAACCCAAAGTAGCGTTTCAGCAACCCAAGCCACGAATTTTCGTCGGGATTCATCCGCCGCTGAGTAAACCGAAATCCATAAAACAAGGCGAGTTTTGATTTTCACCATCAGCAGACATGTACCGCCAATAATGGTCGGGGTTTTTCCCCAACCATCCCCTGCCAAAAACGGATGCAACCATTTGTCGCAGAGGAACTTGCAAAATATTCGGACGCGGCCCGCCCGCCAAAGCGCGGTTTTCGCTGGCAAGCTGTTAAGTGGGCGGGGATACCTGCCGATGCTAAAACATAAATGGAATAGCAAAGAGACAACCGAACAAAAGTCTTTGGAAGCATGGAAGCAACAACGGCGGAGAGTCCGCAGGAGAAACGAAGATGAATATGACTAAAGAAGTTGAGCGATCGCCGCGGCTCACGGAAGAGCGCATGTCAAAAACCGGCAAGGCCCCCGCCGAAACCATCCTGGTTGTGGAAGACGAACCGGATTTGCTGGATTTGGTCGTGCAAGTCCTTGAGGGGCGCGGTTACACCGTCCTGGGCGCAAGCTCTGGAAAGGAGGCCCTGGAACGATGGTCCCAACGAGATCGCGACATCGACCTGTTGCTGACCGACATGACCATGCCCGACGGCATGACGGGGTGCGAATTGGCCGGGCGGCTCAGGAACGATGCCCCGAACTTGCGAGTCATATACAGCAGCGGGCACATTGCCGGAGTGCCGGGGACCGAACTGGCCGATGTGGATGAGCGGCAATTTCTGGCCAAGCCCTATCGGCCCTCCAGACTCCTGGAAATCGTCCGCAACCGCCTGGACGGCCCTGTTTAGCATTCAGCAGTCAGGCGGAACGCGCGGCGGCGATGAAAGCCCGCATTTTTTCCGGGTCCTTTTTTCCGGGCGATTGTTCCACGCCGCTGGAAACATCCACGCCAAACGGCCGCACCGTCCGGACCGCGTCCGCCACGTTCTCCGGCGTCAAGCCGCCGGCCAGGAAAATCGGTTTGCCAAACTTTCCCGCTTCCACCGCCAGTTCCCAATTGAATGTTTCCCCCGTCCCCCCCGCCATTCCCGGCGCATAACTGTCCAGCAGAAAAGCGTCCGCCTGGTAATTCGGAATTTCGAGCAGGGATTGGGCGTTCTGGATGCGGAACGCCTTCATCGTCATCATGCCGAATTGCCGGCAAAACTCCGGCGTTTCATGGCCGTGAAACTGCAACAGGTTCAAGGCGCATTGGCGCATGGCCGAAAAGACATCCTCCGGCGCCGGATCGGCAAAAACGCCGACGCGAATGATGAAGGGCGGCAGGCGGCGCGCGATGGCTTGCGCCGTTTCCACGGAGATGCGGCGCGGGCTTCCCGGATAAAACATCAAACCCAGCGCATCGGCCCCGGCCCCGACTGCCGCTTCCGCGTCCCCGACGCTTGTAATCCCGCATATTTTGACCTTCACGTCCACCCCTCTATTAAACGCAAACCTCCCGCCTTTGGCAACCCGGACACCACTTGGGAAGTTTGATTGTCCAACAGGCGGCGCTGCCTTAGACTGCTCGCCATGCTCCTGGAGCCAGCACAACGCCATTATCAAGGCGAAGCCGGACGCCGCTACCAGCAACACAAGCGCGGCATCCCTGACTCCGCTCTCGCCTGGGTCGCGCGGCTGCGCGCTGAAAAACTTTCCCCGTCCGTCCGCCCCACCGACGTCGTCCTCGAGTACGGGGTCGGCCTGGGCTGGAATCTTGCCGCATTGAAATGCCGCCGCAAAATCGGCTTTGACATCGCTGATTTTTTGGAGCCGTCCGTCCGCGCCCTGGGCATTGAATACGTCGCCGAAACAAAAAGCATCGCCGATGGAACAATGGATGTGGTCCTGTGCCATCACACTCTCGAACATGTGCCCGACCCGGCGGCTGTTTTGGGGGAAATCCGCCGGCTGCTCGCGCCCGCCGGCAAATTGCTGCTTTTCGCGCCGCTGGAACGCGAAGCAAAATACGACCAATTCATTCCCGACGAACCGAATCACCATCTTTATTCGTGGAACACGCAGACTCTGGGCAATCTGGTGCGGGAGATGGGCTTCGGGGTTGCGGCAGCCGGGACGGGGGAGTTCGGCTACTCCCGTTTTGCGGCGGTTTGGGCTTCGAAACTGCGGCTCGGTGAAAACGGCTTTCGCTGCCTGCGCCGCCTGCTGCATATCGTCAAACCCGCCTGCGAAGTCCGCATCATCGCCGTCAAACCAGGATTATGAAAACGGTCGGGATGAAGAATTGCGGCGCCTGATTATTGTCCTGGGAAACAGATGACGATTTTTTTGCGCAACCTTCTGTTGTCGTTTCCGAAGTAAAGTGTGGAAGAACTTGCAAATGTGAAAACAACTGGATTAATCCCGGCGGCGCGGGCGCAAAAGAATTTCAAAGGATTTTCTTGCCTCGTTCGTCATATGGGTTAAAAGGATGCGCACGTATTGTTCTTGATGAAGAAGGCTGAAACTTTCGGGCGAGAACGGTGTGTGAAAAACAAGGAACGCAATGGCAAAGTCTAAAGGCAAAAAAAAGATCGTTTTCTTTTCCCTGCTCGCCCTCGTCATCATCGCGGCGGTGGTTTATGGCAGGATCGCCAAACGCGTGCCGCCGGTTTCCATCACCAAGGAAAAGGCCGCCCGCCGCAATATCACCGAGGAGGTTGTGGCCAATGGAAAAATTGAGCCGGTACTGGAGGTCAAAATCAGCCCGGAGGTTTCGGGCGAAATCATCGAATTGGATGTCAAGGAGGGGCAGCATGTCAGGAAGGGCGATCTTCTGCTCAAGATCCGGCCCGATAATTATATAGCGGCCCGCGATTCCGCCAGGGCCAATTTCAAATATGCCACCGCCAGCAAAAACTCCTCCGATGCCAACCTGGAAAAGGCCTTTCTCGAATTCAAAAGGAATGAGGCGCTGTTCCAGGCCAAATTGATTTCCGAATCGGATTTTCTGACGGCCAAGACGACTTATGACGTGGCCAAAACCACTTTGGCCGGCGCGGTCGAGCAAGTTAGCATGGCCCAGGCCCAGTTGAATTCCGCCGAGGCGGACCTTTCCAAGACGGTCATTTACTCGCCCCTGGATGGCACGATCAGCAAATTGAGTTCCCAATTGGGCGAGCGCGTCGTTGGCACGGCAACCTATGCTGGAACCGAGGTTATGAGAGTGGCCAATTTGACCAACATGGAGGCCCGCGTGGATATCGGCGAAATGGACGTGCCGTTGATCACCGTTGGCCAGAAGGCCCATTTGGAAGTGGACTCTTTTAAAGACCAAAAATTCAACGGCCTTGTGACCGATATTGCCAACTCGGCCAATAACAACGACACTTCCAGCGCCGCCGCAACCAGCACCGATGCGACCAAGTTCCAAGTGAAGATTCACATCGCGGATAAGGACGCCTTCCTGCCCGGAATGTCCGTCACGGCCAACGTTGAAACCCGTTATCGCACCAATGTGGTAAGCGTTCCGATCCAGAGCGTCACCACCCGCCTGCCCAAAGATACATCGGGCGGGACTAACGCGGCGGCAACGAACCATGTCGCTTCGACAGCCTCCAGCAATGCGCCGGCCACCAACGCCGCCAAGACCGCTGCCAGCACCAATGCGCCGGCCCCCAACGCCGCCAGGACCGCTGCCGGCACCAACAGCGCCGACACCAATGCCTCCGCCGCCGGCCAAAAGAAACCTGACGAAGCGCCCAAACCCATCGAGGTCGTTTTTGTCGTCGAGGGGGACCATGTCAAAATGGTTCCGGTCAAGCGCGGCATCAGCGATGATAATTACGTCGAGATCGTTGAGGGATTGCATGACGGCCAGGAAGTGGTGTCAGGCGGTTACAAGGCGATCAACCGTGATCTGGCCGATGACGTAAAAATAACCGTCACCACCAATGCCGTCGTCCAGGACAAGGAGGCCAAGGCCAATTGAAGACGGAGGACGCGCCCGTGTGAGCCTGATTCGCCTCCAAAATATTTCCCGCCTCTACCAGATGGGATCAGAAACCATCCACGCCTTGCGCGATGTTTCCATGTCCGTCGAGCGGGGGGAGTATGTGGCGATCATGGGGCCGTCCGGCTCGGGCAAATCGACCCTGATGAATTTGCTCGGATGTCTGGACACTTCTTCAAGCGGCGCCTATGAGCTTAACGGCACCAACGTCAGCGAATTGGACGACAATCAACTGGCCGAGATTCGCAACCGGGAAATCGGATTTGTCTTTCAAACCTTCAACCTTCTGCCCCGGGCCAATGCGTTGCGCAATGTCGAACTGCCCTTGATCTACGCCGGAATGGACGGCGGCGACCGCAAACGCGTCGCGCTGGAGGCCCTGGCCAGCGTGGGGCTGGCCGATCGCATCCACCATAAACCCAACGAAATGTCCGGCGGCCAGCGCCAGCGCGTCGCCATCGCCCGCGCCCTGGTCAACCGGCCCTCCATCATTCTGGCCGACGAGCCGACGGGCAATCTCGATTCCAAGACGGGCGAAGAAATCATGGCCTTGTTGCGGGCGCTGTCCGACAAGGGAAACACTCTGTTTGTCGTGACCCATGAGGAAGAGGTGGCGCGGCACGCCCACCGCATCATTCGCATCCGGGATGGGCTGATTGCCAGCGACGACGCCTCAAAAACAGCGGCCCCGGCCCCGTGAACTTCCTTATCGAAATCATAGAAGGGCTGAACATCGCCTGGGACGCGATCCGCACCAACAAATTGCGCTCGGTCCTGACGACTCTCGGCATCATCATCGGCATCGTGACGGTGACGGCGATGGGCACCGCGATAGACGCCCTGGACCGCGCTTTTTACGACAGCATTTCGATTCTTGGAGCGGATGTGCTTTATGTCAGCCGCTGGACTTGGGCGGATCGAACCTACGAGATGTGGCTCAGCGAGAATAAACGACGCGATATCACCCACCTGCAAGCCCGCAAGGTCGAGCAACAGATGTCCATGGCCTCGGCCGTGGCGCCGGTCGTCAGCATGAATCAAATGGTTTGGTATAAAAACCGAAGTTCCAGCCGCGTCGAGATTTTCGGCACAACCGATCAATACCAGACGACCAGCGGCTTCACCGTCGCGCAGGGACGATTCTTCAGCGAAGACGAGGCGGAGGGCGGACGCCCCGTCTGCGTGATTGGCAACGACGTGGCGACGAATTTGTTCCAGCGCGAATCGCCCCTGGGCAGGAAGATCAAGATTGGCGCGCGCCGCGTGGAAGTTGTCGGCGTGCTGGAAAAACGCGGGAGCTTCCTGGGCATGGGCAGTTTTGATAATCGAGTCATTATTCCCATCCAACAGCTTTTGATCGGCTACTGGCGCGACCCCGATTTCACGGTTGAAGTCAAGGTCAGGGATTTGGTCCATTTGGAGGACGCGAAGGAGGAATTGCGCGGATTGATGCGCAAAATCCGCCATATCGCGCCGGGTGATCCGGACGATTTTACCATCAATCAGCAGGAACAATTCATCACGACGTTTCACAAGGTGACGGGGACCATCGCCGCAGTCGGTTTGCTGATCACCAGCCTGTCGTTGTTTGTCGGCGGCATCGGCATCATGAACATCATGTTCGTCTCCGTGGCGGAGCGGACGCGGGAGATCGGAGTGCGCAAGGCCATCGGAGCCAGGCGGCGCAGCATCCTGCTGCAATTTCTGATCGAGGCGGCGTTGATCTGCCTCCTGGGAGGCCTGGTGGGATTGGGCATTACGTATTTGTTGACAGTATTGGCCTCGCATTTTTTCCCCTACTTTCCCATCAACATGTCCCTGCCCGTGATGGGGCTGGCCATCCTGGTGTCCGTGTTGACCGGCGTGACCTCGGGATTCTTGCCGGCGTGGCGCGCGGCGCGCATGAACCCTGTCGATGCCTTGAGGAACGAATGAGAATTTTGCGAACTCTTTGGGCCGAACTGACGGAAAGCTTTTTCATGGCGATGGGCGCCGTGGCGGCGCACAAGCTGCGCTCGGCCCTCACCTTGCTGGGCGTGCTGGTCGGCGTCTTCTCCATCATCCTGGTCATGACGGCGATGCGGGCAATGCAGAAGAAAATCGAAGTGGACCTCAATCAATTGGGCGGCCAGACGTTCATTGTGCAAACGTGGCCGGCGCTCTATTTTGAAGGTCCCGAAGGCTGGCAAAAATATCGGCGGCGCAAACGCATCGACCTCGCGCAGGGCCTGGAGGTGGAACGGCGCGCCTCCCTGGCGCTGAGTGTGGGTTTGGAGGATGACGGCCTGGCCGCCGGGACGATGATCTCGCGCTACGCCAAGTCACCGCCCACTGTCTGGCTGACTGGTGACACGCCCGGCAGTTTTCCTGCCCAGAATTGGAGCATCCATGACGGACGGGGCTTGCTGGATTCCGATGTGGACGGCCTGCGCGATGTCTGCGTCTTGGGCAGCACACTGGCGGCTAGTTTGTTCCCTTTCGGTTCGGCGGTTGGACAGCGCGTCTCCTTCAATAATGTCAATTACAACGTCGTCGGCGTGCTGGAACCCAGAGGCACGATGGAAGGAAGCCACCAGGACGACTTTGCCGTCATCCCTGTCACCACCGGCATCAATCGTTATGAAGACAGGAGATGGGTCAACCTGGCCATTCTGGTGCAGGCGCGCAGCGCGGCCGACTACGACACTACCGTCGATCAGGTGCGCGGCATCATGCGGCTGATTCGCAAAGTGCCGCCGGGACAGGAGGACGGTTTTGAAATCATTTCGGCCGATTCGATCATGGCGCAACTGCAGGATTTCACCCGCAAGCTGCGCATCGGCATCACCGTGGTCAGTTCCATTGCGCTGCTCGCCGCCGGCGTTGGCATCATGAATATCATGCTCGTCTCGGTCACGGAGCGGACGCGGGAGATTGGCGTCCGCCGGGCCGTCGGCGCGAAGAAGCGGAGCATCATGACCCAGTTCATCATGGAAGCCGTCGTGCTGTGCGAATTGGGCGGCGCGATTGGAGTGGCCCTGGGAGTGGCGGGCGGGGATATTGCCGCGCATTTCATGAAACTGCCCAAGGTGCTGCCGGTGGATTGGATATTCATCGGTTTGGGAATCTGTTCGCTGGTCGGCGTCATTTTCGGCACTTATCCCGCCTGGAAAGCGGCCAATCTGGACCCGATCGAATCGTTGCGTTATGAGTAAATCAACCATGAATCGTATGTTCCACCAACATTTCAAAATCCCCGTGGCGCTGGCCGCGCTGCTCTGTTTCAGTGGCGCGACCGGGGCACAGGCGCAGCCGCTGCCCGCTGAAAAAACCCGCGTCCTGACCATTGAAGAAGTCGTGCAAATGGCGCTGACGAACAATCTGGACATCCTGATCAGCCGGCTCAATCCGGTGATCGATCAATTCGCCGTGAACGGACTTTATGGCGCGTATGAACCCTCGTTTTCCATGAGCGCCGTGCATAATTATAATGACCTTCCGGGCGGAGTTTTTGCGCAGGCGGGGTTACAGTACCCCAGTTCCACAGAGATAATTGATTCCTATACTCCAGGTCTGGCCGGCACGCTGCCGACGGGGCTGACTTATAATTTCACCGGGCCGATTTCGCGGCAGAACATCTCGGAATACGGGGCGACCGCGACCGACTATACGAGCGGGCCTGGAGTCACTCTGAGCCAGCCATTGTTGAAGAACCTGTGGATCGACAACGCGCGCTATCAGATTCAGGTGAGCAAAAAGACCCTCAAGATCGATCAACTGGCCCTGCGCCTTCAGATCATGACGGTGATCAACAACATCAAGGCGGCCTATTACAATCTCATTTTTGCCCGTGAAAACGTGCAAGTGGAAAAAGAGGCCGTGGAGTTGGCGCGGGAAACGATGCGCGAAGATGAGCGGCGCGTGCAGGTCGGAGCGCTGGCGCCCCTGGACGAAAAGCAGGCGGAATCACAAGCGGCGACGGCCGAGTCGGACTTGCTGACCGCGCAAACCTCCCTGGCGCTGCAAGAAAACGTCCTCAAGAATCTTTTGGCCTTCCGGCTCGGTGAATGGACCGGCGTCACGCCCGTGCCTTCGGAAGAATTGCTCGCCGTGCCCGAGAACCCGGACTTGCAGGAGTGCTGGCACGCCGGCCTGAAGAACCGGCCCGATTTGCTTCAGGCCAAAGCCAGCGTTGAGAAACAGCATGTCACCATCAAGTACACCTTCAACCAGTTGTTCCCGGAAATCGATTTGCTGGGAAGTTATGGACACAACGCGACCGAGCTGACCTTTGGCGAGAACCTGAACACCATCCGCAACGGCAATTATCCCTTCTATTCCTACGGGATCAGCCTGACCCTTCCGCTGGGAAACAGCGGGGCGCGCTACAATTACAAGTCGGCCAGGGCCAGCCTGGAGCAACTGTTGCTGCAACTGAAAAAAGTCGAGTCCGCCATTGTGGTGGCGATTGACAACGACGTGAAAACCATCCGGTCCGATTTGTTGAAGGTGGATTCCACGCGGAAAGCGCGCCGTTACGCGGAAGAGGCCTTGCAGGCGGAGCAGACCAAACTGGAACACGGCAAAAGCACCAGCTTTGTCGTGCTGCAACTGCAAAACAACCTGACAGCGGCGCGTTCGGCGGAAATCCGCGCCCTGGCCGATTACAACATCGCGCTGGAACAACTGGCCTTCGACGACGGCGCCACACTGGAGAGAAACCACATTGATTTAAGGGTCAGATAGGGGCGTAGTCCATCGGGGAGAATGACTAATGACCAATCAATGTCCAAATGACCCAATGACGAAATTTCGTCATTCGAGCTTCGTCATTGATTGGTCATTCGTCCTTCGACATTCGTCATTCCATTATAGCCTCACACTTCCACGCTCAGGCCCGGGGCGGGCTGGATGATCTTCATCTTTGGATATCGATCCCGGATCTGCTCTTCAAACCATTGGCGGGCGGCCGGCCCGCCATGGCCCAGCAGCACCGTTCGCGGAGAAACCTTGCCCGCAAAATCCAGCAGCGCCTCACGGCTGGCGTGCGCCGTCAAGTCGAAATCGCCCGTCTCGCAGCGCCGGGTCACTTCCCCGGCGGCGGCGCTGAAGACAAAAGTCTCGCCGGGTTTGGACGCTTTGAGGCGTCCGCCCGGAGTGGCCGGATCGGCGTAGCCAACAAAAAAGATCGCCTGCCGTTCATCGCCAATCATGCGCAGGGCCAGATCGTGGGCCGGGGTGCATTCGGTCAACATGCCGGCGGTCAGGACAAAGAGGCGTCCGCCGGTCAGCTTCATGCTGTGCAGTTGGTCTCTTTCCAGAACCACCAGTTGCAGATCGCGGGTCAGTTTCAAATCCGTGTGCCAGCGGTTGGCCAGATGGGCCTTTTGATCGTAGATTTCGGTGAAGACTCTGCCGAGGCCGCCGATGTGGACCGGCTGGCGGGGGATTCGGCCGGCCTCCATCAACAGGGCCAGCAGAGCGAGGATTTCCTGGGTGCGTCCGAGGGCAAAGGCGGGCATCAAAACGCAACCGCCCCGGGCCAGGACTCGTTGAATGGCTCCGGTCAGGCGGTCAATTTCCCCTTCGCGCGTAAAACCGGGCGGCGGCAGGCGGTCGCCCCGGGTGGTTTCCATGATGAGGACGTCTGCTTGCACGTCGCAAAACCGGGCGGCCCGCTGGAGGGTCTGGTCGTGAAAACAAACATCCCCGGTGTAAAAGAGGGTTTGCGACTTTCCGCGCACAAGGATGCCCGCCGAACCGAGCGCGTGCCCGGCATCGAAAAACTCCAGGTCGGGCGAGCGCAATCCGGCGCGGGCCTTTTGCAAGGCGCCCCATTCGATGGGGCGGTTGCATTTAAAACACTGGAATTGGACCTCATTTTCCTCAACTTGATCGTGGGTGAACAAGGGATAGTCATTGATGCCGTGTTCCTCGCGCTGGCGGAGCATGACATTGACGGAATTGTGCAGGACGCGCCCGAGCAAACAATAACTCAGATCGGTCATCAAAACGTGGGCTTTCGGGAAATGGCGCATGGCCACGGGCAATGACCCGACGTGGTCGTGGTGGCAGTGGGAAATGGCAATGGCATCGAGATCTTCGCGTTCCACCTCCGAATAGAGGGGCAAGGCGGCGCGACCGTCACGTTTAGGATGCATTCCCGCGTCCATGAGCAGGCGGAAATTATCAAGTTCAACAAACCAGGCACTGGCCCCGATGTCCGAATCTGGATTGAGATTAACGATGCGCATGAGAAATCAAGCGGAAAAAAGGCAGTTTTTTGCGGAAAACAGCCGGAAAAGGGGGGTTCCAGGCAGGCCGAAAAACACGCCAAAACCATAGTAAAATCAGGGAAAAAGGGCGGGCCAGGGGGGGTATCCGGCACCGATTACAAAAATAATGAAAATAATTGTTGAACATTAGGGCAAAATATGAGTCATTACTTACAGGCCTCGGATATGAGGCTGAATGGGTTTTTGGTTTTCCCATTCAGTTGTAGTTCCGGGGTCAAGGGTTGGTTAGTTTGGTTGTTGGGGGCCGGACGCTGCAATGGCGTCCGGCCTTTTTTTCTATGGGGCATTGGTGTGTTGCGCCTTTTCGGCCTCGCGCTGAATGATTTCCTGGATGCCTTCGTATTTGGTGTAACCGGTCGGCGGTTC
>Ga0326728_10019633_pt1 | contig 13075 bp, 7 predicted proteins | sample MB3enrmetagenome_FD_207602 | JGI IMG/M metagenome (GOLD analysis project Ga0326728, IMG submission 207602) | Lab enriched peat soil microbial communities from McLean, Ithaca, NY, United States - MB31MN | ecosystem: Environmental > Terrestrial > Soil > Wetlands > Peat | place: USA: New York...
TTCTCAGCGAAATGACCGGCGTAGATCACACTTATGCCATCGCGCAGAACTCCTTTGGCGCCGTCGCGGTGGAGTTCAAGGTGGGTCAGCCCAAGGAACAATCCCTGGTCAAGCTTTACGACCGCGTCATGTCGAATCGTGCGCGTCTACCCCCCGATGCCGGTATTCCGCAGATCAGGTCCGTCGATGTCGATGACCTTGCTGTTGTCACCGTCACCCTGGCCTCGCCCAGCTATGATGACTATGGACTGAAGCGTCTAGCCGATAGAATGGCGGAACGGCTTCACAGTCTGGATAATGTCTCGGTCGTCACCGTGCGCGGCGGCCATGACAGGGAAATCAGGGTTGAACTCGACCCCGAGCGCTTGCAGGCTTTCGGTCTTACCCTCAGCCAAGTTTCTGCCGCCTTTGACTCCAGCAATCTGTCTGCGCCGCTTCAGGAAACGGTTCGCAAAGATACTATCGAAGCCGTCAAGTTGAAGGGCTTTTTCACTTCAGCCGATGATGTGCGCGACCAAATCGTTGGCCTGCATGACGGACGTCCGATCTATGTTAAAGATATCGCCGTCGTCAAAGACGGTTCGCCAACTGAGATCGACCGGCTCAGTCGCTTTGCCTTCGGCCCCGGAGACAAAAGGTTTCAAAGCCTCGGATCGACGGAAATGCCCGCCGTCACCATAGCGGTGGCGAAAAAGAAAGGCTCCAATGCCGTCTTTGTCGCCGACAGTGTGGTCGAACGCATTGAACGCATGAAAGAAGACTTTGTGCCGAAAGATGTGCAGGTGGTGGTTACTCGCGATGATGGAAAGAAAGCTGACGACGCCGTCAATACGCTGTTGGAACATCTCGCCATCTCGATCATGACCGTCAGCCTGATTCTTATGGCATTTCTGGGGTGGAAGGAAGCGTTGATCGTCACCTTGACCGCCCCGTTGACCTTGTTCGTGACGTTGGCGACAGACCTGTTCGGCGGCATAACCATAAACCGTGTCACTTTGTATGGTCTCATTTTGTCTCTTGGCATGCTGGTAGACGCGGCCATCGTCGTCATTGAGAATATCCACCGCCACTACAGCCTGGCCAGTCTACAAGACAGGCAGGAAATCACTGTCGAGGCTACCAATGAAATCGGCAACGCCACCAGTCTGGCGACCTTGGCGGTCATGTTGGTATTTCTATCTCTGTTGCTGCTGACAGGTATGCCCTGCACTTTCTTTTTCCCCGTCACCATCGATGTGCCGGTGGCGATGGCCGCCTCCGTCATGTTGGCCTATATCGTGACTCCCTGGGCGGCTAACAGGTGGCTTGCCACCCATTACCAGGGGCATGGGAACGGGGACGGACGGACGGCGCCGCCGCCGCAGCGCGATCTGCTGCGCCGCATCTACCTCCCATTGATCCGTCTGTTGCAGGAGCATCCTAAAGTACGCCGCCGGTCGGCTATTTTTGTCGCGGTTTTGTTGATCTGCTCAATCCTTCAAGGTACATGGCAATTCATTCGTCCCTCGGGGGTCGGCGGACCGCAATCGTTTTTTGGCGTCAACCTTGGCTTCCTGCCCAAGGATAACAAGAACACTTTCAACATTGTCATCTCCATGCCGGAGTCATCTCCCGTCGAGCGGACAGATCGTTTGGTCCGTGAGATCGGGCGGCTCCTTGGCCAGGAGAGGAATGTCCTGAATTATCAGACTTGGATTGGCGAGGCTGGAATCGCTGACCTTAACGGCCTTAAACAGGCCACGGCCGATCGGCAAGGAAGCTATGTCGCCGAAATCCGCGTCAACCTGGTCGACAAACATAAGCGTCGCGCCAGCTCCATTGAAATCGTGCGAAACCTGCGGCCAAAAGTGGACGAGATCAGCGACCGCTATCCGGGCGCCAAGATCCGTCTGGTCGAAGATCCGCCGGGACCACCGATGCGGGCGACCGTGCTCGCTGAAATTCACGGTCCCGAACCGGAGGGGTTGAGAACCTTGTCGGCTCAGGTGTCGAGGGCCTTCGCCGACACATGCGACATGGTCGATCTATCTGACAGCGAGCCGGTCGATGTGGTGGAACATCAGGTCGTGCCCGACAAGGAAAAGGCTGCCCTGTCGAACGTCTCGGTGGCGCAGATCGCCCAGGCACTCCGTCTGGTTTATGGCGGCTCGGTGGTTAGCCGAGCCCATCCCGCGGACGAGAAGAACCCGGTGAATGTCCGCGCCTTCGTTCCCCGTCGCCATGAAGTCGATCCGACGCGCCTGGATCGCATCGTTGTTGACAATGCCCAAGGGCGCCCCGTGCCTTTATCGGAGCTTGTCAAGGTGGGCGCAGCGCAAGCCGACCGGCCTATCCAGCACAAGGACAACGAGCGCGTCACCTTTGTCGCGGGTGAACTCGCATCTTCGGTGCCGCTTTATGCTGTGCTCGGTCTCGACCGCCGCCTCGACGGCATGAAGGCTCCCGACGGTCGTCCGTTACGGACAGGCAACCTTACCTTCCAGCCTCAAGTTCCAGACGTCATCGACGGCTATCAATTGTTGTGGGACGGCGAGATGAGGCTGACGCTGGACGTCTACCGCGATATGAGCATTGCCCTGGGAGCTTCCCTGACCATGGTCTTCCTGCTGCTGGTTGGCTACTACCGTTCATTCCTCATCCCCATTATCGCCATGTTGTCGGTGCCGCTGGGGATCATCGGCATCCTTCCCGGCCATTGGATCATGAGGACAGATTTTTCGGCCTCTTCAATAGTCGGCATTATAGCCCTGTCCGGGGTTGTCATCCGCAGTTCCCTTCTGATTATCGACTTCATTCAGGACAACCAGCGTCAGGGAATGCCGTTGGAGGAAGCGGTTCGGGAGGCCGGCGCGGTACGGCTGCGTCCGATTCTTTTGACGACGCTGGCCATCATCTTGGGATCAGCCATTATGGTAACCGACCCCGTATTCGGCGGCCTCGCAATCTCCCTGATCTTCGGAACGGTCGTGTCCACCGCCCTGAGCGTATTCGTGGTGCCAATTCTTTACTACATGCATGCGCTCCGCCAGAAGGACCACCTGTCGGCTATTCCATCAGCATCGTCTTAAGACTACCAGGCGGCATCCGGATACCGGTCTCCATCCGGAGCGCCAGCAAAGGCTAACCATGGCAAGAACGATCACCGCAAGCATTTCGACCTCTGCCTCAACGCCCAAGGTCGGCCTGGCATTGGGCAGCGGTTCCGCACGGGGATGGGCCCATATCGGCGTAATACGAGCACTGGCTGATGCAGGAATCGAAATCGAGTGCGTAGCCGGCACCAGTATAGGTGCTTTGGTAGGGGCCGCATTTGTCCTCAACAAAGTAGATGCGCTGGAGGATTTTGCCCGTCAACTCGATTGGAAACAAATCGTTTCATTCCTGGATGTAACTTTTCCGAGGTCCGGACTCATTGATGGGAAAAAAATCACCGATTTCTTTCGTTGTCATGTTCGAGAAATGAGTATTGAAAAATTACCCGTTCGCTATTGCGCGGTTGCCACTGCCTTGGCTACGGGTAGTGAGGTCGTATTGAACGAAGGGGATCTTATAGAGGCGATCCGTGCGAGCATCTCCGTCCCGGGCATTTTTGCGCCGGTAAAGAAAAATGGCGTCTTTTTGGTAGATGGCGGTTTGGTCAACCCTGTGCCGGTGAGCGTTGCCAGGAACATGGGAGCGGATTACGTCATCGCCGTGAATTTGAACCATGACATAGTCGACAAAAGGAGAAAGAACAGCATCCGACTGGTTGCTCCGTCGACGAAATATGCGGTTGGCCAATTCCCCCACAAAAAATGGAGAATCGGGCAGGGGGTGAACAAAAGGCTCAATGAATTCAATTCGCCCACGTTATCACAGGTGCGCCGGTGGATGCAAAGGAACCCTGTGCCGGGCATCTTTGACGTCCTGACGACCTCAATCAACATCATGGAAGCACAGATAACCGCAACAAGATTGGCAACAGATCCGCCCGATCTGCTAATTCAGCCAAAGTTGGGAGATATCAGGTTTTTAGAGTTCCATCGGGCCGAGGAGGTCATTGCCGAGGGGTACCGAGAAGCCATGATGCAGTTCGAAGAAAGATGGAATGGTGTCAAAAAAGATTTTTCAGGAGATTCTTTACCGGGGAAGACGGAAGATGGGAATTAATATTGGTGCGTTACAAGAAAAGCGCCGAGTTGATCGTCTTCGTTCTCTGAAGGTCGAAGGTAGAGTGATCGAGAAAAGAATGATGGGATCAGGTATCCAAATCGAAAACGTGAATCTGCGTCAAGGTACATGTGAAATCAAATAGTTGTAGTCGGACATTCAAATTTAACCGGACAGTAGTGACTCGCTTTTTCAAAAAACATACTCGCTTCACGATCATCGTAAATTCAGGCATCATGAATCGAGTACTCAATAAGCCTCTCGCATTTCTGTCGGGTCGCAGCGTCCGGTTTTTCAAGGATAAAGCCCTCCAGCACGTCAAGGGCAATGTGCACCTCCAAAAAGTACTTTAATCCGATGCGCTTTGGTTCTTCCGGCACCATATAATCTTCGGTCAGTCTGAAGACTGCCGCATCTGATTCTAGAGTCCATTTCTCCCTCGCAAAAATCACGTCTTCTTCCTCTAATTTGTCGACTTTCCCGACCAGTGTCAGCAGTGTCATAATTCGCTCCCAGAGTTAAAATTCAGTTCCCCGGATTGCGAAACCGCTAAGCAAAATATATGTTCGGTATTTTGAAGTCAAAGGGGGGTTGAGGGTGAAATCATCCGCTTGATCTGTGGGCGATTTTTGCATGTGCAATGGCGAGGAGGCAAAATTCTGGGCACGTAAGGTGGTGCAAGATCTGTTGTAGTAAATACCTTCCATAGCCTTCATCTGAATCTTCTGGAAAGTTCACACGGTGGCAGGTTGTCTGGGATTCTTCGTTACTCCTGCCACCCCGCTCGCCTCGCCGTGTTATGTGTGGTAAGGTAGACTCCAAAGCACAATGGGATTGATCTGGCAATCCAAAACCGCCTGAGGGCCTGTGTTGGCCCTTTCACCGGATATCCATAAGATCTTCCGAGGAGTCGGATATGCAGGATGAAGCCAAAACCAAAGAGCAACTTATCATCGAATTGCGCGAACGGGTTGCTGAATTGGAGAAGGATAAGGCGAAGCGGAAGCGGACGGAAGAGGCACTGCAGCAATCCGAACGGGAAAAGGCGATATTGAACCAAATCGCCAATGTCTTTTTGACGATCCCCGATGAAAAAATATATGAGGAGGTACTGGCCGTCATTCTCAAGGCGTTTAAATGCAGATACGGCGTCTTTGGGTACATAGGAGACAGCGGTGATCTGATCATTCCCAGCATGACAAAGGAGATATGGAGTGACTGCCAGGTCGAAGGGAAGTCGATGGTGTTTCCTCGACATCTATGGGGAGGCAGTATTTGGGGCAGGGCGATAAAAGAGAAGAAGTCCTTTTCTTCCGAGGGACCATTCCAAACTCCTGAGGGACATTTACCCGTTTATAATTTCTTGACTGTGCCGATTGTCTTTGCGGACAAGACCATAGGGCTTGCTTCGGGAGCCAACAAAGATGGGGGTTTCAGCGAAGAAGATAAGGCCGTTTTGGAACGCATTGCTGCCTATCTTTCACCTATCCTCAATACCAGGTTGCAGCGAGATAGACAGGAACTGGAACGCAAGCGAATGGAAGAGGCATTGCGGGGGGCTTGGCTTTACACCCGAAGCCTTATCGAGGCGAGCCTCGACCCGCTGGTGACGATTAGCAGAGAAGGAAAAATTACCGACGTCAACGAAGCCACCATAAAACTCACCGGCCTCAGGCGCCGGAAGCTTATAGGCACGGACATCTCGACCTACTTTACGGAACCCGAACTGGCGCACGAGGGGTATCGCCGGGCATTCGAAAAAGGATTTGTTACTGACTATCCGCTTACGATCAAGCATTCCAACGGAAAATTGACCCATGTCTTGTACAACGCCTCCGTCTACAAGAACGAGGCCGGAAAGGTCATGGGCGTTTTTGCCGCCGCTCGTGATATCACTGAGCGCAAACAAGCCGAGGAGTCCCTGATCCTTAGCGAGGACAGGTACAGGAGACTATTCGAAGACGCGGTGCTAGGGATCTACCGGTCTACCCCGACGGGAAAAATCCTCAGTGTGAATCCGGCCTTTGCCCGGATGTACGGCTTTGATTCGCCGGAGGAGGCAAAAAGTCTTGTAAGCGATGTGGCCGTTGACCTCTATGTCGATCCCTCACACCGAAATGACATCGTGCGCATGATTTTGGATGCCAAGAGACCTATCCATGCGGAGAGTCTGTACAGGCGAAAAGACGGTAGCATCTTTACGGGTAACCTTCATGTCTGGGCAGTGCGCGACGGAAAGGGGGAGCTCTTATATCTTGAAGGTTTTGTGGAAGATATAACTGAGCGCAAGCGTGCGGAGGAGGCATTGCGGGAGAGTAAAGCTTATCTTTCTGCAACCATCGAGTGCACCCCTTTTGAATTCTGGGCTATGGGTCCCGATGGCTTCTACACCATGCAAAACCGCTTTAGCAGAGCGATATTCGGCGATATCGTTGGGAAGAGACCAGAGGATGTCTGTCTGAATCAGAGTATGTTATCGGTCTGGCTGGGCAATAACCGTCGGGCCTGTTCAGGCGAACTGGTCATGGAGGAGGTCAAGTATTTCTTCGGGGATCAGGAACGATACTATTACAATGTCGTTGCCCCGATTCAAGACGCCGGCAGGACACTCGGAATTGTCGGAATAAGTGTTGACATCACCGATCGCAAGCTCCTTGAGATGGAATTGAAAAAAGTTAACGAGGAGCTCGAAAGCAAGGTTGAGGAGCGAACGAAAGAACTTGGCGCGAAAACCCGCCGTCTTGAGGAATTCAATTCGGCCATGAAGGTTTTGCTAAAACGAAGAGAGGAAGACAGAACGGAACTTGAAGAAAGTATCCTGATGAACGTAAAGAGTCTGATTATCCCATACCTTGAAAAACTTAAGAAGAGCAGATTAAACGGTGACCAGATGACCTACCTTAACATCCTTGAATCCCACATACGAGAGATTACCTCTCCTTTTACCAGGAAGCTTTCCGAAAAATATTTCGGCCTAACCCCACTGGAGGTCCAGACCGCGAGTCTCATCAAGGAAGGAAAAACGACCCAGGAGATAGCCGAATTGCTGTGTGTGTCTGAAAATACTGTATCATCACACCGCTTTCATATACGGAAGAAGCTGGGCTTGGGCAACAAGAAGATAAACCTCAGATATTATTTACAATCTCTCGACAAGTAATTACTAACTATAACCATTATCCCACCAAAGTAACATCAATCATTGCCGTTTCAGATTTGCTATAAACTCATTCGGCTACCTATGCCCTGGCATGTAGTCGAAAAATGGGATCACTCCGGAGTGAACCAGCCCAAACGAGGTTCATGAAATGGCAGGAAAAATCCTGGTGGTTGATGACGACGAAGCTGTTCGCAATATGCTCGATTCTTTTTTAAAAGCTGATGGATATAGTATTGACACAGCTGAAGGTGTTAACGCAGCCTTGGGATTAATGGAATCCAATGACTATGACATTATGTTGATTGACAAGAACATGCAGGGAATTGATGGGAACCGCGAAGGTGGTCTTTACTTGCTGAGGCATGTGCGATCACAGTGCTTGTCCTCTGAGGTCATCATGATGACGGGCTATCCAACTGTCGAGACCGCCATAGAGGCCCTTAAATTGGGTGCTTTCGACTATATACCCAAGCCGTTTTCTTTGGAATATCTTCGACTAAAGATAAGCAGACTCTTGGAATACAGAAGTTTCATCAACCCGGATTACGCTATCGGGGTCTATAGAGGCCTTCGCGGGAAAATGCTCGACTTGATCAAGAACGGGTCCGCGATGTCACACGATGAACTGGAAAAAGCCTTATTGTCTCTTAATAATGAAATCGACAAATTATTCACAATCCTCAAAGATGGTGAGAGAATCATCCTTTCGGAGAGAGAATCACTTGCACTTATTGCAAATTTGGCCGAGCAGTTGAAAATGACCCTGCCTGAAGCGGATAATAATTATGGTTTAATTGAAAAGATTTCCCATTTATCTAACAAACGTCTGTAACTCATTGGTATGATGATAGAATACGTCGTTTCGACGTAGGCTTAGAAAATCTCTTTGAATAATCATCGTATGGTCGGCGGCGATATGTTCCAGGATATTTGAAGCGACTGCCACACGGGTGGAACAATGGGAATACTGGTTGCCAGACAACCCATATTTGACAGAAGCCTGCATGTGTGCGGCTATGAGATCCTCTGTCGTCCGGGCATTCGAGCGGATTCCGACTCGGGGCAAAGGGACCATGCGTCCAAACGAGTCATCGTTAATACATTCCTACTATTGGGGCTGGACCGGGTTACCAGCGGCAAGAAAGCCTTTATCAACTTTACTCAGCGATTGCTCCTCGACGGCATAGGGTTTAACCTTCCGAAGGACCTGATAGTCATAGAGATTCTCGAAGACGTCATCCCTGACAAAGATCTGATCCAAGTGTGCACTAAATTGCAAGCTGCCGGTTATATGCTGGCCCTCGACGACTTTGTACTGGCTAATGATGGTCTGAAGCCCTTTCTGAAAATGGTGGATATTTTGAAGGTGGACTTCAGGGAAAATAGTGACCGGGAGAAAAGAGTAATTGCCGAAAACCTGAGGGGTACAAAAATCAAGTTGCTGGCTGAAAAAGTGGAGACCCGCGCTGAGTTCAACATTGGCTTGGAGGCAGGTTATGAGTACTTCCAAGGCTTTTTTTTCCAAAAACCCGAAATTATTCCCGGCAGGGACATTCCAGGCTACAAATTAAATAACTTGAAAGTGCTCCAGGAGGTCAACCGTGAGGACATTCAATATGATGCTCTCGCAGAGACGATCAGCCGGGACGTCTCCTTGAGCTATAAGCTCCTTAACTATATCAATTCGGCTTATTTCGGGATGCGTCAGCAAGTGCAATCTGTCAGGCACGCCATAATGTTATTGGGAAACAAGGAGATCAGGAAATGGGTATCCCTGGTCCTCCTGATGGGTCTTGGCGCCGATAAGCCGGAAGAGCTTTTGGTCACATCCCTTATCAGGGCCAACTTGTGTGAATCACTTGCTAAATGTCTGAGACTGAAAGGCTGGGAGTCTGAACTTTATATGCTGGGGTTGTTGTCTTTGATCGATGTTATCGTGGGGCGACCGTTAATTGAGATAATTCGGGACCTGCCTCTGAGCCGCGACATTAAAGTCGCACTGGGTGGAGAGAGAAATAAGTACAAAGACATCCTAGACATGGTCTTGAACTACGAAAGGGCAAATTGGATCGCTCTGCAGAAGGACCTGGACCAGGAGGATATCAAATTTGACGATGTCTCACAGATCTATCTCGGTTCCATAGAAAGGGCACAGGAAGGCTTGGGATTCGCGGGCCGATAACTGATCGACTTGCAGCAAAAGTCCTGGAGACAAAATCTCCAGGATTACATGTAGCCAGCCGCATCAAACACTGCCGGACTGCTAGAGCGGGTACTGGCGGATGAACGGCTAAAAGGCCTTCCCTTCCTGATGGGTTACTGCCGAGGCCCAAAAAGAAAATATTATCGAGGCGATCCAGGGCACGGTCAGCAATTATGTTGTCAAACCCTTCAGCCCGACAGTGTTCGCGGAAAAACTCGCCAAGATTATTTCTCAGGGTCAATGATGGAGAGTAGATGATGGGTGTGAAAATTGTTGATCCCTTTCTTGCCGCGGCCATTCATGTGCTGAAAACAATGGCTCAAATTGACGCCAAACCCGGAAAGCCCTTTCTCAAGAAAGATGATCTTGCTATTGGAGATGTGTCCGCGATCATCGGGATCACCGGCGCGGCCCAAGGGTCTATGGCTATGATTTTCACCGAGGAATGCATTAAATACATTGCATCCAACCTCTTAGGAGAGCCTTTCATTGATCTGAATAATGAGCTGAGAGACGCCGTAGGGGAACTTACCAACATGATCTGCGGAGATGCCAGAAGACGTCTCTCCGAGAAAGGTTTCATCTTTCAGGCTGGCATACCTACGATAGTTGGAGGTAAAGGCCACTCCATAGTGCATGTTGCAGACGGGCCTCGTCTGGCAGTTCCATTTGAAACTTCTCACGGTGGTTTTATGCTCGAGGTGGCTTTCAGCAGATCAACATGAGCGGGTTTGCAGAGGCTAAAAACCCAAATATTGGTTTGGCAGGGGTTAAGGCGAGGACCAACAAAACGCACGAACCTCGCCAAGTGAAAAACCTGTTTAAGAGATAGTTCGAACTTGCAGACCTGACTGCTAATCTGCACAAGGTCACCAGAAGGAATTGAGGATTGGGCTTGAGGAGGTGAAATGGATACGGATGTATTGCTCGACAGCAATGCTGAGACCTTCTGCGGGGTCATAATCGATGCTTTAAAAGAGCTGCGATCAAGAGGTGAGCTTGTTACTCCAAGCCTGCTTCACCAAGAGCTGTCCAAGAAGCAGGAATACATTGGACTTCTGAAGGATAAAAGATTCGCCGGCTCTGCCTCGGAATGCTCCTGCCAGGCTGACCGGGAGGTCCAGGAAAACGAATCTCCGATGCCTAACGCTAAAGGGGTATTCTTCAAAGCCGACAATACATTCTACGCATCCTATATCAGAAAGCTTCAGGATTTCCGACTCAACCTTCTCAGCATATTCGAAGACAAGCTTCCCGAAGAGCACCGCGCGCGTGGTTCCGAAGTTCGTGAGTTCATAATTAAAAGCAATGAGTTTGAAGCAATCCTGGACCTCAACGATGATATTCTAAACATTCTGAAGGCGACAACCCGCAGGGTGAGCGGAGAATTGGAGCAATTCACCAACCTCGTTGCGGAGATAGGAAAGGATCTGGTCGAAATTGAGACCGACCTTATGTCCACCTTCTCCATCACTCACGAGACGTTCGAAAACAACCGGGCTTTCAACAATACACTGGCACAAAACTTGGGAGATATATCGGAGACCATTCAGACAAGCACAAATGTGATTGAATTGACGGGTTTTGTTGCCTCAAAATTATCAACTATAAAATTAATATTAGAAAAGAAGCACAAATATGACAATCTTCAAATGGAAAAGTCAGCTGAAGAGGTCAAAAAACTCAAGCGGCGCCTGGCAGGAATGAAAAAAGAAATCGGTCGGGTTCAAAACAAGGCAAGCCTCCTGCAAGAAGAAACATCCTTGGATCCTTTGACCGGAGCTTATAATCGCAGGGCCTATGAAAAACGTATTCTGGAAGAGGTGATGCGCTTCAAAAACCACGAAGAGATTTTCTCTATCTTGATGATAGATATAGATCATTTCAAGTCAATCAATGATCAGTATGGACACTGGGCTGGGGATAGATGCCTCGAAGAACTCACCAAGTTGATAAAAAGGATCCTGCGAGGAACAGACTTTCTGGCTCGCTATGGAGGGGATGAGTTCATCTCAATTCTGCCCGGGACAGATGAGGAGGGGATCCGCATTGTTTCTAATAGAATGCGCGAATTTATAGAGAAGGCCCGTTTTCTTTACCTAGACCAGGAAATTCCGCTGACAGTAAGTGTAGGAGCTACTACTGTAATTCAGTCTGACCAAGACAATGAATCAATTTTCAAGCGAGTGGACAATGCGATGTATGAAGCCAAAAGAACTGGACGCAACAGGTCGGTTGTCTCATGAAATCTCATCAATTTAGCCATGGATGCGACCCGGGAAAAAAGGGAGGGGAACTCGCAAGAGCCGGATATCATACTCGGTCTGTGTCCAAGCGGCTGGTGCCGCTCGTGATCTGAACAATCTTTTTACCGTTATCTTCGACAATATTTCCTTGGCCAAATGGCTTGCTGAATCCAGCGATGCAGCCCGAAATGATCTGACTGAGGCCGAAAGAGCGTGCCTGAAGGCCATCGATTTGAGACCAAACGTGATTGCCGTTGCTGGGGGTAGATCGACCGGCAACTATCTTCCCGCATCTGCAAAGACTTCTAAAACAAAGGCGGACAAAGACTAAAATCCCTTGCAGATAAAGTAAGGGTTTCCCAGAGGGATGATGATGAGATGATCGGGGTGTATTGACGCATTATTTCAGTTCATAGTGGGGTGGGTTCCGGCGAACCGGCTCTTCGGTCTTTCATGATTACTTATCAGGGTGGTGCTGGACTAAAAATGGCCAGAGTGCTCTTAGTTGAATATGACCAGGCTTGGTGGCATATTGCATCGGAAGCTCTGAGCGGGCATAGGCTCGAGTTCTGTTCCGCTCTAAATGAGGCTTACGGACGACTGGAGAAAGAGGCATTCGATGCAGTAATGGTGAGCATCGAGTCCAACCACAACTGCAACATACGCAACGTAAAAGATAAACTGCCCCCCCATACCCCTTTGCTGGTCGTCAGCGAGCAGACGAAGACCGAAACCGTTGTCCAGGCAATGAGGGCCGGCGCCTTTGATTTCATCGTCAAGCCTTATACTTCCGACAGGATCAGAATTGCTGTTGAACAGGCGGCAGAAAATCGAGCTTCAAAGAATGAAATAGACTACCTGAGGCGCACTCAGGACGCAGCCTACAATTTTGACAAGATAATCGCTGCCAGCCCGGCGATGTGCAAAGTTATCTCAAAATTGAGGAAGATTGCCGATTCGGAAGCCACGATTCTAATAACTGGAGAAACCGGGACCGGAAAGAGCATGCTCTCCGGCACGGTGCATTTCAATAGCCGCAGACGCGCAAATCCGTTCATCAAGATCAACTGTGCCAACATTCCGGAAACCCTGCTGGAAAGCGAATTGTTTGGACATGAAAGAGGGGCTTTCACCGGGGCCATCAAGACAAGGACCGGACGCCTGGAACAGGCGAATGGAGGCACCGTTTTCCTGGATGAAATAGGCGAACTTACTCCCGTCTTGCAGGCAAAACTGCTGCGGGTACTGGATGAAAAATGCTTCGAGCGGCTTGGCGGAAACCAGACCATTCGGACAGACATCCGTATAATTGCCGCA
>Ga0326728_10019635_pt1 | contig 13074 bp, 14 predicted proteins | sample MB3enrmetagenome_FD_207602 | JGI IMG/M metagenome (GOLD analysis project Ga0326728, IMG submission 207602) | Lab enriched peat soil microbial communities from McLean, Ithaca, NY, United States - MB31MN | ecosystem: Environmental > Terrestrial > Soil > Wetlands > Peat | place: USA: New York...
CACTTGCCGCAGTCACTGCGGGAAAACATGTGCTTGTGGAAAAACCGGCGGCCCGGCATTTTTCAGAACTGGATTCTGTCATCGACGCAGCAAAAAAACACCGGGTCAAAGTCATGGTCGGATATAACCTGAGATGCCATCCTGCATTTATAAAAGCAAAAAAGATACATGAATCCGGAAAACTTGGACCGGCTCTTTATATCCGCGGGCGGTACGGACATGGGGGCAGGTCTGGTTATGAAAAAGAATGGCGTGCAAATCCGGAAGTATCCGGGGGCGGGGAACTTCTGGACCAGGGAGTTCACCTGATTGATCTATCCCGGTGGTTCCTTGGGGAGTTTACGAACGTAAACGGGCATACCCATACTTATTACTGGAAAATGCCAGTCGAAGATAATGGTTTTATGTACCTTGAAACGGCAGCCGGGCAGGTGGCCTGGCTGCAGGTTAGCTGTACTGAATGGAAAAATCTCTTTTCATATGAAATTTTCTTTGAAAAGGGAAAATTGCAGATTGATGGGATCGGAGGAAGTTACGGAACAGAACGTCTCATCCTCTACCAGATGCTTCCGCAGATGGGACCCCCGGAAACTACGATCTGGGAATATCCCTTCCCTGACAATTCCTGGAAAACTGAGTTTGAGGAGTTCGAACAGGCAATTCTCCATGATGTCCCGGTTCATCCCGATCCAGCAGATGCACGTGAAGCACTCAAAATTGTGGCCCGTGTATATGGAGAGAAAATATGATAATTACTCGTAGTCCTCTAAGGATTTCGCTGGGTGGGGGAGGTACCGACCTGCCCTCATATTATCACCAGCATGAAGGCTTTCTGATTGCCGCTGCGATTGACAAATATGTCTATATTACACTGCATGATACCTTCCAGAAAGAGATTATCATAAAATATTCCAATACAGAACGTGTCCGGAGACTGGATGAAATCCAGCACCCAATCATCCGGGAAGCGCTTAAACTCCTCGATATCCGTTCAGAGAATTTTGAACTTTCCAGCCTTGCAGATATCCCCGCCGGGACAGGCCTTGGATCTTCCAGCAGTTTTACCTGTGCCCTCCTCAAGGCACTGCACACATTTAATAAATCATTTGTTACACCGGATGATCTTGCAAAAGAGGCATGTCATATCGAGATGGATCTCCTCCATGAACCCATCGGGAAACAGGACCAGTATGTCTCCGCATTTGGCGGGATCAACTGCTTCACGTTCTGTAAAAACGATCAGGTGAAAACCAAGGAACTCAATATCTCAAAGGAAACCCTCTACAACCTCGAAGACCACCTCCTGCTCTTTTTCACCGGGTACTCACGGTCCGCATCAAATGTCCTCAAGGAACAGGACGATAAAAGCAAGAGGAATGATGCTCCCATGATCGACAACCTGCACTTTGTCAAGGAACTGGGTTACAAGAGCAAAGTGGCATTCGAAAAGGGGGATCTCGAAGAGTTTGCCCATATCATGAACGTTCACTGGGAGCACAAGAAACAACGCTCGGGTGCGATGAGCAACGACCGGATCAACACGTGGTATGATCTTGCCATGAAAAACGGTGCACTGGGAGGGAAACTCATCGGTGCCGGCGGCGGGGGCTTTTTGATGTTTTATGCCGAAGACAACAAGAAACTCCGCAAGACCATGGCCCGTGAAGGGCTCCAGGAGGTCAGGTTCCGGTTTGATTTCGACGGCAGCAAAGTGGTGACGACCTCATAATGCTCCCCGTGGTCATTCTTGCAGGAGGCCTCGCTACCCGCCTGTACCCGGTTACGCAGAAAATCCCAAAGTCCCTTATTTTAATTAACGATCGGCCCTTTATCGATCACCAGCTGGAACTCCTGAAAGAAAAAGGCGTTACCCATGTTGTCCTTTGCGTGGGAAACTTCGGGGAGATGATAGAAGCGCATGTGGGGGACGGCTCCCGGTTCGGGCTCGAAGTCCGGTATTCCTATGACGGCGATGTTCTTCTTGGAACCGGCGGTGCAATAAAAAAGGTAGCCGGCCAACTTCCGGATTCGTTCATGATCCTGTACGGTGATTCCTATCTCGATATCGATTTTGAACCGGTTGTGCAGATGTTTAATGCGGGGACACATCCGGCCCTCATGACAGTGTACCGGAACCGGAATACATTCGATACGAGTAACATCCTCATGAAGGATGGTAACATAGTCAGGTACGATAAGAAATCCCGCGACCCGGCCATGGAATACATTGACTATGGGCTTATAGCAATCCGGAAAGAAGTTTTTAATATGTATCCGGCAAACGAACCATTCGATCTCTCGGGTGTTCTCTCCAGGCTGGTTGATGCCGGGCAGGTCATGGGATACGAGGTCACAAAACGCTTTTACGAGATCGGGTCGACATCTGGAATGAGAGAAACTGAAGAATATATCAGGACAAGAAAGCCAGTTTTACACCAGGGATGAACATAATGAGCGAAGACGATTACATTTCCACATTTATTGATGACGCGGTAACGATACTCCGGAAAATCGATCAGGGGCAGATCAAAAAAATGTCCGGAATTCTCCAGGATATCCGGAAAAACGGCGGACGCCTGTTTATTCTCGGGGTAGGTGGGGGAGCCGGCCATGCATCCCATGCGGTTAACGATTTCCGGAAGATCGCCGGAATTGAATCCTACGCACCGACAGACAATGTTTCGGAACTCACCGCCCGCGTTAACGATGATGGCTGGGAGACGGTTTTTGAGAACTGGCTCAAAGGAAGCAGGCTTACAGCCAAGGACGGTATCCTCGTTTTTTCCGTCGGCGGCGGAAATGCAGAGAAAAATGTCAGTGTGAACCTGGTAAATGCTCTGCGATACGCAAAGGAAACCGGCGCCAGGGTGATCGGTGTTGTGGGACGCGATGGCGGCTACACAGCAAAAGTTGCTGATGCATATGTCATTATCCCGACCGTGAACGAAAAGACCGTGACCCCCCAGACCGAAGCGTTCCAGGCTGTTGTCTGGCATCTCATCGTATCGAGCCCGGCGATGCAGAAATTCGAGATGAAGTGGGAAAGCACACAGTAACTCAGATGAAGAAAGCGGTTTTTCTGGACAGGGACGGGGTGCTCAGTGAGCTGGTGCTTAATCCGGCAACCGGAGAATACGAACCGCCCCAATCGCCGGACGATCTTGCCCTTTTTCCTGACGTGATTGCGTCTTTACGAAATCTTCAGGTTGCCGGATTTGAACTGTTTCTGATCTCCAACCAGCCGGATCATGCAAAAGGAAAAATTACCCTGGAACGAATCCAGGCAGTGCATGACAGATTCGATCAGATCCTGAAATCTGAAGGAATACTGTTTCGCGATTATTATTATTGTTACCATCATCCCAATGGGATCGTACCCGGATATTCCATCTCGTGCGAGTGCCGGAAACCAAAACCCTATTTCCTGTTGAAAGCGGCCCGGGACTATGGGATCGATCTGGCAGCCTCATGGATGGTTGGCGACCGGGATACGGATATTGAATGCGGGAGAGCGGCAGGAGTCCGGACGGTGCTCATTAAAAATCCATGCTCATCGAAATATCAGGGTGTTAGCAACCCGGATTTTACCACAGAGAATCTTAAAGAGGCTGTACGCGTAATATTTCATACATAAATAATCCACAATAATCTAATGGGACTGCATATCATGAGCGGATTAGCACAGTTCAAGATCAAACTCTACGCTGATGGAGCCGATCTCAACGGGATGATTGAAGAATACAACAAAGGGATCGCAAGCGGTTTTACCACAAATCCCACACTCATGAAAAAAGCCGGGGTCAAAAATTACGAGGATTTTGCAAAAGCCGCTCTCAAAGCGATTCCGGACCTGCCTATTTCCTTTGAAGTTTTTTCTGATGATCTCCCTGGGATGGAACGTGAAGCCCGAAAGATAGCAAGCTGGGGAAAGAATATCTACATTAAGATCCCGGTGACGAATACGAGAGGAGAAAGTACGGCACCGCTCATAAAAAAACTCTCGCATGATGGCCTGAAACTCAACGTGACTGCTATCCTCACTCTTGACCAGGTAAAGACTGTGGCAAAAGTCCTGTCTCCGGATATACCGAGCATTGTATCAGTCTTTGCGGGCCGCATCGCAGACACCGGCAGGGATCCGATGCCCATTATGAAAGATGCGGTTAAGGTTCTCAAGTCCAATCCGAAGTCTGAACTGCTCTGGGCAAGCACCCGCGAGCTGCTCAACCTTATTCAGGCTGAATCCTGCGGGTGCCATATCATCACGATCACGAATGATATTTTAAAAAAGGTCCCACAGGTAGGTAAAGATCTGAACCAGTTGTCACTTGAAACCGTCCAGATGTTCTATTCCGATGCGCAGAATGCGGGATATAAAATTTAGGTGATTCTTTTATAACGACCACCACGATAAATTCAGGTGGTTGGATGGATGAACCTCATAGAACTCCTACAATAACGATATCAGAAGTGAGTACAGAAGAATACCTTCAGGAACAAGGTATTCTTCAGCGATATGTTCATTGTCCGTATTGCGAGAATACAAGGATAGGTCGAATCAGGTGCGGCAAGTACAAGTGGTATGGTTGCCGGAAAGAATGGGGGGGACCGAGGCGGGGAAGTATTGAGAGTTCCCCTTGTCCATGTATTAATCGCGATCAAACTATTCGAGTTGGACACTTCATTTCGAGAAGTCGCTCATCAGCTTGATCTCTTCTGTAACACGGTTTACGATCTCTTCGACCTGTTTCGGCAATCGATTGTCCGAACTGATGGTGATTTTTCGTTCATTCTGACCGGGGAGATCGAGATGGATGAATCGAACTTCGGCGGAATGCGAAAGGGAAACCGTGGCCGGGGAGCTCCCGGGAAGATCTCCGTGTTCGATATCCTGGAACGGGGAGGAAAAGTCCGGGTGGAAGTTATACAGAATGTCACCGGGGAAACTCTCCTTACTATGGCGATAAAAAAGGTCAAACACGGAAGTCTCATTTACACCAATAAATTCCGAAGGTATAACGGACTCATCTCTTATGGTTTCGGTCATATGAGAATCGATATTATGGTAAACGATTCGTCAACTGGAAGGTCTACATCAACGGTATTGAGGGGTTCTGGTCTTTTGCAAAGGAACGATTGATGAAATATAACTGTATGAATCCAAAGAAATTCCCATTCTCCCTGAAAGAATTTGAGTTCCGATATAATCGCTGTTATCATGATCTTTATGATGATGTAGTGAAATGTCTCTCTAAATATTCTCAAGTGGCTTCTATTCAGTAATCACCAAATTTAATTTGATTATTTTACGCTTACGTGGTATGTATCTTAAGCGTTTAAGTTTCCAATTTTTTCATTTTTTATCAGTTGGATGTTTTTAGAGGGTTAACAATCGGTGTTTTAATCGCCTTCCAAATGCATAAATAATAGTTTTAATCACGGTCGATTTCGAATAATTAACTGCTTTACATAAAAGATCTATACTTTTCTTTTTGGAGTAACCATTCATTGAATCAGCATACCTCAACATTTTAAGTGCGACGTGTGTTCTGATCTGGGGAAGATCTTCAGAAGGGATATCAAAATGATGTATATATGAAATATATAAATTTTCAATAAGTTGAGTTTGTTTATCATTATAATCAATATTAAATGTAAATATATCAGAATTCATCTGAAGGCCGGTTTCTTTAAGAAAAATTAGATAGTTTTCCTCAGATAATTGCTGTATCATTGTATTTCGTACTTTATTGCAGAAAGTGACTAATTCAGAATTTACATAGTTAGTGTTATTTGTTGAATGTACCCGATATTGTGCCAAGGAAACAGGGATATTTGCAATTTTTGTAATAAAAAAAGCACGACAAAAAAGGTCATAATCCTCCGGAAAACCATTCGCTTCCTGAGTGTAATAATGCAAATCTTTTAATATAGTTGTCCTCATGAAGATTGTTAGATTCATTATACAATTCCCAAATATCAGGTACCACCCAATCACGTACGGATTGGTAGGGCAACGGATTGTATCTGTCACAACTCCGTTTTCATCAATGATGTCCCCCCATGAGCCAACAATACCAATATCGGGATGTTTTTCCATAAATGATAATTGAGTTTCAAATCGTTTGGGGCAAGCAATATCATCTGCATCCATTACTGCAACAAATTCTCCAATTGCATGTTGACACCCGAAGTTTCTTGCAAAAATGATTCCTTTTCTTTCCTGATAAAAAATCAAAATTCTCGAATCAAGGCTTTGATATCCCTCCAAAATTTCTTTTGTCTTATTCGTTGGACAGGAACAAACAATAATAAACTCAAAATTTTTAAAAGTCTGATTTAAAATGGAATTTATTGAGTCTTCCAAATAAGTATCACAATTAAATACTGGCATAACGACAGAAATCTTTGGCAAATTTTCAACCATGCGTCGAACTAATAAATCGTAGTTATATGAAATAAATGTTGGGTGTATTCCAATAATGCTGTAAAATCAGCATAATATATATCAGAGAAGTTATTTTACTTTTTTAGGATTTACGCGGTACGATTTACAAAACAATATAGCGTACCGTATTGATAGAATGAAGAGACCCCGGAACTAAAACCCAGGATAGGCAATAAACCGGGCAGTAGCAGACCGGTGGATATTTCGTTTAGCTTCGTACTACCTGACACCGGTATTCAACCGGTGAGATTCGATACGGAGAAAATCAAAGAGGGAAAGGAGGATGTGGCCTCGCTGGACCTCTTCTTTACGGCCCTGACATTTCTCGATACCGCAGCATTGTTTAATACCCCGAGGGTACTCCTCGATATTCCATCCAAGATCCCGAAAGGACTTCCTGTCGGATTCAGAGGCATCAAGGATATCGGTTGCCCAATATCCGCCTCTCGTTCTGAACGAATGATCCTGAATATCTTGACAAACCCGTATTGGTGCAGATGGATAATATACCCTTCCGGTGGGATCATCATTTCGGAGATCTGGCTGTTATTGGGATCTTCCTGGTTTACTCGCCGGTTAGATTTGAGACGGGTACACCAATGCAATTTCGAGGAAAGGATCAGCTTCCGGTTCCCGATATTCGAATACCAAAAATCGAAGATAACGCAGACAGGCCGGAACCGCCGTTCATCGGTCGCCTGGATCATGTCCCTGAAGTGGCTGTTTTTATTCTTCCCGTCTTTTGAGGGCAATAGATCCTAAAATCCACCGGGACAATAGCTGACCCGTTTGTCCAGATTGTCGAGATCAGTTTGATGCCCTGGACAACCTGCTGATGTTTCCCGCTCTAGTGCCGGGTTACCAGTTCTATCTCGTGCGAATACGGTTTGTCCGGTGTGTGTCATCGATAACCAGCACTCCTTTATCATGATGAACCACCTGTCTGGCTTCGTTACAGCACCTCCGTGATGTGAGGCTTTCTCTCAAACCGTCGCTTGACTGAATCATGGGCTATGGGCTCGGTTGCATCAAGTATGTACCGCGATGCTTCAGTGCATCTGCATGTCTGATACGTCGCAATCAGAAAGTTGATAAAATTTTCCGTAGTGCATCTTGGGCGATTCACTCACCTCAGCCTCCATTCCGGGCTCGGTTATTCCTCCCTTCGGTTTCTGAGATCTTAGATCTTTCGGTCAGGGGTAACGATGTAAGTCCTACCTAAAATAGAAACATAAGCCGGGTTTTTCGATCTCCTCTGAGGAAAATAAAAATATTTGGGGGCCAAATTATTAGTGAACAAATACCCTTCAAAAATGCAGATACAAATTTCTTTTGTGTCAATGCAATTTTCGTTTGTTTTATAAAGGATATCGATCTACAATATATTTTATTTTGAAATGTGACTGAATTAAAAATCTCTTTTAACAATTTATTAGAATTTGGTAAGCCCGTTAATAAATAAACATATTTTGGGTAAACACTATGATCTAACGTAATTTTTGAAAAAATCGCCTCAGAGAATTCAACAATTTCTCCTGCTTTTTCCGGATTTCCGGCTTCATTCACCTTATTTGCAAAAACTAATAAAAATTGAATATTCACATAAGGTTTCCCTTTTAAATAATCTCCAATAGTATCTGATGCAAATATTCTTTCAAAGACTTGAAGTGAGGATAACATCATCCGTTCGTTATTCAAAGACATGCAATTTTGGTGTTTTCTATAATGTGCTACTATAGGTTCGATTGATGAAAATTTAAAGCCCGAAAATGCAGCCCGAAGCCAAAAGTCCCAATCTTCATGAGAAATCAGTGATTCATCAAAACCACCGATTTTTAAAATAACCTCCTTTCGTAATAATGCAACATGTATCGGAAACAAATTTTCGAAAAGGAGATCTTTCCTATAATCATCACTTTTTGCGGGTCCAAGTTTTGACGAAATCGTTCTTCCCTTCTCATCGATATAATCCCATGCACCACTTACAATTGCAATCTCCTTATTATTATCGAGATATTCTGATGTAATTTGCAACATTAGATTACTTAATAAATCATCTGAATCGAGGAATACAATGTAATCTCCTTCTGATAGTTTAATGCCTGCATTCCTGGCACCAGGAAGACCCTTATTTTGCTGGAATATATATTTGAACCGGGAATCTCCAATAATAGTTTTTCTCACTATTTCTTCAGTAGAATCAGTTGACCCATCGTTAATTATGATGCATTCCCAATCCTGAAAAGTTTGGTTTAATAAACAGTCTATAGTCTCACAGATATATTTTTCCTGATTATAAATTGGGATAATGATACTAATTTTAACCATAGAAAAACCTTGATCTATGTGAAGGTTAAAAGAACATTAAAGTAACGACCTTTTTGTTCGTATAAGGATTCGACAATTCTTTTTTGTTTTCGATTGAGGAATTCTATGGAGCAGCCAAAAATTACATTATATTATTTATCCGTTGTTTTAATGGTATTGACAGATCTGAAAATTTAAAAATTAAAATTTTTCACAAAGCCCAAATTATTAACAATCTTTAGTGCTCATGTAATAATAGGAATCCTCATGAAAGGTATAATACTTGCCGGTGGATTTGGCACCCGTCTCTATCCGATCACAAAAGCCGTGTCCAAACATCTACTGCCGGTGTACGATAAACCCATGATTTATTATCCCCTGTCTATCCTTATGCTTGCGGGGATCAGGGATATCCTCATTATTTCCACCGAACGGGACATCCCCTTTTATAAGGATCTTCTCGGGAGTGGAAAACAACTGGGACTTTCCTTTTCCTATGCAGTGCAGGAAAAACCCGGAGGTCTCGCAGAAGCATTCATTGTCGGTGAACATTTTATCGGAAACGACAACGTGGCTCTCATCCTGGGTGACAATATCTTTTACGGGCAGCATTTTTCGGAGTTACTCAGGAATGCACGGAAGATGCAGGACGGGGCAGTGATATTCGGCTATTATGTCCGTGACCCCCGGGCGTACGGCGTTGTTGAGTTTGATAAAGACGGCAACGTGCTGTCAGTCGAGGAAAAACCCACTCATCCTAAGTCAAATTATGCTGTTCCCGGCCTGTATTTCTTTGACAATAATGTCATCCGGATTGCAAAAACACTGAAACCTTCCGGAAGAGGCGAACTTGAAATTACCGATGTAAACAGGGAATATCTCCGCATGGGTAAATTAAAAGTGCAGGTTTTTGGACGCGGTATGGCCTGGATGGATGCAGGGACCCACGAATCACTCCTTGAATCAGCGAATTTTATTGAGACCCTCCAGAAGAGACAAGGGATGTATGTTGCCTGTCTCGAAGAGATCGCCTATCGCCTTGGCTATATAACCCGCGAACAACTCAGGGAACTGGCAAAGTCGCTGGGTAACACGGATTATAGCAGTTATCTGATGTTAGTCTCCGATGATTTCGTTCAAAAACCCGGTCCGGAGAGATAACCGTGGGAAAATTCGAGAGAGTTAAAACAAAATTCAAGGACATATCAATAATCAGGCCCACCGTTTTTAAAGATGAACGCGGTTTTTTTCTTGAAATTTATAACCGGGAAGAGTTTGCAGAAGTGGGTATCACTGATGAATTTGTACAGGATAATGTATCGCACTCTGCAAAAGGAGTTATCCGGGGTCTCCATTACCAGTCAAAAAATGCTCAGGGTAAACTGGTACGGGTGTTACGCGGAAGGATCTTTGATGTCGTGGTAGACTTACGGAATGGCTCGCCCACCTATGGGCATCATCTCGGCATCGAGCTTGACGCACAGGATGCCGGGATGTTGTTTATCCCGGTCGGGTTTGCCCATGGATTCATGGCCTTAAAAGACGATACGGAAGTTATGTATAAAGTAACGGATTTTTATTCCCCTCAATATGACGCAGGCCTTCGCTGGAATGATCCCGATCTCTCCATACCCTGGCCCCTCGCGACATACGGGATTGCGAATCCTGTTGTCTCCTCAAAAGATGCCGTGCTTCCACTCCTCAGGGATATTATCTCGCCGTTTAACTATACCGGGTAAGTGATCATGAGAGTCCTTATAACGGGTGCTAATGGCCAGCTTGGCCGGGATATCCGGAAATTATGCGAACAAAATTTCATCGACCATATCGCAACCAGCTCAAAAGAACTTGATATCTCCAATGTGTCCGAAGTACAGCGCTTTGTGAAAAATAATCCTGTGGATGTTATTATCAATTGCGCGGCTTATAATGCGGTCGACCTCGCAGAAACCGAATGGAAAAAAGCGTATAGGGTAAACGGGCTGGGGGTGCGAAACCTTGCAACAGCCGCAAATTCTGTCGGTGCATTATTTGTTCATTTTTCAACCGATTACGTCTTTGACGGGAAATCCCGTCTCCCGTATACCATTGCTGATCTCCCAAGGCCGATAAGCCGGTATGGAATGAGTAAACTTCTTGGGGAGACGATGACCCGGGATATTGCTGATACGTTTATCCTTATCAGGACCAGCTGGGTATTTGGAAAAGGAAACGATAATTTCCCCAAAAAAATATTGAGCTGGAGTAAAAACAAGACGGAACTTAAGGTTGTTGACGATCAGGTTGCATCACCGACATATACTGCAGATCTCGCCAAAGCGACACTGGATATAGTCCGGAAAAATGCAAGGGGAATGTACCATATTACAAATTCAGACTGCTGTTCCCGGTACGAGTGGGCAGAATTCATTCTGACGAAGGTTGGTTGGAACGGAAATCTTGTCCGGGTCTCATCAGAGGAATTCATGAGTGCAGCACAAAGGCCGGCATACTCTGTTCTTGATAACTTTGGAACACCGGAGTATCTTGGGTATTCCCTTCCGGATTGGAAGGATGCAACAGAGCGGTTCTTAAAAGATCTTGAGGCCGTACCATGAAAATCCTTGTGACCGGCGCAGCTGGATTTATCGGGAGCAATTTTGTTTATTATTATCTTTCCCGCTATCCAGAGAGAACGATAATCGGTCTCGACAATCTTTCGTATGCGGGAAATTTGGAAAATCTTTCTTTGTTATCCCCCGATCAAAAGGCAAGGTTCCTCTTTGAAAAAGCTGATATAACCGATTCTGTCCTGATAAAAAAAATCTTTTCAAAATATCCGGTTGACGGGATCATAAACTTTGCCGCTGAGACCCATGTGGACAGGTCAATTCATGATCCCCAGGTGTTCCTGAAAACAAATATCCTTGGCACGAATGTCCTTCTTGAAGAGGCAAAAAATATCTGGCATACGAAATCTGGCGTCTGGAAAGAAGGGAAAAAATTCCTGCAGGTGTCCACGGACGAGGTGTACGGGACTCTGGGGCCTGCCGGCTACTTTACCGAAACAACGCCTCTTGACCCTCACAGCCCCTATTCCGCGAGTAAAGCCTCTGCCGATCTTGTGGTAAAAGCGTATCATGATACCTACGGAATGCCGGTGAATATTACCCGGTGTTCAAATAATTACGGGCCCTGGCAGTTCCCTGAGAAATTAATTCCCCTTCTGATACATAACGCTCTTTTGCATAAGGAAATTCCCGTATATGGGGATGGAAAACAGATCCGTGACTGGCTCTATGTCGAAGATCACTGCCGGGCAATTGATCTGGTGTATGAATCAGGCAAAAACGGGGAGATCTATAATATCGGTGGCAATAACGAAAGAGAAAATATTGTAATCGTAAAAAAGATCATTTCCCTGTTGCATGAAATGACCGGAGATCCTCGCATTGATGAATCCCTAATCAATCATGTAAAAGATCGACTTGGGCATGACCGGAGATACGCGATTGACGCTTCGAAAATCAAAAGGGATCTTCACTGGGAGCACACGGTTCCCTTCGATGAAGGGATCGCAAGAACGGTCCAGTGGTATCTCGATCACCGGGAATGGATGTCAAATGTGATTTCCGGGGAGTATACTCAGTTCTATGCGAAAAACTATATGAATCGTTAATTTTGTAAGAGAAAATTACCTAGTTTAACCCATCATATTCGCTCAATCTTAACATGTTTTTTATTTTTGAGTGGTATTAAGCAGTGATAAATGCACGACATTTTACGTGTAAAATATTACTTATCCGGGATTTTTTTACTATTTCACTCTTCGTTTCAAAAACCTGCATGCAATTCGCATCCATAACGGGAAGTTCTTGTTATTGGAGTACATCTCCAACCTCAGTTTTTTCAGGACTTCCTTGCCCCGGGAACTTTGGGTGTTCTGGTTTGGATGTACACGCCAGAACGCACCCATGGAATGAATTGCCCGCCCTTTTAATTTGTGGAGGAATAATCCTTCGTAGATGATGTGATCGCAATAGGTTCCGTACTGATTATACCAGGTAAGATATTGGTGATAGGATGATGCCCGGATCATGACGGCGTTGGTATTCATCGGACCGCGTAACCCCAGGATAAGATAGCAGACATTGGGGAATTTCAGAAAAAGATTATCAAAAATCCAGAACCATCGTGGGGAATATTTTAGCGGGAGGGGGACCCATGAAGTAAACGTTTCAACCGCAGCCGTTGTTGTCTCGCCAATAAGACTGATGTTATTGTAACACCAGTCCAGATTATTTTTTTCCATTTCGGCGACCTGAATGGATAGGTGATTG
>Ga0326728_10019636_pt1 | contig 13074 bp, 15 predicted proteins | sample MB3enrmetagenome_FD_207602 | JGI IMG/M metagenome (GOLD analysis project Ga0326728, IMG submission 207602) | Lab enriched peat soil microbial communities from McLean, Ithaca, NY, United States - MB31MN | ecosystem: Environmental > Terrestrial > Soil > Wetlands > Peat | place: USA: New York...
AGAATTAATTTCCCGACATGCCCGCGAATTCCGCGTTAGGGGACGTAATCCTGCCGGGCGGCTGACGAATTTTGTGCCGCCGGGGTAATCTCTCACAACACGTTTCTGGCCCGCGTGTCAGTCTCCCGTATCCGGCTCACTCGCGCAAATGCTGCGGATTCAGCTATCCAGCGCCAAGCGGAGTCGATTATAATTACACCAACAGTTACAGTGATATGATCCAGCAATTCGGGAGCTGGGGGTCATCATGGGCAGGCTGCAATTCAAAACTACAGATTATTCCTTCTTCAATGAGACGCCGCCAGCGATTTGGAAAGGAATTACACCCCATGGAAGATATCTTCGAGAAGCGGGTCAGAGCCGCCGCAATTGCGGCATGGTGGACAATACTGGTTGGCACGATCTTTCTCGTCCTCCAGTGGACCTTGTACCTCGTCTTCATGTCTGCGCGTCCTGCATGGTTGCTTTGGCTCTGTGGACCAGATGTAGGCTGGCCTTTCATCCAGACTGTGTGGCTCTGGGCAGCAGCTCTCTTCAAGGCATTATTGTGGATGCTGGCAGTGATTGCTCTCTGGTTGACGTTTTGGTCGAAGAAGTTACGAAAGCAAACGCCCGTGCAGTAAGGGCCTCGACGAGTTCTGTTTTTTGAGGTCCGGCTGAAAGGATTGGACCCTTGCGTTGTCATGATGATGTGGTTCTAGCAGCTCAACTGGGAACGTTTTTATGAGGAGAAGGACATGAGTTTGAAGGCATATGCCGATTTTGCCAACGAGAATAAAATCTGCTATCTGTCAACCGTAGAAGGAGACCAGCCGAGAGTCAGGGCTATGGGTATGTGGTACGCAGACGAGACAGGATTTTATTTTCAGGCGCAATCAGTAAAGGCTTTGTGCAAGCAATTGCAGAAGAATCCAAAAGTGGAAGCGTATTTCTGCACAAAAGATTTCAGCAAGGCAGTGAGGGTTTCGGGCAAGGTTAAGTTTATCGATGATCTTAAATTGAAGGCCAAATGCATAGAAGAGAGGCCTTTCGTTAAGAATTTTGGTATTACGGAACCCGGCAATCCTTTGCTGGCCGTTTTCCAAATATATACAGGCGAAGCCTATTTCTGGACATTTGCAGACAGCATGAAGGAAGATAAAATCCCAAGAGTCCAATTTTAGGAAATAGCAGGTGCAATGGCGTCAGGCTTCATTTGCACCTTGTCGTATGAATTCTGGCGGGTGCTATCATTGCCGTAGGGATCAGTTTCCTGGCCAGTCGTGTCGGTATCTTTATTCCTGTGTGCGGAATAACGCTTTTCACCATTGTGTCACGAAGATGTTACATTTCCTGAACTCATTCGCAAGAATGCCGCTGCCTGAGTTTTCCTGCAGAAAACAAAGAAGTCATGGATGCGGACCATATCCTCTGGATGTCATCGCCAGGAGCGTGGGCCACCGAGGAATTCTCATCGGTCTGCTCACCGCAATGATCGGTGCGCCCGTTTTTTGCTTCCTCTTCTGGAAGACGCAGGGCAAGGGATGGATACGTGAGTGAGGCCATCTGCAAGATCTGTGCTTTGTTCCTCATCCGGCGTTGTTACGAGCGCCATTGGTGGTTCCGGCTTGTCCGCGAGCCTTTGGTCATATGTATGCGCGTTCTAGCCTGGTGGAATGGAATCGACGTCCGGAAGCATGTGGTTCGACGTGCTGAGTGCCGAGGATGTGTCCGGTTTATGAAAGCAGAGTTGGAGGAAAAGTCCGCCATGTTTCGCTTCTTTGATAAGCTCATCGGTCCCCATTTTAAGAAATTGAGGGACTCCATGCTTCAGCCAGAGGAATTCCAGGAGGCCAAGCGCATTGCGACCGATGCCACAAAGGAACCTGTGACCGGCGAGGTGAAGCCATGACAGAAGTTCCGATCGACTTCCACGATCTCGGCCATGCTTATCGTTTAAAGCATTGCGTGTTTTGCAGTTTTAGTACTCGAATCAAGCGTGAATCCTAGCCGTCAGATAGATGCTAATAACAGCCCTTCCCGCAAGAACTATAATCTGAAGAAAAAGGGAAAGCTCTAATTATCCTGCCTTCTCTAAAAGAAGAAAATTGCAGCAGATAGGGTAATCCGTGACGAGAGCGGTTCTGCCATGATCCCGGTCCCAAACATGCTATGTGGGAAGCAATCCGGCGGCCGACAAGTCGCCTGGTGCGATCGGCGGGTTACGTCCTCGATCGCCGTTTGATGGGGAGTTGAGCTCGGAAGCTGAGCGGCATCCTGCGTAGGCTGCAAGACAAGACTGGCGCCTAGGTTACGCCATGCTACATTTCACCAATTTCCCGCACAAGTCCGCGTCTAAAACAGCATGAATAATCCTACCATTTAGGCCTCCGGCCTTGCCGGGGAATTCTGATTTGGAAATTGGCGAAAGTGTAGCCTGCGCCCCGCTCCTCAGCGATGATTCAAGAGTGGGATGAAAGCTTGCGCCAGAATTATCCCCCCCAGAACTAGAAGAGCAATGGGCAGCACTTTTTCAATTATTCCTAGAGTCTTCGGACTTATAAATTCCGCGTGCAGGGTCAGAATTTTAAGCAAAATCCAGAACCACAGGATAGGCCCGACAATAACTCCAAGCGCAAATCCTGGGGCAGCATGAATCCCCGAAATCAATCCTGTCGCACGCGCGGCCGCCACCGCGCCGGTCCAGGTTACGAGAAGGGTGGGATTGAGTCCGGCAATGCTTAATCCCAACAGAAAGTTTGTCCCCGTATAATCATGGTTTATGGCTTTTTTCTGGGAAATGTGTCTGTCGAGAAGGCATATTACAGAAAATCCTATTAATATGGCACCGGCAAGCATCCTGAATATGGAGGCCTGCAAAGGATAGCGTGAGAGGGCGAAGTCGATCCCTAAATAGGCAAGCAGCGCGTATCCCGCCTCAGCCAGGGCTGCACCGGAAACGAGGCAAAGCGCGCTCAGCTTTTGGCGGCCCAGGCCACGCTTGAGCACTATGAGGGCGATTGGGCCGGTCGGCATCATCGATCCTATGAAGCTCATCAACAAGCCGGTGATAAAGGCGAGAATCATAGAAATTAATAATAGGCTAAAAGTTTGGACTTCTGGGCAGCGACAATTGCATAAGCTTTCTCCCCAAAATTGAAATTATAGCTTAGGGCCTGCCGCATAGTATGAAGCTATTTCTACGCAGGCTCTAAGGTCGTGAGTTTACAGCAATCAAGTTCGTATGATCGGCAACGGAAAGCAGCACCCTATTGATCGCATGTCCCTACCATTATTCACCGCGACACAATTCCGATGTAAAATTAAGAGTTGTCGCCATCAGGGGATCTCCGCAGCAGACGAGCAAATTTAACATGATGCCTTCGGTTCATACGCCGCGCGTTCAGTGGAACGCTCTAATCGTAGGAGCAAAATATCCGACACTCCGCCGAAGTCCGTTGTGGGACATAATGCCCTTTCTGGACCGCCCACCGGTTTGGTACTGTGCGCGATCCCGAGAAGTGCTTCCAATTCAGCTACCACTGGCCACGCCAACCAATCTATAATGACTGCAAATTCCGGTACCAGAAATGCGTTACGCGAATTCCCCGGGCGGATCATTTCCCATAATTGGCCGGAATATCTAAGCCGTGCTCGGGTGCCAGAGGCGAATGATGAAACACATCGTACGGTCTGTCGGCTTTTGTGCTGATGGCCGGCAAGTTGTCAGACAAAGTAGATCTTGAGAGCACGGAATACCAGGACGCGCGGCTTCAGATCGGTCCGGAGAAGTGGGACGCGTTTATGGCGAAGTGGCAATGGCTCGACACCAGCCTCTACACACCGCACGCAGCGCCCGCAATCGTGTTCATGCAGCACGCCACTCATGAAGATTACCTGACAGTCGAGCGGGCCCGCCTGTATGCTGCGCTCGTGAGCAAGCTAAAGAAGTTCAAGGTGTACGAGACGAACCACGCGCTGAACGCAAAGGCGCGGCACGATCGGATCAAGTTCCTGCACCAGCCGCTGCATCTCGGGCCGATCGACTGGGATGCGGTCGCAAAGGTGCAGCCGCCCCAACCGAAGTATTAATATTTCAGAGGTTACAGGAACCTGTGAGTCTTTACTCCGACCTCCCGGCTTTCCAAACTATCTGCAAACTGCTCCGGTACGATTCTGGACTCAGCAGAGCATTGTCGTTGTAAACAAATCTTTTGCAAGTACCATCGCTCGCGTTCGAGGACGTAATCCGGCCGATCGGCTGACAAACTTTGGTTTTCCGGGGTGATCTCCCACAAGGCCGTCCTCGTTCCTTGTGATAAGCGGATTTGCCAACAGCTAATTTTGTTGGATTTGTGAGCCGAACGCCTTCAAGTGCGACAGCTTGCAGTAGCCTCAATCACGGCCGTCAGTTCTGATCTCCATTGCTCTGCGTTATACAATTTCGGTAGAACACCCCAACATCTGAACTGCTTTTCATTGCATTGTGCCAGCTGTCGCCGTGGAGGAGCTTCTCTTCATGATCAAGACCATCTTGCCTTATCAGGTGCAGAGAAGCTTGGCGAAGGAGGCATGGGCGTCGTCTACAAGGCCCGCGATACACATCTGGACCGTTCTGTCGCAATTAAAATTCTCTCAACAGAAGAAGTGTCCGACCCCGACCGGAAGCGCCGATTCATCCAAGAATCTAAAGCGGCATCCGCGCTTAATCATCCCAACATCACTACGATTTACGACATCGACCAGGCCAATGGCACGGACTTCATCGCCATGGAGCACGTTCCAGGAAAAACCTTGGATGAGTTGATTCCACGAAAAGGCATACGGCTATCGCTCGCATTGAAATATGCCATTCAGATCGCCGATGCGCTGGCCAAGGCTCATGCAGCTGGAATTATCCACCGGGATCTGAAACCCTCCAACATCACGGTGAACCACGACGGCACCGTGAAGATTCTCGATTTCGGACTGGCCAAGCTCACGGAACAAATCCAGGTGGACGAGTTTGCTTCCACCGCCACTGTTGACGCTGGAGGCAAACCGGTCACGGAAAAGGGCGTAATCATGGGGACCATATCCTATCACTCTTGTCCAAATTAGCTTTTTAGCTCCCGATAATTTGAACGGCAAAATGCGTAAAGAACGGCCATCGTAATGCCCAAAAATAACACCGAAAGGCTTCTGACAAGGCTCCTGGGGCCCGCTTTGGCCATTTTGGAATTTGAGTTTTCATATGGCCATAATTTGGACAGCATATGTTCAGTTAGGGAACCTCAATTTTCTTAGAATTTATCGGTCCTTGGTTATCAATGATTTACCTTGTCCAAATTGCACTTTTCGGAGCTAATTTGGACAGCAGTGATATCCTATATGTCCCCGAGCAGGCCGAAGGCAGAACGGTTGACGCGCGTTCGGATATTTTTCCCTCTGGTCGGTTTATACAAAATGGTCACAGGGCAGCGAGCATTCAAGGGCGACACAAAAATGTCAACAATGTCGGCCATTCTTAGCAAGGAACCCGATCGCTTGGGTGAGGAGATTCCACACGATCTGCAAAAGATCCTTACGCGGTGCCTTCGTAAGGATGTAGCACGGCGATTTCAGACCATGTAGGATCTCAGAGTTGCATTGCAGGAATTGAAAGAAGATTCGGACAGCGGCGGATTGGAAAGTTCTTCCCCGTTGCCCCGCGCAGGCGGTTTTGGCTGCCACTTGCAGCCGTGGGATTATTGGCATGTCTGGCCGCCTCTCTCTTATTTCTTTGGCAACACGGGAACAATTCTCTTCCTGCGCCCGCCGTGCCGCCTCTGACCGACTACGCAGGCTATGAGCGGTACCCGAGTCTTTCTCCGGACAGGAAACAGGCGGCTTTTTTCTGGGACGGTGGAAAGGGAGGAAATGAAAACATCTGTGTCAAGCTGTCAACTCAGAGACCGCGCTGCAAATCACAAACGATCCCGCGCCGGACAAACGCCGGACAAGGAGAGGGCGGAAAGCAAATTTGCGCAATCCTAAGCCGATGCGATGGTGTCTTTTTAAAAGAAATTGGAATAGGCCGGCTGAAATCCATTTTCGATGGTCTCCTCATGCCTGATCCCGGTCGAATCTCTCCACGGAGGCCAGCGCCAACACCGCTCAGCCCCTCTTTTCGCAACTGGCAGCCAAGCAGAGCAAACACGAAGCGCGACTACCAATGTCACCCCAAACGTTTTGACAAATTTGTGCCAATCTTCTCAACTCTTTTGGCATCTTCGATTTAATTAGGGTTTGCGTGAATCACCCTAAAACCCCTGATTACCTAGTTGTAGAGTAATTATCACACCGGCAAAGCCGGTGGCATTAATTTGTGAGCCGCTCAAAGCGGCTGAAAAAGCAGCTGTCGGAGTCAGAATCGGTATCGGGGTCGCAATCGGATTCGGTTTCGCGGCAGTGTTGCCAGTATTCGGAATAACTGACTTCGATTGTAACTACAGTTCCAATTCCGATGCCAATCCCGATGGCGACCCCGATCGGAAGTCGGTACCGAAAAGACACATGGACGGAAATCGATTTCTATGGACTTCCGCATCTGCCAAACTTTTGCTGCCTCACCGGCAGAGCCGGTGGATCTCCCAACGGATTAGTATGGATTTGGAATTCCCGGCCAGATGAAGTCCGCAGTCACGGTTCCATGGTGGCTCCCGAGCGACCCAAGAAGTTGACATCACAAATACAATCCGTAAAATGCGGAGGGAGTCGCAACCGGTCGGGCTTCGCTCACAAAACCCTGGATTGTTCGTTCGAGCGGAAGGGGCCATCAAGTCTATGGCTACCAAAAAGGCCAGCAGCACGTCGTGTTTTCTAATCACGATTCTGGTTGTTGGTGCGCTTTTGCGATTAGTATGGATTTACGAATTCCCGACAATCCCGCAGAGCGACTTTGCTGTAAACGATGAAATCGCAGTCAGTCTCAGCCAAGGGGAGATTTTGTCAGATTATGCGCGTAACCTTGGATATCCGGCGGTTCTCTCCTTCGTCTACCGGATCTACCCGGATCCAATCTCGGGTCGGATTTTAAATGTCATCCTGAGCTGTGCGACGATCTACCTGGTTTTCTGCATCGGGAAACTGTTTTTCGACCCGTTGGCAGGTCTAATTTCAGCCTTGCTCATGGCACTCTCAGTTCCAGATATCATGATGACGAGTGTCCTTTGCACAGAAGTAGGAAGCTTGACGACGATGGTAGCTTCTTTTTACTTCATTCTCAAAACATTGCGTAAGCCAGAAGACCGGATCGCAGCGTTCTTATCGGGACTTTTGCTCGGAGCTGCTGCATTATTTCGACCCGTCACACTGGTTTATCTGCCGGTTTTCTTAGTTAGCATTTGGGTAGTTGATCGCCGTTCAAACATCAAGCGTTGGACTGCCAGCGCTATTTTCCTTGCGGCGCTGCTGTCAACACATGCTTTATTGGTTGGTTCTTTTTCAATCGCTTCCGGTAGGTTTACCCTCCTCCCGCTGATGAACCCATCGGCGGCATACACACTCCTTTCTGGAACGAATTTTGAAAGCCAGGGTCACTACGACGACGAAGAGGCTGAAATGTACTGGTCATGGCCCGATTCGGAACGTCTGCAACGGTCAATTTCAGAAGCCATTCATCGCATTACCGCTCATCCGGTCGCTTTTGTCAGACTGGTGGGGGAAAAGATGGTCTCCTTATTGGCAGATAATACCTACGGCTCCCACTGGGCCTTTTATTCACTGGACGGACCCTGGACTCCGCAGCAAATCGTCATCGCCCAAATGTGCATGGCCGCTCTGGCCCAGATAACATATTTCCTAACACTGATGGCTGGTTTCGTATATTTTTTACGTATCCCTAATAGTCAGGACCGATTGCTACCTTTGTTACTAGTGGCGATTATCTGTGCATCAATCCTACCGCACATCCTACTTGAGGCACAGCCTCGCTACCATCATATCCTGCTCGGATTTCTGGCAGTAGCTGCGGGTTTTGGGATATCTGGGCTATGGAAGCGACCGTCTGAACCTTCTGATTTGAATAGAGACAATATGATCCAGTAAGCGATTGGGACGCAAATCCATTGTTTACGATTTGATCTAGCCGTGACAGCCGTCATCGAACGGTTGCCGAGAACAGTCACCGATCATGCCGCCTGCATGATCCAGTTGCGAAAATCGTCCACCAGGGGACGCCAATCCTTCGATTCATATTTCCAAGTACCGCTGAAAAAATAGTCAACACATTTATTTTCTTTCGAATTCAGCGATGGTGGTAACTTGTTTGCCGGTTGCGTCCGTGGACAAGTAGGTGGCGGTCATGGTCTTACCGTCAGGTGAAACCACAACCGTTTCATGCACGATCACCTTGCCGGCCTTTTTTGCCACACTCTTAATTGTGTTCCGGTCTACGCGCTGATATGCGAACGTGTCTGCATAGGGCACGCCCGCTTCTGGATAGTCCTTTCCATCAAACTTGGCTTTCCCGTGTATGGTCTGCCTTTCTCCCGAGCTGTTGACCAGCTCCTCGGTTACTTCGAGGTCGACTGAGTCCACGACCAGATGCACTGTTAGGCTTTTGGGAACCGGAGGGGGCATTTTCGACTTTGAGAGATTCAGGACCCAGACGCCCGAAAACGGATCGCCCGCAAACAACATAGATCCGAAAAGCATCACCACCTGAATCGTCTTTCCAGCCATGGGTGCGCCTCCGTGGATTACTAAATCATTATGGACCGTAATTAGGAATCTTCTCTGAGCTGATCCTATCATACCTCCATCCGAGCCAATCACCGCCGTGCTTTTTCCAGCTCTGCTGCATCCCGTGTCCGCCGATTCGGCTCAGCCCGGGCTTGATCGGAGAACAGCATACAGAGACCGGCCAACTCTTTCGAAACTGCCCACCAATGGTTGCGATGTACAAAAACGAATCACCTGCCGGCTGCGGCCTGTGGAAGTGCCTCCTTCCGCAATCCTTTACGTTAGACAATGAGCGGTGGTTATTTTTTATGATTGAGGGATGCTCTGAGATTCTGTGTACCTGGTACAGAAGATGGGTTCGAAGGTGCCGGGAGTGATATCTGACTGAAGGACAGAGGACGGGCTTTTTAGAGGTGAGCAAGCGGCCCTCTGCCGGGCGCAGCGGTAACTTCCGCGAATGCGACTCGGGGGAATTCGAACCTGGCGCCTTCCCGAGGCAAAAGACAGCGTGATTGCATACAAATTATTCAGCCTAGGTTCGGATTCGATTTCCCGACTCCAATCGTCAAATCTGCTGAGGGAGATCTGTTCGTCCGCTTCAATGAAGGGCTATCTGGTCTTTCGTAATCACGTAGCCTGTTCCTATATTTTCATTGTAAAATCCCGGCTTCATGATTGTTCATTAAAGCCCGGCGCTTTCATCGGCGTCCGGCAAAAGTTTATGGCGGGACTTTGCTATGGACCGGGAAAATGAGTTGCTTAATAGCGCGATACGTCATCATCGGGAAAGCCGGAGCGATGATGCGGAACGAATCTGCAGGCAGTTGTTGAAATCCCACCCGGAAAGCCACAAGGCGCTGTCCCTGCTGGCATTGCTCACCGCCGAATCAGGGAATTATGAAACTGCGCTTTCGCTGATACAAAAAGCGCTTCAGCTTTCACCTTCATCCGCCTATTATCACAACCTGTTTGGTCACATCCAATCCCAGGCCGGCCAGATTGCCGCGGCTGAACTGAGCTTGCGCAGGGCTATAGAATTTGATCCCAACCTGGCAGAAGCGTATTTCAACCTAGGCGCGGTTTATCAGGTAGAAGAAAAAATCGACGCTGCCACCGACTGCTTCCGTCGTGCGTTGAAACTGAATCCGAACAATGTGTCGGTCCTAATTCGATTGGGGAATATTCTACTCGCAAAGAAGAATGAAGAAAGCCTCATCCATTTTGAACGCGCGGTTCAAATCGATCCCCAGCGCGCGGATGCCAGAGGCTGCCTTGTTTTAGCCCATTTGTCTATGGCTGCACTGCAATCAGACCGGCGCGAGACTGAGAAAATGTTCGATTCCTACAGGCGAGCGCTCGCAATTCAGCCGGATCATATCGAAGCTCACTGGAACCTGAGCAATGAGCTGTTGCGTTACGGAAATCTTCTCGAAGGTTGGAAGCAGTACGAATGGCGTTGGAAATGGCCGCAATTCACAAGCCGTCGCCACAATTTCTTAGAGCCGATTTGGCGCGGCGCCCCATTGAATGGAGCGCGCGTTCTGCTCCATGCCGAACAAGGCCTTGGAGATACCATTCAATTTGTCCGCTACGCTCCGATGGTTTCTGAGAAAGGAGGGGAGGTAATTCTCGAAGTTCACTCGTCGCTTCACCGCTTGCTTTCATGGATGCCCGGGATGAGGCAGGTCATCATTGCAGGAGAAAGGTTGCCGGACTTCGATATCCATTGTCCGCTCATGAGTCTCCCTCTCGCTTTCGGAACCACTCTGGAGACGATCCCTGCGTCAGTGCCCTATATCAGGGTTGATCTCGGGCATCATGCCATGTGGAAGAAACGGATCGAAGGGGCGGGATTCAATGTCGGGTTGGTTTGGGCCGGCAACCCGGCGCACACTCGTGATCGCCGCCGTTCCATTGCTTTAAAATCGTTTGCGCCTCTGGCGCAGGCAAAGGGCGTGCGCCTTTTCAGTCTTCAAAAGGGACCGGCGGCCGAAGAGGCGACCCAGAGGCCGGCAGGCATGAATTTGATCGACTGGACGAGTTCGATCGTCGATTTTGCAGATACGGCTACCATCATTGCCGAAATGGATCTCGTCATTTCGGTGGATACCTCGGTAGCCCATCTGGCAGGGGCGATGGGCAAGCCCACCTGGATCCTGGTCCCGTGGCCTTCCGATTGGCGCTGGATGCTCGATCGTGAAGACAGTCCATGGTATCCGACTGCTCGCCTTTTTCGACAAGCCGAGACGGAGAAGTGGGAACCCGTAATCGAAAAACTGATCTCCGAGTTCCTCCAGCTTCTCCAAAAATCTGGCGGATAAAATACAGGGACCGGCGAAAAGTGTTGATAAGCAAAACAAGCCGCAATTTTGATCGGAAACCACGGTACGACTTTCTCTGTCGCATCCGATAACATGCATTATGTAAGCTTAGGTTTTCCATCAGGCCGTAGATTCGGGCACTGCCTCTGATATTGTCCCGGGTTGGGACAAGATCGTTCGGAGTCTTCTCGAGCTTTGCCCTTATCGCCCAGTTTGTGCCTGATGCCCGGCGCTGGTTTATGTCTTAATCGCCAATATGGGAAGACTGTGCGGCGGCATCTCGGCCCTGGATATCGCCGAACGCCTTATCAACTTCAACCGCCACGCACCCACCATTTATTTCCCCCGCGTGGTGCACGAGGCGCTGACGGTGGAGCCCACAGAGACCAAGGCCGACCCTGGACGGGTTCGCGGATTCCATGCTTGCTATCCGCGACGAGATGGAAACCAACCCTGGCATCTCCAAGGGAGCGCTCCGCACCACGCGGGTGTCCCCCCTAGACGAGGTGAAGGCCGTCAATGAACCCCGCCTGGTCCGGAAGTAAATTCCGGCCCGGCTGACTTTTGGGGTTTAAGGTATAATGCCGTGAAAATCGGAAATTCGGATGGAACCAAAACATGGAATGTTTTTACATCAATCTGGATTCGGCGGCCGCGCGCAGAGAGTGTTTTGAAAATAATTTCTTAAAGAACAAAAGTGATGGTTGGACCCTATCGAGATTCCAAGCCGTCGATGCCAATTACATCGATTCCCATGGAATAGCCGGCGCTTTAAGACCATCGGCGAAGGCTTGTTTTATAAGTCACAAAAACTTGATCAAGGCCAATCTCGACAGCAAAGGTCATATCTTTTTATTGGAAGATGATGCTGAATTTGGAAAAAACACTTGCAAAATCATCGATAAGTTTTTGTCAAACAACAAAAATTTCGAGTGGGATATCTTATTCACCGATGTTTGCGTTCCCCATTTGGCCACTATGGCCGATTTGATTTCGCTGAGGCATCAATTATTCAAAAAAAACGAGATTACTGTGTTGAATCTGCACGGCATGCCTTTTGCCGGCTCCACGGCCTATATCCTGAATAACGAGTCTAAAAGAAAATTTTTTGATTTCATTGAATCCGAAAATATTCTTAACCTTGAATATGACCTTTATATAAGGAAATTGATCTATGAAAAGAAGATCGTCGGATACTGTTTTTTCCCTTTTCTCACGACTTTATCGGATGAATCCGAATCATCGCAAATTCAAAAGGTTGATTCATCAACCACTGATTGGATATGGAATATGTTTAGAAAAATGGTATGGATGGATAGGGATTTGAATAAACAGAAACCCATGTTGGGTGAAATCCGCACAAAACTCTGCGATGAGGAGTCGAACTCATTTGGAATTTTATTCTCGGCCATGATATCTGAAAAATTCCTGCCCAAATAAACCGTAAGCCCGCCGCGCTTCCGGCGCCAAGGCATGACGGGATGAAGGCCGTCCATGAGCCCCATCTTCTCGGGAAGTGATTTCCCGCCATCCCCGTAAGATAAAGCGAATAAACCGCGATTTTGATCGGAACCCGCGTTACGACCTCCTCCGTTGCATCCGGAAATCACGCATTATGTAATCATCCAATTCCCATTAGGCCGTTAATTCGGGCGCTGCCGGCGATTTTGTCCATCGGGGCAGTTGGGACAATAGAGTTCGGAGTTTTCTCAAGCTTTGGCATTATCGCCCATTTGTGCTTGTTGCCCGGTGCCACTCTCTGTCTTTATCGCCGACAGCGGAATCCTGTGCTGCGGGGAAATAGGAGTGGGTTTGGAAGGCCGTCAGTTCCGGTTGACGTACTGTTAGGATATCAAACCAATGACCTTGATTCAGACTCCCCTGATACGGCCTTGTAGGAAATAACAAAATCGGAAAAAACAAGTGATCTACAAAACGGAGCCGTGATGTCCATAACAATGCAAAAATGGGGGAAAATAACGGAAAATCTTATAGAGCAAAAACGAGGCTTAAATATAAACCAAAAAGGGATTTGGCTCGTGTTTCCATACAATTATCAAATCCCTTATGG
>Ga0326728_10019637_pt1 | contig 13074 bp, 11 predicted proteins | sample MB3enrmetagenome_FD_207602 | JGI IMG/M metagenome (GOLD analysis project Ga0326728, IMG submission 207602) | Lab enriched peat soil microbial communities from McLean, Ithaca, NY, United States - MB31MN | ecosystem: Environmental > Terrestrial > Soil > Wetlands > Peat | place: USA: New York...
ATGCAGATGAATCCGTACCGAGGACCAATTCGCTAGCGAAGAACCTCAGGGGCTAAAGCCCAATCACATATCTGGGGCGGTTTGCAGCACGCGACCCAGTCCTTCGGACCGAGTTCTCCCGGTCGCGCCCTTTCAAAAGAAATCGATCATGCACGATTGGCTGCGGAAAAGTCGCGCCAGTGATTCCAGGCGCGGAACTTCAACCGGGGGCCGGAGTAGTGATCGCCGTCGAATTTGATGCCCTTAATATGCCTGTCGCAGTAATCGACGGGGATGTCCCACACGGCTGTAGTACTGGAGACGTGGACGGGTTTGGAGAGGTCAGCCGGGACGAATACGCGCACTATTTCTTTGCGAGTGGCGGGAGCACGGCAGACAGCGCACTGGCCGCGCCAGGGAAAGGTCCATTCTGTGGGCGGGCGGAGTGTGTTGAGCTGGACGCAGTGAGGGCAGTGGCTGGAGCGTAACCCTACGGAGAAAAACAGGAACACGAGGGCGAGGATAGCGAGCCAAAAGGTTATGGTATAGTCTCCGCTCGAATCGTCGGGAAGGGCGGAGATGCTGCCGAAAGCCGCCGCCAGGAAAAGGGCACCCCATATCAAGGTGGCAGGCCAATTGCGCCGGACGGCGGGAAGAGCGCTTTCGGTGAGCTGCGGGGACGACGACGGCGGCGGGGCACAGCGTTCGCACACGAAGTTGTTGTGCAGGGGCGCGCCGCAGTCGGCGCATTTAAGCGCCTTGCCTTGCTGATCGAATTGGTCGATAGAAACGGGCATGGGGATAATTGTGGGTGAGGCCGGATGAATGTCCGTTTCAAAGATAAATGACTGCAGGCGCTTATGCTAGTGGCTATTTTATTGGGAGTATCGGTGTGACTAAAGAGCATGCAGATGAATCCGTACCGAGGACCAATTCGCTAGCGAAGAACCTCAGGGGCTAAAGCCCAATCACATATCTGGGGCGGTTTGCAGCACGCGACCCAGTCCTTTGGACCAAGTTCCCCCGGTCTCGCCCTTTCAAAAGAAATCGATCATGCGTGATTGGCTGCTGAAAAGTCGCGCCAATGATCCAATGCGCGGAACTTCAATTGGGGGCCGGAGCAGTGATCGCCATCGAATTTGATGCCCTTAATATGCCTGTCGCAGTGGTCGACGGGGATGTCCCACACGGATGTAGTGCGGGTGACGTGGACGGGTTTGGAGAGGTCAGCCGGGACGAATACGCGCACTATTTCTTCGCGCGTGGCGGGAGCACGGCATACGGCGCACTGGCCGCGCCAGGGAAAGGTCCATTTTGTGGGCGGGCGGAGTGTGTTGAGCTGGACGTTGAAGCAGGTATATCCGGCGATGAAGCCCTTGCCGATGGGATGCAGACGATCACCACGGACCACAAAGAAGTTTTTGCAGGCCCGACACTGCTGGACGGAGGTTACCATGTCGAGCTTGGCGGAGCAGTGAGGGCAGTAGCTGTGGCGAAACCCTACAGAGATAACCAGGAACACGAGGGCGAGGATAGCGAGCCAAAAGGTTTTGGTATAGTCTCCACTCGCATCGCCGGGAAGGGCGGAGATGCTGCCGAAAGCCGCCGCCAGGAAAAGGGCGCCCCATATCAAGGTGGCACGCCAATTGCGCCGGACGACGGGAAGAGCGCTTTCGGAGAGCTGCGGGGACGACGACGACGGCGGGACGCAGCGCTCGCACTGGAGGTCGAATGAGAGGGGCGCGCCGCAGTCGACGCATTTGAGCGCCTTGCCTTGCTGATCGTATTGGTCCGGCGAGACCGGCATGGGACTTATACTGAGTGATGTCTATGTTATCGCGTGGCGGGGGAATCCGCAAAGGCGACTCTGTGGGCTGTTCGCAGCAGTCTTGACCGCATGGCACGCAGTTGGTAGGATCGATTTCAAATTCGACGCTGAATTTGGGAAGTTTCGCGATTCTTCCTCGAGAAGTTCTTATGACCGTGCCGCATCAAACGGGCTCGCAGGTGGTGATTCGCGAGCGTTATCCAATTCTGCGTTGGATTGCAGGGTTCATCGGTTTGCTTGCGGGCCACAAACTTGGCCAGGACGCCGGCTTTTATGCCGTTCAAGCACGCGGTATTTCTGGCAATGAGGACTGATCCCACGTCATACACCGCCACGTTGGCGAAGGCGCGCGATGCAGGCGAAGCGGCAATGTTTTGCACAACCAATGCCGACGCTGCGGCTACCGCTCTGTCCGAATCCAGAAACGAACAGCTTTTGCCCGTTTCTCATCGGCTCATTAGTGGCCGTTTTAGCAGCCTAATTGTGGGAGCCGTGTCAGGCTATTTCTGATCGAATCTTTCTCAGTCGTACGGTTGACCTGTCATGCCCATCGATCCTCTTGATTTCGACGCCTCAAACACCCCGCTGGGTCCGTCGGAGCCCGGCATTGCTGCCACGTCCGATACGCCAGAAAACGCTGCACCGGCTCCGCCGCCCCTGCCGAGCATATGGAAAAAGGTTGCTGCCTTCTTGGCGGTGGCTAGTGTCATTTGCGGTATCGGTTGGATCAAAAGCGCAGAAGATTTCGCGGCAAGCTCCACTGAGCTTCGCTATTTGCAGCACAAGTTTTCGAAATCACTCGCAGCAGGGCTCATAAGCAGGATCGATCTGACCAACACAGCGGATGGTGCCCGCGATTTGGGAAACGGACCAACTGATGAGTTTGATGCAGACAGCATACGATATATCACATATCGTCTTACCGGCACCAACCCATTTTGGGGCGGTGAAGACTTCGAGGGACAAATCGACATAAAGTTTATCTCCCCCAATGGAACGATTGATCGTGGGCACAACAGTCCCCCGGGCTTTACCTTTTCTCTTCCGGTACGAATTGGAGCGGATGAGAAGACCTGGGAAGCTGAATCCAGCTGGGGGAACAAAGATAAGAACCATTTTGCCAAAGGTATCTGGCACATTCAATTTTTCTACGATGGAAGATTAATGGCTAACAAGCCGTTTACTGTCCGTTGAGTCGAGTTGAACATTCCGCTAACGAACAGATTTCCGAATGTGGAAAATGGTGAAATCAGAGATTGACTTGATGTCTTAAGGTTAGCGTATCCGCGAATCCGATTACAGACCGCCCAAAATGTTGCGAGGCAATGCGGATCACACCTGGACAATAACGGAAAACATTCCTTGCGGCCGCCTGCGGCTCGTTGTCTATTCACCCTATAGAGACATTTCATGGTCAATATCGTTTCAAGAAAAGGCGGGGCGGGCGCTGACTCAGGACATAGCAATGATTGTAAGGTCGATCGAGAACTCTACGGAGCAGATGCGCAAGGAAATCGTCGAGGCAGAACAAAGAGCGGAGGCGTGGCGGCAAGAACAGAAAGAACTGCATGCGCGATGGGCACGCGAAGAGGATCAACGGCAAATTGCACGCTCCATCAAGGAAAGCCGTGAGCAGTTGGAGCAGGTAATTCAATCCTGGGCAGCAATTGTGAACATTAAGCAGTTCTTCATAGGCGTCGAGGAACGGGCGAGCATATTGTCCGAGGCGGAACGGGGGCAGGCACTTGAACGACTTCAGCTCGCTCGGGAGTTTATTGGCACACAGGATCCACTCGATTGCTTCCGCTCCTGGAAATCGCCAAGCGAACGATACAAGCCTATGGCCGAGAGAAATATGCAGCGCAATACCGTTAACAGCGAGGACGGGCCAGGGCAGGTAAACGTGTAGCCGTCGAGCCTTGTCACATTGCGTTAAGAAGGCAACGTGACCTGTGTGTTGTGAGTGTGGTCGCCGACACCGATTAGTTCTAGGGCGCAGATAGAGCTCGAACTGTGGTCAAACGGCACACTCGGCCCTTAACTCGCCCCTTGTGTCACGGTAGCAGCGTGAATGGAGGCCCCACGCCTCTTTGGAGACGTGGGAATCACGCCACTCCAGCTATTTCTTCCCCCCTCCCTTCTTTGTCGCCGACTTCTTCTTCGCCTTCTTCACAGCAGCTTTCTCAGGCGCGGCGCCCAGGCCGCACGGTGGTCCCAAAAAGACTCCGCCCCAGTTATCGCACTGGTCCTTCGTGCCGCAGCGAGTTGTTTGCGCTCCGTTTCGTGGGTCGGTAACTACGCATGCGCCCAGAACATTATCGGCCGCGGCTAAAGCACGTGGAGCAGCTTTCTTAGCCATATTCCCTCCCTATTTCCCATTGTTGAATTTCAATCCAATCGACGGTCGCAAATAGTTCTTGTTGAAAGTCAGCGGAGCGATCTCGTAGTAGTTATCGATCACCATGAAGTTCACAGACCAGCGCTGGCTTAAAGGGATATCCAGGTTCCACAGTCCCGTCGCGTTCCAATCATGCGTCTGGTTCAGCGTAGGCGCATATGTCAATCTGGTCTCAATGTCTCCTTTTCCTTGGCGCCCAAAGGAATGATTCAGGTCAACAAGCAGCCTCACTCCGAAAAGATTCACTGATTGCCCAGGTGCGTAAAGGTTCTCCAACATCGCCTGCGGAGCCGCACTCACCACGAGGACATATCCACCTTTCAGGCTGCTATCCTTTTCCATCCCGAATCCATAGGTCTGCTCCACGCGCACGCCTTGCGTATTGTTGTGATACGCCGTTGCATACGGCCCGAGATAAGAGTTGGGACGAAACTGCCGGAACTGCCCCAGTTCCCCCGAGTACATTTGCGAAAGATTCGAACTGAGCGGTTTGCTCTTCCACTTGTCGTCATAGCTACCGTTCATCAGCAATCGCGTCCGGCCAATTCCTTCATCAACCGCTCCATGTTGGAGGTCCAGCGTAGCCGTCGCCCCAATGTCTCTCGAGGCCGAATCCGTACCGCTTACACTCAGAATGGCTTTTTGAATCACCGGTACTCGCGGAGTTGGCGGTACAGGCACCCGCACAACATCGCTCGTCTTTATCACCGGTCGTTTCGTTGAGCTCTCAAGCGTAATCTGCGTCACCCACACATACGCTCCCCTCGCCAGAGGGTTCACCATCGTCACCGCAAACTTCCCATCCTGCGCCGTAACCACAAACGGCGCGCCGATGAGATTCATTAGCGCTTGCTTCCTCACCGGCCCGTTGGCATTCACATCCGCGCCTGAGCACTCCGCATCCGACGTAGGTTGCGTGTTCGACGTGCAGACATAAATCAGAACCGCGCTGTAATCGCTCGTCATCCCCTGCGCCGTTCCGCTGATCGTCGTATCCGTCACAGAAGGCGCCTTCAGCAAAACCGGCACCTGCTGCCCCCACGCGGCAGCCGCCATCCCCGCCAGCAACACAACACATCCCATCCGCATCAGCATGACTGTCTTCCTTTCTTCCATCGCGTCAAGCTACCGTGCCACGGATTTCAAAACATCCTCCACACCGCCGCTGGCTTGCGCTCTCGCGCCATACCATCTAGCGCATCCAACTCGTCCCGTGTGACCGCCTCGTGGGCTATCCCCTCGCCAACCAGAAACCGGTGTGGAGACGCAAACTTAAACCTAAGCGATCGAACATGCCGAGCGGTATCATCTTCCTCCGGCTCCTCTGCCAGGCACGCGCGTACAGTCCGTGCCGCGCAAACCACAGTCCCAACCGCGGCCAGCGCAAGCAACCCCTCCACGCCCCACGTGACAACATCCCCCACGGCGCCCCGAAACCACAGTTCGGCAACAGCTAGCCCCACCGTAAACAACTGCCCCATCACCGCGCCTGTCATCAGCGCGACAACCACCAGCAACAGCCAGCTCTGGGCAAAAGAGACCGTCGTTATCGCCCCCGCCGGAGTTGTAATCTCCTTCGGCGTCCCGAAGAACCAGAACAGCGCGGGCCCCAGCAAAAGAACCGCCGCAAACAGCGCGCCAAGAATCCCATACTGCAGCTTCGTCATGTAATGTAGCGCGTCTGTAATGAAATTGCTTCCAAGCAACAAACTCGCGAGGCCAGTCCCGACCGTAAAGTTCGTTGCAAAGCTCGTGCTGAAATTCCACTGCGGCCCCCCGACAGTCTTGCCGGGCGGCTTGTAAAGCGCAATCCACGCGATCACAAAAAAACCAATCCCCACCACAAGCGCAGCAGCCATCGGCCCCAGAAACCAACCCGAATCGAGCATCGGTAGCAGCAGAACCGCCCGCGTAACAGGCTTCGACGATGCTGTGCACGCGCTGGGCTGAGTCGTTCCCCGCGCTACCTTGTTGTTGTGCGTGCCTGTTTCTCTCCCGCGCTTCATCCCGGTCTTGGGAGCCGGATCAGGCGACGCTTCCTCATACTGCGCACTCGTGCTCAAACTTACGAATCCGTTGAGAGGAATCAGCTCAGACCTGGCGCGCAAAGTCACCTCGAATGATCTGGCCTCAAAAGCCTTCCATGCTGGCTGTATTGGGAGACACGTGGAACTGTCCTCGAAGGTGCGCGCCCCGGTCTGCTGCCCTGCATGTGCAAGGCTCACGCGCACTTTCTGCGGCTTTTCCCCTTCATCGGCAAAAACTGCCTCGGCGCACAGCGTATTTAGTCCCTTCGTGCTCTCGTTCCGCAGGAACAGATGCACGGTTGCCTCAACGTCCTGTGCGCTTCCTGCCACACGCTCCACGGAGATCGCATCCACGGCCGACAGCGCACCGGGTGCGGAGATCGACGGCGCATCGGAGGCACCCTGGCACACCGGAAGTTCCTGCGGCGCGCCGCAGTATGGAACAAACACCAGTGCCAGAGCCACTCCCCACGCCGGCGTGGCGGCGCATCTTTGAGATTTCTGCGTCCGGGTTATCCGCGCAGACAGTTTCATCCACCCGGAAAACGGACTTCTGCCTAACGGCTGGGCCATGTGCGTTCCTCTATCGAACCCAAGAGTTCTAGTCCCAGAGAAGCCAAACGTAAAAAATGAGCAAAGGAAATATGCGAAAGGATAATGGCACCTAATACAACCGGAATCATTTTCCTGGACTAACTCCTGCTTGTCAAGAAAATTTTGTTTCCGTGCGATAGCAGTTGTCACGAGAGCCCCAATCCCCAACTGCGATTACATCTACCAACGCAAACAGCAAATATATCCCTTCAGCCAAGCCCTGATTGGATGCGCAGGCCAAATTCAACTCTCGCAAACCATGGGTATGCGACTTGGCCGTCTCTGAAACCGATGGATCGGCCTCATCGCGGGTTCTGGGCGGTTTGTCGCCAAACCGGAAGTTACTTTTCGATAAACAGATAAGGAGAACCGGCGGCCTGCAATGCGCCGGCAAGTGGATATGCGCCAGCGTTCCGCGACGCCAAGATCGGTCAATGATTAGCCCAGCCGTCAAATCGGTACCGGTAAACGCCCATGGCGACGGGCATTTCCCCGCTGCGGCTAAGTCACGAGATTCCTGTCGCAATACCGACTTACCGTTACAAATCCGCAGTCGGATGAGAGCGTTAGCGAAGATAGAGATTGATAGTGCCAGCGTACTAGGCGGACGCTACCTTGTTAAATCAGCGTTTGACACGCCAACAGCACATGCCGACATCTTTTTCCTTGAAAAGAGAGCCACCGAATGGTTGATATGCGGACCGAGGGTGTGGTCTTACGCTGGCCCGCGCCACACCCAGATAATCGCACTGCACCTTGAAGAAAAGCACTGGTCAGGTGGTCGCCAAAAAGCGGCTACTATGGCGTGCAACAGCCTAGTGTTTGCTCGCAGCAGTTCATCTTAATTCTCGTTGAAAAGTGAAACAGACAAACTGGCTGATCGCGGTTAATGTGGGTGAGGTGCAGGTAGCTTGCGCAAAGGCTTAACCTGCCCTTGGGCTTGATTTCCAGGTACGGCAACCGTTACCGGTTGCAAGGCTTCAGGAGGCGGGCCTCCACGTCCGGTGCCACGCGCTCGTTCTTCATTGGATACGAACCACTCGTAGTGATTGTTTTCGGTCTGCGCACCATCGCAGGATGGGTAACCGATTGGGATATTGGCGCGCAGTGCATTTGGATCGCCCAGCGTTTCCAGAGCCGCTCGAATCTCGGCGTTCATGCCATTTATAAACTCATCCCGCTGAACTGACCAATCCAAGCTGCCTTCCTTAAAGCGCGGCCTGCCCCAGCCTTCTGCCGAGTATCGTGCGATGCGATCCACGGTGCGCACACAGTCAATGGTAACGACGACACTGCCCAGTCCAATCGGCTTACCCATGCCCAACTTGTGCAGAAAAGTATCCGTTGGTTTGAGGGCATAAAGCAAGAGCCCTAACTCTAAATCGTTCAGGTTGTCGAAGCGAATCTCAAATCTCCATTTACCTCCTTTGCCCCACGGCCTGATGCGCACATGGCGGCTTGCCTCGAATTCTTGTTGCCCCTCCCAAGGACGCATATTGCCTGTAATTGCGCCGGGATGATGGAGGTAGAACTTCCGTCCCTGTGGCCAATGGGTTCGCGGGGCAAGCTCGGTCTTGGCAATATGCCGATTCGGTCCGTGCGGGTAGCGGAAATACATCACTGGAGAAGGTGGTTTTGGACCGCTCAACTCCTTTAAGGGCACAAGATCCAATTCGTCGATTGGTGTGACGGCGATTCCATGCGAAAAGCGGACGCGGCCTTTCCAGTGCAGCCCGTTGGTCGATTCCTTGCCGTCATCCTGCTCAATAAACCCGAAGATTCTTTCGGCTAACGTTATAGTACTTCGCCTACGATTGAAAGGGGCTAGATTTTCATCAATCCCCTCAAAAAAGGTCCACGCATTTGCCGGTTCTTGACCAGATGCTTCTACGCGGCCGCGCCAGATCGAAGAATAAGAAAACTCAGTTACTTCCGTTGCAGCATTGTTAACGTCAAAATATACCAAATCGCCGGTTTGTGGTTCCAGATTCTCTTCACTTCTCCGTCCGGGTCGAGTGTCTTTCGGTTCGTAAGGGCGTGGCGAGGCCTCGGTCTTGGAGTCTTCTGTCATCTGATTGGCCAACTGCTGGAACCGTTGGACAACCTGGTCAGGCACACGGAGTACAGGAAACCGGTTAACCTTGTAGGGCAATACAAGCTCGTGCCTTTTTGTATCGGGAATCTGCCTTATTTCGTTACCGGCTATGTCTCTCTCATAGCATCCCAAGACTCGAATGACTGCAGTTTGTTTAGGCTTTGTGGAATCATTCTTTTGCGCAACTACTGTCGCAGCAATAGGGTGGCCATGCTGGTCCGTGTCTTTGACTCTCAAGGCGTTGTATGCAACCGAACCCGGAACCAAAGTGCTGACATCGCTCCAGCTCAAGGATTGCAACCCCACTTTTCCAACCTGATTTGTCCGGAATGCCCAAGGTCCGTGCGATGCTCGTCCGCGGATCTCATCTGCAGTCCTTCCGAGGTAGATCCGAAAAACCGGCTGAGAAGCAAACACGGTCCTCCATTTATTCATCTCAGGCCGCAAGTTGCCGGCCATGTTATATCGCAAGGCAGGAAGGCAGATTGGCTCCAGTACCCATCCGTCAGGATTCTTTATAAGTTTTCCGATTGCGGTGAAAGCTTTGTTCATTGGCTTACGATATGAGTAACACTCTTCGCCTAAGACCTCGCGGGTGAGTATTCGCAGCGCCGAATTACTGGCAGCTTCAGCAATCGACGAGACCATGCCTCGCAGCGAAGAAGCCGGTAGTGCCGGAATCCCTTCCAACTTGAAACCGAGCACCTCTTCGGAACCTTCGGGTTTCTCATCGCCAATAAAGATCGGACTCTTGGCTTCTACCGTGCAGAAAATTACGCCAGAGTGTTTATCCCCCTCATAACGGTCGTGGCGCATTCCATCTAGCAGTAGGGCAGCAGGATCGGAGCCATTCCGAAGGCTAGCTATATTCAAATCGCCTCTCCGGCCACCGTGTGTTGCCGGGATGAAATAGTAGGGTGAATAGAATTCAGTCATCACTAAATGCCTCCCTCTTCCCAGGCTTTGATCCACTCCTTTGCGCTTCCAGGCCCAAATCCTTTAAGCGCGTTCTCGACCCATTGCACGGGTGTCTGTGTCTTAGTATCAATCCCTGCCCAGCCATAGCCCTTGCCCGCGCCCCAGCCAAAGGTCAGATCGCCCTCGGCCAAGTCACGTAACACCAGAGCCAGCAGACCTAGGCTTGGTCGAACGTCTTCTCCAAGCAGTCGCAGGCGCTGTAGGTTAATGGTGACACTTCCCTGCAAACAAGGCTGCCATCCACCTTCGGCATCGAATTTCATCTTGTCTGATCCGCCAGCCGCCGTGAAACGATCCACCGCCACAAACTGCTGCACTTTCGTATTGGGTTCCAGAGTCTCAGCGATAGCGGGTGCTCCATTTCTAGCTACGCTGGGTACCTCCTTAAAATCACTGATGTCGAGAACGCTCCTCCAACCCGGGCCGCCAAAAAGGCGCGTCACACATCCGATGTCGCCTGGGAGTTTGTTATCCGCGCCACGCTTTACCTCTTCTCGCTTGCCGGTCTTGTCACGCGTACAAGCGACCTTTGATGCCTGATGCGCCAGGACTCCACGGAAGCTCTCGGCTGGCAGAAGCAGCCTGTTGCCGTCTCTCCTGGCCACGTGAGAATGACCCTCGCCTTTCGGGTCACCTCTTTTGCGTGTCTTGCTCGGATCGTTCACCAAGAAAAAATGCTCGTCAAAGTGCAGTTTGATCTCCACCGATTTGCGGGCTGGGGACTCTACCACATGCGCCGGAATATCAATCTCCGCGAGACGATTAGGTAAACCGCCTAGCGCAGTATCGATGGGCTTAGGATCTTCCAGCCAATTCTGTACCTCCTTGGCATCCATCACCCGAACCGCACTTAGTGTCCACTTGCATTTGCCCTTGTCGTTCGCATCCGATGCCCCGAATTGAAGGCCTCCTTCAGAGGAAAGGTTGAGGGCAGCATTGAGAAAACCGACATGACTCTTCCACGCATCTGGATCGTAAGACTTGCCTCGGATGCGGACGATGAACTTTGTTCCGCATGGGACAAGCTGCTTGGCAAAAAGCTTGTGATTCTCGGCTGTTCCGGCGATGTCGTCTATGGCTGTCCGTCGATGGATGTTTTTTTCATCCAATTCGACCCTGGTTTCGGAACAGGCATCGAGAAACTGCACCAATCCGCCCATTTCGCCCGACTCCATCTTGCCGAAAAGCTTCTCATTGAGTTCGATATCCCCCGAGCAGGCGCGACGCAACACTCCCTTCAGCGCAGTGCCTGGGATTCTTGCATTTCCGTGAACTGTCCGCGCAACGGTCTGCACTTCGGTGGGGACCGTCTCACCACCTTCATCGAAATCAAGGACTTCCGATGCTCCGTCGCCAATGTGCATTGGTGCAGTGCATTCAAGGGTTCCTTCAAGCTGCCAATATGCGTCGAGCTTCACCTGCACACCTCCTTCCAGTGCCATTCCTGGTCCACAGCAATCTCTCCATAGCCGTTCTCCGGAACATACGGGCACTTCTTCCAGTCGCCAGCATTTCCAGCCAAGCCGAACCTCTTGCGGACAGTTGTGGCAAGTGGCAGCCCATTGCGCACCCACTCCTCCACCTTCATAGCCGCGGCTCCGGCATCTCCGCCATTCATTACACGAAGCACAAACACGGCACCTGCATTGGTCAGAACATAGGGGCTGTAGAGGGACTGCCTTGAGAACCGATTCCAGAGGAAATCGCCACCCATGAGCGTTTGACGCGCAAAATGTCGCTCTAATGTGAGTGTCTGTCCCGATGCCTCCTCCCAGTAGGCTTTATATGCCGTAGTAGCGTCACTCAGTCCGGGGGCGACAGCGCTTACATCGCAGAGCAAAGCGGGCGTTTGCAGCATGACGACCCAGCTGTTCATCTCGCGTATTTTATCTTTCGTGGTAGAGCTACTGGATGGAGTCAACGACACAAAAGAAGCGACGCAGCGCGTTTTGAGCTTGCCAACACCGGGAATCCCGATTTCAGCCAGCAGATTCGCAAGCTGCTTGCTTACGGTTTGCCTCGTTTGAGCGTCGCGGATTTGCGCGAACGAAAAACCGGTCAGCCATTCGAATTCGTCGATGCCGCCCTGATCGCCATGCGCCCGCGGCACAGCCATCCTGTATGCAAACAGTTGTTTATCGGCAGCACGCCTCATCGTGCTGTTGATCTGTGTACGAACGCGTAACTCATGTGGTACATGAGTTACACCGAATTCCGCTTCTTTACTCGACTTCCAATCGATTCTGAAGGCTGGGGCCGAATGTTCCGATAGTGACTGTGTGAGTGCAGTGTCCTTGAGTGCCGAAGGTGTGCCCACCTGAACCGCACTAGCTGGAATCTCGTTTGGACGCTTCAAGTCCCCCCTCTTCACCGCCTTTGCGTGGAGCACACGAATCTTGCTAAACTCCTGGCACAGTTCCTTCATCGTGCATGTGTCGATCTTTGCCAGGAAAGATACATCTTTTGCTGTGCTGTCATGAAGGCGCACGATGGCGTCTGCAATCGCGCCTTTTAAGACGCCACCGGGGATCTCGGTCTCAGACTCAAAGATATTCTCCGCGACGCGCTTGCCACCAATACACAGGAACCCTTCCGGTGTGAGCGCCACACTCCAAGATTCTGCATTCCTAGCTTGCGTCCATCCGCTGCCGTGGGCGTACTCTGAGATTCGCTCTATGGCAATGTTCGAAATGACCCCGAAGCCTACGTTCGTGTCCGCGCCGACTCCTGGCACCCAGCAGAACCCCTGAATAAGGCAGCGATCCAGAACCTTAGCCGTTTCGGCAGAAGTGATCGCCCAGATTCGTCCCTTGAATGGATAATCACCGGCTGCCTGAAATGGTGTCCGGATCATCTGGTTTTGCCCGTGAAAAACGGTGCCGGTTGCGTCATCGTGTGCAATGCGATAGGTGATCTTCACCTCGTCGGCGGTCTGCGTCACATCCTCGCCTGAGTAGATGAAGTCTGTAAACTGCAGCAGACCGCGGCTGCTGGTCCAATCCTGCTCTTCCTTGGGCTCGGGGCCGGACCACGTCTTCCAATCCCATTGGCCAAACCCTGCGTTTTCCAGTTCGCGCCAAGCCTCTTTGAGCCGCCCTTTCACAAGGGTTCCAGCAAGGTAATACTCGCCAGCAGCGTTGCGCGCAAACGGAGCATCAATTCCGAATTCCAGAGG
>Ga0326728_10019638_pt1 | contig 13073 bp, 7 predicted proteins | sample MB3enrmetagenome_FD_207602 | JGI IMG/M metagenome (GOLD analysis project Ga0326728, IMG submission 207602) | Lab enriched peat soil microbial communities from McLean, Ithaca, NY, United States - MB31MN | ecosystem: Environmental > Terrestrial > Soil > Wetlands > Peat | place: USA: New York...
CGTTGCAGAGGCCGTCCCCGTGGAACTATCCACCACCGTGTCGGTCGGCGTAGCGGTGAAACTCGACGTCCCCGTCAACGTCCCGGTCTTGGTCGGCGTTCCCGCATAGAGTGTTGCCGTCGCTGATGCCATCGCCGTGGTCACCGGTGTCGCTGTGGGCGTTGCAGAGGCCGTCCCCGTGGAACTATCCACCACCGTGTCCGTCGGCGTAGCGGTGAAACTCGACGTCCCCATTAACGTCCAGGTCTTGGTCGGCGTTCCCGCATAGAGTGTTGCCGTCGCTGACGCCATCGCCGTGGTCACCGGTGTCGCTGTGGGCGTTGCAGAGGCCGTCCCCGTAGAACTATCCACCACCGTGTCCGTCGGCGTAGCGGTGAAACTCGACGTCACCGTCACACTCCTTGTCGGAGTTGCCGTAAACGTTGCCGTTACGGTCGCCGTCGCCGTGCTCGGCGTTCCCGGCACGTAGAACGACACCGTCACGGTATTCGCATTCGGACCGCCGGCATTGCTCGTCGCCCCGTCCTGGAACGTGACCGAAGCGGTATGCGTCGCCCCCTGGGCCAGCGCCGCGGCAGGCGCGAAACTCAGGGCGCCGGTTGCCGCATCGTAGGTGAAGGCGCTCACATTCCCTGGCGTCCCGTCGAAGCCCACCTGACCCGAAGAAGTCGTGACCCCCGTCCCCATCGTTCCATCCGTCAGTTGGAACGACACCGTGGGGGAGGAACCCGACACCACCGGCGTATTCCCTTCCAGGCTCAAGGGGCTCAACACCTGGGCCGACGGTTTAAACGTATCCAAGGCCGGATTCCCGCTGACGATCAAGGGAACATTCGTGGCCGAAGGGCCCAAAACGCTCGTCGCCGTCGTCGACGTCAGGTACCCCGCCAAACCGGTCGCCGTATAGGAGCCCGCCGGCAAATTATTGAATCCATAGGACGTAACCGGGGCTCCGCCGCCCGAGCCCATATAAATCCCCGCAATGGAACCGGTGGAATCCAGCGCCTCGATCAGTCCATTGGAAGCCGTCATCGCCAGATATTGCATACCGGTAGGCACCGCCCCTTCGACGGTCACCGGCCCGCCCAGGGAATAAACGCTGCTGCTCGTCGCCAAAGCGGCCCCCGTAGCGCCGGGAGCCTGGGCGCCCAAACATCCGTACATATTGCCGTTGGTGTCCGCCAAAACCAGATCCCATGACGAGTAACCAGGATCCACCGGCACGGTAAAGGTTCCGTCGGCGTTCACTCCGATTTCGCTGATGACATTCGCGCTAAAATTGACGCCATGCACAAATGCGACGACCAAAAAATTGGTCAGGGTCCCACTCATGATATTCGCCGGGTCCGTCACGTTTCCGCTGATGGACGCGGTCAAGCTGAGACCTTGGAGCGATGCCGAATACGGTGCGTCCGTCGCGGAACCGATTTGCACGTTCATCGCCGGGAAGTACGTCCCCGGCGTTTGCTCAAAGGAAACGTCGTAGGCCCGATTCAGCGGCAGTCCCGTAAAGGTATAGGAAGTTGCTCCGCTTTCGACGGTTTCATCGTCCGTTTCCAACGAATCAAAGCCGTCAAAGTTATGAAGATAAATTTTCAGGGTTTGGCTGCTGGTCAACGCCGGCGAAAAATTGACGGTAAGCGAGGCGCCGACGTTAAAGGCCAAACTCGGTCCCGATTGCACTTGGCCATTCGTCGCCACCACATTTTCGATAAACAGGGGGCCATTGGTTCCGTCCTGGGGGTCCACCTGCAACTGCCGGGTCCCGATCGGGACATTATGGAACACATAAATGCCGGACGTGCTGGAGGACGCGGTGTAGCTCACCGGAAGGCTGAAAGGCGAACCAAATAGACCGACCGAATATTCATCGAAGGCGGAAATATCCCAACTCGACGGCGTCTGGGTGGTGTTGGAATAGGTTCCCGTTAAAACCGCTTCCGGAAGCACATTCACGGTATAGGGGCCGTTCGAATCCGTCCCGGTGAGGATACTGACGTTCAGCACAGCGGGACCATAGGCCCAATCCGCAGGCGATCCATAAGACCAATTTCGTTGCGCGTAAATAGCCGTTAACGTCACACCCCTCGGCACGGAGAGGGTAAAGGTACCGGAAGCATCCGTGGTGCTTGAACCCCAATAAATGTTTCCAAGCTGGTCCATGCCGTCGACGTTAAAACCTGCCAACCCTGAGGCTCCCACTCCGATGGGATTCACCGTACCGGTAATCGCTACGTTGTCCGCCCATGCGGAGCTCGACCCCGCCCACCCCATTCCTAAAAACACCAAAAAAGCGCACGCCTTCAAAATCCCACCCCGGCCTAAATTCATGGAAACCTCATTTAGTGAATATCCGCTGATGCTTACCCGCCTAACCTAAAAACTTATGTCGCCTAAAAATGCTACCTCCGCCAAAAATACAAGTCAACAAATTTGGACAGTAGCACAAATTCCATTCAAACCATTTTAGCAAAACCATAATAAACTAAACATAACCCGACGTCATTTCATCGTTAAGTGAAAACGGATCACCCGCTGAAACCCTTCCAAAACCCCCACTTTCGGTTCCCAACCAAGGGCTTTTAGCTTTGAAACATCCGGAAAGCTCCGATCCACCTTGGACGCCAAGTACCCCTCCTTGGGCGCCTTCGTGGTCACCTTCAACCCAAACTCCGGGTAAAGCCCGACCAGGGTTTTGGCCAGTTCCAGCATGCTGTATTCCTGCTCCGGATTACCGACATTATAGGCCTGGCCCGCCTCACCCTTCAGCAACAGCAGATAAAAAGCGACGGTCGCGTCGGTGATGTAGCAGAAGGCCCTTCGCGCGCTCCCGTCGCTGTTCAAGGCGATGTCGCGGCGTTGAACCACATCGGCCACGAAGTCCGCGAAAACCCTGCCATCGTCCAGGCGAAGCGTCGGCCCATAGGTATGAAATGGCCTCGCGATCACCGCGGGAACGCCGTACTGATGGCGCCACACCGCGCAAAGATTCTCCCCCGCCCGCTTGCTCTCGGCGTAGCAGGCGCGCACCGAAGTCGGATCGAGCCAACCGTATGCGTCCTCGGAAATCCCGGACGCACGCTCCGGGGTCCGGCCGTACACCTCACTGGTGCTGAAAAACAGGAACCCTTCGCTGCCTTTACGGCGCGCCAAATCCAAAAGCGCGCGCGTCCCGGCCGTGTTCACGTCTACGATCCCCGCCGGATCGGCGGCGTAGTGCCTGGGGCTGGCCAAGGACGCCGCATGCACCACGAAATCCAGGGGACCGTCCCAGGCCAGGGGTGCGCACGCGTCGGACTCGATCCATTCCAAGCCGGGTTCGTCGGCCCAGGCGCCCAGCGCCGCGCGCGCCCGTTCGCGCGAACGCACCAGCGCGAGGACGCGCAGAGGCGCGCTTTTCAGGGGACCGCGGTTGAGCGAAAGCGCCGCCCGGACCATATATCCGGCCAACATCCCGCCCGCGCCGCTGATCAGCAGGGTCTTGCCCTCCAGCCGCCGCCAGGGGACCGCGTCCTCGGCCAGAATTTCGGCCACATCCCCCGAAAGAATCGACTCAGCCACGCGCGCCCTTCCGCCCCCGGCCGAAGCCCACCTCGTCGAGAACGATAAAATTGGGACGGCCCTTGGTGTCCTCGTGCATCATGCTGATGTAGCGTCCGATCACCCCCAGCATCATGAACGTAAAGCCGAACAGCAGTAGCATCAGGCCCACGATAAAATCGGTCCCGTTCATCGGGATTCCCCAGAAGAACGACCTCAAGCCCAGGATGAACAACGTGGCGAAAGCGATCGCCGACAGCACGAAACCCAGCCCCGTGAGGATGGTGATCGGCAGATAGGAGAACCCGAAAATGCAGCGCAACGCGAAGCGGATGCAATAAACCGTCAGGGCTTTCGAAACGCCGCCGGCGCGCGCCTGGCGTTCGTAGGGGATGCCGATCGATCGGCCGCCCACCCAGGCGAACAGCCCGCGCAATACCCGGTTGTGCTCGGGTATCTTGTTGACCGTCTCGTAGACCGAACGGTCGACCAGCCGAAAATCGCCCACGTTCCTGGGGAATTTCCCGTTGGTGAGGAAATCCATGGTCCGGTAAAAAATCCCGGCGTTGAAACTGCGGATCGCGCTGTCATGCCGGGCCTTGATGACGCCGTAGACGTTGAGGTAGCCCTGCTCCCACTTCTCCAGAAAGGCCCCCAACATCGCGGGAGGATCCTGCAAATCCGCGTACACGATGAACGCGGCGTCCCCCGTGGCCTTCGCCAAGCCCGCCGCGATGCCCCCATCCGTGGCGAAATTGCGCATCAGCCGGACGACCTTGAAGCGGCGGTCGCGTTTTTGCTCCGCGACCAGCAACTCCCAGGTGCGATCCTCGGAACCGTTGTCCACGAGGATCGCCTCGAAATCATAGTTCGGCAGTCCGTCGAAAACCCTGCGTAATTCGGCCGCAAGGGCGCCGGCGCAGTCCTCCTCGTTGTAGCAGGGCACCACCACGGAAATCAGCTTTCTCTTAGGCATGCGCTCAGATTCCCCGTAGAAATCCGCGGATCGTGTCCGCGGTGTATTCCAGCATCGGCCCGGTCAAGCCCGGATAGGTACCGGTCCAAAAAGTGCGCCGCATGATGCGGTCGGTGGTATCCAGGGAGCCCGCAACCCGGAAGTTCCTTCCCGCCATATACGGCTGCCGGACGACGTTCCCGGCGAACAGCAACCGCGTCCCGATACGGGCCGCGTTGAGGTGCACCAGCAGCTTTTCCCGTTCGACCGGAGACTCGTCCCTAAGGGTGACGGGAAACCCGAACCAGCAGGGATCGGAGTCCGCTGTCGCTTCGGGCAGGATCAAGTGCTCTTCAAGGCCCCCCAAAAGCCGCTTCATCAGCGCAAAATTTTCGCGCCGCCTCCGGGAAAACTCGTCCAAATGCCCCAACTGGGCGACCCCGACCGCCGCCTGCATGTCGGTGATCTTCAGGTTATACCCTAAGTGGCTGTAGACGTATTTATGGTCGTAGCCTTCGGGCAAATCCCCCGACGACCACTGGAACCGCCGACCGCAGGTGTCGTCCTTGCCGGGTTCGCACCAGCAGTCGCGCCCCCAATCCCGCAGCGATTCGGCCGCCTTCGCCAGCACCGGATCGTCCGTGAACACCGCCCCGCCTTCGCCCATGGTGATATGGTGCGCCGGATAAAAGCTGAGCGTGGCGATATCCCCAAACGTGCCGACGTTGCGACCGGCGACCGTGCTGCCGAGGGCGTCGCAACAGTCCTCAAGCAGCCACAGCCCCCTGGACTTGGCCAGAGCCGCGATCGCGCGGACGTCAAAAGGGTTGCCCAAGGTGTGGGCCATGAAGATCGCCCGCGTCTTTGGGGTGATCGCGGCCTCCACCTTGGCCGCCGGGGCGTTGTAAGTGGGGATATCCGCATCGACGAAAACCGGGACGCAGCCCATCTGCAAAATGGGGTTCACCGTGGTCGGAAACCCTGCCGCCACGCTGATCACCTCGTCCCCCGGCTTCAGGGCCCGCTCCTTGAGCAGGGGCGAGCACAAAGCCGCGAAGGCCACCAAATTCGCCGACGAACCGGAATTCACCGTCAGCAAGCGCCGTACGCCTAGCCGCCGGGAAAGGCGTTCCTCAAAGGTCCGGTTGAAGCGCCCGGTGGTGAGCCAAAAATCGAGGGCGGAATCGACCAAGGACGCCATATCGCCGGCGTCAAACACCCGCCCCGACACGGGAACGGGACTGACTCCGGGGACAAACGGCTTCGGAGCGTGGGCCGCGGCGTGGTATTCCGCCACGGCGTCCAGGACCTTTTTCCGGAGATCCTCAAGCATGGGCGCTCCTATCCCTGAAGGCGGCGATGTCCGCCAAGGTGCGCTCCCGGGCGCTGGACGGATCGGCCGCCACGTCCCGATACCAGGCCGCGCTCATCGCGATGGCCTCGTCGGTGGGCAGGATCTGCCTCCAGCCCAAACGCCGCCGGGCTTTGCTGGAATCCAGGCTGAGGTAGGAGGCCTCGTGGCCCCGGCGGGTCGACGGATCCACTTCGATCGTCCCCCGTCCGAACGCGCGCACAAAGGTCTCCGCGACCCGGCGCACGGTGTGTTCGGGCCCGGTGTCCCCTGGGCTGAAATTGAAAGCTTCGCCATAGGCGGCCGGCTCTTCGGCCAGGCGCGCCCCCAACAGCAGATACCCATGCAAGGCGTCCAACACATGCTGCCACGGACGCACCGCCAAGGGGTTGCGCAACACCGCCGGGCGCCCCTGGGCGATGGCTTCGACGATGTCCGGCAGGATGCGATCGGCCGCGTAATCGCCACCGCCGATGACGTTGCCCGCGCGGGCGCTGGCCAAGCCAACGCCCTTCTCCGCGAAAAACGAACGGCGGAACGCCGAGACCGCGAGTTCGGCCATGGCCTTGCTCGAGGAATAAGGGTCCCGCCCGCCGAGGGCGTCATCTTCCCGATAGGGCCACGGCCACTCCCGGTTTTCGTAGCATTTATCGGTGGTCACCACCACCACCGCCCGCACCGAGGGGCTATGGCGCGCCGCTTCAAGCACGCCCACGGTCCCCAATGCGTTCGAACGGTAGGTCTCAAAAGGGTCGGCGTAGGACTTCAATACCAAGGGCTGGGCCGCCAAATGGAATACCAGCTCCGCCTTGCTTCGGGCCATCGCCGCCTTGAGCGCTTCGACGTCGCAAACATCGCCCTCGACCGAATCCATCAACCCGGAGAGTCCGGCCAGCTTAAAGAGGTTCCCCCGCGCGTCCTCCGGGGGGAGCGCATACCCGGTCACTTCGGCGTCCAGACGACGCAGCCAAAGGGAAAGCCAGGCGCCCTTAAATCCCGTGTGTCCCGTCAGGAAAACGCGGCGCCCCCGGTAGAAAGCGTTCACTCCCATCTCTTCCACGGAGCGCCCCCCTTTCTCCAGATTTCCTCCAAAAGCAGCTTATCGCGAAGCGTGTCCATGCACTGCCAAAAGCCCGAATGCCGGAAGGCCTTCAGGTTGCCTTCCGCCGCCAACCGTTCCAAAGGCTGGCGCTCCCAAGGGGTGTCATCGCCCTCGATCGAATCCAGGGTCTTCGGATGGATCACAAAAAAGCCCCCGTTGACGAAGGTCCCCGACTCCCGGGGTTTTTCGCGGAACCCGAGCACCCCGTCCGAAGCGTCCAAATCCAGCACCCCAAACCGTTCAACCGGCTGAACCGCGGTCAATGTCGCCAGCTTGCCGTGGGCTCGATGGAACGCCAGCAATTCATCCAGGGCTACGTCCGCCAGCCCGTCGCCGTAGGTGACCATGGCGACGTCGTCCTCCTTCAGATAGGGCCGGATGCGTTTTAAACGCCCTCCGGTCATGGTCCCCTGGCCTGTGTCCACCAGGGTGACCTTCCAGGGCTCCGCCGAATTGTTGTGCCGAACGATCCTGTTCTCCCGGATATCGATGGTGAGATCGGAGCTATGTAAGTGATAGTTGGCGAAATATTTTTTGATGACCTCGCCCTTATAGCCCAAACAAATGATGAACTCGTGAAAACCGAAGCTGGAATAGTACTTCATGATGTGCCACAAAATAGGCCGACCGCCGATCTCGATCATCGGTTTGGGCCGGAGTTCCGTCTCTTCGCTGATGCGCGTCCCCATGCCCCCGGCAAGAATGACAATCTTCACGCGCAGATCCCGCAGCAAGAGAAAAGAGATTGGAAACCATGGTTTTTCCAGATTCGTACCCGATTATACAGGATTCCCTCAAACCTTGGCTCCCCAAAAACCGGGCAGGAGCGGACCGATCCTCCGCCGAAACCCCGCGCCCAAAGCTCATTCCCGAACAAAACGTCGTCCCGTGACGGCTCCCTTGCTGGAGGGGCCAGAAAAAACTCCATTTTTGTGGGTTTTCCCGCGACCTTATCCGACCTTCCACCGCCAGCCTGGCGCATGCGGGCTTCCGCTCGGCCCAGGGTCGAAGGTCCCCTGCCGGCCGCAGAAGTCCCGCCCATGAACCTTGCTTCCCCGAATCATCCAACCAAACGCTGAATCGTCCTGCCCCAATTGCGGACCGACACGCCGCCACGGCCCGCGCATTCCGACGCCGATTATTCGATCTTAAACCCTTCCGTGGCCGCTGTGGTCGCCCGCAGAGGGATCAGCCCGTTTTTCGCCACGCTCTCCTGGCCTTCTTTGCTGAGGGCGTAGCGCAGAAACTCCGCCGCCGCCGGGTCCAAGGGTTGCCCGGGACGCTTCTTGCAGTACACATACACCTGGCGTCGAAGGGGATATTTGGACGCGTACACTTGCTCCGGCGACGCCTCCGTCGGATCGCCGTCGACCAATATCTTCAGCGCCTTGACCCGATCACCGATCACGGCGATGGACACGTAGCCGATCCCACCCGGATCGTCGGCCACCGCCCGCGCAATGTCCGGGTTGTTGTTGAAAACCCGGATCCCGGCCTTGAACTTGCCTTTCATCAACAGGCCGTCTTCGAGAAAAGTCGTGGAACCAGCTTTCGGGTCCCGACCGTAGATATGGATCGGTCCCGCCGAACCTCCGATCGCCCCCCAGTCGCTGACATTGGGGGACCCGCTCCTGTGGGTGGAGGACAAAATTCCGTCCAATTGACGCGCGTCCAGTTGTTCGACGGGATTGGCCACGTTGACCGCGATCGCCACAGCGTCCAACGCCACCTTGACCTGGGTGGGCGGAAAGCCCCACTTTGCGGTGAGGGCATCCATTTCGCCTTTGGTCATGGGCCTGCTCATGGGTCCGAGATCCGCGCTTCCGTCCAGTAAGGCGGTCGGAGCGAGTCCCGAACTCTTGGCTTCCATCGAAATCCTCAAATTCGGATGCGCCTTGGACAAAGCCTCGATCCAATCTTGGGCCGCCGGCCCGAGAAGATCGGAACCTTTCACGCTCAGGCTCCCCTGGATATCCCCCGCCGGCTGGAAGGGCTCCAGATCGCCGTCCACGCTCAAAACAGCGGCGGCGGCGAAAACCGGCCAAAACGCGGCGATGACGGGCAGGAGTGCGGTCTTCATGGGTCCTCAACGAGAAATATCCCGGTTCTCACAGTTCGAGCTTGAAACCCCGAACCAAAGCCCCCAATTCCTCGGATGCCGTGGCCAGCGCGGACGCCGAATCAAGGGCCTCTTTGAGCGCGACCGTACCGGCTTCCGCCGTCTGCGCCACCGAACGTACGCTTCCCGAAATTTCTTCCGCGCCCTTGGCGGCTTCCCCGACGTTCCGGCTGACCGAACCGGTCATGACCGACTGTTCCTCCACGGCGCCGGCGATCCCGGTCTGGAGTCCATTGATGCGTCCGATGGTCTCCGAGAGCGACCCCATCGCCCCTACGGCGGCGTCGGTGTCGCTTTGGATGGCCTGAATCCTGGTGGCGATGTCTTCCGTGGCTTTGGCCGTCGCTTGGGCCAGCTCCTTGACTTCGTTGGCGACGACGGTGAACCCCTTCCCCGCCTCCCCGGCCCGGGCCGCTTCGATGGAGGCGTTCAACGCCAAAAGGTTGGTCTGACGGGCGATCGTCGTGATCACCCGCACCGAATCCCCGATCTGCCGGGAGGACGTGCCGAGCCGCCCCACCGTGTCCGCGGTTTTCCGGGTCAATTCGACCCCTCCCGCCGCGATCTGCGCGGCTTGCGCCGCGTTTCCGGATATTTCGCGGATCGATGCCTCGAACTCCCCCGTGGCGCCGGCGACGGCCTGCAGGTTTTCGTTCATTTTTTCCGCACGATCGGAAACCGCTTGGGCTCCCCGACTGGTGCCATGGACCGCGTCCGTAAGGCGCGAAGCCATGGAATTGAGCCGTCCCGACTCTTGCGCGAGCCCGCCCGCTGTCCGGGAGATGACCTTCAGGCTTTGCCGCAACCGCTCAAAAAACGCGTCCAAACCCTCGCCGAGTTGGCCGATGGCGTCCTCTCCGCGCACCAAAACCATCCGCGTCAAGTCCCCCTCGGCGGCCTGCTGGACCGTCGCCTGCAGGGATGCGACTTTGGCCTTCAGGATATCCGCCTGTTCCGCTTCGCGCTTGCGGAGGGCTTCGGCGTCCGCAAGGCCGTCCGCGACCTTGTTCCAGTCCACATGTTCGGCGCCTAAGACCTTTTGGAGCGCCCGTAACGATCGGTTCAGCGACTCGCCCATGGTCTCAAGTTCCCGGGTCCGGGTCTCGGGAACGGAAGTGCGTAAATCGCCCTGGCCAAGGCATTGGACGCTGTTTTCGACCTTACGAACACCGGCGGCCAGCGAGCGCCCGAAGGACGTCGCCAACCCCAAGGCGGCGATGATCAAAAACGCCGCCGCCAAAGCCATGCTGATTTCCCGCCAACGCACCGATCCGGCGGCCTGGGCCTCGCCTCGGGTGTTCCAATGCTGGACAAGGGAGGCCAACTCCCCAAGGGCCTCGTTTTGGCTGACAAACGCGGCCGTCAAAGGACCTTCCACAATTTTCCGGAGGGCCAGCCGGTCCCCTTTTTCAAAAGCCGGCAAAAATTTCCCATGGAGAACCGCGAAATAGTCTTCGGCCGGACCGTCCGCCTGCCGCAAAGCCACTCGAACCAGTTTCAAGTCCTTTTCCGAGGGCAAGTGCTCCGACCAATAGGTGTATCTTTCCTTGTAGGCGCTTTCGGCTTCATCGATCGCCTTACGGACTTCGATCACGCGCATATCGGAGGGCTGAAGTTCGGCCAGGCGCAGCACCTGAAGGTGCAAACCCAACAGCGATTCCGACGGCACCACCACGTCGGACATGAGGCGCCGTCCGGCGTCCAGGCGCAGATACAAACTGCCTCCGATTTTCACCTGTTGAACCGTCACGAACGCCAACAAGCTCACCGCGAGCATTCCTAGCAGGCAAAAAACCGTCACCGCGTTCAGTTGGGTCTGAATTCCTGCGCCATGCAGGGAAATCCTTTTGGCAAGACTAGACATGGGGGCTCCGGGAATTCCACTTTAGAACGGCTTCATCCTGGATCTTCGGAGCCCTTGGGGCGGACCTTTAAATAAAAGCAACTTCCAAATCGCCCCCTGGACGAAGCCGGTCCTACCGTCCCAAGGCATCCCCTGAATGGATTCCCTTGGTTACGGACCGGTCAAACCTAAAAAAAAGTGGGGGCGATTCGACTCGCCCCCACTTTCTCCGCTAGGATCGACTCTCGGTGCAGCTAACGAACGATCATCACCTTCAGGATATATGCCGACGATTCCGCCTGGCCCCGGTACGCCTGCGCCCGGATGTAATAGATTCCGTCCGCCAACGTCGCCAATTCCTGCGGGGCGGGAACCTGGTTCCAGCCCGCGTGGACGTTGGTTTGGCTGAAGCGTAAGCACAAAATCTCCGCCTTGGTGAACACTTCAAAGTCCAAGACGTCCGCCGAGGAAGCCAGATCCACCAAAAGCCAACGCGGATTCGGGTTGGGGCATCCGGTTCCGGACAGAATCTCGACCGGCCCGTTCCCCGCCACAACCGCGGTCCAAGTGGGGCTTCCGGCTTTTTGGAGCGGGGCGTCTCCCGGAGTCACGGTTTCCGTGGCGCTTTCCTGGACCGTCGGGCTGGACGTCGCGGTTCCCGAAACGCTGGCGCTTGGGGTCGCCGTAGCCGTCGGTGAACCGCTCGCCGTGGCCGTCGCGGTGTAGGCCGGCGTGGACGTGGAGGTCCCGGTCGCCGTCCCGGAATCCGTGACCGAAGGGCTATCCGAAACGCTGGGGCTCGAAGACGGAGTCGCCGTGGAGGTGACGCTATCCGTCGGGCTCTGCACGGGAGTGTTGGTCGACGACTTGGTCATCGTCCCCGTATCCGTCGGGCTTCCCGGAGCCAGGGTCCAGGTCATCGTCACGGTTCGGGTGTCGCTGGCCGTGGAACTCAAAGTCGGAGTGTCGCTGACCGTCACCGTGGCCGTATCCGTTGGTGTGGCGCTGAAGGTCGGCGTCGCGGTACGGGTGCCAGTGTCCGTAGGCGTGGCGGTAAAGGTCGGCGTGAACGTCACCGTGGCCGTTTCGGAATGGGTGTTTGTAACGCTTCCACTGGCGCTCTCCGACGGGCTCACCGACGGAGTCCAGGTGGCCGTGAAACTCGGAGAATTCGCGGGTGTGGACGTTTCGGTCCAGGTGCCCGTCGGGGAGTTCGTCCGCGTGAAACTCGCGGTCGAACTGGCGGCGGGCGTGTTCGTCGGCGTGGAAGTCCGCGTGTCCGTGGGGGTCGCGGTCGACGTCGGCGAGGTCGCCGATCCTCCGCACGACGGCAGCTGCCCACCCGCATTCTGCCAAATGGAAACCGGATCCGAATTGTTCGGCCCCGTATCCGGGCTGCAGCAGCTTACCGGCCCGTAGTAGCCGCTATCCCCGTTGGTATCGGTGATGTAGAGGTAGAAGTTGGACCAGCTGCCCGAGGACGGCAACCATCCGTTGTATCCGTTGGAAGGGTACTGCCAAGTGGCGGCGACGCAACCGGAACTATTGGCGTTCGGGCAGAACGAAACCGCGTGGATCGGCAACACCGTGTCCCGGATGATGATCGCCGGCCAACTGGCGCTGGCGTTCTGCTTCCAGGTATAGGTGATGTTGGTCGTCCCCGCCCCGTTCGTCGTGGTGAAAAGGCTCAACGGACACGGGACAACGTGCCAAATGACATTGAAGGAATAGTTGGAGCCGCTCCCGCCGTTGATCTGGGAAATCGCGTGGTAACTGAGGTCGATATGGTTATCCCCGGCGCTGCACTTGGGATTGCCGGCGGCGGGACATTCGTCCGTCACCACGACCGTCACCGATTGCGCCGTCGACTGGTTGGTGATGAGGCAACACGCCCCGCACATGTCGAATTCACAAAAAAGGTCGCCGTTCAGAGCCGCGTAATACTGGGTCGCCTGGGTCGTGCCACCAGGGAGACTCAACGCGGGATACTGACAGGCCGACAATGGACCGGATTCTTCTTGCGACTGGGTGGCGTTGCCGCCGTCGCCGTTGGTCTGATTGTTGATGACCGAATTGTCGTAGGTCGTCACCGATCCGTTAAACACCGTCGGGTTGCAGCTGTAATCCGTGTAGGGCACCGTCGCCGGCGTATCCGCGTACGCG
>Ga0326728_10019640_pt1 | contig 13073 bp, 12 predicted proteins | sample MB3enrmetagenome_FD_207602 | JGI IMG/M metagenome (GOLD analysis project Ga0326728, IMG submission 207602) | Lab enriched peat soil microbial communities from McLean, Ithaca, NY, United States - MB31MN | ecosystem: Environmental > Terrestrial > Soil > Wetlands > Peat | place: USA: New York...
AGGGCTCGGCGAAGAGGGCGACATCAAGGAAGTGGCCAACGGCTACGCCCGCAACTTCCTGCTCCCGAAGAAACTCGCGGTCCTACATACCCGGGAGAACCTCGCCGTTCTCGAGCACAAGCGTACGGCAATCGAGAACCGTAAAGAAGAAAAGAGGAAGGAAGCCCAGAGCCTTCGCGAGCGCCTCGAAGCGGAAGAAATCAAGTTCGCCGTTCCCGCTGGGGAAAACGGGAAGCTCTTCGGCTCCGTCAACAACACGCTCGTTGCCGTCGAACTCGAAAAGAAGGGTTTCCAGATCGAGAAGAAGCGCATCGAGATCCCCGAGCACACCATACGGTCTGTTGGCATCTACAAGGTGAAGGTCAAGCTGTACGACAAGGAAGAAGCGCTCATCAAGTTGATCGTCGAAGGGACGGCTCAACCGGGGTCGGCACCCGCGGGCCAGCCCAAGGCCCGGCAGCGAAAACCGCGCGCCACGGCCCCGACGGAAAGTGCTCCGGCGGCCGAGCACGTAGCAGACAAGCAGGACTCTCAGCAGCAGCAGGCAGATAAGTAGAAGGGGCGCAAGCCCCAGGAGGCGGATGCCGTGAGCGGGGCAATGAATCCCGTCACCCTCAGGGACGCCATTCCCTCCCACAATGAGGAGGCGGAGGTTGCGACCCTTGGTGCCGTGCTGATCGACTCTGAGGCGCTGTCCTCTGTCGTCCACCTTGTGCGCTCGGAAGACTTCTACAAAGGTGCGCACCAGCGGATCTTTGAGGCAATCCTTTCTCTCTTTGACCGCGGTCAATCCATAGATCTGATCACGCTCGCAGAGGAGTTGCGCGCTCGGGGCACTCTGGAGCATTGCGGCGGGGCGGCGTACGTCTCACGCCTCACCTCCGCGGTTCCCACGAGCGCGAACGTCGAATACTACGCAAGGATCGTCCAGGCATCCAGCATCCGGCGGACCCTCGCCCGCGTCTCCCAGGAGATCATTGCCCAGGCTCATGACAATTCCTCCGAGATCAGCGTCATCCTCGAGGAAGCCGAGCGCAAGATCTTCGAGATCTCGGACCGCAACCAGACAGGGACGTACTATCCGGCAAAAGAAATCGTCAAGCTCACCTTCGACGCAATCGAGAAGCACTACCATTCCAAGACCGAATACACGGGCATACCCTCAGGGTTCAAGGAGCTGGACCAACTGACCATGGGATTCCAGAACTCGGAGTTCATCGTCATCGGGGCCCGCCCCTCGGTCGGAAAGACCGCCTTTGCCTTGACCATTGCCGCCAACATGGCAATTCGACAGAAAATCCCGGTCGGGTTCTTTTCCCTTGAAATGTCAAGCATGGCTATCATGCAGAGGCTCCTCAGCATGGAGGCGAGGTTGGATTCTCAGCGCATGCGCACCGGCATGCTCAGCCCTGCGGACTTCAGCCGTATCACGGAGGCATGCGGGCGGCTGTACGAGGCGCCGCTGTACCTTAGCGACTCGCCGGACCTCAAGCTCCTCGACCTGCGGGCCCAAGCGCGAAGGATGAAGAGCCACCAGGACGTGAAGATCATCTTCGTGGACTACATCACGTTGATCGGCTCGGAGAACCGGGAGCTGCCCCGGCACGAGCAGATTGCGGAGGTCTCACGCTCGCTGAAAGCCCTGGCCCGGGAGCTGAATCTCCCCGTCATAGCCCTTTCCCAGGTACGCCGTGAGACGGAAGGGAAAAAACCAACACTTGCGGACTTGCGGGAATCCGGGTCTATCGAGCAAGACGCGGATGTTGTAATATTTCTTCATACCGAAGACCTGAAGGCGGAAGTAAGGGAAGTGGCGGTTGCCAAGCAGAGAAACGGGCCTGTTGGCGATATTGCGCTGGCGTTCCTCGCGAAGTACACCAAGTTTGAGGCCCTCGAGCGCGGGTCCGGCATGTAGGGAAGAGGCATAAGAAAGATGGGTCTCAAAGACAAGTACGATTTCGACATGCTCGTGAATGAAGCGGAAGGTCTCGTGCTAACGGAGCTGGAATCGCAGACGGCGCGCTCTTCCGGCCTCTGCACCTGCCAGGATTGCGTTCTTGACATGGCGGCCTATGCGCTGAACAAGGTGAGGCCTTCCTACCGCGCCTCGCTGATGGGAAGTGTGTATGCCAAGTCAGCCGTCCGTCCTGACTATCTCCACGAGATCAAGCAGGCCGTGCGTGAGGCAATCGAGAAGGTAAAATCCAACCCCTCCCATGACTAAGGGACAGCCCCGGGGAGCGATTCACCAGCATTCGATCCTAAGTCGATAATCCTCGGCAGCCTTCGCCATAGTCCCGTTCACAAACACTTTGACGTGGGCGTCCCCGCCCGGCGAAGCCAGGTATCCTCCGCCTTGAACAGTCGCTGCCCACTCGCCATCGGCGAAGAGGCACAGTTCGGCCAGACGTGACCCGCTGAACTTCTCTTCGATGGCAAGCGTGGAATCCCTGTCCATCGAGATGATGAGTCCCGCGCCCGCAAAAAGTCCTCTGACGTTGCCGTACCCCGTCGGTATTTCGACTTCTTTTGAGCCGTCCCAGGAAACGATGCTTGCCCGGCCCAGAGAGGCGTAGAGCGTGTGCGTCACCGGGTCCAAAGCGAGACTCGCATCCAGATTCTCCTCGGGAACGCTTGCAATCAAGGTCTCCCGCTCGAACCCCGATCCGTCGTGGCGAAGCAGGGTGGTCGAGCCGCTGTCGTCCACTCCAAGGGAGTATAGGACCGGCCCCCCGGTATCCGCGGCCGCGGGATCAAAGAGAAGGTCCCAGGTGAAGACATTCCTTCCCGGGATTGACACGGTCTCACCCGTGCGGGTATTGATCCGCACGAGCGACCCGGTTGATGAAAGGGCGGTGCTCCTCCCGCCGATCAGCTCAGTCGGCGAGACGGCAACGACCGTGGAAAGCGCAGAAATGCGCGCGTCAAAACGCGAAGCTCCCGTGGCCAAATCTACCATGCGCACCAGTCCTCCGTTCTCGATGCCAAGAAGGGAGCTTCCCGCTACGCGCAGGTCCGCGAGCGGCGCACGGAATCCCGACGGCAGGGGCCTGAACCGAAATGCTGGACGAGAGACAGCCGCGTCGTCTCGGGTAAGCTCGCCGGGAAGATCGATGACGGCGAATCGGGGAGGACCGTCGTCCTTGGTCCACGCCAGCAGCGACGTGTCGGAGAGAAAAGACAGCCCGACCTCGCTCTTCCAGGGGTTGTCGACGAGAACCGAGTGCACAAAGCCAAGTGACTGCGATCCGTTTAGGAGGAAATCGGATTGGAAAATACGGATCCAGTCCCTTGAGGCTACCGCCAGGAGGCCATGCCTAGCATCGAAACCCGTGAGGTCCGCAAGGACGTTCTTGGAGATGAGGCGTAGGTTTCCGGAGGAAGAGATCTCGCTGATTGCGCCGCTTCTTCCTGCAACTAGCAAGCCTTCCGGTCCGTAGCACAACGCCTGGAAAGCGTCATCAGAATCCAACCCTGCCCCACCCTTGACGGTCAAAGGTTCCGCAATAAGTGATTCCGGGCCGACAGCCCATTCCCGAGGGCTGCCTCCGGCAATCGGCACAGCTGCCACTCGGTCATCGTCTGCGGCGATATCGAGACTGGCGTCTCCGTTCAAGGGGGCCCGTCCACGCACCGCACCGCTCAGCGCATCGATAAGCACCACCTCCTTGCCCGTGTTCCCCACCAGGTACCTTCGGTCTCGTGAAATACGCATGTGGGAAAGGTATGCAACCGTGGGGACCTCAAGAGTTAGGCTGCCGGAAGCCAGGTCCCAATATGAAATCCAGCCCGAGACCTGGTACGTCATTATCGTCTTTTCAGACTTCGACGTCTCCGCGAAGCCGACGATTCCGAAGCCCTCCGGATGGAACGGCACGGGTGCGCCAGTTCTCGCATCAAGGATCTCCAGACTCTGCCACGAGGATTGCCCGAAAACAAGAAAGTTGCCCTGCCCGGAAAAGCGAAGAAAAAGAGGGGCGTCCTTGAGCGGAAGCCGCAATATTTGCTTTTCTTGCTCCCAATCCCAGACGGCAAGGTAGACGGAGCGGAGTCCGTCGCTCACCACAACGGCCACGCGAGGGTTTGCCGGATCAACGGCAATCATTTGCGCGGCCAAGCTTGTCACCCTCAAGACACGGTACAGGACGCCTTCCTGCGCGTTCCATACTCTCACGGTCCCATCCTCTCCGGCGCTAAAAACGAGATTCCTTCGCTCGTCGAGAACGACGTCGAGCACGCCGCCGAGATGGCCCGTGTTGACGATACTGTGGACGTCCACGGCCAGAGTGTTCTCGGTTGCGCCTGCGGACGAGTCAGCGCCCTGAGCAGTCGCACCGCCTGCGGCAAGCATCAAGGCGAGAAAGAGCGCTGTCCTCCGGACAGAGGGCCTCACTCCTCGCCTCCCGAGAGTCTGCGCACGGAGACCCACGGCGGAGAGCAAAAAGCCCGAAATGGCTCCTCCTGTACCCGTGCCTCTACATCCGTTGCGATTTTTCCGTAAAACTCATTCGCCAGGCGGGCGACTCCAACTTCCCCCTCTTTGAGGCCGAGGACCAGGAACTCATGCCTTCCGTCCGCCTCCCCTTTGTATCGGAGGGTGATGTCGGCCTCATGGCTCTCCTCCGCCGCGGCACCTGTTAGGAGGTAGTACTTCATGATTTCAATGACCCTGTCATCCAACCCGACGCCAAAGATGTGCAGCTTCTCCGCCATTTCAGGGAATCCTACGACCACGCGGAACGCGTCGCCAGTCTCGTAGTCAAGCTTTGCGCGGGCAAGGCTATTCCTGTCTTTTTCCGGCACCATTAGCAAGTCCCCTCGGCCGCCGCGCAGAGAGAGACGGAACGGAAACTCCGGCGAAAGGCGCTTGCCGCATTTGGGGCATGCCACGACCATAAAGTCGCCGCTTTCGATCTTCTGCTCCACCTCCGGCTCGGCCTCCAGATTCGCCGAATCCGGAAGCTCGACTTCAAAAACGTTGTCACAGAAGCATGCTATGCGCCGGGAAACGAAGTGCATGGCTACCGTCCTGGGAATGAGAGTATATCATTGAGGGTCACGACGGCTATGAGCCCTATGAGGATGGAGAACCCGACGATCTGAATCCGCCAAAAGAGGTTGGTGGAAACCGCTTTTCCCCTCACAATTTCCACAAGGAAAATGATGATCTGCCCGCCGTCCATAGCGGGAATGGGGAGCAGGTTCATCAGGAAAAGGACAACGCTCAGTAATGCCAGAATCTGGAAAGAATACACGAAGCCGGTGCGCAAGCCCCTCTGAAACCCGCTCGCCGCCACGCTTCCGATATAGTAAGTGATCTTTAGCGGGCCGGCAACGGCGTTACGTAGGTTGACGCCCTGGAAGAGGAGGCCGAATCCCTTGACAGTCTGCGATGCGTCTTTCCACGTTTCATGCATTCCGCTCTTGAACGCCCCGGCAAGCCCCAGCCGCGGTGAATGGTACGATATAGGGGCAAAGCCGATGCCCATGAGCTTTTCCGCAAAGTCGACTCCAGGGGTGGAGGTCCTTTCGAAGACCACCGTCACGGTCTGCACGATGCCTTGCCTTTCAAGGTCAATCGTCACCTTCCCCGGGCTCGTGGAGACGGCCGGCAGCATGTCCCAGGTATTGGCTACCGGCTTGCCGTTGATCCGCAGGATGCGGTCCCCTTTGCGAATCCCCGCTATCGACGCTGCCGATCCCTGGGCAACTGAGCCTACTACGGGATCCCTCCACGGAAGGATACCGATATGTCCCATGCCCGAATCCTTATCGAGAAACGGTGTAACAGAGACATCGAAGGTGCGCGTGGTGCCACTCTCTTCTCGCGCCACGGAAAACAGCAACTTCTTGTTCGGCGCTTCTGCCACCGCTTCCTGGATTTCCCAGAAGTTTTCCAACGGCTCGCCGTCGATTGCGAGGATGCGATCACCCGTTTTGAGTCCTGCGGCGTTTGCCGGCAGGACTTGTGACGATTCGTCGAGATGGTAGTCAGTAGCCAGAACGATGCGGTTGGCATACGTAGAAACGTTGTACCCAGCCCACGAGATAAGCGTCAGGGTGACACCGGCAAAGATCAGGTTGAAAATGGGTCCTGCCGCCGAGATCATGATCCGCCGCCACGGCGGAGCGGCGTTGAAGGAGCCTTTCGACGCGTCAGCTACGGCTTGTGTCCGTTCCTGCGCGTTTCTCGCTGAAGCGTTGCCCCCCGGGGTGCTTCCCCCTGCCACTCCGGGAGTTATCTCCCCTTTCATCTTGCAGAATCCGCCGATGGGGAGCCATGAAATTTGGTAGACTGTCCCCCCTCGCTTGAACCCTATGAGCCGCGGCCCCCATCCGAGGGAGAACGTCTCAACGACCACGCCGTTTGCTTTAGCAGCCACGAAATGGCCAAGCTCATGGACAAACACCATTATTCCGAGTCCTATGAGCCCTAAGAGAAGAAAAATTCCTACCATGATCGACCGTCCTTATTCACAACAATCCACGTCTGAAGATGCGGACGAAAAGCCGCCTTCCCCATCCCCCTACTGGAAAAGCCGCATCAGCCCGTAGAACAAGGGCGCGCTCAGGAGCATTGAATCGATGGAGTCGAGCAGCCCACCCCTTCCGGGGATTATGATACCGGAGTCCTTCACGTGCGCCGACCGCTTGAGGCCGCTTTCCACCAAGTCCCCGAGAATCACGGTGAGGCCCATAACCAGACAGAAAACGATTCCCTGCACGAGGCTCGCCGAAAGAAGAGAGGGAACGACGAGGCGGAAGAGCGTGTAGACAATGCCTGTACCCACGAGCCCGGCAATGAACCCCACGGCGCTCTTCTGCGGGCTTATCGCAAGATTCAGCTGCGTGGAGCCTCCCCAGAGGCTTCCGGCGAGGTAGGCGGCCATGTCGTTGCCGAACACGAGGCCGAGAAAAAGAAGAATCGACAGCGACGGCTGCGGTAGCGCAATGAGACGCACAACCCATGAGAGAAAATACGCCGGATACAACAGAATGAAAACCGATGACGACGTGAAGGAGAGAAACTCCTGGATACGTCTTGGGTCTTTCTGGAGGATTGCGCGAACCAGGATGATTCCAATGCATGCAGCAGGCCAGGCACGCAGCCACCCGGAAGGAATCGTCCCCGCCACCTCCAGCCATGCCGAAAGCGGGAGTGTTCCGGCGAGAATCGGGGCGAGATATGGCGTCGTAGTGATTCCCCGAGCCGCGAAAAGCCCCCGGCTCTCGATGGCTCCAATAACGCTTGCAGCAACCACAGCGAGAGCGAAAGGAAGAAGGTGGAGCCCCGCCGCGAGGAAGATGAGCACCCCGAGAACCGGGAAGGCGACAATGACGAGGAGCAGGCGCGAGGAGAAAGACTTCCAATTCACGGTGAACCGCCGAATGTCCTCGTGCGGTGCGTGTATTCCGCCACTGCCTGCCGCAAATCAGCGCCTTCCCAGTCAGGCCAAAGCTTCGGGCTGAAGTACAGCTCGGCGTACGCTGACTCCCACAGCAGGAAATTGGAGAGGCGGTGCTCGTTGGCGGTACGGATGATCAAGTCCGGGTCCGGCAGCTCGGGATGATCGAGGTACTGCCGAAAGCTATCCTCAGTCAGCGGTCCTCGGGAGCCGTTGGTCTGGTGCCGATGGAACGCGCGGAGAATCTCGTCCCTGCCGCCATAGTTGATGGTGAGGTTCACCGTCAGGCCTTCGAACGCGGCGGTATCGCGTGTCACCTCTTGTATCTCCCGAGCGATGTCGGCCGGCAGCCGCTCCAGATCCCCGCTGTGCACGATCCGGATGCGGTTGCGTCGGTAAAAGTCATATTCTTTCTTGAGGTAGAGCCCTATCAGACCCATTAGATAGGACACTTCCTCCTTTGCCCGGTTCCAGTTCTCCGTAGAAAAAGTGTACAGACTTAGGAACGCAAGCCCCAGCTCTGAGGCAGCCGCCACAACCCGTTTTGCGGCTTTGACTCCCTCCAGATGCCCTTCCGACCGCGGCCGGCCCCTCTTCTGGGCCCATCTGCCGTTGCCGTCCATGATGATCCCGATGTGACGGGGCAGGGGGAACGCGTCGGGAAGGACTGAGGAGGGGACTGGTTCCGGGGCCGACGAGGGTCTCACACCTCGAGGATTTCCTTTTCCTTCGCCTCGAGGACCCTATTGATCTCCTCGATGTACTTATCGGTGAGCTTCTGGATCTCATCCGTAGCTTTCTTGGCCTCATCCTCGCTCAGCTCGGAATCCGTTTTGGCCTTTTTGACTTCCTCATTCGCGTCACGGCGGGCGTTGCGCACCGCGACCCGCGACTGCTCCGCCGTGTTCTTCGTGAGCTTCACCAGGTCCTTGCGTCGGTCCTCGGTGAGCGGAGGGATGTTAATCCTGATCACTTTCCCGTCGTTGTTCGGATTGACCGACAGCTCCGACTTCTGGATGGCTTTCTCGATTTCCGACAAGACAGACCGGTCCCACGGCTGAATGATTACCAGGCGCGCCTCGGGGATCGAGATGGTGGCGACCTGATTCAAGGGGACCTTGTTGCCGTAGTACTCGACGCGAATCTTCTCGAAAAGCGCCTGCGAGGCCCTGCTCCCGCGGAGCGTTTTGAACTCCTCCTGCAGGGCCTGGATGCTTTTTTTCATCCGCTCTTCTGCCTGGCCCCTGATCTTGTCTCTCGTCATACGAGATCCTCCTTCAGGATTGGTCTTCGCCCAGCTTCACGTAGCGGTAGTCGACGATTGTGATCTTTGCCCCTACCTGCTTGCCAAGGTCATCGAGCACCTTCCCCACGGAGCGCTTGTCGTCCTTGACGAAAGGCTGCTCAAGAAAGCAGATCTCGGAGAGCAGTTTGTTCACTTTTCCCTTGATGATTCCCTGCAGCACGTTGGCTGGCTTGTTGAGGTTCTCCGCCTGCTTCGCGAATATCTCCTCCTGCTCCTTGAGGAACGCAGGGCTCACCTTGTCCTTGGAAAGGAACTGGGGCGCGAAAGCCGCTGCGTGAAGGGCACAATCGAAGAGGACCGGCTTCACCGCCGGGTTGTCTTTCGCTTTCGGGTCGCTGAAAGAGAAACGGATCATCACGCCAATGCGGCCGTCATGGACGTACTCCACGATGGACTCATCGGGACCCACCGGCAGGGTAATGATCCTACGCAGCTGCATATTCTCCTTGATCTTGCCGACGGTCTCCTTGACCATGGTCTGGAGCTCCTCGGTTGCGACAGCGAGGTTCTTCTCCTCCACTTTACCAAGCAGTGCGTTCCCCAGTTCCTGGAACAAGCTGTTGCGGGCAACGAAATCGGTCTCACAGGTGAGCTCAAGCATAATGCCCTTGTCCGGCAAGATCTTGCTGAAGATCAAGCCGCTGTTGGTGGCCCGCTCGCTCTTCTTGACAGCGGCGGCCAACCCCTGCTCCTTGAGAAGGCGCTCTGCGGCATTGAAATCTCCGTTTGCCTTGACAAGCGCGTTTTTGCAGTCCAGCATCCCAGCTCCGGTTTTCTCCCGAAGCTTTTTCACATCAGTTGCCTTGATTTCCATCAATTCTATCTCTCACTCCTTGTAGAGTTTGTCCTCATCGATTTCGGGCTCTTCCGGCGGCGTCTCTTCTTTCTTTCCCGCCTCATCCGGCGTATAGTCGGAATAATCCTTGTCCGTGTAGCCCGTGGAGCCTTCGTCCGCAGAGGCGCCCAGCACCGCGGCAACGGGCACCTTCTCTTCCTCTTGGTCGTATTTGGACTGAGCGGCGAACTCGCCCTTGTCGATGGCCTCGGCGAACTCCTCCTCTCCCTTCTCCTCCTGGAGTGTTTCCACGACCTCCAAACCCACCTCGTTTTCCGCCTCGATCACGGCGTTGGCGATGATCTGCGCGAAAAGGTTGATGGCGCGGATTGCGTCGTCATTGCCGGGGATGGGGAACGTGATCCCCTCCGGGTTGCAGTTCGTGTCAACGACTGCGACGATGGGAACGTTGACTTTCCGCGCCTCGGTTACGGCAATGGATTCCTTGCGGGTGTCGATGATGAACACGATCCCGGGCAGCTCCTTCATTTCCTTGATTCCGCCAAGGTTCTTTTCCAGCTTGCCCCGCTCCTTCATGAGCCGGGCAATTTCCTTCTTGGTCAGATTCTCGAAGGTGCCATCAATCTCCATCTTCTCAAGCTTCTTCAGCCTCAGGAGCGACTTCTTGATGGTCGAGTAGTTCGTAAGCATCCCGCCCAACCACCGGTTGTTGACGTAGAACATGCTGCACCGCTTGGCCTCACGCTCCACGGTCTGCTGCGCCTGTTTCTTGGTGCCGACGAAAAGGACCGACTTGCCTGCAAGCACCGTCTTGCGCACAGCCTCGTAGGCGTCCTTGATGGCGACGATTGTCTTTTGGAGGTCGATGATGTGGATTCCGTTGCGTTCCGCGAAGATGTATTTCTTCATCCGCGGATCCCACCGCTTGGTCTGATGCCCGAAATGGACTCCGGACTCGAGCAGGTTTTTCATTGTGACGACAGCCAAAGTGTTCCTCCTTCCCCTCTCTTCTTGGCTTATACACCCAATTCCAGACGGATGGGTGAGATGAAAGGGCTAAAAACGGTACTCGTTCCTCATCAAGATGCCATAAAACGCTTCCAGTGGCAAGCCTACGACGTTGCTGTACGACCCTTTGATCCAGTCCACGAAGAAAGCGCCCCTTTCCTGGATGCGATATGCACCCGCAGCCCCGGACCATTCCCCACACTCTATGTACCAGGCCATCTCAACGGGCGTCAGCGTCTTGAACTTAACCTCGGTGCAAACCACCTCCACGTCAGCCGGCCTCGCCTTGTCCACCAGCACTACGACTCCAGAATAGACCCGGTGCACCTTACCCGAGAGAAAGCCGAGCATTGTGCGAGCCTGTTCGGGTCCGTCAGGTTTTCCGAGAACTTGGCCATCCACCTCGACGACCGTGTCGACGCCAAGGACCCACCGCGGGGATTCGGACTTGAAAAGTTCGACGACTGCGTCCACCTTGCTGCGAGCGACCCGGGAAACAATATCCCCCACCGAGGACAAAGAGGAATAGTCCTCGATGAGATCCGGCGGGATGACCTTCACGGGCATCTTCGCCTTGATCAAGAGCTCTTTGCGGCGCGGAGAGCCAGACGCAAGAATAATCGTTTCCATTATAACAACTCCACCTATAACAACCCCATCGTTGCAGCTCCGCCTATAACAAACCCATTGCTTGCATCAGAAAACTCTTCATTTCGACGTTTTCCTTCGGTTCGAACGGCAAACTTTCCGGCAATCGACCCCGCCTGGGGCTCCAGAGCCCCAGGGCCGCTTGGATCCATGGCGTAGGGCTGAGCGGCGAGAGGTGGTGTCCCCCGGACCTGCGCTTGTCCAGAGGCTTCCCACGGCGCGGCGGTCTGCCGGTAAAATATAGGTCTCCTTTCGGGTAAAGAAACGCAACAAAAGGGGAACCGGCCTCCCCATCCAGGACGCCAATACCGGCATCGAGATCTGCATTTAAGTTTTTGAGCACCGAGGTGAGACGTCCGAGGAGCCTGCCCCTTTCGGAAGGACTTCGCGTGACCACCTGCCCGCAGTCGCTCGGATGGTACCAGGCCAGCGACGTGCGAAAGTCATACCCGCCGGCCGAGCGCCGCACAAGGCCTACGTCCGCGAGCGCTTCGTTGATGTGAAGCATTGAACGGTAGGCCATCGCGCCATGATCCGACGAGACGACGAGGAGTGCATCGTTTTCCATTCCCTCCATTAGCCTGGTCAGGAGCGCATCCACCATTTTGACGCATCCGTGAAAAAGCCGCTCTGTCCGATCATCCGCGCCCAGCAGGAGATCGAAGTAGGCATGGTTGAAGTCGTCGACGACGGAGAAGTAGCCGACAACGAGCTTCGCGGTTGTGTTCCGAGCTTGTTCCACCATGAGATTCGCTTTTCCTTGGAAGCTCACCCGACTGGCCAGAAGCTCCGCCTCCACCGGTACCCAAAGAAGAGGCTCCCGGAAGGAGTTGAGGCGGCGCACAATATGAAAGGTGCTCATTTCCAGAAAACCGTCGGAGCCGATGCCTCGCGCTGCGCTTCCCCTGCAGACAGCTTGGTTCACGGGGTTGAGAAGCAGAAGATCTGGCTCCAGAAGGTGGACAAACGCTCGCGCCCCCGGCGTGATGGCGACGACACGGCCCTCACCGACCTGAACGTGGATGCGAAAGGAAGCTCCTTTTGAGAGACTCACCCCTTCAGGTGTGCTGCGCTCGCGGCGCACCTGAAGGTGCAAGCCTTGGTAGTCGATCCAGCTCGTCCTGCCCGCAAGGCGATACAGCGAGGGTTTCCTCCAGAGCCGGTATCCGTCGAATCCGAGCACCAGGTGTTCCGCGGGTCCTTTCCAAACCGGGTCGTAACGGAATGCCACATTCATCAACGAGTATCCCGCTCCTCGATCTTCCAACTCCCTCCAGATCGTCCTCATTTGCCGAATGTCAGCGTGGAAGCCGCTCAACGAATCCTCGATCCCTTCCGGATGGGGCATATAGTATCCCCATACGCGGTTTTGGGAGGGTTGGGTACCGGAGAAAAGCGCAAGCAGTGCCGGAGGGGTCTGGCAAACAGGCGAGGCGGGGCGCATGGGAGTGATGAATCCTTCATGCCCCATGCGTGAAATCGCGGGGTGACTGCCGGACAGGAGCGCGCGCCTGAAATGCTCAAAACCCATGCCATCGAGAATGACCCACAGAACCCGCGAATACGGTTGTGTTGACACCTATGACCTTTCGAAGTATCGTTGCGTTGCGTGTCGCGATTGCCTATGCAAGCGCTTCCTCGGAAGCCCGCACGGGAGGATTGCAGAATCCGGGCGTTTGGGCAATTAGCTCAGTTGGATAGAGCGATGGCCTCCGGAGCCATAGGCCGCCAGTTCGAACCTGGCATTGCCCACTAAGTAATTACTTATCCAGAAGGTAAATAAACCCCTTCAAAGATACTGCTTAACCTTATGTCCACGAGTTCGGGGTAGGTTCACTTCAGCGTCTTCAGATACGTCTCGGTGACCCTTTGCATGATCCAGAGCCTTGGACAGCCTGTAGATGTCGTG
>Ga0326728_10019641_pt1 | contig 13073 bp, 15 predicted proteins | sample MB3enrmetagenome_FD_207602 | JGI IMG/M metagenome (GOLD analysis project Ga0326728, IMG submission 207602) | Lab enriched peat soil microbial communities from McLean, Ithaca, NY, United States - MB31MN | ecosystem: Environmental > Terrestrial > Soil > Wetlands > Peat | place: USA: New York...
GCCTCTTCTGGTTGGTGTACTGAAGGGTTGCGCCCTGTTCATGGCCGACCTGGTAAGGCATATCGGGATTCCCCTGGAGATGGATTTCATCTGCCTTACCGGTTACGGGGGCGACGGCCGGGCCAGCGGGGCGGCCCGCATCACAAAGGACCTTGACAGCGCGATCGAGGGCCGCGACGTGCTGCTCGTTGAAGCCATTATAGATACCGGAATGACCGCGGGCTATCTGCTGCGCAATCTGGAAGCCCGCCAGCCCCGCAGTATCCGGGTATGTACGTTAGTGGACAAACCCGCGCGTCGGATCGTCAACATTCCTATCGCATTCAGGGGTTTCCAGATCCCCGACAGGTTCGTCGTCGGCTATGGGCTGGATTTTCGACAGCGTTACCGCAACCTGCCTTATCTCGGGGTCCTCAGCGATGACGTTACGGGCCTGAACAGATCCGGATAAGAAATAAAAATCGAAAAAAAGCCTTTTTCTCTGTGATGCCGGCCTGCCTTGCCGGTCCTCATTTTCCACTGTGCGTGCATCCATTCGGTTTAAAAGTGGACGTCTTTTTGCCCTTTGAGGCGGCCTTGACATGCCACCTTCCGGTGAATAAATTTGTGTTGGACCCCAAGAGGTCTAAGTAGGCAACCCGGTTGATACGTCCGGCAGAAATACTCGACTGGAAAATGAAGAGTAAAATCTTGATGGGAGGTCGAGCGAAGAAACCGGGATAAGCTGCAAGGCAAAGTCGGGAAGCCAAAACGATCACTTGGGGTTCAACCTTTTTTATCTAATGTGTCCTGTATTGCGCCGTCCGTAAACCTCCGCCCATGGCGGCTTTTCCACACGACAACAACTAAAACCGGCCGCTGTTACTTGAAACCGGAACCCCGCTCCGCGCTCTCCACCACGGTTTTGTACCTTGCGTGAACGAAATTTCTGTCGAAGTCCATCTCCTCGTTCAGCATGGCATCTTTTTCTTCATGCGTAAAATAGCCCATGCAGGGCAGGAAAAAGTGCCTGTCCTCCTTTTCTATGTGCTTCGGGTAGAAATCGACCAGCCAGTGCATGCCCTGGACTATGAGGGAGACGGCTTCGCTTTCCCCACGCAGGTATTGTTCCTTGGCTTTAACCAGTTGCCCCACCACTTCCCTGCCTTTGCGGTGCTCCTCGATGAGTTCGTTGAGGATGCGTTCCAACTCGGAGGTCAGGGGCTTCAGCTTGAGGTCCCTGAACAGGATTTTTTCTTCTTTGCCGTGATGGCAATTGTCCGCGTAAGTTCTTATGAAATCCACGGTCACGTCTACGAATTCAGGATTTACTTTCCCCTTTTGTTCGATTCGGGTGAGTTCGGCGCCGATCACCCGGATCATCCTCTCGATGAGACGATGCTCGATCATTAACGGCCCAACAGGCATCATAGTGTTTTCCTCCTTTATCGGTTGCCGGCAAAGCCGGGATCAGTTCGCCGCGTTTGCGGCCTCCATTTGTGCTTTTTCCCTTTTCGATTGCACAATCGGGCGAAGTCGGGTATCGAATCGGAGGGGTGATGGTCCGGACGCTGCAAGCCACGGTCTTCGCCCGATATCCGGCCCCCCGGTATCCGACATACGTTATACTAAGGCAAGTGAATGGAAGATCAATGGACCGTTTTGAAGGTCCTCCAGTGGACAACCCAGTACTTCAAAGACAGGGGATTCGAGCAGCCGAGGGCCGATGCCGAAGTGCTTCTGGCCCACGCCCTGGGGGTCGAACGCATCCAGCTCTATCTCAACTACGACAAGCCGCTTTCCACCGAAGAACTCGCGTGCTTTCGGGGTTTTGTGCGCCGCCGGGCTGCTTTCGAGCCCGCTCAGTATATAACAGGAAAGCAGGAATTCTGGTCCCTGGAATTCAAGGTCTCCCCGGCGGTCCTCATACCGCGCCCTGAAACCGAAGTGCTGGTGGAAAAGGCGCTGGAGATCGCTGGAGATCGGCCCTGCCTGGTCCTGGACCTGGGGACCGGGTCGGGGGCGATAGCGGTCGCCCTTGCCCACGAGCGCGCCGCGATAAGGGTCATTGCAACGGATAAATCATGGGCGGCGGTCGAAGTGGCTCGACTCAACGCAATGCGAAACGGCGTCGCGGACCGGATTTTTTTCGTTGTCACGGACCTGTTTGAGGCCGTAGCCCCCCGGCCCGTGTTCGACATCATCGTTTCAAATCCCCCTTATGTTTCCGATACGGAAATTCTTGACCTGGCGCCGGAAATCGCCAATTATGAGCCCCGTTCCGCCCTTCGGGGCGGTGGAAAACAGGGCCTCGCCCTGATTCTAAAGATCCTTGAAAGGTTTCGCGCGTATCTGAAACCTCAGGGGTCTTTTCTCATGGAAATCGGACAGGGCCAGGCGGAAATCCTCGAAGAAGAGCTTCCGGCGGATTTAACCTCAAGGCTCGAGTTTATCGAGGACTATTCGGGAATAAAGCGGGTCCTGCTCATCCGAAACGCGGGGGAGGCGGTTCATGGATAAGCTTGTTATAGAAGGAGGCGCCCCCCTGCATGGCGACGTGCGGATCAGCGGGGCCAAAAACTGCGCTTTGCCCCTCATGGCGGCCGCCCTCATTGCGAACGGAAAGCACTGCTTCACCAACGCTCCGCACCTGCGTGACATAAGGACCATGCAGACCCTGCTCGCGCACATGGGTGCGAGTTCCATGCACAATCACACCCTTGAGATCGACACCTCGGATATCCATACGCTCGAGGCCCCCTACGATCTGGTCAAAACGATGCGGGCATCCGTGCTCGTGCTTGGCCCTATGCTGGCCCGGCACCGGCGCGCTCGAATTTCTCTTCCGGGCGGGTGCGCCATCGGCGCCCGGCCCATAAACCTGCACCTCAAAGCCCTCGAACAGATGGGCGTGGATATTGCCCTGGATCACGGCTATGTCCTGGGGCGGGCAAAAAAGCTGCGGGGCGCGCTCATCTCCTTCGACCAGGTAACGGTGACCGGGACCGAAAACATCATGATGGCTGCCTGTCTGGCCGAAGGGGTTACGGTCCTCAAAAACTCGGCGCGCGAACCGGAGGTCGTCGCCCTTGCGGACTACCTCAACCGGATGGGCGCGCAAGTCGAAGGCGCCGGTACGGATGAAATCACCGTCACGGGCGTCCGCGAGCTTACTCCATCGAGTTTCGAGGTAATTCCGGACAGGATCGAGGCAGGCACATACCTCATAGCGGCGGGAATTACGGGAGGCAGTCTCAAGCTCAAAGGCTGCAGGCCGGAACACCTGGAGGCGGTAATCCAAAAGCTGTGCGAAGCCGGGCTTTCGATCAGCAGCGAGGGCGACGTTATAGAGGTCTGCCGAAAGGGCAGAATACGAAGCGCCAACATTGAAACCCAGCCCTTCCCGGGCTTTCCGACGGACATGCAGGCCCAGTTCATGGCGCTCATGGCCCTTGGAAACGGGGTCAGCCTGATAAAGGAGCGCATTTTCGAAAACCGCTTCATGCACGTGCTCGAATTGCAGCGCATGGGCGCCGACATCGATTTGGATGGCAGGACCGCCGTCGTGCGCGGGGTGAAAAAGCTCTCGGCGGCGCCGGTGATGGCTACCGACCTGCGGGCTTCCGCCTCGCTGGTCCTCGGGGCCCTGGCAGCCGAAGGCGTCAGTGAAATCAACCGCATTTATCATCTGGACCGGGGCTACGAGGCCATCGAGAAAAAGCTCTGCGCAGTGGGGGCAAAAATCGAGCGGGTAAAAGCGTAGGAAAGATAAAGAGCGGCCGAGACCCTTGTAAGCATGGAGATTTCATAAGATGGCAGCGCGTCAATCGATCTGGGGGCCCATTGACCTTGGCGGGCTTCAAACGACCAGCCTCAGTGAGCGGCAAAGCAAGGTTTCGATTGCTGATTTCGCTCGTCCCGTACCGCCTCGAAGTTCGTTTCGGCGCTTCTGGGATTGTCTGCCCTCGATACTGGCCGCGGCAGACCTTCGAAAGGCCGTCTCCGCCATATGCGAAGCAGTACGGGCCGAAAGGACCGTCATTCTTGGAATGGGCGCCCACCCGATAAAGGTGGGGTTGAACCCGCTGATCGTCAGCGCCATCGACCGGGGCCTTCTGTCCGGGATCGCCATGAACGGGGCCGGGATCATTCACGACGTGGAAATCGCCCTGGCCGCAAAGACCTCGGAAGACGTTGCGGCACACCTCGACAGCGGCAAATTCGGAATGGCGCGAGAGACTTCCGAATTCATTCACCGGGCTGTTTCGAAGGCATATTCCCAGGGCGGCGCGGGACTTGGAAAGGCGGTCGGCACGGCGCTGCTGTCGGAAGGAGCGCCGTATGCGGACTCGAGCATCCTGGCCGCGGCTGCCCGGCGGGGCCTTCCCGTAACCGTGCACGTGGCGATCGGGACCGACATCATCCACATGCATCCGGAAATGAACGGCGCTGCAATGGGGGCGCTCAGCCATTTTGACTTCCGCCTGTTGTGCTCTCTTGTGAGCACCCTCCGGCATGGAGTTTTCATAAATCTCGGTTCGGCCGTAATAATCCCGGAGGTGTTTTTGAAGGCCGTCAGCGTGGTCAGGAACCTCGGTTTCCCACTCGACGGCCTGACGGCTGTAAACATGGATTTTCTGCGTCAATACAGGCCGTTGGTCAACGTGGTGCAAAGGCCTACACGGGATGGCGGCGCCGGCATAAATCTTACCGGCCATCATGAGATAATGTTCCCGCTTTTGATGGCGGCGGTTATGGATGAGATGGATGGCCCGGAGCAGGGGTCGTAGGGGAGCGGGTTTTTCGCACCCGGCTTCTCTGCTCCCTGCCCCGCGGAAAAGGAGGGCTGATGGGCCGAAAGATTGTCATCCGGTCCGGCGCGCTGGAGATGAGCGCCGAACTCAACGATTCGGCGGCGGCGGAGGCGCTCTTCAGTGTCCTGCCGTTTAGCGCGGAGGCCATGACATGGGGCGATGAAATCTATTTCCAGGTCCCGGTGGACCGGAAGCTCGACTCCACCGCCAGGGAATTGGTGCAGGCCGGCGACCTCGGATACTGGCCGCCGGGCCGGGCGTTCTGCATTTTTTTCGGTCCGACCCCGATAAGCCGTGGGGGCGAAATCCGTCCTGCGGGCCCCGTCAATGTGCTGGGAAGGCTCATCGGTGAGCCCGGCGCCCTCAAAGCTGTCAGGGACGGGGATCTTATAGAGTTGGACGTTGCTCCCTGACATGTTATTCTTATTGTCGTCCATCCGGGGCAAAACAAAAGCGCGAAGCGGTTTCAGGTCTGAAAACCGGCTTGCATTATTTGGAGGTTTCAATGCCGATATTCGAGTACGAGTGTTGCCACTGCTCGGAGTGTTTCGAAAAACTCGTCTTCAGGAGCGATGAGGCGGTTAGCTGCCCGAAATGCCAATCCGGCGAAGTCCATAAGATGATGTCGGTTTGCGGCTTTAAGAGCGGAGGCGATAAGGGGGCGGCAAGCAGCCGCGGGGGTTCGGCGGCTTCAGGCTGTGCGGGATGCGCCGGCGGAAGCTGCAATACCTGTCATTAAAGGGCTGGAAAAGAGGAAACACTTTTGACAAGGCAATTGATCCGGGTTGCGACCCGCGGCAGCATGCTGGCCCTTCAACAGAGCCGGGCCGTAAAAGAGGCCCTGGAAAAGCTGTGGCCGGAATTCGGGTTTGAGCTTCAAATCATCAGAACGACCGGCGATAAGATAACCGACGCGCCCCTGGCAAAGATCGGAGGCAAGGGACTTTTCGTCAAGGAAATCGAGGACGCGCTGCTGGATGGGTCCGCCGACCTTGCCGTTCACAGTATGAAAGACGTTCCGGCCGAACTGCCCGAGGGCCTGGAGATAGCCGTCATCCCCGAGCGCGAGGACCCGCGCGACGCCATGATCATCAGGGAAGGCGAAACAATCGCCGATCTGTGTCACGGAGCGGTCATAGGCACCAGCAGCCTTCGCCGTGGATCGCAGATACGGGCCATGCGCGCCGACTTCGAAGTGCGTAATCTTCGCGGGAACCTGGAAACGCGCCTTCGAAAGCTCGATGAAGGACAATTCGACGCGATTATCCTCGCGGCCGCCGGGCTCAGGCGAATGGGCTGGCAGGACAGGATCACGATGGTCATGGACCCGGCGCAATTTATGCCGGCCGTGGGGCAGGGCTCGCTCGGAATCGAGGCCAGGTCGGCAGACGGTGAAATGCTCAGGCTCCTTGCGCCCCTTAATCATCCCGAAACCGCTGTAGCCGTAAAGGCCGAGCGCAGCCTGCTGAAGGAACTCCAGGGCGGCTGCCAGGTGCCCATCGGCGGCCATGCGCGCCTTGCCGGAAAAATCGTCGAACTCTCCGCAATGGTGGCTTCGCTTGACGGCAGGCAATTGTTCCGGGCAGCGGGCGCCGCGCCCCCGGAAGACGCGGTCGGGCTTGGGAAAAGGGTCGCGGTTGAATTGCTCAATCTGGGCGCAAGGAAAATACTGGACGAAGTTTACGGGTCGGCTGCCGCCGAACCGGGCGGGGTATGATCCCATAAGCGCTCCAATGAGCTGGTAAGTGCTTGAATTTACTGAAGACATGACGAGTCCGGGACATGCTTTGTCACGAAGAGCACGAAAAGCGCACGAAGGGCACGAAGAAAAGGAAGCGGTGGAGATCGCAGAAAAAGACGATGATCTTAAACAACGAGTGGATTTGGATCATCGAAAAAACTGAAAGCGGATGGGTCAAGGCGATCTCTTAGTGCTCTTCGTGTATCCTTCGTGCTCTTCGTGATTGATCGGAGCCACGAAGGATACCAGGCCTCCCGGCCTTATTTGCCGTGCATGACCTATTGTGTTGAAGACGAGTATCCAGGAAGAGAATGCAGTGAAAAAAGGAAAGGTTTATCTGGTGGGGGCCGGACCGGGGGACCCGGGTCTTTTGACGATCAGGGGCAAGGAAGTCCTCGAGAGGGCCGAAGTGGTCGTTTTCGATTACCTGGCCAATGAGGAATTGCTCAAGTTTGCCCCGCCGGGCGCCGAGCGGATCTACGTTGGGAAAAAAGGCGGCGATCACACCCTTGGCCAGGAGGCGATCAATGCCCTGTTGGTCGAAAAGGGGCGCGAAAATGTAGTCGTGCGGCTAAAGGGGGGGGACCCTTTCGTTTTCGGCCGGGGCGGAGAGGAAGCACAGGCGCTGGTCGAAAACGGCATCGCCTTCGAAGCCGTACCGGGGATCTCGGCCGCGGTTGCGGTCCCGGCCTATGCGGGCATACCGCTCTCACACCGGGACTTTACGGCAACCATCGCTTTCGTCACCGGGCATGAAAGGGCCGACAAAGACGGGCGTGAGTCCAAGATTGCGTGGGACAGGATATCGACGGGGGCCGGGACGCTCGTTTTTTTCATGGGCGTGAAGAACCTGCCTGAAATCTGCCGGAATCTCGTCGAAAACGGCCGGTCCGCCCAAACCCCTGTCGCCCTGATCCGCTGGGGCACCACTCCTATGCAGCAAACCATTACGGGCACGCTTTCCGATATCGTGGACAAGGCCAGGGAAGCCAAATTGAAACCGCCGGCAATGATCGTTGTCGGTGAAGTCGTTACGTGCCGGAAAGATCTGAACTGGTTCGAGCGGCGGCCCCTGTTCGGCCGAAGCGTGCTGATTACACGGGCAAGGGAACAGGCGAGCGATTTCAAGGCCCTGCTCGAAGAACTCGGGGCCAGGTGCATTGAGTTCCCGACCATCGGCATCTGTCCGCCGCCGTCGTGGGAACCTCTGGACAACGCTATACATGATCTGGCCGAATACGACTGGGTGGTCTTCACAAGTGTAAACGGCGTCAGGTACTTTATAGAAAGGCTGCTCTCCGCCGGCAGGGACGCTCGAGACCTCAAGGGTGTCCGGATCGCCGCTATCGGGCCGAAAACCGCTGAGGCGCTGGAATCGGTCATGCTGCGGCCCGACCTGGTCCCATCCGAATACCGCGCCGAAGGCCTGCTGGAAGCCCTTGGCGAACTGGGCGTTCGTTCGAAGCGCTTTCTTATTGCGCGGGCGGCGGCCGCCCGTGAAATACTGCCCGAAAAACTCAGGGAGGCAGGCGCCCTGGTGGACGTCGTACCCGCTTACCGGACGGTTCTCCCGCAGCAGGACGCGGGCAGGATCAGCGCGCTTTTGAGAAATTGCGAAATAGACTGCCTCACCTTCACGTCTTCTTCCACCGTCTCCAACTTTTTTGCCCTTATCCCAAAGGAGGACCTGCTGTGCTGCGCGGATCGGACAGCCGTGGCCTGTATCGGCCCCATAACGGCCGAAACCGCTTCCAAGTTCGGACTCAAGACCTCGATTATGCCCTCTGAATACACAATCCGCGGGCTCGTGGACTCTATTGCCGCCTACTTCGGCCCACGATGAAGGGCCGGGAAATTCAGGCGCTCAACCCGACTTTGCTCGTTATCATTCTCCACGGCTGGCGATGGTTTCCGGTCCTCACGACGTGAATCGCTCGAACCGGGTTTGTCTTTTATATTGCGGTTTTACCCGGTCGTTATCGAAGAATCCGGGAGGGGTTATGCAGGGTGCTTTATCGGGATTAAAGGTGGTGGACCTGTCACGGCTTTTGCCGGGGCCGTTCTGTTCCATGCTGATGGCCGACCTGGGCGCGGACGTAATCAAGGTTGAAGACCCCGAAATTGGTGACTACATCCGTTGGTGGCCTCCAAAAATCGGGGGCAACAGTGGATTTCACGTCGTGCTCAACCGAAACAAGCGCTCGCTGACCCTTAACCTCAAAAGCCCGCAAGGCAAGGCGATATTCGAAAAGCTCGTTGCGGGCGCCGACGTTGTCCTTGAAAGTTTTCGTCCCGGGGTTATGGCAAAACTTGGGCTGGGATTTGAACAACTGGAGCGGATAAACCCCCGTCTGGTCTATTGCGCCATAAGCGGCTACGGCGCCCTGGGGGGCCTGTCGCACAAAGCGGGACACGATATCAATTACCTGGCCTTGAGCGGGGTCCTCTCCTATAGCGGCAAAGACTCTCCGACATCGACGGGGGTCCAGATAGCGGACCTCGGCGGTGGAGGACTTCTCGCCGCTTTCGCGATTATGGCTGCTCTTTTTGCCCGCGAGAAACTGGGCAGAGGCCAGTTTGTCGATATTTCGATGACCGATGGGGCATTCGCCTGGAACTGCCTGCGCTGGGGAAAGTTCATCGCGGACGGCCAAGTTCCCGCGCCGGGAGACGATCTTCTGAATCACGGGCTGGCCTGCTACAATATCTATGAAACCAAAGACGGGCGGTACATGAGCCTTGGCGCTCTTGAGCCGCAGTTCTGGAAGTCTTTTTGCCGGGCCGCCGGTAAAGCGCAGTGGGACACGCCCGGCTATTTCGAACCTGGAGAGCATCAGAAGGAGCTGACCGCGAGCGTCTCGGAATTTTTCCTGCAAAAAAGTCAGGCCGAATGGATCGAGCATTTTAAAGAATCGGACTGCTGCTGCGAACCTGTCCTGAACCTCGGCGAGGTTATGGAAAGCAATCTGATGAAGGAGCGCAAAATGGTGGTCGAACTGGTCCACCGGTCCTGGGGAGCATACCGCCAGTTGGGGATAGCCCCGAAATTTTCCCTTACGCCGGGTTCCCTCAGGTCCCATGCTCCCGGTCTCGGAGAGCACACTCGAGTGATCCTCGAAGAACTCGGGTTTCCCGCGGCAAAAATCGATGAACTGCAAAAGTCAGGAGTGATTTAGGCCTGCGGCGGCGTTTGGACCCGCAGAGGGCGCGAACCTGCACTTTTGACGACCTCCATATATTGTTGCAGGCGCAAATGAAATAGGGGGCCTCAGACATGTACGGCTGAGCCCCCTATTGTTGTCAACCCCGAGGACCGGAAATGAATGCAGCGGCCTCAGGAAACATAGTCTTCTTCGGGTTCTGTACCGGCCAGTGCTTCTTCCGTCTCTTCGATTTCCCTGCGCTCCCCGGCCGACTTGATGGCTTCCGCATCGGCGATTTCCCTGATATGTTTCGGGCAGTTCATGGCGTGCCTCCACTTTTCGATCGAATAATGATTAATAGCAAGAAAATGTATAAATATCGCTGGATTAATCAGTGCAGCAATCTTCCGTGCGACCGGCCAAAAGGGCCTCGAATTCGGCGAGTTCCTCGCGTTCTTTCGCCCTCCTGACCGCTTCAGGTCTTTCGGTTTCCCTTATATGTCTCGCGCAGTTCATCTTACCCTCCTGCTTTATGGTAGATGCGAATTATTCGCATAAAATAAACGTTCTCATATTGTTGCCAATTTAAGAACCGCTATGCTTTTGTCAATACAACGTCCGGAAGATTCGGGAACCACGAGGCTCCGGGACTTTAAGCCGTTTTTCGGCAACAGCCGGCCCGATGCATGCTTTGCCTGATAAACAGTACACCGAACTCGCGGGTTGGAGTCGGAGCGGCCGGGTAATACCAATTTGCGTTCAAGATAAGTCTAAGAACAGGGGGAAATTATTTTTCAGTTTGGAGATAGCCCGCACCCCCCAATATCGGCCACGCGCGAAAGCGCGGGGGCCGTGTCCCCGCTCTTTTGGCTTTTCTAAAAGAGACTGGCCAATCATGAACGCTACTCGGTATAAAACCTACTCTCGACCTTTCGGCTTCCACTCTCTCGCCAAACGTTGCGCCTCGGCGATTTGGGCAGGCGTCATCTGCCCGGCGACCGCATCTATGCCCTTTTGGGCTTCGGAATAGCCTTGCGCCGCCGCCAGATTGAACCACATACGCGCCGCCACATAGTCACGCGGCACGCCCTGGCCCAGACCATACATCGCGCCCAGGTTCGATTGCGCCACGGCAAGCCCCTGCTCAGCAGCCTTGCGGTAATACTTTGCGGCCTCGGCATAGTCCCGCGGCACGCCTTCGCCCATATCGAACATCACTCCCAGATAATATTGAGCCTCGGCATGTCCCTGCTCCGCCGCCAGGCTATACAACCTTAGCGCCTCGGCAGAGTTTTTCAGCACGCCGCGGCCTTTGGCGTAAAGTGTTCCCAAATGACATTGCGCATCGGCATTTCCCTGCTGCGCCAAAACCTTGAACTCTTCGTAGGCTTTCGCGTAGTCCCCTCTGTCATAAGCATCTTTGGCCTCATCGTAGCCGGCATGAGCAAGCGCGGCGAAAGCGGCGAGCACAGCCACAAAAAACAGGAATTTGAATCTTATCATTTGCGCCTCCTCGATCTGGCGGGCTCAACAGGAAGGTGGCAAAGCGGGCAAAGCCGGCGCCGGGAGCATATTACAGTCACATTCCGATTTCGCAAGAATATTTTGGGACAGTGGATCGGGGCGCGGGACCGGCGAGGAAGGCAGGGGCGGCGCTTCTCTCTTGTTTTCGGGCGTGTCCGGACCATGTGATCAAGAGCGGTTTGCCGCCGTACTCCATTTGCATGCTGACATTGTCATGGTAGAATCCGTGCCGCGCGTCAACTTCCCGGACGGAAAGAGAAGAGCCGGCGCATTTTATGTCAACCCGGCCGGGCTGCCCGGCTGACGCGGCAACCCGGCCGGCCTACTTATACACTCGCGGCCGATTTTTGCTTTAGCGTCTACGATGGAACATGGGGGACCCTATGAAGTATGTTCTTGGACTTGCCGACGGACGAAACGAGCCGATCAGGGATCTCGATAACGCCAAAAGGGTTGTGCTCATCGACAAGGACACAGTGGGCGCGGAGGACATTACCTTTGCCTACTGCAAGTTCGAGCCGAAGACTTCCTATCATAAAAAGCACGTCCACAAAGATGCCGAGGAGGTCATCTACATAATCTCGGGAAGAGGAATCAGCGGTATCGGGGACACGGAGGTGGAGATGGGCCGGGGGGACACGATGTTCGTGCCGCGCGGGGCTGTTCATTGGTTTTACAACCCGTTTTTCGAGCCGGTGGAAATGATCTTCGTTTATACGAGACCCTCTTTGAAGTCCGCAGGCTACGAAGTCGTGGATTGAAAATGCGGTTCGGATGCTTAGCCGCTATTTGATGTATTGTTCAGACTGAAAGGAGGCAGCGAATGGCAGAACGGATTATTTTGGGTGTGCAGGTTACCAATCGCGTGGAGAACATTCTGGACGTGCAAAAAATCCTGACGGAGTATGGCTGTAATATAAAGACCCGTCTTGGTTTGCACGAAGTCTCAGATTCGCACTGCTCTGATGTGGGTTTGTTGATCCTTGAAACTTATGGCGATGAGGCCGATATCCTCCAGATGGAATCGAAATTGCACCAGGTAAAGGGCCTGACCGTAAAGAAGATGGTTTTTCAAAAATAGAACGCCGGTGGCGGCGGGAACCGGGCGGCGGAAGTGAAAAGTCCCCCGCCCGTATCGGTCTGAAAAGCTGAGAGTGAGTTGAAGCGGGCATCCCCGACGGAAGCCGTTCGATGGGCATACCCGGCGCCGGCGTTTTACGACACGCACTGCTTTCGTATCTTGTGTTCTTCATGCATCTCGAAGCTGCCGTCGTCTTTTCGTATGATCAGCATATCCCGGCCCTGCCGGTCGGTTACTCTTATCGCGCCCATGAGAAACTCGGGCGGTGTTTTGTCTTTCGTCCTGAACTTCAATTTGAACAGGATGACGGCCGCAGCCGCGAAAGCGGCTATTATCATCCCGATGAGGCACAAATAAAGGAATTGGTCCATCGATATCTCCATGGAAGGCCCCCTCGATCGGCCCGAAAGCCGCTGAAGAATGCATCCGAGAGGCGCCGTTGCTATGAGTGCCCGGGAGCGGCTGAGTCGTATCCGTCCAGGAAAACCCGATGAGGCGCCGGGAACTTTTTGGCGCCGAAGGTCCGGAGCGAATCGATGCCGCGCCAAGCGGCTCTAATTCTTACTTAAACATGAGACCAGAATTTCACAACTCACTGGGGCCTGCAAGAGAAAAGTTTTACATTCCGGATGCCTGGAATTTTACATTGAGATGGAAAGCGTAACAGAGTATCCTCAAAAAACTGATGACCCTTCTGCGAACCGAGCCATCCGGGGTTTTGCCCGAAACGGCCGTGCCTTTTCAGGAGCCTTAATGAACAAACTATTAATAAATTTAATGTTGCCGGCATG
>Ga0326728_10019642_pt1 | contig 13073 bp, 13 predicted proteins | sample MB3enrmetagenome_FD_207602 | JGI IMG/M metagenome (GOLD analysis project Ga0326728, IMG submission 207602) | Lab enriched peat soil microbial communities from McLean, Ithaca, NY, United States - MB31MN | ecosystem: Environmental > Terrestrial > Soil > Wetlands > Peat | place: USA: New York...
GAGCGGCGGGCCCCGGCAAGCCGGGACTCCACCCTGGGCTATTTTCGGCCCCTCCCTACGGGAGGAGATGGCAAGGCGCGGAAAGGTAGAAAAGAAACTCCAGCCCGCGGCTCTGGAGAGCCGCGCTACCCAGCCAGTGAGAGGCAGGCGTGGGAGTGTTGACGAGAAACGATATTGGGCGGGCGGCGCAGGCGGCGTGCGTATTGGAAGCGGTGTCGGCCAAGCCGGGCAATGTGAACCGTCTCTTCGATTTTGCCGACACCACGCTAGGCGACTTCCTGCTCAGCGCGGTGATGATCGGGCAGTGCATGGAAGAAGCCGACCGCTACCCCCTGGGGCAGACCGTCTTGAGCGGGGTGCAGGCCACGCGGAGAGTAGTGGGACGCAACACCAACCTGGGCATGATTCTTCTCTTTGCGCCTCTGGCCAAGGCCTATGGACAAGGGGACTTGCGGACGGCAGTCCGGCAGGTGCTGGAATCTTCGACCGTCGAAGATGCGCTGCTGGTCTCCCAGGCGATCAGGCTGGCCGGCCCGGGAGGTCTGGGAACGGCGCCGGAGCACGACGTGGTTGGCGATCCCAGGATTCCGCTGTTGGAGCTTATGAGCCTGGCAGGCGAGCGGGATAGCGTGGCTAAAGAATATGCTACGGGTTTTGCCATCACCTTCGAGCTCGCCTATCCCACGCTAGACGGCTATTTGAAGCAGGAGAGCGACTTTTGCCGGGCGGTGGTTCAGACTTATCTTTCCGTTCTGGCCGAAGTGCCGGATACGCTCATCGCCAGAAAGAAGGGCCTCCAGGAAGCAAAGGCCGTCTCCCGTAAGGCGGCCGGAGTTTCGCGCGCGGGAGAGACGGAAAGGCGGGAATTCGATCAGTATCTAAGGTCGGAAGGAAACAGCTTGAATCCCGGCACTACTGCCGACCTGGTCGCGGCGGCGATCTTCACGTATTTTCTGGAACGAGGGCTGGAGAGCTGTAGAAATCGGGTAATTGCGTAATCGGGTAATTGAGTAATTGAAAGACCAGGACTCTTCCGTCTCTGCAATTACCCGGTTCCGCAATTACTCCATTCGGCGGATCCCAAGGAGGCGAATCATACTTCTGCTCGTTAGTGTCATGAATTCGGAGGAGGCGGGAGAAGCCGTCGCGGGTGGGGCGGGGATTCTCGATCTCAAGAATCCAGCAGAGGGATCGCTCGGGGCCGCGCACCCCAAACTGGTCTCCGAGATATGCCACCGGTATGGCGGGACGCTGCCCGTCAGTGTGGCCATCGGCGATTTTCCGCACCGGCCCAACGGTGCCGCTTTGGCCGCTTTGGGCGCGGCGGAAATGGGCGCCGACTACATCAAGGTTGGTCTGCTGGGGTCGCAATCGGAACGGCAAGCCGTGGAGCTGCTCGCGACCATAGGCGAGGCTCTCGCCTGGCGGGGAAGCAAGGCAAAGCTGATCGCTGCCGCTTATGCCGACTACTGGGAAGCGGGGACGCTGGAACCCTGCTTGCTTCCCGCCGCGGCCAGAAGCGCCCAAGCCGCCGGATGCATGATCGACACGTTGCGCAAGGATGGAGCGTGCCTGTTCGATTTCCTGGATCAGGAGAGATTGGGAGAGTTTGTTGCCGAATGCCGCCACGATGGCCTCCTGTGCGCTCTGGCGGGCTCCCTGAAGCCGTGCCATGCTCCGGTGTTGAGAGGACTGGGACCGGATATTGTCGGGGTGCGCGGGGCCGTTTGCCATAGCGGCGTTCGGAGCGGGAATATCGATCGGCGCAAGGTCGTGAAACTCGTAGCTTGTCTGTCCAGCTTGGACCGGAATTGAGCGGCACAAGGTCGAGGAAAGGAGGCCGTCGGCATGGCTGCCCAGCTAGTTGGTCTCGATATCGGGGGCGCCAATATCAAAGCCGTCACCATGACGGAGACTCCAGACGAAAAGCCGGCATTTACCGCGGCAACGCATGTTTTTCCCATGTGGCAGCGGGCCGGCGAACTCGCGGATTTTCTGCGCGAGGTCGGTTCGATCGATCCGGCATGCGGAATGGCTGTAACCCTGACCGCGGAACTCTCCGACGTCTTCCCCACTAAGAGGGAAGGCGTTCTCTGCGTCTTGAAGGCCGTGCAGGAGGCCTTTCCCATCGCAGGTATCCAGGTGCTGACCACCGGCGGGGCGCTCGTGGAAATGGATCGCGCGCTACAGAACCCCCTGGCTGCTGCCGGGGCCAACTGGGCCGCATCGGCCTGGACCGCCGCACAGATATTCCCGGAGGGAATCCTGGGAGACGCCGGATCGACCACCACGGATTTGATTCCCTTCCACCATGGCCAGATCGCCGCTGTGGGACGCACCGATCCGGAACGGCTGGCTTCCGGAGAACTGGTCTATACGGGTTGCCTGCGGACCCCTTGCAGCCATCTGGCCGATCGCGTGCCTTGGCGCGGCAGCTACTGCCGCGTGAGTCCCGAGTACTTCACGATTGCCGGCGATGTACACGTTCTCTTGGGTAACATTCGCCCCGAGGATTATTGCTGGCCGGCGCCGGACGGAAGGGGGACGACACCGGCCGGCGCCAAAGCGAGACTGGCGCGCCTGATCTGCGGCGACGTGGAGATGTTGAGCGAAGATGAGATCGTGGAGATCGCGCGCTATCTGTATCGCCGCCAGATCGAGCAGGTGGCCGAAGCTCTGCATCAGGTGCTGTCCCGGCTGAGGACGCGAGTGCCGCTGATTTGTGCCGGCAGCGGAAAGTTCCTGCTGGAAGCGGCTGCCGCCCGGGTGGGCCTGCAACCGATTGGGCTGGACCGAGTATGCGGGGCAAGGCACGCGGAAGTCTTTCCCGCCTGGTCGCTGTGCCTCATGCTGGCCGCGCGGCAGGAAGGGATGCGAGTCTTTGACCGGTTCAGGACTGACGATTAAGATCGGCGGCAGCCTCTGCGATCCGGAACGGTTGCCGCGGATCGCCGCCGCCATCCGGGAGCTTGCGGAGAGATGTTGTGTAACGATTGTTCCCGGCGGAGGCCCCTTTGCCTGCGTGGTGCGCGATTGGGACCAACGGCTGCACCTGAGCGCTTCTGCCGCCCATTGGATGGCCATAGCCGCCATGGATCAATACGGCCTGCTCTTGGAGAGCCAGGGAATGGGTGTGGCGGTGCACGATCCAGCCGCGCTTTCCTCGGGCAGCGCTGGCGCCCGCATTTTTCTTCCCTACCGTTTTCTGCGGGAGACCGACCCCTTGCCGCATAGCTGGTCGGTGACCTCCGACTCCATTGCCGCCTATCTTGCGGCCCTTTGGAAAACCGACCGATTGGTGCTCGTCAAGCCGGCCGACGCTCCCGTGTCGCCGTGTCCCATCCGAACGGCCGTGGAAAACGGGATGGTGGACGGGCAGTTCGAGCGCTACCTCGACCGTGGCGCCCAATGTTGGATCGTGAACGGAAATGCTCCCCATTTTCTTCTTGACCTGGAGAACCTGGGGACGAGGGTGATCCCTGCCGGAGCGTAGCGCATGCAGATCATCCCGGTTTTCGATCTCCAGCAAGGCATCCTGGTCCATGCGGTCGGGGGAGATCGCCAGACATATCGGCCGTTGCGAACCGCCCTACTGCCTCGGCCCGATCCGGAAGAGGCTTGCGCCACGCTGGCGGGCTTGGGGTTCCGGCGCGTCTATATCGCGGACTTGGATGCTATCGGCGGGCAGGGGCACAATTTCGATCTGGTCAGGAAACTGACCAGCCGTTACCCCATCCAAGTCTGGCTGGATGCCGGGCTCACTGGCGCAGAAGAAGTTCCCCTGCGGGATGTTGCCCAGGTTTCGCTCGTCGCCGGCTCGGAGACGTTGACCGGACTGGACACGCTGTCGGCCCTCAGCCGGCAAACCGGGCCGGGCCGCTTGGTCTTCAGTCTGGACACCCGCGATGGCGAGGTGCTGACCCCAAACCCGGCCCTAAAGGGGATCGATCCTGCCGATCTTGCCACCGAAGTGTTAGCCCACGGAGTCAACGACATGATCGTCCTGGATCTTCGCGCCGTGGGCCGCGGGGCCGGACTCAACCGGAACCTCCTGAACAAGCTGCTTCGACGAACATCCGGAGCGCGCCTGTTCCCGGGCGGAGGGCTAACCGTGGCGGATATTGACGATCTGAAGCACCTGAATATCCCCGGGGTCTTGACGGCCACGGCGCTGTACGAGCAGCGCATTCCACCCGTTCCCGAACTGTGAGCCTCTCCGGATGACCCTCATGGTGTAGGCCGCTACATCACCGTCGGGCATTCAATTCCCATAATCGCCAGCAGGCGGATCAACTCGCGGCGCACCACTGCGGCGGTAGCCAGCAGAAAACGTTTGCGCCCGGGGTCCGGTTCATTGAGGATGTGGTGCTTGTGGTAGAAGTTGTTGAAGAGCTGCGCCAGCAGAAACGCATGCTTGGCCGCGTATGCCGGTTCGGTGGTGGCCACACACTGTTCCACCACGAATGCGGTCTTGCCGGCGGCCAGCCACAACTCCCAGATCTCGTTGCCGCTCTCTGCGGCAAAGTACGAAGAGAAATCCTCGCCTGCCTCCAGCGCCTGCTCCGGCTCCATGCCGGCCTTGCGGAAAATACTCGTAGCCCGCACCACTGCATATTGCGCGTACGGTCCGGTTTCGCCCTCAAAGCTGAGGGCCTCCTTAAAGTCGAAGGCGATTACCGAGTTCTTGGTGAACTTCAGCATGAAATAGCGCAGGGCGCCCACCGCGATGGAGGCGGCAATCTGCTGGCGCTCCGCGGGCGGCAAGTCCGGATGGCGGGTTTCCACTTCCTTTTGGGCCGACTCAATCAGCCGATCGAGCAGATCGTCCGCTTTCACCCCGAAGCCGCGCCGCCCGCTCACCTCAATGTAGCTTTTTGCTTCTTCTTCGGGACTGAGCTCATATCCCAGTTCCGCGGCACAGCGCGGGGTCAAGGCCACCATTTCGTAAGAGAAATGGGTGTAGCGGCCGGCCTGCTCCTCATTGCCTAAGCCGCGCAGGGCTTCGATCACCGCATTTTGGGCTTCCGCCTGGCGCGCGTCGATGACGTTGTAGATGGCGCTGACGCCGCCGAAATGGGGATGCTGGGCCTCGCTCCCCTCGGCGCTGATCCAGCACTGCCGGCCATTCGGATAGGTATAGAAGCGGCGATAGCCGAAGTCTTTGCCCAGCAATCCGAACTTCCACAGGTGGTAGGCAATGTCTTTGCCCACATAACCCACGGTGCCGTTGGAGCGCACGATGATTTTCTCATCTTCGGCCCCCCTCACATCCGACGGTAAAGGCTGCTCCAGTTCCGGCGGCATTACCCCAGTAGCCATCCACTCCTGATGCCCCTCGCAAATCCGCGTATCAGAGCACCTGCAGCTGTCCTGAAGGAGGGATTCGTAAAACGCTAGGCCGCGCCCCCTCGAATCCGCCTCGCTTTTGAAGCCGTTTCTCTCAAGCGGATGCCGGAAAGTGCCCACGGTAGGATGCGTGTACTCAGTTGGAGTCGTCGCAGTAGCGAGCTTTAGCGTCCATCCCTTTCTCTTCCGGCGCATTACCCAACAACCTTTGTTCTTTCCGCTTGTCTCTTCGTATATGACCTCATGCTCCTCTAGGAGTTTACGGGCGCGGTCCCAGAAGCGCAGGCGCAGAATTTCGCTCTCCCGAGGCAGGAAGTCGTACTCGATTCCCAGCCGGATCATGGTCCCCAGATGGCGTCGCAGGACGGCGATGGAGATGGCGTCCGCCATCTCCGCGTATTCGTTTCCCCCCTGCTCAATGGCATGCAGCATTTCGCCGCGCCGCTGCAGGTTGGCTTTGTCCGTCTCGTACCAACGGGAGACGCTGGCATAGAGGTCCCAGCAGAGATAGTCGAAGCGCGGCGTGGTTGCGATCAGATCGAGGACCTCGGCTTTCGACTTCTTCTCCAGGTGCGCGAACCCCACCACCACATCCGCCACCTGCACGCCGGTGTTGTCGATGTAGTTCTGCACATCGACGTCCACCTCGCTGGCGCGCAGCAGGCGCACGAAGGTATCGCCCAGGATGGCGTTGCGCAGATGCCCGATGTGGGCCGCCTTGTTGGGATTGATCGAGGTGTGCTCCACCAGCACCTTTTCGCCATGCCAGGTGCCAGGAGGTTCCGGAGACTCGTCCCCGGCCATGAGCAGGGCGGCGGCCGCTGCCCGCTGTAGCCGCGCATTGATGTAGCCGGCGCCCGCCACCTCGAGTTTCTCGAAACCTTCCACCGGACCCAGGCCGGTGACAACCTCTTCCGCGATCTTGCGCGGCGCTTTGCGCAGTTTGCGGGCCAGCTCAAAGGCCAGCGGCAGGGCGTATTCGCCCATCTCCACCCGGGGCGGCTGTTCCGCCACCAGGTTGGGCAATTCGATTTGCGGATAGTTCTGGCGCAGAAACTCGCGCACCCGATCGAGCAGACGGCGTTGCAGTTGACTGTACAAAATGAGACCCTTTGGCGGGCAAGTAGCCGGAGGATGCGATTATAACAAGTAGGACGTAAAAGGCGCGTGGTATGCAAGCGTCTTACGCCTTGTGAATACGCTCTAGTTCCAAGCCGGGCGGCTCCGTCGTTGGGTCGAACGTTATTCTGAAGTGCTCGAAGAATCCGACACGCCCGAGTAGGCCGGCGCACGGGAGTGTTTCACTAAATGCGGCCTTGATGTTTAGTGCGTTCTCCCCGACATAAAGCACAATCGGATGGACGCGCACTTCTTGAGGCACCCCTCCGATTCCAGTTCTCGTTTGCAATTCGCCGGCTTTCAAATTGATGCCAATGGCGGTGGCTATGCTGGCCTGGAACATGCAATCGGAAGCTCCAGAATCGACGAGCGCCTCGAAGCATCTACTCGGAGGCGCTCGCTTAATTCCAATTCGTACCCGTAGCAGCGGGTAGTACAGCGTCGTTCCATCCGGTCCTGGATATGCTCGATATGGCGCCTTCATCTACTTACACCGCCAATGGTAACCAGTTGGGCGGCGTCCTGATGATCACAGACGTATCGTCTTGCAGACGCTGTAACTGCTCCACAACTTCAGAATATGTTGCCCCAGTGGCAACGATCTTCGTTTCGTCTTCAGAAAGCGCAATCCATGCGTTCAGAGGGGCTGAACGTAGGGCCGCTACGCGCTCAGACTGTGGTGGCTTCTTCATAGGCCAATTTGCCCCCAGTTGTCTTAGTCGCTCCAGCCTAGCCTATAGAAGCCGTCGCGTCAACGACCTGCGCCGGTTTGTGTCAACCGACCTGCGCCGGTTTGGTGATGACCGACAATAGAAATGGCCCCCTTCTTCCGGTGTGCTGTCGGTGCGGCTTATTCCGGAGGTAATTGGGGAGATTCGGTGGAAATTGAAAATGAGCCACCCGCCGCGTGGTTTGTTTGACGGCTCTTCTCCGCTTTCCCTATGATGAAGGTTTTGGCGGAACCAATTATGCGCATTGGCTATCTCGACTGTTTCAGCGGCATTAGCGGCGACATGTTTTTGGGTGCGCTGGTGGGCGCCGGGGTACCCCTGGAGCGGTTGCAGGAAACCGTCGCGGCTCTCGGCATTGGCGCCAGCCTGGAAATGTTTACCGTGCTGCGCAGCGGGATCGGCGCGGTGAAGGTGGATGTGCTGGTGGACGGGGAGAAGGACCGGCCCCGCGAGGTTCATCACGAAATCAGGAAAGCCGCATCGGCCGATGAACATAAGCCCCATCCGCACTCGCATTCCGGGCATGAACATGTTCACGAACATGAACATGCTCATGGGCATGAACACGCTCACGAACACGAACATGCTCCCGAGCACGGACATGAGCACGGGCACTCCGATTCTCCGCAGGAATCCCGACCGGCCCACTCCCATGCGCATGAACACGGCCGTTCGCTGCAGCAGATTCGCAAGTTGATTGCCGAAGCGCCCATCGGTAGCACGGCCAAGGCCACGGCCACGGCCGTTTTTGAAGCTCTGGGCAGCGTGGAGGCCGGCATTCACCAGGTGGAGGTGGAGAATATCCATTTCCACGAAGTGGGTTCGACCGACGCCCTGGTGGACATCGTCTGTGCGGCGGTGGGCGCGGAGGCGTTGGGCGTAGACGAATGGGTGTGCTCGCCGCTGAACGTAGGGAGCGGCACGGTGGAATGCGCGCATGGACGTTTTCCCGTTCCCGCGCCGGCTACCCTGGAACTGCTGCGCCGCTGCCAGGCTCCGGTTTATTCCTCCGGCGTGGAGAAAGAACTGGTGACGCCGACTGGGGCCGCCATCGTGAGCGTGCTGGTGGACCGCTTCGCGCCGTTGCCGCCGCTGCGGACGGAACGCATCGGCTACGGCGCCGGTTACCGCGATCTGCACGGCCAACCGAATGTCGTTCGGCTCACGATAGGCGAAGCAAGCTCCATTCTGCTGCCCTCCGGGCCCGCTTCCGAGGCGGAAACGGTGAGCGTGCTGGAAACCAATCTGGACGATGTGGCGCCGCAGGTGGTGGGATACGTCTTCGAGCGGGCGCTCGCCAGCGGAGCGCTGGATGTGTTCACCACCGCCGTGCAAATGAAGAAGAGCCGGCCCGGGATGTTGCTGACCGTGCTGTGCCGGCCGGAGGACGCCGACCGCTTGGCCGCCCTGCTGTTTGCCGAGACCACTACCCTGGGCGTGCGCCGGCGCCAGGAGACGCGCCAGTGCCTGGCCCGCCGCCACGCCAGCGTGCAGACTCCCTGGGGCGAAGTCCGGGTGAAGCTGGGCACCCTGGGCGACAAGTTGCTCAACTGCGCGCCCGAGTACGAGGACTGCCGTCGCATAGCCATGGAATGCCAGGTTCCGCTGAAAACCGTCATCAGCGAGGCGAGCCGGCTTTATTGGGAAAAACATCATGAGTAGCGAACGACCGAAGTACTTTATTACCACCCCGATCTACTACGTCAACGCCCGTCCCCACATCGGGCACACTTACACTACCGTGGTGTGCGATGCCCTTGCCCGGCGGCAGCGCATGCTCGGCCGGGACGTTTGTTTTCTTACCGGCACCGACGAGCACGGGCAAAAGATTGAGCGCTCCGCCGCCGCTGCCGGCACCACGCCGAAGCAACTGGCCGACCAGGTTTCCGCCACCTTCCATGCGCTCTGGGACCGCATGGGGCTGCGCTACGACGTCTTCATGCGGACCACCGATCCTCGCCACGAGGCCGGCGTGCAGGAGATGTTCCGTCGTCTGCGTGATCGGGGATTCATTTACAAAGGGGCGTATTCCGGGCAGTACTGCGTCTTCGATGAGCTTTACGTCGGAGAAGGAGCCGAACCCGGTACGCCTTGTCCCGAGTGCGGCCGTCCCACCGAGACCGTCAGCGAAGAGAACTACTTCTTCAAGCTGTCGGCCTTCGAGGATAAGCTGCTGCGCCTCTACGAGCGGCAGCCGGACTTCATCCGGCCGGAGACCCGGCGCAATGAGGTGATCTCGTTCGTGCGCACCGGCCTCCGCGACCTTAGCGTCAGCCGCGGCAATCTGAAGTGGGGCATTCCGGTTCCCGACGACCCCGAGCAGGTCATGTATGTCTGGCTGGATGCGCTCTGCACCTACATGACGGGCGTGGGCTGGCACTGGAACATGAAGGAGTGGGAACAGCGCTGGCCTGCCGACATCCACATGATCGGCAAAGAGATTGTGCGTTTCCACTGCGTCTATTGGCCGGCATTCCTGATGGCAGCCGATCTGCCCTTGCCCAAACACATTGTCGCCCATGGCTGGCTCCTGTTCGAGCAGGACAAGATGTCCAAGTCGAAGGGCAACATCGTCCGCTCGGAGACGATTCTGGAGGTGCTGGGAGCGGACGCGCTACGCTATTTCCTGTTCCGCGAAGTGGTGTTCGGCCAGGATGGCTCGTTCAGTTTCGACGCCCTGCTGCACCGCTACAACGCCGACTTGGCCAATGGCCTGGGCAATCTCGCCAGCCGTACGCTGACCATGATCGCCCGCTACTTCCAAGGCGAGATACCCTACCCCTCGGCGGCGGCGGCCCACACCCCTTCTGAAGATGCCATCAGCAAGCTGGCTTCCGAGACAATCTCCGGCTTCGGCGTACTGTGGGACGATTTTCAGTTCTCTCGCGCCCTGGAAAGCGTTTGGGCCCTGGTGGCTGCAGTCGACAAATACATTGTGGAGAATGCGCCCTGGGCGGTGGCGGAGAAGCAGGATCAGGGCAGCCGGGAACGCCTGGGAACCATCCTCTACACCACGGCGGAGGCGCTGCGGGTGGTAACCGCGCTGGCGTATCCCGTCATTCCCGAGGCTTGCTCTCGCATATGGAAACAGTTGGGATTGGGCTCCCTCGACAGTTTCGAGTTAGGCAGCCTGGCCTGGGGACAACTCACGGTTGGCGCCAAGTTGGGCAAAGTCGAAGCGGTGTTCCCGCGGGCCGACCGCAGCCATGTGGAACGAATGCAGAAACTGGAACAACAACCCGTGGGCGAAACCGTTGCCGCGTCTCCCGCCGCAGCCGTAGTTCCCGGGGCAGCCGGAGCCGCGGCCGAAGTCACCCCGCCCGGAGTTGGCGCCGTCAATGCCGCTCCGGCCGGCGCGCCTCCTGCGGCCGTTCCCGCGGGTGGAGAACGGATTACCATCGAAGATTTTGCCAAGGTCGAACTTCGGGTGGCGCTGGTGAAGGTGGCGGAGAGGGTCAAGGGCGCCGATAAGTTGCTGCGCCTGGAAGTCGACTTGGGCAGTGAAACCCGGCAAATCGTTGCCGGCATCGCCGAGGCTTATTCCCCCGAGGTCCTGATCGGGCGCAAGATCGTCATCATAGCCAATCTGCAGCCGCGTAAACTCCGGGGCTTGGTCAGCGATGGAATGCTCCTGGCCGCCTCCTTGGAAGGCGGGAAACCCGTGCTGGCCGGTTTCCTGGAGGAAGTGCCCCCGGGGGCAAGATTGAAGTAAGTGCCCTTATTCGTCGTAATGAATCAGGGAGAAGACGTCGAACGGGGCCAGCTTCTTGCGCCCCCCCAACTGGTCCAGTTCGATCACGAAGGCAAAGCCGATGATCGAGCCGCCCAGGGTTTGCGCCAGCTTCAGGCTGGCCAGGGCCGTGCCGCCGGTCGCCAGCAGGTCGTCGACAATCAGCACCCGCTGCCCGGGGCGGATCGCATCGCGGTGGATCTCCAGCGTGTCGCTGCCATACTCCAGGTCGTAGGTCCAGCGAATCGTCTCCGCCGGCAGCTTCTTGGGTTTGCGCACCGGGACGAAGCCGGCGTTCAGCCGGTACGCCAGCGCCGGACCGAAAATAAAGCCGCGCGCTTCAATGCCCATGACCACATCGACCGCCTGGTCCAGGTAGTACTCGGAGAAGGCATCGATCAGCCGGGCAAAGCCGACCTTGTCCTTCAGCAGGGTGGTGATGTCGTAGAAGAGGATGCCGGGTTTCGGAAAGTCGGGAACGCCCCGGATCAGGGACTTCAGCGGGCTACAGTCCACTGCCGCTTTGGCCATTACCACGCTCCTTCAATACGGAAGGTACTTAAGCCCTTCACGGGCTGAGCCTCGAACTCCTCCACCCCGTCCACGCGCGCGGCGCGCGGGCCGAGGCGCAGGCGCTCCCGCAATTGCGCCAGTTGCGCGCGGGTGCCGGTGGCCAGCACCTCGAGGTTGCCATCGTAGTTGTTGCGTACCCAGCCGGCGATGCCCAGGAGGCGCGCTTCGCGCTCCACATACCAGCGGAAGCCCACCCCTTGCACCCGGCCGCGCACCAGGAAACCGCGGGTGATGGTCTCCTCAGGCACGGGACAGGTAAGCCCCTTCGCTGGTGTCGACGCGGATCTTTTCGCCTTCATTGACAAACGGCGGCACCTGTACCACCAGCCCAGTCTCGGTCTTGGCCGGTTTGGTAACGCTGGAAGCGGTGGCGCTCTTCAACCCCGGCTCGGTCTCCACTACGGTCAGCTCCACCGTCTGCGGAAGCTCAATGCCGACCGCCTTGCCGTCGAAAAACTCCACCGTGATCTGCAGGTTCGGGATCAGATAATCCACCGCGTCTCCCAGAATGTCTTTCCCCAGGGAGAGCTGCTCGTAATTCTCCATGTTCATGAACGTGTACTCGTCGCTCTCGCTGTACAAAAACTCCATCTTGACTTCGTCGACGGTGATCTTGTCGATGGCGTCACCGGAACGAAAGCGATGTTCGAACATGGCGCCGGTGCGCAAGTTGCGCAGCTTGGCTTGAATAAAAGCGCGCAGGTTGCCGGGGGTGCGGTGCTCCACGCTGAACACGGAACACAGCTCGCCATTGTGCCGGATCACCATGCCTGGACGCATTTGGGTTGCGGGAATTGCCATGAGGAACGTCTCTCCTTGCTGAATGCCGGCTCCGCCCGGCGAGCCCCAGGTTTGGAAGGCGAAAAGCACTCGCCTGCACGTCGCAGAGCACGGACAAAAGGCTGACATTCGATTGTAACGGAAGCCGTCGCGAGTTGAATTGGTTTTTCTGCTCCACCATACAACGCGCTGCCCATTCAGGTTCTCTAATTGTCCGAAGCTGTTCTCGGGTACTTCAGCGGCCAACGGAGGTCCAAGCAGACCATGACGGATTACGAACGCATCGGAGATTACCAGGCGGCCGAAGAGGGCACCATTGGTTTGGCCTTAACCTTCCTGTTCATCGGCCTGGGAGTGGGGGCGCTGGCCGCCCTGCTATTGACCCCCCGAACCGGCAAGCAGATGCGGCGCGGCCTGCGGCGGCGGTACGAAGACGCGCGCGACACAATTGGAGACTGGGGCGACCAAGCTAACGAAATTATCGACAAGGGCGCCGGGTGGGCCAGCGCCGCCAAGGACAAGGTTACTCCCCTGAGCAAGGCGATCCGCGGGAACTGAGCCTCTCATCCTGTACCAAAGAGCGTGAGAAAGATCGCTTTCATGGTGTCACCCTGAGAGCCTGTAACTTTTTTGCATTGGCGCAGATTCATAGCGATTTGTCATCCCGAGCGAAGCGAGAGATCTGCTGTTTTCGTGCACCCCACATGTTATTGAGGGTGCAAGAGAAAGCAGATCTCTCGCTTTGCTCGGGATGACAAAGTTGTTAGAGCGAGCCGAGGACCAGGAATCGGCGC
>Ga0326728_10019643_pt1 | contig 13073 bp, 12 predicted proteins | sample MB3enrmetagenome_FD_207602 | JGI IMG/M metagenome (GOLD analysis project Ga0326728, IMG submission 207602) | Lab enriched peat soil microbial communities from McLean, Ithaca, NY, United States - MB31MN | ecosystem: Environmental > Terrestrial > Soil > Wetlands > Peat | place: USA: New York...
GTGATGGCGAGGCCCACCGCTCGCGGGCGCGCCCCAGGCTGAAGAGCATTGCCAGCAGGCCCAGCGCCAGCAGGTATTCGTACCGCCCGGTGCGCACCACGCCGCCCCACTCGAAGGCCGCATAGGCGAGCACTCCTGCCAGCGCGGCGAAGACTGCCCGATCCAACCAGCTCATATCACCTCATGGCTGTGTGCTGCCGCGACCAAAGTCGGCGGTGCTGTCCCAATTTAAGGTGCTGTCCCAATTTGAACGTAGCGCCGCCATCTTAGCGGCTCAATGCCGGCGAAAAGCCGGCGCAACAATCGAAATTAGGACAGCAGTGGCCCTTCACAATTGCGTTCCGCGGGAGTCACGTGTATCTTATCGGTCAGGCCGGCGGTCGATAACGGAAAATCCGGCCGAACCCAACCGACCGAAGGGTGCAGGGAGGAGATGTTTTCATGAAGCGAGCCTTGATTACGGGAATCTCCGGGCAGGATGGGAGCTACTTGGCAGAATATCTGCTCGGGCTAGGGTACGAGGTCTGGGGATTGGTGCGCCGCGAGCCAGAGACGATGCGCTGGCTGCACCCCATCCAGCATGGCATCGAGTTGGTTTATGGCGACTTGCACGATGCGGAGTCGCTGGGGGTGGGTTTTCAGAAGGCTTGGCCGGATGAAATTTACAATCTGGCGGGCCAGGTCTTTGTTCCCACAAGCTGGGACTTTCCCGCTGAGACCTTCGACGTCAATGTGGGCGGACTCAGCCGCCTCTTGCAGCTCATCCAACGCACGAAGCGCGACACGCGTCTGTATCAGGCTTCCAGCTCGGAGATGGTGGGGAACTGGAATGGATTCTGCAACGAGGCGACGCCGCTCCAGCCGACCTCACCTTATGGAATCTCCAAATTGGCGGCGCATCGCCTGGTGGAAGTTTACCGGGCGCACGGCTTGTTTACAGCCGGCGGCATCCTCTTCAATCACGAGTCCCCTCGCCGCGGCCCCGAAATGGTGACCCGCAAGATCACCCGAGCCGCGGCGCGCTGGGTGATGGGCGATCGTACTAAATTGAAGCTGGGAATGCTCGAAGCCCGGCGGGATTGGGGATTCGCCGGTGACTATGTGCGCGCCATGCACGCCATGTTGCAGCAGCCCGTCCCCAAGAACTACGTGGTGGGCACCGGCGTGTCGCACAGCGTAAAGGATTTCCTCCAGCAGGTTTTGGTGGCGCTAAAAGAGCTGGGTTGCGCAGAGAGCGCGCCGCAATCCCTCGACGAGTGGGTAGAAATCGATCCGCAGTTCATGCGGCCCGGAGAGATTCACGACCTGCGCGCCGATGCCACCTTGGCGCGCAACGAGTTGGGCTGGCAACCCAGCGTAGATTTTAAGGGCTTGGTCAGGATGATGGTAGAGGCCGACCTGGCCAGGGCGCGCGAGCGGCACCCGGACCCCTCCCCGCGCGGCTAAGTCTGCCCTTTTGTCACACAAACCCGAAGGGGAAGAATGTCATTAGCGCAAGAGGGTCAGTCGAATTTCCTGAGGCCTGAAAGCTCCAAAGAGACGTTCCAAGCAAATTTTGATCCGTTGACGAGGTAGCGGCGCCAGAGCCTGCGCGGCTCGTGAGTGAAGCGGAAGAACCACTCGAGTCCGTTCTCCTGCACCCAGGCCGGAGCTTGCTTCGCGGTTCCGGCAATGAAGTCGAAGGCCGCACCCACTCCGGCCAGCAGCGGCACGCTCAGGTCAAGCCGGTGCTCGAACATCCAGCGCTCCTGCTTGGGAGTGCTCAAGCCTACCCAGACGACATCCGGGTCCGCCGCCTGGATTCGGGTGTCCACTTCCACCTTTTCTTCCTCGGTCAGTGGCCGGAAGGGTGGAGTGTAGGTTCCGACGGTGCGCACTCCATACTGTTCGTTCAAAATCTCCGCCAGGCGATCCGCCACCCCCGGCCCACCGCCGTAGAAATAGTGCCGGTAGAGGGGCCCGGTCTTGCGGCAGAAGGTCTGCACGAGTTCAGGACCATAGACGCGACGGCGCATCGCGTGCCCGTGCCAGCGGCCCAGCCACACCAAGGGCGTGCCATCCGCCACCACGAGGTCCGCCGAGTTGAGTATCTGCTTGAACGACGGATCGTCCTGCGTCTCGCTGATGCCGTGCATCCCCGTGAAAGCGATGCAGCGGCACGCCGAGCGCCCCGCAATCCAGCGCTCCATCTGTTCGATGACGTCGGGAATCTGGACGGAGTCCACGCGCACACCCAGCACACTGAATGCGGCGGGGGCCCGGGTTCGGCATGCGGAGTTGGCGAGTGGCAATGTGGGATTTTCCTTTCTTGCACGGCCCGAGAGCATCGCAGAATAGATCTCCGCATGTCGGAGAGCTATCTCTTCCCATGAGAATCGCTTGACAAGTCTGCGTGCCTGCGAAGTCTTCGCTTGGGCGCTTTCCCGCCCGTCGTATAGTCCGTCAAGATGAGCGAGCGCTTCGTCGACCCCGGCTACGAGCATTAGGACATCGCGGAGTTCCGGCGCCGTCGCAGGGCCCGCTCTGGTTATAACCGGGAGGCCATTGGCCATTGCCGCCAACATGCTTCCGCTTCTATAGCTTGCGCCCTTGGGAAAAGGAAGATACGCCGCAAATGAACTTGCCAGCACTTTCGCAACATCATCCAAGGGCAGATCGATCAACCACTGCACGGAGGACGGCGCTTGCTCCCGGATGGTCCGGTAATATCCCGAGTGCTTTCTGGGCACACTGGCGACCACCATAAAACCGAAGGGCCGTGAAAGCCTGAAGCTGAGACGGGCAAGTTCGAGGAACTCTTCGATGCCCTTGCCCGGCCTGACTTGGCCGAAGTAAATCACATTCAGATTTCGTGCCAAGTCAGCGGGATGGGTGGGAACATTACTCCCGATCGGGATGATCTGCTGGACCGCGCCCCATCTTCCCAGGCTCTCCCTGTACCTCGCCGCCTCAAACTCGGTCGTGAAGAGTACCTGAGCCGTGGTCCAACGAAAGAGATGAGTCGAGTATCGTTGCACAGCAGGCAACACAGAATATTCGTGCAGCGTTACAGCCGATCTGCTGTGTGACATTAGGCATCCGGAGAAATGTGGCCAAAGCGACCATCGAAATCCTATGGAAGGATATTGGATGTGAAGGATGTCGTAATTTGCCTCCCGCAAACGGCGGCAGAACGAGAAGAAGGCCCTTGTACCCCAATTCGGCGCTCCTGACACGGTAGCCGTGATTCCGATTCCACCCAAGGCACTCGCCAGGCGGAAACTGTAATCTTTGACACCGCAGTGGTTGGGATTCTCTTCTCCCACTATGAAGCAGATTTTGAGCGCCATACTTTAGCAGCCACTTGGGGATGGTATTTAACTGCGAGCGGGGCCTAGATCCGGTTGGCGCCAGACCTTCGCCCTCAGATATAGAGTTGGTGAGGTATGCAGCTCGGGCTCTCGCAATAGCCCTCGCCTCGCCATTATGGTGAAGAAGACAAACGTCGGAATGTTTGGATCGCGCCCCGGATTCGTCAAGAACATGGTCGCCAGATAGAACGCAATGATGGCACACTCCAACGCATACCATTGGGTACGGTGAAGCTTATAGAGAAGTAACGTTCTTCTTAGCCCGCTCAAAATTATGAACACGTAAGTGATGGCCCCGATACAGCCTACTCCAAGGACCAGATCGAAGTATTCGGAATGGAAGGTAGAGGCGGGCCACCCGGCCCTCCTCTCTATCTCTATGATGCGTTGTGGTGTCTCGAACGCATTGAAGCCATAGCCACGCAGCGGGCGGTCGTAGAAATAGCTAAGGCCAGACTGCCATAAGGGGATTCGACCTGTAAGCGTATCAACTTCTTCCGTGCCCCTGCCCAGGAGAACCGTTCTTTCACCGAGGGAAGCAAGTTCAGTTTGGTTGACAAAGGCCAGCACGCCGCAGAAGAGAATGAGCACGGCCGAGAGGAGGAGCACTGTCTCCATCCAGAACTCCTTCTGCTTTCGCGTGGACACCAAGGCCTTATAGATGACAAGAGCTATCACAAACGCGCCTACACCGGTTCTGGATTTGGTGAGGGCAAGCGTGGCTATGCCCAAGGCGCTCGCGCTGAAAAAGAAAAACCGGTGATGCCGCTCCGCGTCGCCCAGTGCTATTCCGGTGAGGCCCAGTGCAGCGCAGTTCAACGCTTCCTGATTCGGGTGGAGTGTCCCACAAAAGCGATAGAGGGGATCGGCCGGAGCAAAGGTGCCTAAGATGAGTTCAGCAATAAGACCCAGACATACGAGCGCCAAGCCCGCTAGGAACAAAAATAGCAGCACCTCTCGTTGCCTGTAGTGGGAGGCGACACCGAAGGCAGCAAACCAAAGTATCGCGAAACAAGTCACTCGACGCATGGCAAGATCAAGGTCATCCGACCATGTGACACTTGCCAATGTCCACAAGAAGAAAAAGAGTATCGCGATGCCCAGCGAGCCACGGATGCGCAGCTTGCGCTGCCGGTCATGTGTCAGGACGAACGCACCAAAGGCCCCGATTAAGAGGACACCGAGTTGCCGAGTTCCGCTGCCGGTCTCTATGCCGCGTGCCATTTCATCTGCGGCCATCGCAAGCCCGGTCTGCTCAAACCAGGGGTGCCGCCGGCTATAGTTCCATTGATCGAGCTCAGCAAAGTAGAACATCACCAGCAGAGCGACAAATCCTGCATATCGCCATCGGATCATGTAAGGCGCAACTCCTGAGAGTCGGGCATTAAACGCGACCATCCGCTGCGTGGTCCGGTGGCCTTCCTAAAAGCTTCTCGTACCACGAGGACAGCTCGGGAAAAGCGGTTGGCCGCAAGTATTTTTCCGCCAGCCATCAGATGTTCAGCGTGAAATCGCCAGCGACAGAAATAGAAAACCTCCAGCGCTACCCCGGATTGGTCTTTTCGCAAAGAAAGTTGATATGTTCCCGGGCTCCGGGTTGGAGGGTTTGTATTAGAGAGCCTACCTCGTTGCTTTCACTCAGAGGCTGTAGCCCTTGATGGCCGTTTATCGCCGTCACCTCGAAGCCCAACCTACGTAGTGTGCTCCAAAGTTCAAGAGGGACTGCGCCGAATGTCTTCAACGCCGAGGGATTGAATTCTAGTATCATCCGCAAAGGGCCGGATCTTCTCACGGTCCTTTCCATCCCACGAACGGCGGCTGCCTCGGCGCCTTCAATATCCATTTTTATGAAGTCGACGCGCCCGATGTTGCGTCGCGACAAATAGGAATCCAGGGAGACAGTTTTCACCGCGTAACTTACTTTGGGAGGATCTTCTATCACGCCTGGCGCCAAGCGACGCCAAGCCCGCAAATCCCTCATGCCGTCATAGTGATTGGCGTCGTAACGAAGAGAGGCGCTTCCCGAGTTTAGAAAGGAGTCGTAGAGAACGTCATGCCGTTCTTCATCCGTCACCGCAACCTGCTCCACTGTAATGTTTTTGAGTCGGCGCACGTTGTGCCGAAGCTTGGTAACGGTCCGCGGATGCGGTTCAAATGCTATTACCCGCCCCGCGTTCCCGACGAGTTTGGAGAGCAGCCTCGTGTAATAACCGACATGAGCACCTATATCGAGAGCTGTCATGCCCGGCTTCGCAACCCTGCTGAGTATCCGGACCACTTCGCCTTCATAAGCGCCGGTGAGAAGCTCCAACTTCCATGCCAACGGATCGTATTCGACAACCTCAAAATGCTTAGCACTCGAGATGAGGCTCGCCGCCAGACTCCCCGCAGCATATCCGAGGTCATGAAGGGGTCTGATCTTCTTGACGGTGCGGCGATATAAACATATCGCATTATTTACAGTCTGTGCGTGAACGCCCATTATCCACCGGTGCCTTTCCCAAAGCGCGGTCTGAGCGAGGTCGACTCGCGTGCTTCGGGGGAGGCCCCCAATCTCGCGATAGCTATCCCACGCCCAGACTGCACGGATGGACGGTGTTGCTTTCGAGCCGAGTCGCTAGATCTGGATTTCGTCGTTGCGCTTGATGTACTCCACCACCCCGGTTCCAGGTGGCGACGAGAAGATCTCTAAAGGCTTCCGCCGCGTTGTTCTCACCGCCTGGTCCGCCGGCCTTCGCAAAAGCTCCTCGTACAACGAGAACAACTCAACCGAAGCGGTCCGCCACGAGTATTTTTCGCGCAGCCGGACACGCCGAGCGTCGAGCTCGCGGACAGAGACGGTTGTGTTGAGGAGCCGAATTATTTCGGTTCGGAGCCCGCACACGTCCTTGGGAGCCACCATGCCGCAATACGGATCTTTTTCTGCGATGAAGGGCATTTCGGCCGCCGTCGTACCCAGCAGCCGGGGAACTGCCATGGCAGCATCGAGGAAGCTAAGGCAAAAACCTTCCTCATGGGACGGTTGGATATACAGATCGGTATCTCGAAGCGCCGACCATTTTAATTCCTCGCTGGCGTCGTAAAGGAGCGAGACATGGGACCGAATGCCCATTCGCGTCACCAAAGCTTCCAGGTAGGATGCGTACCCCTCCTCGCGTTTTCCGCCGATGATCAAATAGCTAAAATGGGGAAAGACTTCTGCGAGATTGGCGATTGCACGGAGGGAGTCATGGAGTCCTTTGTGGTGAATTATTCCCGCGATAGTTAGAAGGTGCGGGTGGCCCCGCCCGTCGAACGGCGAGCCACAGTCCGGCCCGCAGCCGGGAGTCGAAGCGGTCCCTGAATAGCCGTGGGGCGATAAAGTAATTTGCTCGCGCCGGCAGCCATATCGCCTCAAGCGTGATTGCATTTGCTGACTGTGGCAAATCACCCAAGCGAATCGCCACTGGCGCAAACGAATTGCCCACACTAGCGCATTCGGGAAGTATCGCGCGTTCCTGGCGTGGTAGTACAAACGGTCACGGCCATAGAACCGCCCGATGGGAACCTCAAACGGCGGCAGGTTATAAACACTAAGAACCCAGGGGAGATTGCGAACCACCTTGTCCACCCGATTAACCAGTGGCGACCTTTGCGCCGTCACATGCACAATGTCAGGTTTGAAGCGGCGGAGGCTTTCCGATAAAGACACATCGATGCTTCTCTGCGTGGAGGTGTCCAGAGCGTACACGGTGGCAGTTCCCGAGTAGTCGGGGACAGCTTGCGAAGGGTTGGGACGCAAAACCGCGACTGCGCATCCGAGATCTGCCAGCCCGGAAGAGGTCTGCTGCATCACTATCTGTACGCCACCCAGGATCTGGGGGGCGTCAGAGACAAAAAGGATTCTCATGCGGCTCACCCTTGTAAATCGCTGCGAGGAGCTGGCCCTTCTCATTCCAATCGAAGCAATCCTTTACCCTCTGGCGGCCCGCGGCGCCCAGCCGTACGCGCAGCGCCGAATCAGCCGCCAGGCGGGATAATGCCTGCGCCAGACCGTTTACAGCCTGCTCTGGTGAAATTGCCGGCACCTTGATCCCTGTCTCGTCCGTAACCTGGAGGCCGGGTCCGCCCAGGTCCAAACAAATCACGGGGCGACCCGCGGCCATGGCCTCGAGCGCGACCCAGCCGCCGGAATCGTGGAGGCTGGGGTGGATGAGCACGTCACAGTCCGCGAGCTTCTCCAAGACCTGCCGTCGCGGAATGGCGCCCCAGAAAGTAAGGCTTTTCGCCACCCCAAGGCTTTGCGCGAGTTCCTCCAGCCGCCTTCTCTCCGGCCCATCCCCCATCAACCAATACTCACTCTCCGGGAACTGCCGGTGGAATTCTGCGAAGGCCCGCACGCTCAGGTGAAAACCTTTCCAGTGTAAAAGTCGGCCGACGCTGATGAGCCGGAATGGGCTGCGATGATTGCTGCGGGTCGACGACAGGTCCCGGATTTGCTCTTCCGGCAGACCCGCTTCCGAAAGTACGGATACCCGTCTGCAACCCAGCCTGCGCATCCGCGCCGCGGTCTCCTGCGTGGTCGCCAGACCCAGTGCAGCCTTCCGCGCGGTGCGTCGAACGAAGGGGTCATGCTCACCCAGCGTGCGGGCGAGGTCGCGTGCCAACTCCAAAATCTTCCCGCGGAGGCTGAAGGACCACCAAAACGGAGGGGGTGCGGACTCGCCGCCTCCGACGGGACCCCAGATGAAAGGAACCGGCAACAGGGCGAGGAAGCTGGGCATCCAGTACCTGACCAGGGTGACATGATGAATAACGTCGAAGCCGACTTGGCGGTGCAGCCTGCGGCCCGCGAAGCACGCCGCAAGTTGCCACAGGTAGTAATGCACTTGCCATCCCCACAGCCATTTTTTCCAAAACAGCGCCCGGGGCGGGAGATCGAGGCAAACAAACCGCACCCTGGGAAGTGGTTCGCCTACGAGGGCAGCCTGGATTCCCTGCCACCCTTCCGCTTGCGTAAGTACCCAGACGTCGTGGAAACGCGCCGCCTGCCGTACGCAATTCCAGCCCACGCCGGGTTCGGAGCCCCGGCCGGGCTGGCAATAATACGCAGAAATGAGGACTTTCATAAAAAGGGGGCAGTGTGATATTTGTGCGTTGCTGCCTTTTTCTTCTCGGGATATTAGAGAATCTGGTGGTGGTGCTTTAGTGTGGCGGTGGAGTATCGCCAGGACGGATACCTGTGCCCTGCCTGCCTGTGGGGGGGCAGTCAGCGTTGGGCAGCGCTAAACGACCTGGAGTGCCGCATCCGTGTCATAACAAAGGATCTTGCTGCCGCGGGAATTGACAAAAACCCCGTTAAGGTGCAGCAGTTCCGCATCCGTCGAGACGAGAAGGTCGGCATCGAATGCAATTGCGGTTGCTATGTGGAGCGCGTCGGCGGCCCGGACCCCGCGCGTCTGCAACTCAAGGTTCTGAAGCTGAAGACGGATTGTGCCAGAGGTTAGATCGAGCACTGCGATATTGAAAAGATCTATCACGATCTGTACCTGTGTAGTTATAGATCGTGCGGCAGGAATCAGCAGTGTGTCAGCACGAGACACGCCCTTGGCAGATTGCGCAAGCAGCCGATAGAGCGCCTCTTCCACCTCGTAGTACGTTAGACATGAAGTGGCGCCGATGTGAGTGCCCGCGACTGCTTTAAATAGCTGTTCGGCGTCAGCGGCAATGGCTCCTGGCGTGCGCCCTCGTCGGTCGGTCGTCCTCAGAATCGCGTTTCCGCGCGCGCTGAGGTAATCGATGAATACTCCGGTATCAAAGTAGACGCGCACTAGGCAGCTCGGAGGCGGGTGACGAGTTCTTCGGGAGTTATGACCTGTGGTTTGGGAGTTTTCACTAGGTTCTTCAAGAGTTTATCTCTCGTGACAAGGAAGTCGCACTCATCGGCGCTGCTCAAAATGAGAAAGTCATTGGAGTGCGCCACCCGATTTCTTACACCACGTAACCGTGTGAGCAGAGCTTCAGCCTTTGCCAAGTCCACCGGCAGAACTCGCAAATGGTCTCTGATCCGTTCGAACTCCGGAGCAGCCGCATCCGCCGCGAGCAGCAGCTCCTGAAGCACTATCGGATTGACGGCAAAACGAGCTCGACCATTTGCTTCAGCGGAAAACAATTGTAGAACCGCCGGCTCGCCTCGTAGGTAGCCGATGATCACGTTCGTGTCTAGGAAAACGAGTGGCTTTGCGTGGTCTCCCCGTTTTCGGCGCGTGGGCTTGACTGCGTTTTCCATATCTATGTTTATTCTACACCACGACTCGCGTTATTGCCACGATGCGCATCCGGGTTCGGAGCCCCGGCCGGGCTGGCAATAATATGCAGAAATGAGGACTTTCATGTCCGGGTTGTGAAGAAGAAAAGCATGAGGACGCCCATAAGGACATAAGACACCACGAGTCCTACGAGAGCCCCCCCGACTCCCAGGCGGGAGGCAAGTGGGACACCGAGCGCCAGCGCGACGGCGCCACTTCCCACCGAGGACCAGAATGTCAAGTTTGGCCGTTCCAGCGCCCGAAGCGCTCCCCCCATGACGACCGGCAGGCTCTGGGCGAAAGGAAGCAAACCTGCCAACAGCAGCGGCCACGCGGCGTACGCGGCGTATTTGCCTGCGTAGAGGAAGTGGAAGATCTGCCATCGCCATCCCCAAAGCAGCGCCAAGTAGCAGGCAGAACCCAAGAAAAAAAGGGCGAGCGACAGTCTCAGCGTTTTCTTCATGGCGCGAAGGCCGCCGCCATCGCGGTCACGCACCAAGATGGGCAGCAGCAGCACTCCCAGCGCGCCGATGGTCTGCAATGCCGGCATGGCAAGGTTCAGCAGGGCTTTCAGTCCGCCCGCTTCCGCCAAGCCGACCCAGGCGGGCAGCACGAGGTAGTAGATATTGTCCGTGACCCAACCGGGGCCGGCTCCCGCGGCGACCCATCGGCCATAGCGCCAGTGGTCGGCGGCGACAGCTCGGAGGGAGGATGAGTCCGTAGTCAGCCTGGGTCGAAGCAGAACGAAGAGAAGCAGGCAGGTGATAAGGCTGGCAGCGGCCATAGCGAGAAAACCCGTGGCCGGCGTCAGGCGCCCATCGGCACGGAGCGTTAAGGCGCTCGCCAGGAGGATCAGGAGGTAAACCACCCCGCCCGCAGCCGCCCAGCCGGGGTTGAGCCGGACGTAAAACGCCCGGCGCAGGAGCCAGAGGAGGAGGACGAACGGTCCGCCAATTGCCAGCGCCAGGAAAGCGCGCTCCACCGCCAGGGAATAGAGCCATCCGAGCAGAACAGCCGTTGCGGCCAGCAGCGCCGCACCAGGGAGCATCAGCGCGAAGTGGCCGCGCAGCAAAATGCCCAGGTACTCAGGAAAGCGCTCGCGGTGCTTGCCCGGACCGAAGACCAGCATGGGCTCCGTAAACATGGCGTTGTGGAAGACCAGCAGCAGTAAGAAGACGGAATAGGCCAGGGCGAAGGCGCCATAGTCGTCTGGCGCGAGCCAGCGGGCAAGCAGCACGTTGAGTAGAAAGTTCGAGCTGGCGAACAGGCCCTGGTCGAGGATGGCGAGTGACCCCTTGCCGACCCAGGGCAGCGAGCGTTTCACTGAGGCCCGAAGCTGCTCGCGCCCGGAGAGAATTTCTAACTGGGGGATTGCCAAAGACATAAGTTTTCTATGCCGCGCCGGCGCCCTTGATGACGGCGGGAAGGGTTTTCGCCAGGATTTTGAGGTCAAGCCCGAGCGACCATTGGTCGATAAGGGTTAACTTTTGAGACATGCCGTCACGCCCGCCAATCAATGGCTTGAATCCTGACTGGTATCCAAGGGCCTGCCCTGTAGCTTTCACGCTGGCTTATTTTCCCGTGTTCTTTGCGGCATGAAGCCGAGCGGCGGTTTCGGCGGTGACGGCGGTGGCTCCATGAGCTGCTTCAAGATATCGAAAACCACCCTCAACCGCTCGTCGTATTCTTTCTCTAAGGCTGCGAGGCGTGCCGCGAGTTCCTTGTGCGTTGCAAAAATCTGCCTGAGGCGAACGAAGGTGCGCATGATGGCGATGTTCACCGCGATCGCGCGTTCACTGTTCAAAACCGTGGAAAGCATGGCCACCCCTTGCTCCGTGAACACGTACGGCAGTGTCCTTCGACCGCCGCGACCCGGTTTTGACATCGCAAATTGCGATGTCAAAGACCCAGCTTCTTCCTTCGTCAACAGGAACATGAAATCTTCCGGGAAACGGCGCCGGTTGCGCTTCACCGCCTCGTTGAGCCGGAATGTGGGAACCTCGTAGAGCTCGGCCAGATGGCTGTCGAGCATTACCTTGTGCCCCCTGAGGAGCAGAATCCGGCGCTCGATCACCTCACCGGGGACAAGCGCCCCCTCACCCATTTTCTTTGTGGAAGGCATCAGAGTACCTTAAGCGTAGCGGGTTTGGCATCTTGTCAACACAAATCCATAGGAAAGTTCCCCCCAGGGTCGCAATTTGCGACCGGGCCCTGGTCGAGGATGGCGAGTGACCCCTTGCCGACCCAAGGCAGCGAGCGTTTCACTGAGGCCCGAAGCTGCTCGCGCCCGGAGAGAATTTCTAACTGGGGGATTGCCAAAGACATGAGTTCCCTACGCGGCGCCGGCGCCCTTGATGACGGCGGGAAGGGTTTTGGCCAGGATTTTGATATCGAGCCCGAGGGACCACTGATCGATGTACTGCATATCCAGTTCCATCCACTTTTCGAAGGGGGTGGAGCTGCGGCCGTTGATCTGCCACAGGCAGGTGATGCCCGGGCGGACGCTGAAGCGGCGGCGTTGCCAGTCCTGATTGAATCCCTGGTAATCGCGCAGGGGAAGCGGGCGGGGGCCCACCAGGCTCATGTCGCCCTTCAGGACGTTGAAGAGCTGGGGAAGTTCGTCAATGCTCGTCTTCCTCAGGAACTTCCCCACGGGGGTGAGGCGCGGGTCGTTTTTGATCTTGAACACCGCGCCACTCGCCTCGTTCAGGTGCTCGAGCTCGCGCTGCTGCTTTTCCGCATCCGCCACCATGGTGCGGAACTTGTACAGGCGAAACCGGCGCTTGCCGAGGCCGACGCGCTCCTGCACGAAGAAGCTTGACCCCGGCGAGGTGAGCTTGACGATCAGCGCCGTCAGCAAAAACACCGGCGAGAGCAGCAGTATGGCCATGAGCGAAAACGCCACATCCAGGGTGCGCTTGCAGACGTGCTGCCAGCCGTCCGGGGCCAGGGTGGTGAGCGTGATGAGGGGCTCGCCTTCGAACTCTTCCGCCCGCGAGTGCGCCAGGCGCAGGTTGAAAAGGTCGGAGAGCAGCCGCACATTGATGCCGTGCTGCTCGCAAAGCGCGGCAATGCGCGCCGCCTGCCCGTAGGAGGATTCCATGGGCAGGGCAATCACCACTTCGTCCACCACCTGCTCGCGGAGGAAGCGCGGGAAGGCGGCGAAGTCCGAAACCACGTGATAGCCCGTCTGTGCGAATACCTCCAGGCCCGCCCAGGGACCGTCGACAAAGCCCGCGATCCGGTAACCGAGCTCGGGGCTCGCCTCGATCTTGCGGACAAAGCGCAGGGCGCGGGGATTCGTGCCCACCACCAGCATTTCGCGCAGGTTGCGGCCGCGGCGGCGGAGGCCCGCCAGGAGATAGCGGAGTAGCACCCGGCTGAGCGCTCCCGCGAGAGTGCTGCCGACCCAGAAAAATAGGATGAAAAGCGGCGT
>Ga0326728_10019645_pt1 | contig 13071 bp, 13 predicted proteins | sample MB3enrmetagenome_FD_207602 | JGI IMG/M metagenome (GOLD analysis project Ga0326728, IMG submission 207602) | Lab enriched peat soil microbial communities from McLean, Ithaca, NY, United States - MB31MN | ecosystem: Environmental > Terrestrial > Soil > Wetlands > Peat | place: USA: New York...
CGGCCTCGGGCGGCGTTGCGCGCGCGCGCGCGCCCGGCGCTTTCGCCGCGGGGCGCGCGTCGGGCGAACGCGAGCCGCCGCCGCGGCGTTTGGGGTTGCGAGTCACTTTGAGCCTCCCGAGAGAACGCGGGCGAGGCCCGCCAATAGGCCAATCGGCGCCCGCTCGCCAGCGCGGCGCGGGCAAAGCGCCATTTTGCGGTTGACAGCGCTGGGCGCGCCGCAAGATAAGGCGGCGCCCGATGGCGCCTTGGCCGTTTGCGAGGCGTTTTCGTCCGCGGCCGACGCGCCGGCTGAGCGGGGGAGTGTCCCGAGCGGCAAAGGGGGCGGACTGTAAATCCGCTGGCTAAGCCTTCGTAGGTTCGAGTCCTACCTCCCCCACCATCGCGCCGCGCCTCCGACGACGTCCGCCGTCGTCGCTTCGGCGCGGGCGGGCGGGCGGCGGCGTCGTTCGGCCGGCGGCCGCTGCGGCGCGCGATAATCCGACCGGGCGTAATTCTACGATAATTCGCATCGGCGTAATTATCCGTTGACTTCAGCTTAGAACATTCTAGGAATGCCGCCGCTCGCCGGTTGAGTATTACGGCGGTTTGGGGCATTGGGGGCGCGCCGGGGCGAAAGGCGTCGCCGGAGGGGGGGACCCTTTCGCGGCCGTCTTGCCTGGGCGGCGTCGGTCCGAGGCGTCCCAGAGGGCGTCGGTCTGCATTCGAAGCGACGCCGGGGCGGGCGAGGGGCTCGCCGGGGCGTGGCTTGCGACTTGCTTCGGCCTCCCCTCCAACGCGTTCGAGTTCCGTCCCGCGTGCGGCGCGGACGGGGGAGATGGCCGTGGGGTTCATCATGAAGCGCGCGCTGCAGGCGGCGGCCATGCTGGGCATCGTGATCCTCGGCGCCTTGATCTGGAGACGGTCGCTCGACGATTCGTTCGTCCAGGCCAGCGTGTTCGGCGTGATCGCCTTGGGCGTCGTCGGCATCATCGTCAGCGAATTCAACAATTCGAGCGCCGCGCGGCGGCTGGAGGGCGAGGGCGCGAGGGATCGCGCGTTCGACCAGGCGGAGCGCCGTTTCGCCGGCGACATGACGACGATCGTGCGGCTGCTGAGGGGATACTTGTCCGCCAACACCAGCTACTCGGACTCTCTCTCCCGCGCCAACAACAACCTGCCGCTGCTCGAAAAGCCCGAGCAGATCCGCGCCGTGGTGATTTCGCTGATTGAGGAGAACCAGAAGATTCAGCTCAAGGTCGACGACTTGTCGCACACCCTCGACGATTCGGTGGCCAAGATCGAGAAGCTGCGCGCCAACCTCGCCGAGGCGACCGACAAGGCCCTGCGCGACCCGCTCACCGGCCTGGGCAACCGCCGCTTCTTCGATCAGAAGCTCAAGGAGGCGTTGCGCGAGACTCCCGCCGCGGACGGGCTGTGCCTGGCGATGTGCGACCTCGACTGGTTCAAGGCGATCAACGACAAGTTCGGCCATCCGGTCGGCGACCTGGTGCTGAAGATGTTCGGCGAGACGCTCGCGGACGCCGTCAACGGGGACGACATCGTGGCGCGCATCGGCGGCGAGGAGTTCGCCATCGTCTTTCTCGGCGCGCGCGCCGTCCAGGCGGCGAGCCTCGCCGAACAAGTCCGCAAGCGGCTCGAAGCCAAGAAGTGGGCGGTCGGATCGAGCGGCGCCGTCGTCGGCACCGTCACCGCCTCGTTCGGTCTCGCGGAGCGGCGCGCCGAGGAGGGCGCGGACGAGCTCATCAGGCGCGCCGACCAGGCGCTCTACCGCGCCAAGGCGAGTGGGCGCAACCGCATCGTCGTCGACTGACCCACGCGTCCGCCCGCCTCGACAGGCTTTAGCGACTCTCTATGATCGGGCGCCGAACGACCGTCGACGGAGGCGCGGGCATGACCGCTGAAATCGAAGCCCGCGCCAAAGCGATCCTCGCGCGCCTGATCGCGGTCGACAGCGTCAGCGACCGCTCGAACCTGCCGGCGGTCGACTACGTCGAAGACTACCTTGAAGGTCTCGGCGCGCCGACCTGGCGCGCGCCCAACGCCGCCGGAGACAAGGCGGCGCTGATGACGACCATCGGGCCGCTGGTCGACGGCGGCGTCGTCCTCTCCGGCCACACCGACGTCGTGCCGGTCGAGGGGCAGAAATGGAGCGGCCACCCCTTCCGCCTGCGCGAGGCCGACGGCCGCCTCTACGGGCGCGGCGCCTGCGACATGAAGGGCTTCGACGCCGTCGCGCTGGCGATGGTCCCCTTCTTTCAGGCCGCGCCGCTCAAACGCCCGATCCATATCCTGCTCAGCTACGACGAGGAGACGACCTGCCTCGGCTCGCTCGACCTCATCGCCCGCTTCGGCCGCGAGGCGCCGCGCCCGGCGCTGGCGATCGTCGGCGAGCCGACGACGATGGAGGTCGCCGACGCCCACAAGGGCGTGGCGACCTTCCACACCCGCGTCCTCGGCTTCGAGGCCCATTCGGCCAAGCCGACGCTCGGCGCCAACGCGGTGGCGATCGCCTGCGACATCGTCAGCGAGATCGGCCGTCTGGGACGGGAGTTCGAGGCGCCGGAGAAATGCGATCCGCGCTTCGATCCGCCTTATTCGACGCTGCACGTCGGCATGATCCGCGGCGGAACGGCGCGCAACATCCTCGCGCGCGAGTGCTTCTTCCACTGGGAGTTCCGCGGCCTGCCGGGCGTCCCGGCGAGCGAGGCGGCGGCGCTGGCGCAGGCCTATGTCGACAAGGTCGCGACGCCGCGCCTGACGCGCTACGTTTCCGGCCCGAGCGTCGCCACGACGCTCGAAGTCGACGTTCCCGCCCTCGCGGCGCAAGGCAATGAGCCGGCGGCGGCGCTGGCGCTGCGCCTCGCGCGCAAGCAGCGCGTCGTCACCGTTCCGTTCGCCAGCGAGGGCGGCCATTTCCAGCGCGCCGGCCTGCCGACTGTTCTTTGCGGCCCCGGCGCGATCGACCAGGCGCACAAGCCCGACGAGTTCCTCGCCCTGTCGCAGCTTTCCGCCTGCGTCGCCTTCATGCGCGGCCTTGCGGAGGAATTGTCGCGCTAAGGCGGCGGGGCGGCTCAGGCCGCCTTCGCCTTCTCCATCATGGCGACGAAGCGACGGAACAAATAGTGGCTGTCGCGCGGCCCCGGCGAAGCCTCGGGGTGGTATTGCACCGAAAAGGCGGGACGGTCGTCGAGCGCGATGCCGCAGTTCGTGCCGTCGAACAGCGAGACGTGGGTCTGGCTGACGTTGGCGGGCAGGGTCGCGGGGTCGACGGCGAAGCCGTGGTTCATCGACACGATCGCGACCTTGCCGGTGGTGAGGTCCTTCACCGGATGGTTGGCGCCGTGGTGGCCCTGCGGCATCTTCAGCGTGCGCGCGCCGACCGCGAGGCCGAGCATCTGGTGGCCGAGGCAGATGCCGAAGACGGGAACGCGCGCGTCGAGCAGCGCGCGGATGGTCGGCACGGCGTATTTGCCGGTTTCGGCGGGGTCGCCGGGGCCGTTGGAGAGGAACACGCCGTCCGGCTTCAGCGCGAGAATCTCCTCGGCGGTCGCCGTCGCCGGGACCACCGTCACCGCGCAGCCGCAGTCGCTGAGCAGGCGCAGGATGTTGCGCTTGATCCCGTAATCGACGGCGACGACATGGTGGTCGGCGCGTTCGCGCTTGCCGTAGCCGCGGCCGAACTTCCAGCTCGTCTCGTCCCAGTCGTAGCGCTGGGTCGAGGTGACGCCGGGCACCAGGTCCATGCCGTCGATCCCCGGCCAGGCGGCCGCTTCGGCGGCGAGCGCGGCGCGGTCGAAGACGCCGTCGGGATGGTGGGCGATGACGGCGTTGGGCATGCCGTGGCGGCGGATGGCCGCGGTCAGCGCGCGGGTGTCGATCCCGACCAGGCCGATGATTCCCCGCGCCTTCAGCCAGTCGTCGAGCCGGCGCGTGGCGCGGAAATTCGACGCTTCCGCGATCTCGGCGCGGAAGATCGCCCCGCGCGCGCCCGCCGAGGCGGCGAGATTGACGGTCTCGACGTCCTCGTCGTTGACGCCGACGACGCCGATGTGGGGGAAGGTGAAGGTGATGATCTGCCCGGCGTAGGACGGATCGGTGAGGATCTCCTGATAGCCCGTCATCGCGGTGTTGAAGCACACTTCGCCGACCGCGGCGCCCGCCGCGCCGACGCCGAAGCCCTCGATGACGGCGCCGTTGGCGAGAATGAGCAGCGCGGTCGGCCGGCGCGCCGACCAGCCGCGCCCGGGTTCTCCTTGAACCGGGCTCGCGGTTTGACTATGAAGGGGCGCGCCTGACATCAGCCAGTGCTTAAGCGACCGCAATGCGGCGCGTCAAGCGGCTGCGGGACGCGGCGAAACCCCCGCGAGGAATCATGGCCGAAGCGATTGCGATGCGCGACGCGGTGAGCGGCGAGCTCAAAGCGGCGATGAAGGCCGGCGACAAGACGCGCGTCGGCGCGCTGCGCCTGATGATGGCGGCGCTGAAGGAACGCGAGATCGAGGCGCGCGGCGCCGGCAAGATCGTCAGCCGCGCCGACGAGCTCGCGCTGTTGACCAAGATGGTCAAGACCCGCCAGGAATCGCTCGCCATCTACCGCGAGGCGGGGCGCGACGACCTCGCCCAGCAGGAGAGCGCGGAGATCGCCGTGATCAGCGAGTTCCTGCCCAAGCAGATGGACGAGGCGGAGATGGCCGCCGCGGCGAAGGAGGCGATCGCCGCCGCGGGCGCCTCGAGCCTCAGGGACATGGGCAAGGTGATCGCGGCTCTGAAAGAAAAGCACCCGGGCCGGATGGATTTCGCCAGGGCGAGCGCGATCGTCAAGGCGCTGCTCGCCGGCTGATCGCGGCCGGCGCCCTTGCCGCCGGCCGCGCCCTGGCGCCAGAATGGCGATTCGCCGGCGCCCATTCCTCGCTTCCCGGAGTTTTTGGCGATGCCCCAGACGCGCAGCCGACTGTTCGACGATTTGTCGCGCTTGATGACCGACGCCGCCGGTCTCGCCGAGGGCGCGAAACGCGAGGCGGAGACGTTCGCCCGCAGCCGGCTCGAGCGCCTGATGGCGGGCATGGACTTTGTCTCGCGCGAGGAGTTCGAGGCGGTCAGCGAAATGGCCGCCCTCGCCCGCGCCGAGAACGAGAAGCTCGCGGCGCGCGTCGCCGCGCTGGAGGCCAAGCTCGCGACGCCGAAGCCGGAGGGCTGAGGGCGAAATGTGACGTTGCGTCAAGGGGGCGCGCCGTCGCGACTCGCCGGTCGCGTTCTGTGGACGAAGGGCCCGACGCGATTTACGGGCGGCCGCGAATCAACGAGTCTGGCGGCGTTCCTGCGGCGCATTGCGGAGTAAGGTCGGCGCAAGCGAATCGGGGCGTCAATAGAACGCCGGCCGCGGCAGCGTGCGTAAGCGTTCCTCAAGTCCCGCCCCACCTTCGCGAAAGCGCACCGATGATCGCCAACGAAACTCTGTCCGCCGAACGTCGCGAGCATCCCGTCGACGTCGTCGAGCGGCTCGCCGCCATGAACGAGTGGGCGTTCGACCGCTCCGACGAGGACGAGATCTCGATCCTCGTCGCCGGCGTCTGGGCGCAGTACGAGGTCGCCTTCACCTGGCTGCCCGAGAACGAGTCGCTGCACGTCAGCTGCTCGTTCGACCTGAAAATCCCGGCGCGCCGCCGGCCGGAGATCGTCGCCCTGGTCCACCTGATCAACGCGCAGCTGTGGCTCGGCCACTTCGACGTGTGGAGCCACGACGACATCGTGATGTTCCGCCACGCCCATTGCCTGGCGGGGGGGGCGCAGGCGAGCGACGCGCAGTGCAGCACCATCGTCAACGCCGCGCTGAACGCGTGCGAGAGCTACTTCCAGGCGTTCCAGTTCGTGCTGTGGGCCGGCCGCGGCGCCCGCGAGGCGATGGACATGGCCTTGTTCGAGACGCACGGCACCGCCTGAGCGGACGGCGAAGGCGTCGGCGTCGCGGCGCGGGCCTTCCAATCGCGCCCGCGACGCATCGGCCCGCGGCGAATCGGCGCGGGCGCCGCGGCCGGCTGCGCAGGACTAGCGGGATCGCCGGCGAATAATCGCTAAGAAAGGCGTCTGGCGACGGCGGTCGTCGCGTCGTCGCCGGCCAGTGTTTTTAGCGCGCCGGCGCGCTCTTCCCGGCGACAGCGGCGCAAGGGCTCATCGCTAGACTTTCGCCGCGCCGCGTCGGGACGGCGACGCGCGGCGCGCCGGCCGCGCTTTAATGCTCGCCCGCCCGCGAGCGCGGCGCGGCAATTCTTCTCTCACGCGCGAGGGCGAGCGGGGCGCGGCGGCGCGCGCCGCCGATGATTTGCGCAAGTCATCACGAAAGCGCTTGCGCAAGCGCTTTCGCTCCGCTACGAAACGCCAAACAAGGGGATACGCAAGGGAGGCCGCGCTTGGTGCGGATGGTCGACATCGCGAAGCAGGCGGGCGTTTCGCTCTCCACCGTCTCCCACGTGGTCAATAAGACGCGCGCCGTTGCGCCCGAGACCGCGCTGCAAGTCGAGAAGGCGATCGCCGAGCTCGGCTACACGCCGAACGCCGTCGCCCGCTCGCTCGCCACCGCGACCACCCGCCTCGTCGGCTTCGCCATCTCGATCTCCACCAACAGCTATTTCCTCGACATCGTCTCCTCGATCGAGAACGCCTGTTCCGCGATGGGGCTGACGGTGGCGCTCGGCGACACCCGCAACGACCCCGAGCAGGAGCTGCAGGTCGTGCGCGACTTCGTCCAGCGGCGCGTCGACGGCGTCATCCTCGCGCCCGGCCCCACCGCCGGTGACGGCGACGAGGCCGACTCGATCGACCTCCTGCGCTCCGCCAACGTGCCTTTCGTCCTGGTCGACCGCATCATCGGCGCGGAGACCAGCGGCGTCGCGCTCGAGAACATCGAATCGATGGAAAGCCTAGTCTGCCATCTGGCGTGGCACGGCCACAAGCGCATCGCGCTGGTCGCCAACGAACCGGGTCTGCGTTCGACCATCGAGCGCACCGCCGGCTTCCGTCGCGCGATGCAGCGGCACGGTTTGCCGATCGACCCGGCCTACGTCCTGCCGGGCAACCCGACCAGCGAAAGCGCCTGTCAGCAGACTCACTATCTGCTCGACCTGCCCAACCCGCCGACCGCGATCGCCGCCGGCAACAACATGGCGACCATCGGCGTGATGAAGGCCGCGCGCGACCGCGGTCTGCGCGTGCCCGAAGACCTGGCGCTGATCGGCTTCGACGACTTCGAGTGGGCGGACTGCTTCGAGCCGCGCCTGACCGTCGTCGCGCAACCTTGCGAGACGATCGGGCGACGGGCGGCCGAGCTGCTGATCGAGCGCATCCAGGACCCGCACAGGCCGCCGGTGACGACGCGCCTGCCCTCGACCCTCATCATTCGCCGCTCCTGCGGGTGTGGAGCCTGACGATGTCCGACGCGCCGGCGCTGGTCCTCGAAGGAATCAGCAAGTCCTTCCCAGGCGTCAAAGCCCTGAGCGACGTGAGCCTGCGCGTCGACCGCGGCGAAATTCGCGCGCTAGTCGGTGAGAACGGCGCCGGCAAGTCGACGCTGATAAAGATCCTCTCCGGCGCCTATACCGCTGACGCGGGCCGCATCGAGCTGTTTGGCGAGGAGATCGCCCACCCGACGCCGGCCGGCATGATCGCGCGGGGCGTGGCGGTCATCTACCAGGACCTTGCGCAGGCGCCGCATCTTACCGTCGCCGAGAACATTTTCCTCGGGCGGCTTCCCCGTAAGGGCGTGCGCGTCGATTGGGCCGCCGCGAGCGCGCAAGCGCGCGAAATGATGACGAAGCTCGGCTTCGACATCGACCCGAATGCGCGCGTCCAGGACCTGTCGGTCGCCAAACGGCAAATGGTCGAGATCGCCAAGGCGATGGTGCGCGACGCGAGGATCGTCGTCCTCGATGAACCCTCGGCGGTGCTTGCGCAAGCCGAGATCGACCAGCTTTTCGACATCGTCCGCCATCTGGCGCGCGAGAACGGCGTCGCATTCATCTACATTTCTCATCGGCTAGGCGAGGTCTTCGCGCTCAGCGACACCGTCACCGTGTTGCGTGACGGCAGAACCGTTCACGACGGCAAATCAAGCGATCTCGACGCTCAGGCGCTTATCCGCCACATGGTCGGGCGCGAAATGGGCGACATCTATCCCAAACGCACGGCGAAGATCGGCGAGGTCGTTCTCGAAACCAAGTCCCTTTCCGACCGCACCTTCCTGCGCGAAGCCTCCATCACCCTGCGCAAAGGCGAAATCGTCGGTTTGTTCGGACTGGCCGGGGCGGGACGTTCGGAACTGCTCAGGACGCTGTTTGGCGCCGCGGCCCGAAGCGGGGGCGGCGTTCAGCTATTCGGCGCGCCGGCCGCGGCGCGCTCGCCGCGCCAAGGCATCGCCGAAGGGTTAGGGCTCCTGCCGGAAGATCGAAAGACGCAGAGCCTGTTCCTCATCCAGAGCGTCGCCTTCAATATCGTGTCGGCAAGCTTGAGACACATTGCGGGTTTCGGCTTCGTTATCCCGCGGCGCGAGCGCGAGATGGTCGCGACGCAGATTGATCGTTTGCGCGTCAAGACTCCCTCGGCCGCCGCCGCCATGCAGGACCTGTCGGGCGGCAACCAGCAGAAGTGCGTGTTCGCGCGGCTCGCCGCCGCCGATTGCCGCATCCTGCTCGCCGACGAGCCGACGCGCGGCGTCGACGTCGGTGCCAAGCGCGAGATTTACGATCTGCTGGTCGAACTCGCTTCGACGCGCGACCTCGCGGTCCTTATGGCGTCGTCCGATCTGCCTGAGGTGCTCGGCCTTTGCGACCGGCTCTACGTGATGCGCGAGGGGCGAGTCGTGAAGGAGCTCGACGCGCGCCGCACCAACGAGGAGGAGGTCATGAGCTATGCCGCTCTCCATTGACCGGATGGCTCCGATGAAGCTCTCGACGAGGCTGCCGCGGAAGTTCTCTCTGCCGCGCGGCGCCGGCCTGGGGATCGCCCTCGTCGTTCTCATCGGCGCTTCGAGCCTCGTGTCGCCCCATTTCCTCAATCCGACGAACCTCCTCAACGTTCTCAGGCAGGTCGCGCTCTACGGGATATTGGGCGTCGGCATGACCTTCGTCATTCTCACCAAGGGCATCGACCTTTCGGTCGGCTCGGTCGTCGCTTTCTCCGGCGTGCTCGGCGCGACGCTGATGGAAGAAGGTTTCTCGATTCCGGCCGTGGTGCTTTGCTCTCTCGCGGCCGGCGTCGTCTTTGGCGCCGTCAACGGTCTCATGGTCGCCTTCTGGCGCGTGCCGGCCTTCATCATGACGCTCGGCAGCATGGTGATGATCCGCGGCTTCGGCCTGATGGTCGCTGACGGCGGTCCGGTGAATCCGGGCGAGGCGGCGGAAAAGTTCTTCTGGCTGGGCGGCGGCTATGTGATGGGCGTGCCGACGCCGATCTACGTGTTCGCCGCCGTCTGCCTCGTCGCTTACGCCGTGCTGTCGCATTCGACGTTCGGAAGGGCGGTGTTCGCGGTCGGCAGCAACGACGAAGCGGCGCGGCTGTCGGGCATCGGCGTCTTGACCACGACCTTCTCTGTTTACATCATCTGCAGCTTCCTGGCCGCCCTCTCCGGGCTGATCTTCCTGTCGCGCCTGTCGATCGGCGACCCCAATTCCGGCCTCGGCCTCGAACTCGAGGCGATCACCATCGCGGTGATCGGCGGCACTTCGTTGTTTGGCGGCGAGGGCGGCGTCATCGGCACGATCGGCGGCGCGATGATCCTCGCGATCATCGCCAATGTCCTCAATCTCGCGGGCGTTTCACCCTTCTCGCAACAAGTGGTGAAAGGCGCGATCATCGTTCTCGCCGTCTCGCTGGAAACGGGGAGAAAACGGCGCACTTGAGCGCCACCAAGAGGGAGACACCCATGTTGATGTTCAGCAAGAGAGCGCTACTCGCAGGCATTGCGATCGCAGGCGTCTGCCTCGCCGTGCCGGCTTTCGCCGACGAGAAGATCATCATCGGCTTCAGCCAAGCGAGTTCGAACGCCGCCCACCGCAACACGATGACGGCGCGCAACAAAGAGTACGCGGAGAAGAACCTGCCCGACACCAAGCTCATCATCACCAACGCCGAAGGCAGCGCGGCCAAGCAGATCAGCGACGTTGAGAGCCTCGAAGTGCAGGGGATGAAGGTGCTGATGATCTCTGCGCAGGACAGCGCCGCAATCGTGCCGACAATAAAGGACGTGATGGCGAAGGGCATCAAGGTCGTGACGCTGGAGCGCAGCCTGCCCACGCCGGTGACGCTGCATATCGGCCCGCACAACAAGCCGATTGGCGCGCTCGCAGGCAAGTTCCTCGTCGACAAGCTGGGCGGCAAGGGCAACGTCGTGGAGATCAAGGGCGACCCGGCGGTCGCGCCGGCGATCGAACGTCACGACGGCTTCGCCGAGGCGATCAAGGGCTCCGACATCAAGGTCATCGCCGATACGCACGCCGACTGGGATCAGGAAAAGGCGCTGAAGTTCATGGAAGACACGCTGCAGCGCTTCGGGCCGGGACAGATCCAGGCGGTCTACGCCCACAACGACAACATGGCGTTCGGCGCCCTGCGGGCGATCCAGGCGGCCGGCCGCGACAAGGAAGGCATCCTCATCGTCGGCATCGACGGCGAGAACAAGGCGATCCGCGCCGTCGCCAAGGGCGACCTCGCGGCGACCTTCACCTATTCGACGGTTGCGCCGCAGGGCGTGATCGCCGCCCATGCGCTCGCCGTTGGCGATCTCAAGGTGCTCGAGACGCTCGGAACGCTGACCAAGCACGACGACGGCTCGCTCGAGGTAGAGATCGCCTCGAACATGGTGACCAAGGACAACGCGGCGAGCTTCTTCTGCAAGGGCTTCGGAGACGATCCGGAGTGCAAGTGAAGTCCGTCAGGCTTGCGACGGCGTGAATTCCTCCGCCCAAGCTTCCCGAACAGCCAACTGCCCCGGCCAAACGGCCGGGGCTCTTTTCTCTCCGGGCGATGCACCGGCGCGAGGGGCTGGCGCCGGGGCGCTTTTGCGTGTATGAGCCGCGCTTCCGATCCTTTCTTGCGTTCGGCGCGGCCGCCGGGCGCTCTTGTCTTTTGGAGTCCGTTCGATGGCCGTACCGAGACGAAAAACCTCGCCCTCGCGCCGCGGCATGCGCCGCTCGGCCGACGCGCTGAAGGCCCCGACCTACGTCGAGGACAAGGATTCCGGCGAGCTGCGCCGCCCCCACCACATCGACCTCAAGAGCGGCATGTACAAGGGCCGCCAGGTGCTGAAGCCGAAGAGCAAGGTCGAGGCGTAGCCCCTCGCCCTCGCGCCGCGCGGCGCGCCGTTTTCGCCGAGGCCGGCTTCCGCCGGCCTTATTCTTTTGGGCGATCAGCTTTTTCGCGCCGCCACGACCGCGCCGCCGACGATCAGCGCGCAGGCGAGGGCGAGCGTCAGCGTGGCGGGGGCGAAGCCGGCGGCGACGAGGATGAGCGTCGACAGCGCCGGCGCGGCGTAGGCGGCGACGCCGAGCAGCTTGAGGTCGCCGCGCTTCACGCCATAGTCCCAGACGTAGAAGGCGAGGCCGACCGGGCCGAGCCCGAGGCCGACGATCGCCGCCCATTGCGCCGCGCCCGCCGGGACGACGGTGGTCTCGAAGGCGAAATGGCAGAGCGCCGCCAGCGCCGAGGTGGCGAGGCAGAAGCCGGCGACCGCCTCGGTCGGCGCCGCCTTCAGCCGGCGCGAAAGCACCGAATAGCTCGACCAGACGAAGGCGCAGGCGAGCGCCAGCGCGTAGCCGCTGGCGACGCGCGCGTCGAGCGCGCGTATCGACAGGCCGTCGGCGATCTCGCCGACGAACAGCGCCGCCGCGCCGGCGAAGCCGAGCGCCGCGCCGACGACGTGGCGCGGGCGCAGCCGCTCGCCCGGCAGCAGCGCCGACATCAGCACGATCAGTAGCGGCCAGAGGTAGTTGATCAGGCTCGCCTCCGCGGGCGGGGCGCGGCTCAGCGCGGCGAAATAGAGCGCGTGGTAGCCGAACAGGCCGCCGACGCCGACCGCCCATACCGGCCAGGGCTGGCGCAAGGCGGCGAGGCGGCCGTTGAGCGCGACGTAGAGGAGGCCGAAGCCGCCGCCGACGGCGAAGGTCAGCGCCGCCAGTTCGAACGGCGGCACGTCCCCCGCCATGGCGGTGAGCAGCGCCAGCGCGCTCCACAGCGCGATCGCGCCGAGGCCGACGAGGGTGGCGGCGGGCGCGGCGCCGGCCTCGATGGTTTCGCGCTTCATGGACCGGCTGGTTAGCAGGGCCTAAACTGAAGCGAAAGACGCCGCGGCCAATGAGGAGGCGAGGATGGACGTCATCATCTACCACAACCCGCGATGCGCGACCTCGCGCAACGTGTTGGGGCTGATCCGCAACGCCGGCGTCGAGCCGCACGTCATCGACTATCAGAAGTGCCCGCCGACCAAGGCGCTGCTCCAGCGGCTGGTCGCCCGCGCGGGGCTCAGCGCGCGGGATGTCTTGCGCACGAAAGAAACGCCTTACAAGGAGCTCGGCCTCGACGATCCCGCTCTCAGCGACGAAGCGGCGCTCGCCGCGATCTCGACTCATCCGATCCTGCTCGAGCGGCCGCTGGTGGTGACGCCGAAAGGCGTGCGGCTGTGCCGGCCGGCGGAGAGCGTGATCGACCTTCTGCCGCCGCAGCGCGGCGAGTTCGTCAAGGAGAACGGCGAGCGCGTGGTCGACGAGAAGGGGCGGCGGGTGGCGACGGCGTGAATCCCTGCTCCCGCTCGCGGGAGAAGGCGCCGCGCAGCGCCGGACGAGGGCGGTCGATCGCGTCCGCCCTCGCCCCGACCCCTCTCCCGCAAGGGCCAGGGCTATCGCATATGAATAAAGAGCTCGAAGAAGAACTCTTTCTTCCATGCGGCGAGTTTCATTTTGCGCGCGATCGAGCGTTTGTCGGGGTGGGCTCGCAAGATATCGAGGGCCATGCGTCGGAAGATGGAAAGGTTTTGCGGCGCGTGATCTTTGCGGGTTCGGGCGTCGTCTTCGTCGAAGACGACGTC
>Ga0326728_10019646_pt1 | contig 13071 bp, 12 predicted proteins | sample MB3enrmetagenome_FD_207602 | JGI IMG/M metagenome (GOLD analysis project Ga0326728, IMG submission 207602) | Lab enriched peat soil microbial communities from McLean, Ithaca, NY, United States - MB31MN | ecosystem: Environmental > Terrestrial > Soil > Wetlands > Peat | place: USA: New York...
CCGGGGCACGGCATCCAGGGTCGGCGGGCTGCGGAGCGCTGTACGTTCCTGCCGAAGTCCGCCCAGACTGCGGGTTGCGCCATCGGATTCAGATTGGCGTAGCAGAGATCGCCGTTCATCAGATGGAACAGGGGCTCGAAGCGCTCGACCGCATCGACGGCGTGGCGGCTCTGCGGACTGGACATGACCCACGAGGTCACGGGAGTCGACAGATCCCCGAAGCTCGTCCATCGAAACGCCGCGCGCCCTCGCGGCGCCGTCCGGAACCGGGCCGAGAACGGGGCATGGCGGTTGGCATCGTTGTCGGCCGTGATGCTGTACGTGTATTCACTGTCCGGAGCCAGTTCCTGCAGTCGCGCGTGATACGTGAAAACGGTCTGGCCATTCATGCCATCCGTATAGGCGCGCTGGACCGCATGCACCGTGACCGGCGGGGAGCCGCTCCTCCGCAGCAGCACGCGGGGATTGACCGACTGAGTGGGTGACGCCCATGACACGTACATGCCATGCGCCGGATCGTCATCCCACGTCAGGTGGATCTGCTCGGGCGTGCCACCGGCCGGCGTCTCGGGTGTCTGACCCAGCAGGGTCATCGGGGAGGCGGCCGCTGCGATGCCGGCGCCCTTGAGGAACTCGCGACGTGTCCGGGGCGGATCGCTGGCCGCAGGACGCCCCTCGGCCGTCACTGGCCGGGAATCTTCAGCACAGAGCATTTCATTGCGCGATTCTATCAGTCAGGGGCGTGCATCGAGAGCGGTTCGTTCCACGACGCGTGGCCCGCTGCCCATGAAGCGCGTAACCTGCGCACCCAGTCCGCCAAATGCATCAGCGGAGGCGTGTCCTGCAGCAGGCGATCGGAGCACCGGCGGCTCGGCTGGAACTCTTCCAGGCGTATCTGGCAGCGCTGTGCGATGCCGACGGCGGCGCACGGCTGCACGCGATGCTCGCGCCCGAAGCCGTCGTACGCTCGGGGTCCACGCTCCGGCCGCGCCGTCTGGTCGATGCGCCCGAGTTCGCCCGCTCGCATGCCGAGCTGGTACAGCAGGGGCACTCTGCATTGCCGCTCTACCGGAATGCCCGCCTGGCAGCGGCAGCCGAATCGGCCGATGCCGATGGCCGTGTCGTCTGGTTCGAGGTCGATGAGGCGCGCGCCGGACGCAGTATCCTCGTGGGCGTGGGCTTCGAGGGGCTCCTGGAGGGCACTCGCATTGGCTGGTCCATCGTGTCGGCTCGCGTCGAGTCATGGACCTACCGGCAGGGTTTCGTGCGCTCGCTGTGCGACTACACCTGGATGGGCCGCACGCAGCCTGCGCAGGCCCGCCTGCTCATCGATGCGAGTTACTTTCGAGCCTTCCCGCGCTCCGATGAGCGGATCGATACGCTCGAAGGGGCTCGCTTCAGCTGTCACATGAGTTCAGTGTGCTGTCGCATCGACTTCGAGATCGTCGTGGATCCGGCCGCGCAACTCATCATCGATGCGATTCCGTGGGCCGGGCTCGAGCCCCGTCTGGAAGGCACCCGACTGTCGCTGCGTCCCGATGGCCGGCTGCAGCTCAAGATTGCGGGTGAGCCGTGCCTGTTCCTCGGTCAACGCCGCCAATGCCTCGTGCACCAGGCGATCGGCATCCAGCCCTTCGCCACGTGCGCCATTTATCCGTATGCGTTTGCGCGAACGCCCGAAGGCGTTGCGGTCGCCATGAGCACGATCTGTCCCAGCGCCCGAGCAGGTCGCGGTGCGCCGCCGCTGCAGAACCGGGCCGACCTGCTCGATCGACTGGCTCAGGCGGAACCCCGTCAGACCGAGCAGTATCGACTGGCGCCCGGGCATCCGGTCGCATGGGAGATCTTTCGCGACGTGGAGCAGGCCCTGCTCGCCTGTCTCAAAGTCCAGGACCTGCCGCTGAGCCGGCGCCTGTATCTGGGCACGCGGATTCTCGGTGCCGCGCGCGATGGCGAGCCGCTGCGCGCCGCGGACTGGCTGGCGGAGCCGCTGCCCGCATTGGCTCCCGACCTGCGCTCGGTGCTGCGAGGCATGCTCGAGAAGATCATCGGCTGGGAGCGACCGAGTCTGCAGGCTTTGCCGCGTGCGCTGCCGTCACAGCTCTCGGACCTGCCATTCGACGAGCCGGAGGTGCTGTCCAGGATCGTGCAGAACATGCTCTATTCGAAGAGCTATTCGTACACCTATGACCTGACCACGGCGTTCAATTTTTCGATCGTACTGTTCCTGCTGGCGCTGCTGATGAAGGCGACAACGCCCGCACCATTGACCGACCTGCAATGGCAGGATCTCAGCGCCCTTGGCGTACATGGGATGCTCAAGCAGATGCTGCATGAGGGCGTGCCCGAGGATTTTCGCGCCCTCATGGGCGCGGCCCATTTCGGTCAATGGCTGCTGGCCCTTTGAAGCCCTGCTACGGCAGATTCTGCAGCGCCGAGAACGTTCCGGGAGCGCTCGCGAGCTGCAGCAGCACGCCCGGCGTATTCGTGTAGATGCCATTGACGAGTGGCTGCGTTGCGCCCGTGGCGGTCACTATGTCAGGGAGGCCGTCGCCATTGACGTCCGCGACGGCAATTTCATTGGCGTTCGCGGCAGTGTAGATGCTGGCTGCACCGAAGGTCCCGGGGGCAGCGGCATTCTGCAGCAGCACGCACACTGCATTGCTGCCACCGATCACGATGTCGGGATGGCCGTCGCCATTGAGGTCGGTGACCACGATGGACTGTATGGCATTGTGCGGAGCGAGCGCATAGCTGACAGGTGCAGCGAACGTTCCAGGACTCGAGGCGTTCTGCAGCAGCACGGACACGGTGGGTGAGGCATCGCCCGTCGGGCCCGGATCGGTGATGACGAGATCGTCGTAGCCGTCACCGTTGACGTCGGCGATGGCGATCACATTCGCACCGGCTACATTGGCATTGAGGGTCTGCGTAAAGACCGATACCGGAGCCGCGTAGGTCGTGGCCGAGGCCGCACCCGTGTGCAGCAGGATCTTCACGCCCGTGGCATCGGTCAGCGCCACGTCGGGAATACCGTCGTGGTTGAGATCACCGACTGCCACCCAGTTGGCTCCGCCGGAGTACAGCGTGACGGGGGCAGCGAACACACCCGGCGCTGTCTGCAGGAACAGCGAGACGTTGTAGTCGGCCGATACCAGGTCCGGCAGACCGTCTTTGTTCATGTCGCCGATGGCGAGCTGCGACGCACCCGGCGAGCTCAGCAACAGGGGGACCCTGAAGCTTCCGGGACTGCCAGTGTTGCTCAGGAACACTTCGAGGGATCCATCGACATAGCTCGCCGAGACGACATCGGGAAGGCCATCACCATTGAGGTCGGCGCTGGCGAGCCAGAGCGGATCGTTGCCATCGGCCGTGAGCGCAGGCGTCGCAAACGTGTCGGCACCCGTGGACAGGTAGCTCTTGAGGTACCCCGGATTGCCCGCGTTCTGGTACATGACGGTGCTGGTGCCGATCAGCGAGGTATGGCCGTTGCCGTTGAAGGCCCCAGCCACGAGACCGTAGGAAGCCTCGCTCGGATACACGGGCGCGACCGATCTGCTGCCGCAGTCCCAGCAGTCATCTCCGCCGCAGCTGCTCAGCAGCGGCAGGGCGCCGAGCACCAGGCCATATCCCAAGACTTTGAAACGCATTGCTATTTCCGCTCCCAGATCTTTTGGGCTGACGCTACAACGCGCCACCGGCCACTCGGGTTGACCGAGCCGGACACCGTCATGCCTGAGGTCCGTCAAGAAATGCGCGACGCAGCGCATTGAGCCGGTCGCGCCGCATGGCCTGGCTTACCTGCGCCTCTGGCTCGTAATCGAATGCATGGTACGCGCGCGGGTAGACGTGAAGCTCCGTCGGCACACCGGCCTGCATGAGTCGGGTGGCGTAGTCGACGTCCTCCTCCAGCAGCAGGTCCAGCTGGCCGACCGTGAGGAGTGCCGGCGGCAGTCCGCGCAGGTCCGTGGCGCGTGCGGGTGCGAGGTAGGGTGAGATGCCCACTGCACCCGGCGTGCCGCCGAGCAGCGCAGTCCAGCCAAAGCGATTGCTGTCATGCGTCCACAGGTGATGGCCCGTAAATGGATTGCGATTGACCAGTGCCGCCGTCCGATCGTCCAGCATCGGGTAGACGAGATTCTGAAAGCAGATGGCGAGGGTGTTCCGGTCCCGCGCCAGCAGCGCCAGCGCCGCAGCGAGACCCCCTCCTGCACTTTCTCCGCCGATTGCGATGCGCGATCGATCGACGTTGAACTCGGCAGCATGGCTGTGCAGCCACTGCAGCGCTGCGTAGCAATCCTCCACCGCCCCCGGTCCGGGGGTTTCCGGCGCCAGGCGGTAGTCGACGGCCACCACGACGCAGGAGAGCGCGCGCACCAGGTCGCGATTGTTCGGATCGCTGCCATCGGCGGAACCGATCACGAAGCCGCCGCCGTGAATCTGCAGATAGGCCGGCAATTGAGCGGTAGCGGTAGGGGTCGCGGCCGCAGGTCGGTAGAGCAGCACGCGCACGGGGGGAGCGCCGGGAGGTCCCGGAACGCGGTGCTCTTCAACCGTTACGGCCGGCGCCCGGGATCGCGCCGCGGCTTCCTGCGCCGCTTCGTTGAGCGCCTTGCGACGCTCGGCTGACTCGGCCCGGATCTGTGCCAGGCGATCGGTGGTCAGGTTCAGCGGCGGAAACTGTCCGAGCAGGGCCCGCAGCTCGGGGTCCACCAGCGCAAGCGACGCATCCGCGGCCATGGGCGTCTCCTTGAATGTGGCAGCATAAGGTACCAGGATAGTGCCATGCTGCGTCTGATGAGACTTTGGCGCCTCGTGCGGGCGGATGCCGGACTGCTGTGGTTCGCGCTGCGGCATCCGCTGCGGCCGATGTGGCTGTGGCCGGCCACCGTACTGCTGGCGTGTTATGCGCTCGATCCGTTCAACGTCATCGTCCCGCTGCTGGGAATCATCGATGATGTCATCCTCTTTCCCTTGCTGTTGCATCTGCTCGTGCGGATGATTCCCGATCCAATCCGTGCCGGCTATGGGATGAGCCGCGTGCTGGCGTGAGCGTGCCGCCCGCGCTGCGCTTCGGCGTGCTCAGCACAGCGCGGATTGCACGCAGCTTCTGCAGGGGGCTGGCCAGCTCGAGGCACGTACGCGTGGATGCGGTCGCCAGCCGCGATGCAGGACGCGCGCGTGAGTTTGCCGCTGACCTCGGCATCCCGCGTCACCTGGACTCGTACGAGGCACTCCTGGCGGATCCGGACATCGACGCGGTCTACATCGCAGTACCCAACAGCCTGCATGCACACTGGTCGATCCGCGCACTCGAGTCCGGCAAGCACGTACTGTGCGAAAAGCCCCTCGCCGTGGACGCACGTGAGGCCCAGCAGATGTTTGCGGTGGCGCATGCGCAGGGCCGCCACCTGGCCGAGGGGTATCCGTATCGGACACAGCCGCAGACGCTGAAGCTGCGCGAGCTGTTGCAGGCGGGCGCCATCGGACGACCGCGCTTCGTGCAGGCTCATTTCACGTTCACGCTGCAACGGGAGGACGACATCCGCCTGCAGCCCCTGCTGGCCGGCGGCGCCCTCATGGACGTGGGCTGCTACTGCGTCAGCCTCATCCGCATGATTGCCGCCCAGCGACCCGCCCGTGTTTTCGCCGGCGCACTCTGGACCGGCGATGCAGGAGGAGTCGATCGCGCCATCGCCGCTACCCTGGAGTTTCCGGATGGTCTGATCGCGCAGCTCACGAGCGGGCTCGCAGCAGCGCTCGAGCGGCACGCGCTGATCGTGGGCACGGACGGCGTGCTGCAGACCAGCTTTTTCAATCACCCGCCCGCCTCCGGACGGTGCGAGTTGCTGTTCAAGTCCGGCCGCGACAGCCGCGAGGACTATCAGTCGATTCCGGTACCGGCCATGAACGGATTCCTGGCAGAGGCGGAAGCCTTCGAACGGCTGGTGCGTCTCGGGGCTGCGCACTGGACCGGTGCGACGTCCGAGGAATCCATCGACATCGCGCAGACTCTCGAGGCGGTGCTGCACAGCGCCCGCTCGGGAAAACCCGTCGATCTGCCCGATTGAGGGCCTGGTCTCACTCCCGCGCGAGTGACTGCATGTCTATGACAAAGCGGTACTTGACGTCACTCCGCAGCATCCGTTCGTAGGCAGTCTCGATCTGCTGGATCGCGATGGTCTCGATGCTGCTCACGATGCCCTTGTCTGCGCAGAAGTCGAGCATCTCCTGCGTTTCCGGGATGCCGCCGATCAGCGAGCCGGCGAGGCTGCGCCTGGCGAAGATCAGGTTGAAGACCTGGGGGGATTCGTGCGGCGTCGGAGGTGCGCCGACGAGCGTCAGGGCGCCATCCCGCCGCAGCAGCGTCAGGTACGCATCGAGATTCTGGGGTGCCGCCACGGTATTGAGTATGAAGTCGAAGCTGCCGGTGTGCTGCTGCATCTCATTGGCGTTCTTCGACACCACGACTTCGTTCGCGCCGAGCTCGCGTGCAGCGTCCCGCTTGGACTCGGATGTCGTGAAGGCGACCACGTGGGCGCCCAGGCCATGGGCGAGCTTGACGCCCATGTGCCCGAGCCCGCCGATACCGACGATCCCGACCTTGGAGTTGCGTCCCACCTTCCAGTGGCGCAGGGGCGACCATGTGGTGATCCCGGCGCAGAGCAGGGGCGCCGCCGCAGCGAGTTGGTCTGCACCGTGGCGGACGTGCAGCACGAAGTGTTCATCCACCGTGATCGCGGCGGAGTAGCCGCCATAGGTGTTCTGCCCGCCGCCGCGTGCGGCGCCATTGTAGGTGCCCGTGAAGCCGTGCGGGCCTTCGCAATACTGCTCGAGCCCCTGACGACAGGAAGGGCAGGTCCGGCAGCTGTCGACCATGCAGCCGACGCCCACGATCTCCCCCGGCTTGAAGCGGCGTACGTCGCGCCCGACGGCGGTCACGCGCCCGATGATCTCGTGGCCGGGGACGCATGGGTACAGGACGCCCTGCCATTCTCCGCGAGCGGTGTGCAGATCCGAATGGCACACGCCGCAGAAAAGAATTTCGATACCGACGTCGCGCACACCGGGATCGCGACGATCGATCTTGAACGGAGTCAACGGGGTCGTTGCCGACTGAGCAGCGTAGGCTTTGGTCTGCATGGGCGTCTCTTGCTGCGCGAACCAGGTGGGGAAGAGGATGCTAATTGAAAGCATGCTGCGGCAGATGAAGTTTTATTAAATTGCGTCCGAAGCGGGACACAAAGGACATGGGAGAGCGCCTACGGGGGAATGCGCAGCCCGCGACTGACGCGCCGCGGCCGCTGCGGCATAATCCGGTCATGCAGCCGACTCTTCTGCGCATACTGGCAACGTGCCTGCTCATCGTATCGGTGGGCGTGTCTTCCGGGTGCGCTTCGAATGCTTCCACGAGGGCACCCATGCAGACCGTCGCACATGTGGATCTGAATCGATACATGGGCGACTGGTACGTGATCGGCGAGATCCCGTATTTCGCCGAGCGCAACTGCGTCGATTCCATTGAGTCCTATGCCCTGCGGCCGGACGGCGACATCGATAACTGGTTCACCTGTCGCAAGAAATCATTCGATGCCCCGATGAAGCGCATTGCCTCGGCACACGCGCGCGTCGTCGACAAGACGACCAATGCGACCTGGCGCGTTCGCTTCTTCGGTATCATCTCGGTGCAATACCTGATCCTGGATCTGGATCCGAACTATCAGTGGGTCCTCGTGGGACACCCCTCACGGCGCTACGGATGGATCATGGCGCGTAGCAAGACGCTGCCCGACGCGACCTATGCTGCTATTCTGCAGCGGGCTCAGGCGCAGGGTTATGACCCCGGGAAATTCAAGAAAGTGCCGCAGAACACCGCTGCCAGTGCCGGTACCGGCGCTGCCGCGGGCAGTGGCTGACGCCCCGGGGAGGCCCGTTCGAGCGAGCCGTGCGGGGGTCGTGCGCCCATGAGGGTTCTGCTCGCTCTGGCGCTGTGCCTCATGGCCGTGCTGTTCGCGCTGGTCTGGGTGATCTGCGTGCGAGTTCGCAATTACGGCTTCCTCGATGCCATGTGGTCGCTGAGCATCGCGATACTCGCTCCCCTCTACGCGCTGCTCGGCAGCGGTGATCCGGCGCGCCGTGTGGCCTTTGCAGCAGTCGGTATCGCATGGAGCCTGCGCCTCGGCCTGTATATCCTCATCCGTGTCTGGCGCCATCATCCCGAGGAGGATCGGCGTTACCGCACGCTGCGCCAGGAATGGCCGGGCCCCGGACGATTCCTGCTGTTCTTCGAGCTTCAGGCCCTGATAGCGGTAGTGTTCTCACTGCCTTTTCTGCTGGCATCGCAGAATGCGCGACCGGGATTTGCCGGCATCGAGCTCGCAGGTCTCGCCGTGGCGATCATCGGCATCATCGGGGAGTCGACCGCGGACTGGCAGGCGCAGCGTTTCAAGGGCATCCCGGCCAACCGTCAACGCGTGGTGGACGTGGGGCTGTGGCACTACTCGCGCCATCCCAATTACTTCTTTGAATCGGTCGTGTGGTGGGGATTCTTCCTGGCCGCGCTGGGATCTCCCTACGGCTGGTCGACGCTGCTGTGCCCCCTGCTGATGCTCTATCTGCTGCTCAAGGTGACAGGCATCCCCCTCACCGAGAAGCATTCGGTCGAGAGTCGGGGAGATGCCTATCGCGAATACCAGCGCACGACGAGCCGCTTCATTCCGTGGTTCCCCCGGCGTGGTGCCTGAGCCTCGAGGAGCCGCCATGGCAGCCGAACCCCTGGAGTCGATCGAGCAGTTGCGCGAGGCGTTGCGAGAGTTCTCCGCAGAGCGGGACTGGGATCAGTTCCACTCGCCGAAGAACCTGTCCATGGCACTCATCGTGGAGGCCGCGGAGCTGCTCGAGCATTTCCAATGGATGAGCGAGCCGGAATCCGCGGCGCTCTCGTCGGCGAAGCGCGCGGAGGTTCGCGCAGAAATGGCTGATGTGTTCATTTACCTGGTGCGACTGGCTGATCGGCTCGATGTCGACCTGCTGCAGGCAGCCGCGGACAAGATGCGCCTGAACGCGGTGCGCTATCCGGCCGAACAGTTCCGCGGCAGCAGCCGCAAATACACCGAGCTTCAGTCCCGCGAAAAACCCCCCGACTGAGCCGCTCAATCCGGCGCCGGACTGGCGGAGCGAAACCGTGCCTCGAATTCAGTGAGGCGCGCCAGGCGCTGGCGGATTTCCCGGGTGACTGCGGTGTCGTACTGACTGGCGAACAGCTCGACCCCGTGGTAATCGCCGAAGGCAACGACGTACTTGTGACCGAGCCGGCGAAGGAATTGAGCGACCTCGCGCGTCCACTCGTCGATGGCCGGCCGTACAGCGTCCTCGCCTTCCCGGCGACAGCGCTCGTGCAGGTCCCGTCCGCGCTGGATGAACTCGGCCAGCACCGCCTCGGGCGGCCGATCGAGCAGGCCGTCCACGAGCGGCCATGCGGCGAACACCGCGCCGAGGCCCGCGAGTACGTAGCAGACGATGAACATGAATTCCGGCACCGGCTGGCGTCCCGCCCAGGGCGGGCAGGGTACGGAGAGCTGCTGCAGAGACGGACACGCGTCGAAAAAAAGCTGGCCCGCGTCGTGCTGGAGCAACCAGCCCGATGCGAGCAGTGCCACGCTCGCGAGCGCGACCAATAATCGCAACAGGGGCATCTAACGATCGCAGCTCACGACGCCAACCCTGTGCACTCGCGGGCCCCGCCGCTCAGCGATTGCTCGGAAAGCTGAACACGGCACCCTCGCGGACTCCCGCAGACGGCCAGCGCTGCGTGATGGTCTTGCGGCGGGTGTAGAAGCGGACCCCGTCCGGGCCATAGGCACCCAGGTCGCCGAACAGCGAGCGCTTCCAACCACCGAAGCTGTGGTAAGCCACGGGCACGGGCAACGGGACGTTGACGCCCACCATGCCGATACGGATGTGATCGGTGAAGTAACGCGCCGCCTCGCCATCGCGTGTGAAGATGCAGGTCCCATTGCCGTATTCATGCTCGTCGATGAGCGCCATCGCGGCCTTGAGGCTCGCCACGCGCACGACTGAAAGCACGGGTCCGAAGATCTCCTCCCGGTAGATCTTCATCGCAGGCGTGACGTGATCGAACAGACAGCCCCCGAGGAAATAGCCTTCCTCGTGGCCGGGCACGCGCAGCGCACGACCGTCGACGACCAGCTGTGCCCCCTCCTGCACACCGCTGTCCACGTAGCCCCGGACGCGCGCATAGTGCTCCCTGGTGACCAGTGGGCCCATGTCGCTGCTGGCGTCGGTACCGGGCCCGACCTTGAGCTTGCCGATCTCCGCCTTGAGTTTCTCCACCACGGCAGCGGCCGCCGCATCGCCCACGGCAACCACGACGGGAATTGCCATGCAGCGCTCGCCGCACGAGCCATAGGCAGCGCCCATGAGGGCATTGACGGCATTGTCCAGATCCGCGTCCGGCATCACCACCGCGTGGTTCTTGGCCCCGCCGAGCGCCTGGACGCGTTTGCCATGGGCGCTGCCGGTCCGGTAGATGTATTCGGCGATCGGCGTGGAGCCGACGAAACTGACGGCCTGGACGCGCGGATCGCCCAGCAGCGTATCCACGGCCTCCTTGTCTCCATTGACGAGGTTGAGGACGCCGGGCGGCAGTCCCGCCTCCTGCGCGATTTCCGCGACACGCAATGCACTGCTCGGATCGCGCTCGGAAGGCTTGAGCACGAATGTATTGCCGCACACCACGGCCAGGGGCCACATCCACAACGGCACCATGACCGGGAAGTTGAACGGCGTGATGCCCGCGGCCACGCCGAGTGGCTGGAACTCGCTCCACGAGTCGATGGACGGCCCGACGTTCTTGGAGAACTCGCCCTTGAGCAGCTCGGGGGCGCCTGCAGCATACTCGACGTTTTCGATGCCACGCTGCAGCTCACCCAGGGCATCGCTGGTCACCTTGCCGTGCTCGCTGGTGATCAGGGCGCAGATTTCGCTCGCGCGCTCCTCGAGCAGCTGCTTGAAGCGGAACATGATGCGCGCGCGCTTGATGGCCGGCGTGTTGCGCCATTCGGGGAAGGCCGCCTGCGCCGCTGCGATCGCCGAAAGCACCGCATCGCGCCCGGCCAGCGCCACATGTTTCGTCACTCGGCCGGTCGCTGGATCGTACACGGGCTGCGTGCGCTGCGAGTCCGCCACGCCCTGGCCTCCAATCAGGTGGCCGACCGTGGGCAGGGATGTGGATTTCGCCACCAGGGTGCTGGCTGTATTCATGGGCTGCTCTGGTTGAATCAATACAGATCGGGGACAAGAGTTTAACCGCTTGCGATTCGTTCCGCAGGCCGGTCAAGACGCGGTCGAAATACGTCACAATGAGGCCATGACGGCGACCCTGGTCTGGTTCAGGCACGATCTGCGGCTGCGTGACAACGACGCGCTGTGCGCCGCTGCGGAGCGAGGCGAGCCCGTCATCCCCGTCTATATCTGGTCGCCCGAGGAGGAGGCCGGCTGGCCACCGGGCGCTGCGTCGCGGTGGTGGCTGCATCAGTCACTGACCGCGCTCGAGGCGGACCTGCGCAAGCGCGATCTGCAACTCACCCTTCGCGTCGGCCCTGCGCTCGCGACGCTGCGCGCACTCGCCGCAGAAACCGGCGCCGGCGCCGTGTACTGGAATCGCCGATACGAGCCGGCCGCCCGGGAATGCAGCGCCGTCATCAAGCAGACACTGCAGCGGGACGGAATCGAGGTGCGCAGCTTCAACGCCTCCTTGTTGGTCGAGCCATCCGGGTTCCTCAATCAGACCGGTAAGCCCTACCAGGTGTACACGCCGTTCATGAAGCAGTTGCTCGCGCACGCGGCACCGGCGCAGCCGCGCGGCATTCCCCGCTCGCTGCGCGCTGCGCAGCGCTGGCCGCGGTCCGAGCCGCTCGAAGCGCTCGAGCTCATGCCGCGCGTCCGCTGGTACGAGACCATGGCGCGCACCTGGCGGCCGGGCGAGAACGGGGCGCTCGAGCGGTTCGCGCGCTTCGTCGATGCGCGGCTCGAGGATTATGCCGCCACGCGGGATCAGCCGGCCGTGCCCGGTACCTCGGGACTTTCCCCGCATCTGCACTTTGGCGAGATCGGTCCCCGCCAGATCTGGGCGGCCGTGGGTCGCCTCCCCCAGGCAGGCAAGTTCATCAGCGAGTTGATCTGGCGGGAATTTGCCTATCATCTGCTGGTTCACTTCCCGTATACGGTGGATCAGCCGCTGCGTGAGGAGTTTGCTCATTTCCCCTGGGCAGAACGCCTGGAGGGACTGCTCGAATGGCAGCGCGGCCTCACCGGAGTACCGATGGTCGATGCGGGGATGCGCGAGCTCTGGGCCACCGGCAGCATGCACAATCGCGTGCGCATGGTGGCGGGCTCCTTTCTGGTGAAGAATCTGCGCATTCCGTGGCAGGAGGGTGCCCGCTGGTTCTGGGACACCCTGGTCGATGCGGACCTGGCGAGCAACACGCTGGGCTGGCAATGGGTGGCCGGTTCGGGCGCCGACGCCGCACCGTATTTCCGGATCTTCAATCCGGTATTGCAGGGCAAGCGCTTCGATCCGACCGGTGAGTATGTTCGCCGCTGGATCCCGGAACTCGCGCGGCTCGATACGGCACATGTGCACGCGCCCTGGCTCGCAGATTCCGCACCCACGGCGTATCCGGCTGTCATCGTCGATCTGGAGCAGACTCGAGCGGCAGCGCTCGAGGCGTACCAGCGCATGCGCGCGGAAGTCGCGCTGCCCCGCTAGCCATGCGCAGCATCCTCACCATCAACGCCGGGTCCTCGAGCATCAAGTTCGCGCTGTTCGAGTGCAGCGACATGCCGGCGGAGTCGTCGCGGGACGTCCTGCGACGGCTGTTCAAAGGGGCGATCGAGCGCATCGGCCTTCCCGACGCACAGCTTCGGCTGCAGCTGGACGACGGCGGCGGTCGGGACGGCGGCTCACGCCGCATCGACGCCCCGGATCATGCGGCCGCGGTCACTGAGCTGCTGCGCAGCATCGACTCGCAGCCGCAGATCGGGCAGCTC
>Ga0326728_10019647_pt1 | contig 13070 bp, 5 predicted proteins | sample MB3enrmetagenome_FD_207602 | JGI IMG/M metagenome (GOLD analysis project Ga0326728, IMG submission 207602) | Lab enriched peat soil microbial communities from McLean, Ithaca, NY, United States - MB31MN | ecosystem: Environmental > Terrestrial > Soil > Wetlands > Peat | place: USA: New York...
CTAATAATCAAGGGCGCACGGGAACACAATCTCAAGAACATCGATCTCGAGCTTCCCAGGGACAAACTAATCGTCATTTCAGGGCTTTCGGGTTCAGGCAAGAGCTCCCTGGCCTTCGACACACTCTTCGCCGAGGGGCAGCGGCGCTACGTCGAGTCGCTCTCGTCGTACGCGCGTATGTTCCTCGGGCGCATGGACAAACCGGACGTGGACTACATCGAGGGCCTGTCACCCGCCATCTCCATCGAGCAGAAGACGACGCACCGCAACCCGCGCTCGACCGTGGGCACGGTCACCGAGATATACGATTACTACCGCCTCCTCTTCGCGCGCATCGGCGTGCCTCACTGCCCCAAGTGCGGCCGCGAGATCCGGGAGCAGAGCGTCGATCAGATACTCGACACGATACTGTCCTGGCCCTCGGGCACGAAGCTGCAGATCCTCGCGCCGGTCATCCGCGCGCAGAAGGGCGAGCATAAGAAAGTCATCGAGGACGCGGCCAAGCAGGGCTTCGTGCGCGCGCGCATCGACGGCGAGCTGCGGGAGATAGCTCGCGCAAGCGCGGCGGAGAGCGCAGGTGAATATAAGCTCGAGAAGCAGAAGAAGCACTCGATCGAGGTCGTCGTCGACCGGCTCAAGCTGGCCGACGATTCGCGCAAGCGCCTCTCCGAGTCGGTGGAGACCGCCCTCGAGATCGCGGACGGCACGGTGATTGCGCTCCGCGAAGCGGGGGACGGCCCTGCTAAAGAAGAGTTTTTCTCGCAGCACGGCGCCTGCCCGGAGTGCGGGATTTCCCTGCCGGAGATGGAACCGCGCCTATTTTCGTTCAACGCGCCCCAGGGCGCCTGCCCCGAATGCACGGGTCTTGGGAACATGCTCGAGTTCGATCCCTCCCTCGTGATCCCCGACCGCGCCCTCTCCTTCGAGGAGGGCGGCTGCATTCCTTACAATCCTGATGCAGCCTGGAACCGCAGTCGCTTTGAGGCGCTCGCCAAGCATTACAAGTTCAGCCTGGACACGCCCTTCGAAGACCTGCCCAAGAAAGTGATGGACGCCATATTCTACGGCACGGACGAGCCGATCAATATAAAATACGAGAACCGGGAGGGCACCGGCCGCTTCGAGTACGAGTCGAAGTTCCCCGGCATTCTCGCCGAGCTCAAGCGCCGCTACATGGAGACTCAGAGCGAAGGCATCAAGACCTGGCTCGAGCGCTTCATGAGCGAGAAGCATTGCGACGCCTGCGACGGGAAACGCCTGCGGCCCGAGGCTCTCGCGGTGACGGTGGGCGGCATCAACATCTACGAGCTCTCGGCGAAGTCGGTCGAGGAGACTCTCGCCTTCCTGTCCTGCCTAAAGTTGAACGACACCGAGAACAAGATAGCCAAGCAGATCATGAAGGAGATCACCGCGCGCCTGACCTTCATGCGCAACGTCGGGCTCGAGTACCTCACCCTCGAGCGCAAGGCGGCTACGCTGTCGGGCGGCGAGGCCCAGCGAATCAGGCTCGCGACGCAGATAGGCTCGGCCCTCGTCGGCGTGCTCTACATCCTCGACGAGCCTTCCATCGGTCTGCACCAGAGGGATAACCAGAAGCTCATCGATACGCTCATCTATATGCGCGATATAGGCAACACCCTCATCGTCGTCGAGCACGATGAACAGACGCTCCGCACCGCGGATTACATAGTCGACCTCGGTCCCGGCGCGGGCGTGCATGGCGGCTATGTCGTCGCCCAGGGTACGCCCGAGGAGGTCATGAAGAGCAAGAAGAGCGTCACCGGCCAGTACCTGGCGGGGACTCTCACGATCCCCGTGCCCGAGGAGCGCAGGCCGGGCAACGGGACGAGCATCGAAATCAAGGGCTGCCGCGAGCACAACCTCAAGAATATCGACGTCGAGCTGCCCCTGGGCGTCTTCACCTGCATCACGGGCGTCTCCGGCTCGGGCAAGTCGACGCTCCTCACCGACCTCCTGTACCCGATCATCTCGAACGAAGTGATGAATACTTCCTGGGCGGAGGGCGAGTATGACGAGATTCTCGGTCTCGAGAACATCGACAAGATCATCAACATCGACCAGAGCCCCATCGGCCGGACACCGCGCTCGAATCCCGCAACCTACGTGGGAGTGTTCACGGACATACGCAACCTCTTCGCCTCCCTTCCGGACTCGAAGACGCGTGGCTGGAAACCCGGTCGCTTCTCCTTCAATGTTAAGGGCGGAAGGTGCGAGAATTGCCAGGGCGACGGCACCATCAAGATCGAGATGAACTTCCTCTCCGATGTCTACATAACCTGCGACGTCTGCCATGGCCGCCGCTTCAACGCGGACACTCTCGACGTGCGCTACAAAGGTAAGAACATCGCCGAGGTCCTCGACATGACGATCGAGGAAGCGGCCGATTTCTTCGAGCATATTCCGCACATCGCGCACAAGATGAACACCTTGCTGTCCGTGGGCCTTGGTTACATCAGGCTCGGGCAGTCCGCCCTCTCGCTTTCCGGCGGCGAGGCCCAGCGCGTAAAGCTCGCCTTCGAACTCGCCAGGCCGAGCACGGGCAAGACCCTGTACTTCATGGACGAGCCGACTACGGGCCTGCATTTCGCAGACGTGAAACAGCTTCTCGAGGTCATCCAGCGCCTCGTGGACAAGGGCAACAGCGTCGTGATGATCGAGCACAATCTCGACGTCATCAAGCAGGCCGATTGGGTCATCGACCTCGGGCCCGAGGGCGGCGGCCGCGGCGGCGAGATCGTCGCAACCGGAACTCCCGAGAAAATCGCAAAGGTCAAGGGCTCCTATACGGGCAAGTACCTCAAGGAAATGCTCAAGTAGCCTTTACTCGGGACGGTGGAGGCGTATAGTATTCCCCCCGATGCAGCGCCGCCCTTCCCGCGCGTCCGGAGCCCGAGCCTTCGTGCTCCTCCTCGCGCTTATCCTCGCCTGCTTTTCCCCCCTCGCTGCTGAAGATCCGGCGTCGAGCGGGACAGGCACTGCTTCCTCTAAGGAATCTGCCGCTCCGGCTTCCAAAGCCGCCACGCCCGCCCCGAAAAACGCGCCCGTTCAGCCCCTCGAGCCTGGCCTTGGGCGCGACGCCATGATCACGGAGATTTCGACCGCCGGCTACTATGAGCTGGTCGCGCACGCCCGCGAGCTCGGCATTGAGGATTCGGGCAGCGTTGACGAGCTCCGAGCCCGGCTGTTTGCTTATTACGGCCTCGAGGCCCCTTCTTCCGCAGGCTTGGGGAAAGGCAGGATCGTCACGATCGAGCGCGCGAACGAGGCGAGCTTCGCCAAAGTCGAGGAGGAGGAGGGCGGTATCGTCAGGGCTTCCGGCGGCGTCGTCCTGGGCCTCGTCGAGGAGAATGGCGATACCCATCGTATACGGGCGGACAGCATAGTCTACAATAGGACTCGCTCGACCTTAACCGCCCGCGGTTCGATCTACTACGAGCGAAAATCGGCGAACACCACCGAGATTTTCACGGGCGAGTCTTTGAGCGCGGACCTCAATGATTGGTCAGGAGTCTTCCTCGACGGGAAGTTACGGAAGCTAGGCTCGGGGAAGAGTTCTAGCTCGACTTCCTCTTCGGCTTCTTCTTCTTCCGCGAGCCTGCCGACGGATTCGTCAGATCGGGGACTTGTTGTCCAGGCGGACAAGATCATACGCCGCTCTGCCGACGTCATGGTGCTCGAGAAGGGCGTGATCAGCTCCTGCGACGCGGACGATCCTCACTACGCGGTGAAGGCCAATCATGTCTGGCTTTTAGGCGACAAGGAGTGGGCGGTCAGCGATGCCGTCTTTACCCTCGGCAATGTGCCCATATTATGGCTGCCCTTCTTCTTCTATCCGGGCGACGAGCTCGTTTTCCATCCCGTTGTCGGCTATGACTCGCGCGAGGGGCGTTTCGTGCAGACGACTGTCTACCTTATCGGGCAAAAGCCGGCCTCGACCTCGACGAGCTCAATGATGAGCATCCAGAGCTCGTCGGACGGACCGACAGAGCTTAAGGGCCTCTTTCTGCGCCATGTCGCCGGCGAGAAGCCCAAGGATACAGGCACGCTCAAGACGATTTTCGATCTCTACTCAGGCCTAGGCGGTGTGGCTGGGCTCTCGGGTTCCTTCTCCAAGCTCGGCCCCTTGGGCAAGACTGATCTCTACGCGACCGGGGCCATGAGCCGCTCCCTTTTCCTTACCTCGGAGGACACCTATTCACCCTATGTCTCGGACGGCAATTGGGCGAGCGTCTGGAATACCTCGGATTTTCTCGGCATAACCCTGCCTTTCCGCTTCGGTTTCAATATTGCGACTACCTTAACGGGCGGCGGTTTCACGACGAATCTCGCCCTCCCGATCTATTCCGATCCTTACTATGATCAGGATTTCGCTAACCGCAGCGAGGATATGGACTGGTTCAGCCTGTTCCAACCGAGCACTGCGAGCACTACAACGATCTCGTTGCGCTCCCAACTCGTACCAACGCTCTCGACGACTTTCTCTGCGAAACCCGAGTCCCTTCCTCCGTGGATGTCCTCATTCAATGTCACCAATTTTTCCATCTATGCGACTATCCTCTCTAAGTCCTCCACGGCGGACGCGCTTGGCGAGGATTCGACGCTCTTCACCTACGATCCGCGGCAGACTTTCTTTTACCCTTCCGCCTTTCGGCCCTTCGACGCGGCCCTGTCGCTCAAGGGCACGCTCTTTTCGACCACCGCGACGGACACGCAGAAAAAGGACAATGCCAAGGACAAGACTGCTGCAGCGGATAGCAAACTCGACCTTAAAGACCCCTGGGACGATTCTAAAACCGACGACTCGGCTCCTCCTGCGGAGGATACGTCCCAGAGGAAAACGCCCACTCCTGATACTACTCAAGCCAAGGACATCGAGAAGGAAGGCGCCGTGGAGAGCCTCAAGCAACCTGCGCGGGCGGAAAGCCCCAGCACCTTGACGCCCCATGCCTGGACTTCCTCGCTAGGCTGGACGCTGACCCCTTCAGCCTATTATGAGGATAGTTTCCTGAGCGAAAACTGGGGAAGCGCCTCCGACATCGACTACTCGCTCTTGTACAACCTCTTCTCGTACAAGGCGACGGGCAGTCTCGATGCGGCCCTCGGCTATGGCGATTATCTGAGCTCGACCATGAGCTTCATCTATACAGATCAGAACCAGTACCGGCCCTATCTCTACGGAACCGACCCGACGGCCTCGGCTTCGGATCAGGCGACGGCCGCCACGTACCAGCTCGCCGATAAGCTCTACCAGACCCGCAGCCTTACCGAGAACACCGGCGTCACCGTGAAACCCCTCGCGGACTCATGGCTTTGGTCGGCCAGCTCTGTAGCCTGGAACCTTAGCTCTACCATCTACAACTACGACTATAACTCGACGAATTCCGCGTTTTCCGAGACTTGGCTCGGTTGGGATACGGACTCTATCACTGCGCACAACCTCGCCCTGACCCTCGCCGCGAGGCCGGGGGGGCTGACACAGAGCCTTTCGCTCATCGCGGCCCTCCCTCCTACGCTCGATTCCTATACGGGCAAACTCTCCTTCGACGCCGGCATAGGCTCGTTCAGCCTCCAGTCGCGTATGTACCGGGCTTCCGAGGGGGCGGATTTCTCCTACGACCCCCTTACGGCGGTCCTTTCCGTCGGCGTCGCTCCCTGGCCCGTGCTCGCCGACACATTTATCTACGACGCCTTCACGCAGGACCAGGAGCCGGAATCGAACGTCGTCTCCCTGACCTGGGGGCCCGTTTCAAGTTCGCTCACTTCGAAGCAGACCTATGCCTATATCCCTGTGAAAGATAAGGGTTGGCAACAGAGCCCAACTAGCACCACCGAATCCTTCGAGTTCACCGACTTCGGCCTCACCATCGCTCCCCAGCTCAAAGGCGACCTGTCGGCCTCGGGAGGGTCCCAGTGGTCCGTGACACCGAGCCTCGCCCTCGCCCAGAGCCTCGTGTACTTCTCCGAGGCGACCCTCGCCTTCAATCTGAGCACCTCGTTCAAGCTCGACGACAAACTCACCCTCACGTTTTCGAGCTCCTCCCTCAACTCGCAGGCCTGGCGTTACTACGCGGGGTTCTTCAGCAGCCAGCTTTCGGATCTCGGCTATACCGCCGCCTCGTACCAGGTCAATCCACTCGAGGATATCTGGGACTCGCTGAAGATTTGGGACACGAACTCCCTTACGCAGAGCTTATTCAAGCTCAACAGTCTTTCGTTCAAGGCAGAGCAGGATCTCCACGACTGGACTCTTTCCGCCCAAGTCGCGACAGCTCCGCTTTTAAATTCTACGACCAGTACTTATTCGCTCGATACCACCTTCACCATTCTTATTAAGTGGAAGGACATGGCGGATCTCAAGACGAACATTGTAAAAACCTCGAGCGCATCGAGCGGCACCACGAATACCCTAACGTATTGACCTTAGTTGCTTTTTTCCCCCCACGCGGGTAGAGTAAGCGTTGTGGATGGCACCGTCGGCATCGTATTGGAAAAAACGAGCGCGCTCGCGGACCTTTGCGGGGCGAACGATTATAATCTCCGCATCATGGAGCGGCTTGTCGGCAATCGCATCTTCTGCCGTGGCAACGAGCTCTTCCTTGACAGCGAGGACGAGGCCAGCCGCACTCTGTTTCGCCGCCTCGTCGAACGCCTCGTCGAATCGATGGCCGAGGGCTTGCCGCCTTCGCCCGACCTCATACTAGCGATCCACGCCGACTTGACCCCTGAAGGCTCTCAGGGCGACTTCCTCGAATCATGCATGCAGATACCCGGAGGCTTCGGCAAGGTCTTCCCCCGCTCGAAGTCCCAGTCGCTCTACCTGAAAGGCCTCGCGACCCACGATCTCACCTTCGCAGTCGGGCCTGCGGGCACTGGAAAAACGTACCTCGCCGTGGCTTGGGCGCTCCGCGAGCTCCTTACGAAATCCAAACGCAAGCTCATCCTCACCAGGCCGGTCGTCGAAGCGGGCGAGAGCCTGGGCTTCTTGCCCGGCGACCTTGCGCAGAAGATCAGCCCTTACCTCAGGCCCTTGTACGATTCCATGGAGGCGCTCGTGCCCTTCGAAGCGGTCCATAGGCTCGAGGAGAGCCGGGCCATCGAGATCGCTCCGCTCGCGTACATGCGCGGCCGTAACCTCTCCAACTGCGTCGTCATACTCGACGAGGCTCAGAACACGACGAAGGAGCAGATGAAGATGTTCCTCACTCGGCTCGGCGAGAATACAAAAGCCATCGTTACGGGCGACGTCACACAAATTGACCTGCCGCGCAAGGGCGAGTCCGGTCTCGTGCACGTCCTCCAGCTCCTCTCCCGCGTCGACGAGGTCTTCGTCTGCCGCCTCGACGCCAGGGACGTCGTGCGCTCCGGCCTCGTGCGACGTATCATCGAAGCCTATGAATCCGAATAACCTCGTGCCCGAGGAAGGCTACTTCGCCTCGCGCCTTCTCTCGCGGCTGCGGGGCGTTCTCCGCAGACGCCTGAACGGCGGCCCGAGAAGGCGGGCGCCTGACAGCCACGTAGTTCTCCTCTTCAGCTCTTTAGTCGCCCTGTCCCTCGTGCTCCTCTTCGCCTTCGGACCCGGTTCCGTAGACTCGCGCGGCAGTCCCTCGGTCCTCGAGGAGGGCAGAGTGGCCGAGAAAGACATCACCGCCGACCGCGAGATAAGTTTTGTCGACTCGAACGCGACGCGCCTTCGCGTCGAGGCCGAGGCCCGCCTCGTGCTGCCTGTCTTCGTCGTGGACGACAAGCCCGCCTCGCGCGCGATGGAACGCTTCCGCAGTTTCCAGGATCTCATGGGAGACCTCACGAGCAAGAAGGTGGCGGGCGAGACCCTTTACCTCCAGGTGCAGAGCGCCTTCCCGGGGCTCCTCTCCAAGGACGAGGTCCTCGCCCTCTCGCGATCGCCCCTCAGGTCGCAGGCTTTTGCCTTCGCCGATGATATCCTGAGGGGCCTCTTGGATAAGGGAATCGTAGCGATGCCCGCCTCCGGCCTCGAACCTTACAACCCCGACTATGTCGAGCTCCACTCGATCGCGGACGGCAGGCCCAGCACTTCCGAGATACCCATCAACCGTGTGGTCACGCTGACGTCCCTGCGCGACGCGGTGGACGCAGAAGTATCCGATCGTCGTCTCGCCAGGCCTCTCGCCGCGCTCGCTTCGGGCATGGTCATGAGCTTCGCGGTGGAGGACGCTTTCTTCGACCAGGCGCAGAGCGATCACAAACTCGCTTCGGCCAAGGCGGAGGTCGAGCCGGTCATCCGTACCATAGCCAAGGGCGAGCGGATCGTGCGCAAAGGCGCGGTCGTCAGCGCCCTCGACGCGGCCAAACTCAACGCCGCCCAGCTCGCTGTATCTCGAGTCGATTGGGGCGCGGCGATGGGCGCCTTCTGCCTCCTCGTCGCCTCCCTCTTCCTCGCCTTGTTCCTCCTGGGCAAGCCAGTCTCGGGCTCGAACCTGCGCCGATCCTCGTCCTATCTCATGATCATCACTGCCTTCGTCTACTTTGCGACGGTCCTCTTCATTGGGCGTTTCGCGCGTCCCGATTCGCTCGATTTGGCCTTCTTTCTTCCTACCGCCCTCTTCGCGATGATAGCGGCGATCCTCGAAGGTCCGCGCTTCGCCATCCTCTTCGGCCTTGTCCTCTCCAGTCTCGCCCAGGCTGCGGTGGGTCTCGACGCGAGGCTCTTGGCCTTCTGTCTCCTCTCGAGCACGGCCGGCGCCTTCTCGGTGCGCGGCGCCTTCTCGCGCATAGACCTCGTGAAGGCCGGCGCAGTTCTCGCCTTCTTCGAGGCCGCCATCGGGGCCGCTCTCGCCGCTCCCGGCGCGAGCGGGGCAGGGGAGCCGTTCATAGCGGCCGTCTACGGCGCGGGCAACGGTTTCAGCTGCGCTCTGCTTGCCCTCGCTATCCTTCCCGTTCTCGAACAGGCCTTGAACGCGCCGACGCGCTTCAGACTCATGGAGCTATCGGACCTCAACGCCCCGATTCTCAAGCGCCTCCTCACGGTGGCGCCGGGGACCTACAGCCATTCGGTCACCGTCGCCCACCTCGCCGAGTCCGCCTGTCGCGAGATAGGGGCCGATCCCTTCCTCGCACGGGTAGGCGCCTACTACCACGATATAGGCAAGATCGAGCAGCCCGAGTACTTCGTCGAGAACCAGTCGGGTTACAACAAGCATGACGAGCTCAACCCGAGGCTGTCGGCCACGGTAATCCGCAGCCACGTGAAGCTCGGCGCCGAGAAGGCGAAGGCCCTCGGCCTGCCCGACGCTGTGGTCGATATCATCGCCCAGCACCATGGGAACAGCCTTATTTCCTGGTTCTTCGACCAGGCGAAGAAGTCGGGGGGCGAGGTCGACCGCGACGATTTTTCCTATCCCGGCCAGCCTCCCGCATCGAAGGAGGCAGCCGTGGTCATGCTCGCCGACTCCGTCGAGGCGGCCACGCGCACGCTCAAGAAGCCTACGGCCTCTCGGCTCGAGGACTTTATCCGCGACATCATCATGGACAAGGTCCAATCCGGCCAGCTCGATCGCTGTGACCTTACCTTCAAGGACCTTGAGACCATACGCAACAGCTTCACGCGCATCTTGGCCGGGCATTTCCACTCGCGCATCGAGTACCCCAAGCTCAAGGAGAGCGCGCGATGAGTCGCGGCGACGATAGTCGCGCTGTTGCGGCGAACGAGGTAGAGATATCCGTCGAGGGAATAGACACTCCGCCTTGGCTCGAGAAGGCTCGAGCCTTCGCCCTCGCCGCTCTTGCGCACCAGGGCAAAGCGGGGTGGGACCTGTCGGTCCTCATCTGCGATGACGCCTTCATCAAAGGCCTAAACAAGCAGTATAGGGACAAAGACGAGGCCACCGACGTCCTCTCCTTCGAACAGGGGGACAGCTATAAAGGCCCTTCGGGCGAAGAGCGCTTCCTCGCGGGTGACATCGTCATCTCGCTCGACGCGTTGGCCCGGAACGCCCAGGACTTCGGCATAAGCCCCGACGAGGAACTCAGGCGCCTCATTACGCACGGGATGCTCCACCTGTCGGGCATGGACCACGAGGACAATGATCCGTCGCGCCCCATGCTCATCTTGCAGGAGGAGATACTCCGCGACCTTGCGGCCTCGGGCGGGCCGATGATCCTATGAGGACCCCGCTCCTCTCTCGGCTCTTCGGCGCCGTCCGAGGCGTCGTCGATGGGACCGAGGTACCTGACGCGCCCGAGGCCGGCGGCCCCGCCTCTGCCGGATCGCCTGACTCGCTGCGCGTCGCCGAGGAGCGCGCGGCCGCCGAGCGTGAGATGATCCAGGGCGTGCGCGAGCTCGGGCAGACGACCGTCAAGGAAGTCATGGTGCCGCGCATAGACACTGTCTTCCTGTCGTTAGACGCGGTGCGCGACGAAGCGGTCGCGAAGGTGGTCGCCTCCGGCCACTCGCGCATTCCCGTATATTCGGACAGCATCGATTCCATTGTCGGCGTTCTCTACGCGAAGGACATCCTCAGCGCCCTTGTGAAGGGCCAGGATTTCACGATCGCCGATCTCTTGCGTAGACCCTACTTCGTGCCCGAGTCCAAGCGCATCGATTCCCTGCTCAAGGAGTTCCGCCGCAGGAGGGTGCATATTGCCGTGGTCGTCGACGAGTACGGTGGCGTCTCGGGCATCGTCTGCATGGAGGACATCATCGAGGAGATCGTCGGCGAGATCCAAGACGAGTTCGACGAGGAGCGCGAGGAGATCGTGCGCCTCGGCGACGATGCCTGGATCTGCGACGCGCGCGCCGACATCGACGATGTGAATCGCGAGACCGGCCTCAGCCTGCCCGATGGCGATTTCGACACCCTTGGCGGCTACGTGTTCGCCCTCTTTGGCAAGATTCCCTCGCGCTACGAGAAGGCGAGCTCAGGCGGTCTAGATTTCACCGTCCAGGACATGGATGGGCATCGCATAACGTCAGTAAAGATTGCCCGCCGCAGGAGTCCGGCGGGGGAGGAATAGGGCCGTGTGCCTGAGTTTCGCAACGCGCGCGCTATGCGCTGTGGTCATCGCGCTCGCAGCGGTGGGAGCGTTCGCGCAAGGCGATTTCACCGAAGCATCGGCCGGCGCCGCCGATGCGCGCGCGACTGGGAACTCGGACGCGCGAAGTCTCGTCGCCGCGGGCGAAAAGCTTCGCTTCGCCGAGGACTGGTACTCCGCGATCGACGATTACCTCGCAGCCACCGCCATAAATCCCTCCTACGGCGAGGCCTATGTAGGACTCGCCGAGTGCTACTATGAGCTCGGCGAGTACGACCAGGCTCTCTCCTACGTTCACAAGGCGGCTTCCTTCCGCAGGGGCGACACGGAGCTCGCTAATCTCGAGGGTTTCGTGCGCGTCGGCCTCGGGGACCTCAAAGGCGCGCGCGCGGCCTTCGACTCGGTCTCCTCGGCCCTACCCAATGACCTCGACGCCAATTTCGGCCTTTCTCTCCTCGACCTCTCCGCCGGCAAGAAGAGCGCCGCGCGCGAGAAGCTCGAGGAGAGCCTGCGCATCTCGCCGCAGAACGGCCGGGCCCTGCTCTCGCTCGCCCTCATCGCCCAAGACCAGGGTCGCAAGACCGAGGCTCAGGAGCTCATCGAAAAGGCCCTTCGCTATCACGGGAGCGAGGCCAAAACGCAGTACGTCGCCGCGAGCCTTGCGGCGGCTAGGGGCGACTTCGAGAAAGCGGCCTTCTACGCGCGGAACGCCCTCGACATAAAACCAGACTACTCCGAGGCGAGGCTGCTCCTCGGTTCGCTCATGTATTCCTCTCGCTCCTATGATCAGGCCATCGTCCTCATGCGCGAGGCTGTCTCCCGCGACCGCAAGAACGGCATGGCCTGGTATACCCTCGGCATGGCCCAACTCGGCGCTGGCAAGAACGCGGACGCAATCTACAGTCTCAAGACCGCATCGGGCCAAAGGCCGGACGACGAGGTCGCCCGCCTTGCGCTCGAGTATGTCGTTTCGGTCTCCACGAATGCCGAGGACGCCTCGCGCGCTGCCTACGCGGACTACCACGTATGGAGGGGCAAGGAGTTCGAGGACCGCTCGTCCTACGATCAGGCAATATTCGAGTACCGCAGGGCTCTCAGGGTGTATCCCTATTCCAAGACCGCCAGGCTTGCGTACGCGCAGATGCTCAAGTCGCGCGGCTTCCCCGGGAAGTACCTTTCCGAACTTCAGTTCATCCAGAAGAACGGCGCGAGCGACCAGGCCGTCGATGATGCGGTAGAGACCTACGCATCCCTCCTTCAGGACTCCGTAGGCAAGGACTGGCAGGTCGACGAGGAAGCTCTGCCCAAGCGCCCGTATAAACTCGCCCTCATGTACGTCGAGGCGCCTAACGGCGCGACTCCCGGAGCGAGCATCCACGCGGCGGGTCAGGAGCTCGTGTTGCGCTATATTCAGGGCATACTCGCTTCCTCCTCTCGGCTCTCGGTCCTTGCGCTTCCGCCCAAGGCCGTCTCCTTCGCCGATGCCTTCAAGACAGCGCGCGAGGCGGAGGCCGATTACTTCGCGCTCGTATCCATCAAGGAGACCGAGCGCGATGTCGAGATAGGCGTCGATCTGCGCGTAGCCAGGACCGGCAGCCCGGCCGCCTCTTTTAAAAGCTACAGGACTGGAAACGATAGGCTCAAGAACTCGGCGGCTCGGGCGACCGAGCTCATTGCCGAGTCCATGCCGCCCCTGGGCAGCCTTCTCAAGCGGCGCCAGGACAGCGTCCTCATCGACCTGGGGAAGTCTGACTCCCTCAAGGTCGGCGACAAGCTGGTCGTCGTGAAAAAGGGCTCGATCGAGCCCAAGCCAGAAGGCCTGGGCATCGCCTACCCCCAGTCCGCCGTCCTCGCCGAGATCGACGTTACTTCGGTCGGAGAAGAGGCGAGCGCCGGGACGATGAAGCGCTCGCAATTCTTCGACACCGTGAACTTAGGCGATCAAGTCGTTTTCGCCCCCGCAGCGTCGGGCAAGACCACCGGCAAAGCCACCGCCTCTCCGGCCAAGGGGTCTACCGGCATGCCCGTCTCGTCCGGTATAG
>Ga0326728_10019648_pt1 | contig 13070 bp, 12 predicted proteins | sample MB3enrmetagenome_FD_207602 | JGI IMG/M metagenome (GOLD analysis project Ga0326728, IMG submission 207602) | Lab enriched peat soil microbial communities from McLean, Ithaca, NY, United States - MB31MN | ecosystem: Environmental > Terrestrial > Soil > Wetlands > Peat | place: USA: New York...
ATCGATCTTGAACGCCTTCATAATTAACGGCGCCGCAACTCCCAGACTGCTGCGATCGACTCCCATAACGAACATGCACGTGAATAACACCAGAATCAATTTCACCTGGTAAGCTTTCGAAGCCATGGCTCGCTCCTTTGAATCGTCCCGCAACCCGCCGCCAAATACGGGCCAGTTTACCCGCCCCGGACGGTTTTCGTAAGTCATTTCTAGTTCTCGGTTCCCCGTTTCCAGCTCTAAGAACGCGCTTCGAGCGAGGCCCGCTGGAAACGGGAAACGGGAAACGGGAAATGTTCTTTTTCATTGGCGGTCTGACGATGTTTGATTAAAGTTGTTCTTTTACGCGCACCGGGTGCGCCAGGTTCCAAATTTCTACGCCACGCCACCAGGAGAAATATTCGATGACGAATGAACTGCCCCGCCTGAACGGCGCCATCCGGGCGCTGGAATCCGGCAAGGTCGCCTTCACTACTTTCATGCCGCCGGAAATCGGCAGTGCGCTCGCGATCAGCGCGGCTCCCTATGATGCGGTGGTATTCGAGATGGAGCATAACCCGTACGACATCACCACGCTGCGCCATTGTTTGCAATACCTGCTGAATCGCCGGCAGATTGTGGAGGCGGGCAGCCTCGCCCCTGCCGTTACGCCCTTTGTGCGTATCCCGCCCAACGGTGGGGAACACAGTCAATGGGTAGCTAAACAAGTGCTGGACATAGGCGTTTACGGCGTCATCTGGCCCCACGTCAGCACGGTAGACGAGGCGCACAACGCGGTAGCCGCTTGCCGCTATCCCCGCCCGGAAGCAGCGCCACGCTATAATCCGCCGGGCCAGCGCGGGGACGCCCCGATGGCGGCGGCACGCTACTGGGGGCTCACGGGACCGGAATATTACAAACGCGCCGATGTCTGGCCGCTCGCCCCGGATGGCGAACTCCTGGTGGTGATCATGTGCGAGGAGAAACGCGCCATTACCAATTTGCCGAAAATATTGGAGCAGGTTCCAGGCGTTGGCGTGGTGCTGATCGGGGAAGGTGACCTGTCGCAGGATCTTGGCTATCCGCGCCAGTACGACCACCCGACCGTAGCTGCCGCTATCGCCGACGTCGTGGCGATCTGCAAGCAGTACAACGTTCCTTGCGGCCATCCGCACGTGGATGCGAAGAACGTAGAGGCGGTGCTGGCCAAGGGATTCCGCTGGTTGATGGCGGCGCCGGCAATGTCGTTCGCCGCCTTGGAGCAGGGCCGCCGCGTTACCGGCCGCTAGGAGCAGTTTCACGGAGACCCCGAGCATGAAGAAAACGGCTACGCGCTGGATTCTGCTAACGGCGGTTCTGGCTTTTTCGCCGGTGCTGTTCGCCGCCGAAGACATGGTTACGATACCCACACGACCGGGCGTTACCCAGTCCTTTCTGCTCACGACTCCTGACAATGGGCAGCCGGATGTAATTCTGATCCTCTTTCCTGGAGCGCGCGGCCAGATCAACCTTCGCCGGGTCGATGGGGAGATCAGGTTCGGAGCAGCTAACTTCCTGGTTCGGGAGAGACAGCGGTTCGTTGCTCTCGGGGCGGCTACCGTAACGGTTGACGTCCCGTCGGACAACTCCATCTCCGGGATCGATAATGGTTTTCGCGCGGGGAAAAAGCACGCAACCGATATCAGTTTTGTGATTGATGACCTGCGAAAGCGCTGGCCGGCAGCACGTATTTTCCTGGTCGGAACCAGCAACGGGACGGTTTCCGCCGCGGCTGTTGCCCATCGTTTGAAAGATCGTATTGACGGCGTCGTGCTTACCTCAACCGTGCGCGACGCCAGCACAGGCGATATGAAGAAACTGGGCAAGCCGGTGCTGTTGGTGCATCACCGGCTTGACGGCTGCTTCGTTAGCCCTTATGGCGGTGTGAAAGGATTGGCGCCGTCTTTGCCGCTCATTACGGTGAACGGGGGAAGCCCAGCGACGTCCGGGCCGTGCGACCCATACAGCTCCCACGGTTATTACGGAGTCGAAGGGCCGGTGGTGGCCGCCATCATGCATTGGATCCGCCAGGAAAGTTATCCGGCGGAAATTGATGCCGGCACGCAATAGGATTGGCCGGCGTGGTGTCCCTACCCTCAAGGCCTGTTTCCGGAATTGCCCGTGATCACGAAATAGCGGGCGATGACGCCACACCAGCCGACTTGCCAGGACAGATTTTTGCCGGGACGGGCGGAGTCAATGCCACTTCAGTGAAGTTGCATTCAGAGCGTCGGCCTGCTCTGCGCCACCCACTTTAGAGAGAGGCCGATTTTCCAGCCAAGTGGCGGTCTGGTCGGCGAAAGATCTTCCCGTCACTCTGATTCTTGGGATATCAGGCGGCCTGTTGCGAGCACAGTGCAAGCAGTGCCGAAGCTTCTTGCATAGTTCGAGTGACGATTTCGTGGGCTGAGGGAATGTCGCGAATTAACCCAGCAGCTTCGCCCGCAATCACAGCGGCAATGTCAAAATCACCTGCCTCGCGTGCCGCCACATACTTCGTTGACTCTTCCTCCAAGTGACGCAAGAGTTCAACTTCGCGCCCGAACCACTGATCCGCGTGCCTGTTGCGCAAGCACCGGCCAGTAAATGGGGCGGGCCACACGTTACGGCGGGAGATATCGAAAACGATGCTGCGCAGCGTGTCATCTCCAGAGGCGTTCCGAATACGCTCCTTGGCAGCTGGCGCTCCGGCAGCCTCCTGCGAGGCGTAGAACCGCGTACCCATCAAAACGCCTGTGGCGCCAAGCATGAGGGCCGCTGCCAGCCCACGGCCGTCGGCAATTCCGCCCGCAGCCACTATTGGTATGCGCCCGCCCAGCGCATCCACAACCTCCGGAACGAGCGCAACAAGTCCGCGGGATGCTCCGTGGCCCCCTCCTTCCGCGCCTTGCGCAACGAGGATATCAGCGCCCACTGCCGCGGCCTCCTTCGCAAGCGCAGCGGACTGGACTTGACAGATGACCATTGCACCGGCGCTCTTTATCTGGTCAATGAATGGCGCGGGAGACCCGAAGGAGAGCATGATTGCGACCGGTCGGCGCTCCAGAGCAAGCTCTAGCAGCCGCGGTTTTTTTGCCATGCTCCATGTGATAAAACCCACTCCAAAGCGTGCCTTCGATCTCTCGAGCACGTCGAGTTCCCGCGTAAGCCATTTTTCTTCGCCATAGCCGCCACCGAGCATCCCGAATCCTCCGGCAGCATCCACAGCTGCAACGAGGCGCCCATCGGCTACAAGATCCATCGGGGCGAGCAAAATCGGATGAGTGATGCCAAGCAGCTGTGTAATTGGCGTGGTAATCGACATCGTTGCACCCTGGAGTGAGCGGGGTTCCAGACAGCGGTTCCAACAGCAACGCTAGATGTGATACCGAAGTCTCACGATGGGTTGCAGGCTTGCGGCTTTCACGCCTACTCAACGATCGTTGCCACTGGTACAGCCTTTCCGAAGACGGAGCAGCGAGGTTCGGGATGAATCAAATGTCTGGCGGCTACCAATGGCCGGCGTGAGAACCACCGTCGACGTGGATTATCTCGCCGGTTACTTGACCGGCTCGCGCTAGATAGAGAACTGCGCCGACAATGTCTCTTACCTCCGTAATCGTCTTCATTGGCTGCCTTGCCGTAAGAGATTCCTTGGGAGCATCCTTGTGCAATGGTGTGTCCACCACGCCGGGGGCTACGGCGTTGAAGCGAATACCTTCTTTTGCGTACTCGATGGCTAGACTCCGCGTCACAGTGTTCAAGCCCCCTTTCGTAATCATCGAAACTGAGGCGTTGATGCCGGCGACCGGCTGATCCGCAAGTGCCGCGGTGATGCTCACAACGTTCCCTGATTTCTGTTTTAGCATCTGCTTCACAGTGAGCTGAGTGATATAGAGGAATCCCAACAGGTTGACTGACACCAAGGCGTTGAAATCCTCGGTCGTAAAGTCCGTGAAAGACTTGGTGCGCAAGATTCCGGCATTATTCACGAGAACATCGATGGTCGCGAAGTGCTGGATTGCGGCTTCGACAACTTTGGCAGCCGTCTCCGGCTTACTGATATCGCCATCGACGAGAACCAGACTGGGCGAGGCAGCCAACGATTGCCTGGTATTTAGAGACGTTGCAACCACGTTATAATCCTCCTTCAGGAAGGCCTCAACCAAACCCGAACCTATACCCCCTGATGCTCCCGTGACGATTGCCGTTCGTTTGGGTGACATAGCAACCCCTTACATGGTGAGCACAACTCGGAACTGTGCCTTGCCGCTCATCATGCGCGCGTAAGCCTCGGCCGCCTTTTCGAGCGGGTAGGTCTCGATCATGGCGCGCACGCCGGTCAGTTCGGCGAAACGCAGAGTGTCCGCCTCATCGGCGGCTGTTCCCGAAGCCCAGCCTTGAATATTCCTGCTCCCGTTAATGAGCTGCACGGGCGCGACCTCCAGGGGCTCAAAGGTCACGCCAATCACGATGAGCTTGCCATTCGGCCCCAAACCTTCGAACAGCTCGGACATCGCTTTCGAGCTTGGGGCCGTCGCCAGGATCGCCTGTGCGCCGCCCAGTTCTTGCAATTCCTCTACTGCGTTGGCCGCCTTGCTGTCGATGTAGACATGAGCTCCCAGTTTTTTGGCGAGCGCCGCGTTTTCGGCGCCCCGTCCAACAGCCGCCACTTGGTAACCAAATTTGTTTGCAAATTGAATGCCGAGGTGCCCCAGACCCCCGATACCCTGCACCGCCACAAGGTCGCCGGGCATCGCGCCACTGTGCCTTAGCGCGTTGTAAGTCGTGATTCCGGCACAGAGCAGCGGCGCGGCTTCGGCGTCCTTTAGAGTTTCCGGAATCGAAACGAGGGCCTCCACGGGAGCCACCATGTACTGCTCGTATCCGCCGTCATAGCTGATGCCTGGAATTTTCAGATTGCGGCAATTGCGAAAATCTCCGCGCTGGCACTCGCGACAGGTGTTGTCATGGCCGCCGTGCCAGCCGACTCCGACACGCTGTCCCTTCTTCCACGCGGAAACCCCCGGACCTAGCTCGTCGATGATCCCCGCCACTTCATGCCCTGGAACCCGGGGATACTGAATTCCGGGCCAGGAGCCCTCCACCGTGAGCACGTCGCTGTGGCAGATACCACAGGCCTGTACCTTAATCCGAACGTGCCCTTCGTCCGGTTCAGGTACCTCGCGCTCGACGATCTGGAAGCCTGCTCCTGGTTTGGAAATCTGCGCCATCTTCATTTGCCGGACTGCGACTCTCAGCGTTGCCATAAACCCTCCCTAGGTATTCCAGCCATTGTTGAAACGCTTTGCAGCAGTGAATGTGGTTGAGAATTCGGCCGGTGTAAGGCCGGTGGAGCACGCGCTGCATAAGAGGTAGAACGCTTCTGCGCTCTTCTGCGGTCTTCTGCGCTTTTCTGCGCCCCTTGCCGCAACGCCAGGTAGTGAAAACTTCGATGACAGATTCCCGGAGTGGTTCGGGGGTTGCGCGGCGCCGGTCCGCGTCGTTAATTTGCGGAGCTGGCTCATGTTGCTATTAGCGCCTGTGGCAACGCTGTAGCGTCCTCGATCTCAATTGGTAGTCGGGAGCAATTCAGGCCAGCCCGGATGCGGGATCCTGATCTGCGTGGAAGGCGACGCTCTGTTATGTGAAGACAAAAGCTCAGCTCTTTTTTCAAGGGCAACCCAGTCCTCGAACTGGGAATCTTGTGGCTACGTTAACGTTCGGACAAGCAACTCGCAAACCTGGACCAGCCTAAGTTGTGCGTGTTAGTCCTAACCGAATCATTTGCACCCAAAACCTGGTTGTCGAAGCGGAGAAAGACATGACGGTAGAAACGGCCCGGAAAAACACGCACCCGAGTGCGGAATGGCTGCTGCCGGCAGTGTTGAGCACGACGGCCGGCTCGGTCGACGTTATTGGCTTTCTCGCGCTTGGCGGACTGTTTACGGCGCACATTACCGGGAACCTTGTGGTTCTGGCGGCGCACTACGTCACCGGTGGTTTCAGCCAGATCGGCCCATTGTTATCGGTACCGGTGTTCGTCGCCGTGCTCGGGACGGTGGTGATGACGTTTGAAGCGATCGACAAAACAACGTTGGGCGGCCGACGGACGTTGTTGGTTCTACATGCGGTGCTGCTGGCTGGTTTCCTGGGGCTTGGCGTTGGGCTCGGCCCCTTCGGCAATCCCGATAGCATGATGGCGGTGTTGGTTGGCATGCTCGGGGTGGCGGCAATGGCCACACAGAATGCACTGGTGAGGCTTGCGCTGCCGGGCTCACCGTCGACTGCAGTACTGACCACAAATACCACCCAGCTAACCATTGACGTAGCGAAACTCATCCGCCGGCGGGGCGCACCCGCCGACCTCGCCCGGGCTCAGCAGCGCGCCAGCATGACCTTCCCATGTGTTTTCGGCTTTATGGGCGGCTGCGCGGCGGGCGCTTTCCTGGAACTGCGTTTCGGCCTGTGGGCGCTCGCACTGCCGGTAGCTCTCGCGGTGGTGGCGGTCCCCTTGGGAGAGCTTTGGAAGAAAGCTGCGCGACCCTTGGACATACGCACCGAACGGAACCTGACAGAGTGTGCCCGTGACAACCTCAGCGGTGCACAGATGAAATAAGCGGCGGTAGCACTTCTACTGCGAGATATGTGCCCGGAGAATGTCATGAATCCAATCCATGAAATGAAATTGGCAAACGTGCGCAAGGAGACCGACAGCCTCGGCGAAGTCATGGTGCCTGCGGACAAGCTCTGGGGCGCTCAAACGCAACGCTCGCTTGAGCACTTCAGCATCGGCAAGGATCTGATCCCCCGCGAGATGATCACTGCCTACGCGACGCTGAAGAAAGCCGCTGCCAACGCGAACTATGCCGGCAAGAGGCTCGATGACCAACGTCACAGATTAATCGTGCAGGTTTGTGACGAGATCCTCGCCGGGCAGCACGCAGACATGTTCCCGCTGCACGTGTGGATGACTGGCAGCGGCACGCAGTTCAACATGAACGTTAATGAAGTGATCTCCAACCGCTGCTGCCAGCTCGCGGGCACGCCGCTGGGAAGCAAGTCTCCGGTCCATCCCAACGATCACGTAAACATGTCGCAGTCGTCCAACGACTCGTTTCCATCGGCGATGAATATAGCGGCGGCGGTGAGCGTCCAGCAGCGGCTGATTCCGGCGGTAAAGGCGCTGCAGGACGCAATCGCAGAGAAGGTTAAGGAGTGGAAGGACACCGTCAAGATCGGCCGTACTCATATGCAGGACGCTACGCCGCTTACTCTAGGCGAGGAGTGGTCAGGGTACGCCGGCATGCTGGCAGACAATCGCAACCGCATTGAGGATGCCTTGAAAGGCGTATATCGCCTCGCCGTCGGCGGCACGGCGGTGGGCACCGGAATCAATGCAGCTCCAGGATTTGGCGAGGCGGCCGCGGCTGAGATCGCCAAGCTCACGGGCTTACCGTTCGTCAGCGCACCCAACAAGTTCGCGGTGCAAGGCGCACACGATGACCAAGTGCAGCTTTCCGGTGCGCTGCGTACCCTTGCCGTGTCTCTTTACAAGATCGCCAATGACATCCGGCTGATGTCCTGCGGTCCGCGCGCAGGCTTTGCTGAGCTGGTGATTCCAGCCAACGAGCCGGGCTCGTCCATCATGCCCGGCAAGGTGAATCCGACCCAAGCCGAGGCGTTGACGATGATTGCCGTACAGGTGATGGCCAATGATGTGGCTGTTGGCTTTGGCGGTGCGGGCGGGTATCTCGAAATGAATGTTTACAAGCCGCTGATCATCTCTAACGTAACTCACTCGATAACCATCATGACTGATGGATGCACCAATTTCCGCATGTTCCTCATTGAAGGCACGAAGCCAAATAAGAAGAAGATCGATGAATACGTTGAGCGTTCGCTGATGCTGGTGACCGCGCTCTCACCCGTCATCGGCTACGACAAAGCCTCGAAGATTGCACACTTCGCGCTGGACAACGACCTGACGCTGAAAGAGGCCGCATTGAAACTCGGATTCGTGAGCGAAGACGAGTTTGATCGCGTTGTCGATCCGGCAAAGATGGTTCGCCCGTACGTGGCAGCCTGATCAGGAACTGGATCGCGATACTGCGCTGGTCGGTATATTTTGATGGATCCCACTCTAGTGACTCTTGTAGCCGGCGAGAAGGCGCTTGCGAAGCAAGTTGGACCGAGGTTCTATGCGGACTGGACCAGTGACGATCATAGGGCACGCCGCCTGATTTCGGAATTTATCGGAACGTCAGGTTTGACGTTTGTTCTCTCCGGCGGGGCAGCCATTCTGGCTGGATACGGAGGCGCCACCCTGGCGCCGTTCCAATATGCCTTCATTTTGTCGTGTGTCTCGTCCTTGTGGCTGGTCGCCGCCGTATATTTTCTGGGCGATATTTCCGCCCATTTCAACCCGGCAATGACATTTGCCTTCGCCTTGCGCCGCGACATGGGGTGGCGGATGGCTCTGGTTTATTTCGGCGTGCAATACCTGGCAGCGTCCTGCGGGTCATTACTCGCAGCGGGCCTGTTTGGCCGCGGCGGGAACCTGGCGGCCACGATTCCCCAGGCTGGGAAAGCATGGCAAGCCGTAGGCTGCGAGGCGACCTTTACCTTTGGCATGGTGCTTTTGGTGTTGGGCATGGCCAATGGTCCGAAACTGAATGGAAGCTTCATACCCATTGCCGTGGGCGCCTATGTGATGGCGATAGGGACGATGGGTGGACCCTATGACGGCGCCGCCTTCAATCCCGCTCGCGCCTTTGGTCCCGACTTGGCGCGCGGCGATTTCTCAATGTACTGGGTGTATCCGCTGGGATCGTTCTTGGGTGTGATTGCTGCGGTCGCGGTAGCCCGCCTGCTGCGCGGTCCAGCAAGAGCGCAAGAAGCGCAAGCCGCCATGGGTACACCTCTTAGAGAGGGCAACTGACATGCCAAGCAGCATCGAGGGCAGCACTGCGTCTCTCTTCATCCCGCTACTGCTTCTGATCGAATTCGCCAGCCACGCGGTCTCTGTCTTTGGGCCAAAGGAAACCGCATCGAAGAGGGCTGCACCGCACAACGCTCAATAACAGCGCACAACGCTCAATGAAAAGGAAAAGCGAGGAAGGTAACTATGGCCAGCATAGCTAAACACGGAATCGAAGCGCTCCGGGACCCGTCCCTAAACAAGTCAACCGCCTTCACGGAGGCGGAAAAGCAGGCACTCGGAATCGTAGGCCTCGTGCCCGACGTAACCGAGAGCGAGGATCTCCAGCTACAGCGGGTGATGTTCCAACTCGCGCAGAAGAACACGGATCTGGAACGCTACATTTATCTGATCGGTCTTCTGGACCACAACGAGACGCTGTTCTACCGCACCGTCATGTCCGATCCGGCACGCTTTCTGCCCATCGTGTACGATCCCACGATCGGCGAGGCTTGCCTCAAGTTCGGCCACATCTACCGCCAGGCGCGCGGCATGTATCTCTCGATGACCCGGCGCGGCAAGGTAAAAGACGTCCTGAAGAACTGGCCGGAGAAGGACGTGCGCTTCATCTGCGTCACCGATAGCGGCCGCATCCTCGGACTTGGGGATCTCGGGGCGAATGGCGCCGGCATCCCCATTGGCAAACTGCAACTGTACACTGCCTGCGCCGGAGTTCCACCGCAGTACCTCTTGCCCATGTACCTGGATGCGGGCACCAACAACGAGCAGTACCTGCACGATCCGCTGTACCTTGGCATGCGCAAGGCGCGGCCATCGACCGCTGAACTCTATTCCTTTGTCGATGAATTCGTGGAGGCCGTTCAGGAAGTATTCCCCAAGTGCTGCATCCACTTCGAGGACTGGACCGGTACTGACGCGGTGCACCTGCTCGAGCGCTACCGCCATAAGTACTGCGTCTACAACGACGACGTGCAGGGAACCGCGGGCATCGTCCTCGCAGGCATGGTGAACGCCGCCAAGATCAAGGGCACGAAACTGAGCGATGAGAAGTACCTGTTCCTCGGCGCGGGCTCGGCCGGCATCGGTCTCGCGAACCTGATTTGTTCGGCCATGGTCCGGGAAGGGCTGAAACTGGAACAGGCGCGTTCCCGAATCTACCTGTTCGATATTAACGGCTTGTTGGAGGACACGCGCAAGGACCTGGTTGATTTTCAGAAGCCTTATGCGCATCGCCACGCGCCGACGCGGGATTTCGTTTCAGCCATCGAGAGCATCAAGCCTACGACCATCATCGGCGTCAGCACCGTTGGCGGAACGTTTACGCAGAAGGTAATTGAGGCCATGGCGCGCATCAACGAGCGCCCCGTGGTCCTCGCGCTTTCAAACCCGACCGATCACGCCGAATGCACGCCCGAGCAGGCCTATACATGGTCGAATGGCAAAGCGATCTATGCGGCCGGGGTACAATTTCCGCCGGTGCACTTCAAAGGTCAGACGTTCCTGCCCGGACAGGCGAACAACTTCTACGTCTTTCCGGCCATCGGAATGGCAGTGTTTGCCACACAAGCATCCCGTGTCACGGATGAGATGTTCATCGAAGCGGCGCACGCCGTGGCGGATCAGGTGCCGTCCGAGTTGCTGAAACAGGGGCTGCTATTCCCGCTGCAGTCGAACATCCTGGAAGCTGAGATTCAGACGGCAGCGCGCATAGCGAAACTGGTGTTTGATTCGGGACTGGCACGTGTCGAGCGTCCCGCGGACATGGTGGCTTTTATTCGGCAGCATGTCTACAAGCCGGAATACCGTGCGGAAGCCGCTCCCGCACGCCAAGCGGCTTAGGAATTCACCTGGACCTCAAGCACGCGCCATGAGGTCGAATCTTCCCGAAGCAGGTTGGGGTCTTCGCGGTGCGGATTGAGCGATGTTCGAAGTTTAGGCGTGCGCACCTAGTTATGCACTACGCACCCAACTGCAAAGCGGGTCATCCTGAGCGCAGCGAAGGATCTGCTTTCTTCCGTGCCCTCAACAACACCGAGGAACTAGAAAGAAGCAGATCCTTCGCTTCGCTCAGGATGACCCAGACTTTCTTTTTAGCTCGTAGCCGTCTGTGCGTTCTTAACTGGACGGTATTGGTCCTGCCAAGCGGGGCCGGCGCTTCCACCCCGGTTACTTGCTGACGGGCCCCTCGCGACCGGCGGAAAACAGAGGGTGGGAACCTGAGGCGCCGTCCTGAAAGCCCGTCGATTCCAGACCGCCGCAAAGGCCTAGCGAGGAGGCGAGCTCGGCATTACCAAGACTGACCGGGACGGGTGGACCACGACCGGCAAACGATACGGGCAATAATCGAAATTCACGGTAAGGCCTTGCCCGGGCCGACCGGGTAAGCGGCGGCTCTACTCAGTGGACGCACAACGCCGGGAACCTGGAGCAATCCTTGACGTAAACGTTTAGAGACTGCGATCCCTGGGGGGCCAATAACCTTTGAAGGAGCATCATCCGGGAAGCTCTCCGCATTTCGTCCTGGTCGGACGCGGGAAGCGCCACTGGTGCCGCCGGCTGTGGAGTTTGAACGACAACAATCGAAGCCCCCGGCCCTTTTTCGGCAATTTTCCACAACCGCTCGTTCTCGGTCTTTAGCCTATTGTTCTCCTCAACAAAACGTCCGATGAGGGCAACCACTTCGCCGAAATGGATGGGCCTGTTGCCAGGCTCTATCGCCTGTTTGATGGAGCTGATCGGTACAAAGGCCAACTGCTGATCTTTGGTGATCATCGACGCCCTCTTGTGCGGTGTTTCCCACCAGCAGGAACGGGCGGCCTGCGTAGGCCATAGCGGAGGGATTCTGTGCTTGAGCGTTCGCCGAATCTGCCGTGGTTTGTTGTGCTGGAAAACAATACGTGCCGCTAGCGGTGGGAGCAGGGACCAAGCCCGCCGGACATGGTGGCGGAATAAGGCCTTCCACGCGAGCGTCTGTTTGCGTTACGGTTTGGGCTACAGCGAGAGACGATGCCGCAACCCAGAGAAGCAACAGACCACGGAGCTTCATGGCAATACGTCCGCCTTTCGGCCCGCAAGCATGCTCCTCGGGTTACCAGTTGTCAAGTCCTCGGATAGCCTCGGGTAGCGTGTGTCCTCGGGTAGAATCGCGCGGGGGTTTCTGCCGAAACTCAAACGCCTCTAGAAGGGACTGCGACACCGCAACGTCGTCCATAAGTTGCAACTGCCTGCGTAAGAGGTTTGCGACAACGGTTCTTTCGTCCCTTTCGGGACGGATTGCTGTGGGGCGCTGCGGGCAAGCGCCCCACAGCACACGGAGCGGCCCATAGCTCCTGGTCGTGAAAGCCTGAAGTTGTTTGTGACGGCTATGAATAATAACTTAAATAGTTTAATATCAATAACGTACAAAATCACTAAAGTTCAAGCCCCCTCCAGCCGATTGACATATTGGGTAGCACCGTGCTACTTTTGCCGTTGATGAAGCATCCAACATATCCGTTAGGGTTTGTGAAGGGGCTAATACGAGATCGCAGCTACTTTGTTACGGATGAGGCATTGGATGGTGCGGGCGAGCTGGGGTTCGACGAAGGCGATATTGTGGATTGCGTCCTGAATCACCTGTCTGAAACGCACTTTTACAAGACGATGGTTTCAGAGAAGATCGCGAACTGTATGCAGGACGTCTATCACATCACGTATGAAGGCGTTAGGGTTTACTTGAAGCTGCAGGTACGGGTAAATGCGGTAGTGATTCAGTTCAAAGAGCAGTAGGGCTTACATGGGTAGATAAGGGGTATGGATATGGAATGCGTTGTATGTGGCGGATCAGCAAAGCAGGTTGTCGAAGGCAGGATTGGGCATTACCGGGACGAGAAGGTGGAAGTGCAGAGCGAATTTTTCCGTTGTGACGGTTGCCGAGAAGCATTCTTTAGCCCCGAACAGGCCACTGCTCACACCAGGGCGGTAAAGAACGAAATCAGGAAGAAGTACGGACTATTGCCGCCAGAGAAGATTGTTGAGATACGAAATAAATTGGGCCTAACCCAGGCCGAATTAGAAGAGCTTTTGGGGACGGGGCCTAAGGTCGTCGTGCGGTGGGAAAGTGGAAAAGTAATTCAAAGCCCCGGACACGACAATT
>Ga0326728_10019649_pt1 | contig 13068 bp, 11 predicted proteins | sample MB3enrmetagenome_FD_207602 | JGI IMG/M metagenome (GOLD analysis project Ga0326728, IMG submission 207602) | Lab enriched peat soil microbial communities from McLean, Ithaca, NY, United States - MB31MN | ecosystem: Environmental > Terrestrial > Soil > Wetlands > Peat | place: USA: New York...
ATGGGGCAGTAGGCCGAGACCGCCCAGATGTCGTCGCGGACGTCCGCGGCGCCGAGGGCCTTGAGGTAGGGCTCGTAATCGGAGGCGTCGCCTGTCGCGCCCAACAGAACGGACAAAGCTCCGCCGGCGCTCGTGCCGTCGGAGACGATCCTCTCGGCGTTTCCGGGCATGACCTTGTCGTTGTAGCGCAAGTAGCGGACCGCGGCCTTCAGGTCGACGATGGCGGCCGGCGCTTTGCCGGTGTAGTTCCCATCGCTTCCCTTGAGAGTCCTGCCGCGCGCGCCGGGAGCGGCCACGACAAGTCCCTGGGCCACGGCCTTGAGCAGGGTATTGTTATTCCTATCCATCCCCTCTCCGGGTTTAGCCGCGGCTCCGGGCATGTAGCCGCCCACCGCGTTCGGGAAGAAGATCGGGGCGGTATCGGCATTATAGCCGTTCACCGCTTTCCTCTCGAAATACTCGGTCCGGATGTAGATGTTCAGCGTCTGATACTGAAGGTCCACCGGGTGCTTCACGTATACGATGCCCTCATAGGCGCGATACGAGAAGGTTGTGTCGCCGACGGTTGCAGTCTTAACTGTGTACGCGTTCGGATCGAAGGTCAGGCTGTACTCCTTCGCGTCGCCGCTACCCGCGGCGAAGAGCGATATGGACGCTGCGAGGAAGGACGCCGCTGCGAAACCTTTTGCAAATCTCTTCATGTTTTCTCCTATACCAGGGGTTTCCCGCGCTACACTGCAACGCCTTTTGCTACTTCTTCTGGGCGAATAGCCAGTCCCGGACGCCTTCGATCGAATAGGCGTACTTCCAGGTGTAGCCGTGATTGCCGCCTTTAAAAACGGTGTAGTTGATCGTCGTACCCGCCGCGATCATAGACTTTACGTTCGCCCCCAGTTCCGAAGCACCCGCCTCGGCGTTCCAGGTGGCCTGATGCACGGTAGAGCCGAGGCCTTTCAAGGTCGCGGTGATAGCGTCCATGCCGGGCTTGGCTTTGGTATCGCCCTCGGAAACAATGATCCACAGGGGCTTCTTCGCCATCGGAGCGACCTTGGAGGCGTCCCACTGACAGGCGACAAGGAGCGACGCCGCGAACATGTCCGGATACTTGATGTCCATCGCGATCGAGGTCATTCCGCCCATGGACTGGCCGGTGTTGTAGAGCCGCTGCGCGTCGATGCTGTACTGGTTCTCGAGGTCCTTGATCAGATCGACCGTGATATCCATGTACTCGCTCGTCTGCGAATCATCGTTCGCCATGACTGAAGAGTACTGAGGCGCGAGCACGAAGGCCTCGTGCTTGGCCTGGTCTGCGGGCGAGGCCCAGACGACGGCGCCGAGCCCTTGCGTGAGGGTTTTGGCGGGACTATTGCTGATGACGCCCGCGTCGTGGATGAACAGGACGAGCGGGTACTTCTTCGACGGGTCGTAATTCTCTGGGATGTACAGATTGTACTCGAGGCTCTTCCCACCGAAGTTCGGGTCCTTGTAGACGGATTGCTTGAAGTCTTGGACGATGAGGTCGTCGTTTTTACCGTTCGCCATCGGGATAGAGCTCCCCGCGTAGACCTTCCCATCAGCGGTGGCGATAGCACCGATTTGGGCGATCGACACGGTCAACGGCTTCGAGGCCGTGGAGTCGGTAGCGACGTCAGTCAGTTGCGGCATATGGTTGGCGCCCTGATCCAAGCGCTGACCGTTGGCTCCGACAGCCTGCCCTCCAGCGGGAGGGCCGCCCCAGACCGTCACGTCCATCGGCGTCGCGAGCTCTACGATTACAAACTTCCCGTCCACGCCTTCCGTGGCCTTGGCCACGGAAGCGTTGGCGTAGACCTTCGTGACCGCATGCCCCTCGACCGAGAAGTCCGCGGCTTTCAGCTTGGCCGTGTCGATGACGCTGTCGTATTCGACCGCGACTGCACTCACCTTCTGGCCGTCGCCGAAGACCTCGGTGATCGCCGTTACGCTCGCGACGTGGGGGGCTAGGCCTGCATCCGCCGCGGCGAAGCCTACGCTCCCGAGCATGAGAGCCAGCGAGGCAAAACGCCGCGCACCCGATAAACCTGAATCGATTACCATTTGATTTCTCCTCTATTCATTCTTCAATCGATCGAGCATCGAGAGGATTTTCGCCTCGAGAGCCTCCGCGGAGCCCTTTTGGTACATGGAGTTCATGGCCTCATAGGTGAAACGATCGTAGCTGCCTGAGTCGGCCATATACTTGGCGGCGCCGTTCACCATCGTCATCACGATCGTGTCCTTGAACGGCGAGCGAGCCTTGATATCGATGGCCGTGGAGCTCGAGAGCTCGACCTGAACAGCGACGAGACAGACCTCCCCGATCCGCACAATGTATATAGGCGCCGAGATATCGGCGGAAGGCTGGTAGACGTAGGATTTTGTCGGCTTCAAGGAGGATAGATCCCGCTCGATCGCCTGACCTTTGCACGTCAGGACCTCGCTGACGACTTTGAGCTGAGCCTGAGTTCGCGGGCTTTTAATCTCGCCGCCGACGCGCACAACCTCAGCGCCCAGCCTTTCGCCGAGCAGGTCGACGAGCGTGAAACCCGTAGCTCCGATATCGATTCGCGAAAACTTCCCATCCTTGTCCAGGACGTAACGGTCCGCGGTCAGGTAAGGCTCCTGGTCGCCGGCCGCCCCAATGGCGAAGAGCGCGACGACCTTGTCGCCGTACTGCCTCTCGACGTAGCGCGCGGCCGCGCCGGCGAGGTCTCCTGTGACGAGCTTTCCGCCGTCCGCCATGACGGACTCGTTCATGATCGAGGACTGGACCGCGTAGTTCATGAGGATCGCGATCGTGGAGCCGTCGCGGGCCTCGAGCTTCACGACCGAGACCTCCTTGTCCGAGACGCCCTGCTCGTTGTGGCCGTGCCACCAGCCCTCGGAAGTCAGGATGTCGCGGTTGACATTGACGTTAGACGAACCCGACCCGAAGCCGATCGCGGCCTCGCGAAGACCCTGCTTCGCCTCGCTCGCCGATACGCGGATTGCGGAGGCAACCGCTTCGCCCAACATGCTGTCCTTACTCTTTTGCTCTCCCGAAGCGCCGCCCATCATCCCGAAATGCGGGGCGGAGAACGTGTGGCTCACGCTGATAAAAACATTGGCGGCATCGACACCGGCAGCCTCGGCAACGATAGCCTTCTCGCTGGCGACGGAATCGGGGCTCAGCGATGTGAGATCTATGACCAGCAAGGCCACGCGTGCGGCCCCGCTTTCGAGCAAAAGGGTCCTCACATAGAGCGGATCGTGCACTCCAGAAAAATTTTCCATCCCCGAGGGGAAAAACGAAGCGGGGATCTCGATAACCGCGCGACCGGCTCCGGCTCTTAAGCCGTCAGTCTCAGCGCAGAGCGGCGAGCATAAAACCACAATGGCCGCCGCCAACAGCAGCCGCCCAAATACTGTATGCGTATATTCCTCCTTTGATCGCAGCGAGGGGAAAATAGCGGACCTTCCCCTCGGGGTCGCTCCTCGCCCCTATTCCACGCGAGGCCCGGTGGTGACGCTGAATCAATGTAATAAGTGTAATATATCGGCCAGAGTGTTGAGAGAATATAAACACGGCATGAAAGAGGGCTAAAACTTTAAAAACGGAGCTGCGATGTTATGCGACTCTCTTCCAAATCACGCGCGCTTGGCGTAGCCCTAATCGCCTACGGAGGTTAGGCGCTCCCGTTTGTCGAGGTAGTACTCGTAGCCCCTCTCGTAGACCCTGAGCGAGCCGCGGTCGATCTCGAAAACGCGGTTCGCAAGGTGTTTGAGGAAATAGCGGTCGTGGCTCACGATCATGACCGTGCCCTCGAAATCCTGGAGCGCCTCGAGGAGGATCTTCGCGAGGGCGATGCGCATCTTCCATCCGCCCGAGAAGCTCTCGACCGCTTCTTCCCAACGCTCGCGCCCGAAGCCTAGGCCAGTGAGTATAGCCTCGGCCCGACTCTCGAGCTCGTAACCGCCCAGGCCTGAGAACTCGAGCTGGATCCCCCCATACTCGTTCATCTCGGACTCGGAGAGTCCTTCGCCCGAAGGATCGGACATCCTATGCTCGAGAAGCTCGAGCTTTTCTTTGAGGTCGTGTACGCGTCCCGCCCCGGAGAGGACTTCCGCCATGACGCTGCGGCCGCCCATCTCGCCTGTGTCCTGCGAAAAATAGCCGACAACGACATCCGGGTCGATGGAGACCTGCCCTTCGTCGGGCTTCTCGATCCCCGCGATGAGCTTGAAGACTGTCGTCTTGCCCGGGACGCACGAGAAAATCCGCATCCTGGAAGAGGACACGCTCGCCGTAGGCGACTTTGACTTGAGATAGACTGACCACTCAAAGCCCCTTTGCCCATCGCCTCGACCAAGGATTGAGCGGCTCGAGGAAGAGAAAAAGCTCCCGCCCTAAGGCTGTGAGCTCGTAGCCGTCGAGAGTCCGATGTACGAGCTTGGCATCCTGAAGATCCTTGAGCCTCGTATTGAGAATAGAGGGGGAGATAGCCCCGCTCTTCAGCTCGCAGGCTGCCTGAAGATCCCTGAAGGTCGAGGGAGTTTCGTAAAGATTCCAGATGATGCCCATCGCCCACCTTCTGCCGAGGAGGTCGAAGAGCGCCATAAGCGGGGCTCCGCTTTGAGAGCCCCGCACCGGCTTGCCAGGCCGTGGTATCGCCATCTATTTCACCTCAGGGTGTCGAGGCGTGGATATCGGTGAGAGTACGCCCAGCCCTCCCGATATTGTCGCTCTCCAGCTCGGAGATAAGCACGGTGAATTCGTTCGCCGGAATCTTGGTGATCTCGATGGCGTCCGCGGTGATCCTCTCGATGAGGGCCTTCTTCTGCCCGGCGCTGCACTTACCCATTGTAACCTGAATAACCGGCATCCCGTTAACCTCCCGCGCAATTAGCGCTACTAATATAGCAGTATGCTACATTTTTAATAGCACGATGTCAAGCATCGCGGCGGGGCAAGCGTGACGCGCTCTAGCAGGCGACGATCCCCTTGATGTTGAATTCCTTGCCGCTCAGAATGTCCCAGTGAGCGCCGCCGCAGTGGGGGCACTTGTTCTCGTTCTGGAGAAGGTTGAAGACCTTGTTGCAGTCCAGGCAGAGGGCGTTGCCCGGCAGCACCTCTATCTCGAGCTCGGAGCCTTGCAGGATCGTGCCGTCGATGGCGGCCGGGTAGCAGTCCTCGACGTACTTCGGGATCATCGACGAAAGCTCGCCGATCTGAAGAACGAGCTTCTCGATCTTGGTCACCCCGTTGGCCGCCGCGAAACTCTCCACGGTGGAGACAACTTCCATGACGACGCCTATTTCATGCATACCCTTCCTCCGTTCCCCGAGAACGGGACTGTCCCAAAAGGTAAAATAACAAGAGAAAAGTAAAACCGCGAACATACGCTAAGGCACGCGAAGTTATATAACCCCAAGGGAATAACTTGCAAAATTCTTTCGTGTGCGTTCGCGTTGGTTCGCGGTTATCGCCATCAAGAGACTTGGGACCGCCCCACTGTACCGTAGTCGTTCCGCTAGCTTTGCCCGCCGAAAGCCGTTTTGACGTTCTTGGCGAGTATCTTGCCCTGCCTGGCGACCGCATGCTTGATGACCATGGGCTTCATCTGGTCGAAGGCCGCGCCGGAGGCATCGTACTTCCGCTCGAGCGTGATGGCCTCGAACTTGCACTTCGTCGTGCATAGGCCGCAGCCCACGCACTGGAACTGGTCCACGATGACCGCGCCGCAGCCGAGGCAGCGCTCTGTCTCGCGCTTGACCTGCTCTTCGGTGAAGCTGGGCCTGAGATCGGCGAATGTAGCTTTGGACGCCGAGCCCGCGACGCCCAACGGCCGCTGCCTGGGCAGGCGATCGTAGCTTTCGAGCTTGAGGTTCGTCTTGTCCAGGGCGTGGTATTCGCGCTCGCGGCCTAAGCGGAGGTTATCGCCGTTCACATAGCGGTGGATCGAGATCGACCCCTGCTTGCCCAGAGCGATCGCGTCGATGGCGAACTTAGGCCCCGAAAATGCGTCGCCGCCGACGAACACATCGCTCTCCCCGGTCTGGTAGGTGAGCGGGTCGGCCACGACGGCCTTGTTTGGCTTGAGCTCGACCTTAGAGCCCTCGACGAGACCGCCCCACTCCATAGCCTGGCCGACGGAGGTGAGAACATAGTTCGCCGGGACGATCTTCGTCTGGCCCTCGTCGAACTTCGGGTTGAACTTCTTGTTCTCGTCGAAGACGGCAACGCATCTCTTGAACTCGACGCCCACGACGTGGCCGTTTTCCACGACGATGCGCTTGGGGCCCCACGAGTTGTCGATCGTTATACCCTCGGACTCGGCTTCTTCGATCTCCTCGTCGAGCGCGGGCATCTCCTTGCGGCTCTCGAGGCAGAACATCTGGGTCGAACCGGCACCGACGCGCACTGCGGTGCGGGCGACGTCGATGGCGACGTTGCCGCCGCCGATGACGACGACCTTCCCCTCGAGCTTGATATTCTCGCCGAGATTGACCTTCCGCAGAAAGTCGACGCCGGTCATGACACCGTCGGCGTCCTCGCCCTCGATTCGGAGTAACCTGCCGGTCTGCGCGCCTATCGCGAGGTAGAAAGCCTTGTAGCCCTGGGCCCTCAGGTCGGAGAGCTTTACGTCCTTGCCGACCTCGACGCCTGACTTGAACTCGATCCCCATCTCCCTGAGCACGTCGATCTCGGAGTCCACCACCTTTTTCTCGAGCCTGAAGGAGGGGATACCGAGCAGGAGCATACCGCCGAGCTTCTTCTGCTTCTCGAAGACGGTCACTTTATATCCGCGCAGCGCGAGGAAATAGGCGCAGGACAGGCCCGCGGGACCGGCCCCGACCACCGCGATGCGCTCGCTCCTATGGAAGACCATCTCGGGCACGTAGCGGTGGGCGGCGTTGAGGTCCTGGTCGGCGATGAACTTCTTGATCTCGTCGACGGCGAGGGCCTCGTCGAGGCCGCCGCGAGTGCAGGCAGTCTCGCATTTATGTGGGCAGATGCGCCCGCAGACCGCGGGGAAGGGATTCTCCTTCTTGATGAGCTCGAGGGCTTCCTTGTAGCGGCCTTGCGAGGCCATCTTGATGTAGCCCTGGACGGCGATGTGCGCGGGGCACTCGGACTTGCAGGGGCTCGTGCCGGCCTCGGCGACGACTTTCCTGTGGCGGTAGTCCTCGTTCCAGCGATCGGCGCCCCACTTTGTATTGCGCGGAGTGCTCGCAGGAGCGGGGCTCGCCCCTTCCGCCGAGGTCGAGGTCGTGCCGCAGATGTGCTCGCCCAGGGTGAGGGCGTTGACCTGGCAGTTCTCGACGCACTCGCCGCAGGCGACGCACTTGTCGCGGTCGACCTTGGCGACGTAGTTGGAGCGCGAGAAGTCCGGGTTCTTGTAGTAGGTCGCGTTGCGCAGCCCGAAGCAGGAGCAGCCGCAACAGTTGCAGATCGCGAGCGCCTTGCCTGGGCCCGAAAGGTTCGGGATCTGATGGACAAGGCCTTCCTTCTCGGCGCGCAGGCAGATGTTGATCGCCTCTTCGCGCGTGACCTCGCGGCCTCGGCCGGTCTTGATATAGAAGTCGGCGGCCGGCCCGAGCTGTATACACATGTCCTTGATCGTATGGCCGCAGCCCTCGCCCTTCACGTGCATGGAGGTGCGGCAGGCGCAGTCCGCGACGGAGAAGATCGTATGTTTGGTCAGGAGGTCCTGGATTTCCTCGTAGGTAGCCCTGCGGGTGTCGCCCTCGATAGCGCTCTCGATGGGGATGACGCGCATGACCCCCATGCCGAGAGGCAGGTTGCCGATCATGAGCTTGCCGATCTTGCGCGTGTACTCCTCGAAGCAGATGGCGATGTCGGGGTACTTCGCAACGATCTCTTTGTTGGCGACCATGTACTCCATGACGCCGGGGACGAAGAGCTCGAGGAAGTACTCCCTGTGGCCGTCCACGGGCTCGAACTTGATGGAGCCGTCGACCGCCATTTTGTTGAGGATCTTCTCGACCTCGGCCACGGGGCGCTTGGCCTTCTTGGCGACTTCCTCGACGCGCACGGGCTTGCGGATCTCGAGACAGAGGGCGACCTCGGCCTCCTCCTCGCTGGTGACCGGCGCGAGGATCCTGTACTCGGGGTCCTCGGCCGTTATCTTCATGAGCCCGCCGGTAACTCCGGCCGCGATCTTGCTCGCGAGCGCGAGCACTTTCGGCTTTACTTCCACCATTCCGTTCCTCCTAGGTCCTGTCTTTCCAACTCTTCACTTCGGCACGCAGCCAGTCGGCCCACTCGCCCACCCCTTCGCCCGTCTTGGCGGAGATGGGGATGATCTTAACTTTAGGATTGAGTCGCCTAACGCGCTCCTCGAGTTTCACGAAGTCGAAGTCGAAGAGCGAGACCGTGTCGATTTTATTCACGAGCAGTACGTCGACCTTCGAGAACATGAGGGGATACTTAAGCGGCTTGTCGTCGCCCTCGGGCACGGAGAGGATCATGGCGTTCCTCGCGGCGCCGGTGTCGAACTCGGCCGGGCAGATGAGGTTCCCGACGTTTTCGAGGACTACGAGGTCGAGATCGGAGGTCCCCAGCCCGTCGAGGCCCTGCCGGGTCATCTCCGCGTCGAGATGGCACATCCCGCCCGTGTGCAGCTGGATCGCCTTCGCGCCCGCCTGCTCGACGGTGCGCGCGTCGACGTCGGAGTCGATATCAGCCTCCATGACGCCGATGCGCAGCTCACCCTTCAGCGCCTCGATGGTTCGCGTAAGGGTGGTTGTCTTGCCCGAACCGGGCGAGGACATCAGGTTCAAAAGGAAGACCTTGTCCCTCAAGAGCTCCGAGCGAAGCAGTTCGGCCCGCTTATCGTTGTTTTCGAATACGCTTTGCTTTATCTCGAGAATCCTGAACTTATCCATAATGTAGTTGAGGCTAAACTATACCGACAGTTTTGTCAATAAAAACATATCAATAGGTCTATTACTTTATGCAATATTGATTTATTGTATTCCTACAACTACAATATCTGTAGTATGTTCGGCAAGATATATCTCGAGATAACGAACGTCTGTAACCTCGCTTGCCCCTTCTGCCCGCCCACTCGGCGCAGAGCCGAGTTCATGAGCGCCGAGGACTTCAAGCTCTACCTCGATAAGCTTGCGCCTTTCGGAAGCCACCTGTACTTCCACGTGAAGGGCGAACCTCTCCTTCATCCCGCGTTAGGGGACTTCCTCAGACTGGCGGCGGCGCGGAACTCCGAAGTGAGCATCACGACTAACGGCACGCTCCTCGAGGAGAAGGCCGAGGTCCTCCTGGGCGCGCACAACGTCTGCAAACTGAGCGTCTCTCTGCACAGCCACTCCGGCGCGGCGGATGCGGAAAACTACTGGCTCGGCGTCGTCGCCTTTCTCGATAAGCATCGCGCAACGCGCCCCTTTCCCGTCAGCCTCAGGCTCTGGAACCGCGGCGCGGCGGGACTACCGCCGGAGACTGAAAAGCTTTGGGAGCTTCTGCGTGCGCGCTACCCCGCGGCGGAGGCTTGGGAGAATGCGTCAGAAGGAAGCCAAGCGCAGAAGCTCGATGAGAAGGTCTATTTGAACCAAGCCGACAAGTTCGACTGGCCCGAGCTCGGCCCGCGGCAGGGCAAGGCGGAGGTCGCAGGCGCCAGTGAGCGTAACGGCGGCAGTTTTTGCCGCGGCTTTTGCCGCGGCCTCCGGAATCAGATCGGCGTCCTCGTCGACGGCACCGTCGTACCATGCTGCCTCGACGGCGAAGGCGTCATGAGTCTCGGGAACCTGCGGAAATCGGACTTAAACGATATTCTCGCCTCACCGAGGGCCCGTGCGATCTACGAGGGATTTTCACGGCGAACCATCGTCGAGGAACTCTGCGAGAGCTGCGGCTACAGGCAGAGATTCTCCCGCCTCGTGCAACGGGGTCGGGCGGAGTTTAAGACGGCATGAGGCCGCACAAGGCTAGCCGGATCGCCGCTCTCCTCGCCATCGGCCTCGCGCTCGGTTCCTGCACGAGCGTAGAGCGCTACTACTTGGATCACATCGACACGAAGTACCTCGTACTGAGGGAAGTTACCAGGAGCGTCCCGAGCGTCTCGGGCCCCAAACTGGCGAAGGTCGAGGAGATATCTATACCGGGACCCGCGGGCGGGATCCCCGCGAGGGTCTACTGGCCGCTAAAGCTGCGGCCGGAAGCACCGCTCGTTTTGTACATCCACGGCGGCGGCTACGCCATCGGTAGCTACAAGGAGATGGACAAAGAAACCAGACTCCTCGCCGCGGGAGGGGAATGCGTCGTCGTTTCGATAGACTACGCCCTCGCCCCGGAGCATCCCTACCCGGCGGGACTCGCAGACTGCGAGGCCGCCTTCGAGTGGCTCGAGGCGCGCGCCTCGGACTACCGCTGCTCGCCGGGCAGGATAGTCGTCTCGGGAGACAGCGCGGGCGGCAACCTCTCTGCGGTTCTCTGCCAGAAGCGACGCGACGAGGGCAAGAGCATGCCCCTCGCGCAGATGCTTTTCTCGCCGGAGGTCGGAGGCATCGACCCGGCGACCGGGAGAACCTGGCCATCGAGGGAAGAGAATGCCGCGAAAAGCAAGCTCACGCCCCATAGCCTCACGGCCTTCAGCAAGCTCTACCTAGGCGATCCCGAGAAGTACGCGGCAGATCCCTACGTCAATCCAATCATGGCGAAGAGCTTCGCCCGCTTGCCCCGGACCCTCGTAGTGAGCTGTGGCCTCGACCCTTTGCGCGACGAGGCAGAGGCCTACGCGAGGATGCTTGAAGAAGCGGGAGCCGAAGTGCTGGCCAAGCGATTCGAGGGGAAGGACCACGCGTATATGGGCAAGGAAGTGATGGCCCTCGCGGCCGAGTTCCTCATGTCGCTCTAGACCGAACCGGCCCGCTCGTGAGCACAACGACGCGCAGGCGGCTTTAGAACTCCTCAAACTCCGAGTCGGCGGCGCTCGGCGAGGATTTGGGCTTGGGCAGGGGGGCTATAGCCAATCTCTTCGGCGCGGGGGCCGGTTTCTTCGCGATTTGCTTCTCTGCTTCTTTCGGGGCGGGCGCACCGGCCCTCTCCATTTTGAAGAAATCGATAGCGGTCGACAGACTTATCGCCTGGCTGGAAAGCTCCTCGGCGGTAGCCGCGAGCTCCTCGGAGCTCGCGGCGTTCTGCTGGACTACCATGTCCATCTGCGTCACGCCCTTCGCTATCTGCTCGGCACCGCTCGACTGCTCGTTGCTCGCCGCCGCGATCTCCTGAATGAGCTCCGCGGTCTTGCGGATGTCCGGCACGAGCTCGCCGAGCTTCTTGCCGGCTTCGGTGGCTACCAGTACGCTCTTCGTCGACAGCTCGTTGATCTCGCCGGCGGCGACAGCCGAGCGCTCGGCAAGCTTGCGCACTTCGGATGCGACGACCGCGAAGCCCCTGCCCGCCTCGCCTGCCCGCGCCGCCTCTATGGCCGCGTTGAGCGCAAGCATGTTGGTTTGCCGTGCAATCTCTTCGATGATGGAGATCTTCGAGGCGATCTCGTGCATGCTCGCCACGGTTTCGTTCACCGCCTTGCCCGACTCCTCCGCGTTCAGCGCCACGCGCCGCGCGAGGCTGTCCGCCTCCTTCGTGCTGCCCGCGTTCTGGCGCACGGTCGAGGAGAGCTCCTCCACCGAAGCGGACAGCTCCTCGATGCTCGCCGCCTGCTCATTCGCGCCCCGGGATAGCCCCTGCGACATCTCGGAGAGCTGCTCCGAGCCCGTTGAAACCTGAGTGGATGATGCGTTGATGCCCTCGATGACGCCAGAGAGGCTCTTAGAGAGATTCCACATGCTCATGCCGAGATCACCGAGCTCGTCGGTACGCATGACAATGGCGCGACTATTCGCATCATCTATCTTCGCCTTTCCGAGCTCTCCCGCCTCGAGGAGCTTCATGCGTTCGACGACTAGGCCTATTGGCTTTACGATCGATCGCGCGATCGCGATGGACATGAATACGGAGATGACGATCGCAATGGCGAGGATTCCGAATATGAGCGAGAGCAATCCTGTCACCGTCGAGTCCACTTGGGCCTTGTCGACGGACAGCGCCAGCCTCCAGCCCGGACTGTCGGGGATCATCGCAAAATCGGCCGTCATCTCCTTGCCGCCCTTTTCTTGATACAGGCCGCCGCCCGAATCCTCGGACAGAATATGCTTCGCCAGCGCGCTCATGCCCAGATACCCCGCCGAATCGGCGTTGAGGATGTTGAGCTTCATAAGCGCGTCTTCGCTCGGATAGGCGATGATTAGTCCATTCCTGTCGACTATCCAACCGTAGCTGTTTTTACCGATTTTTATTTGGGAGGTGATAGAGGAAAGCAAGGACAGCTGCATCTCGAGGCCGACGACAGCGCGCAGTTCGCCTTTGTCGTTTTTGACCGCTTTGGACAGCATGACGGCAGGCTTGCCATTACCGAGGGAAAGCATGGGATCCTCGATATTGAAATCCTTGCCCCCGGAGAGGATCGACTTGAAGAAATCGCGGGAGCTGACATCGTTGTGCTTTCCGTTGTCGAGCTTCGAGGTAGCCCGCCCATCGGGCCAGACTATGACGACATTGTCTATCTCGTCCCCCATCTTGCCGCATAGGCCGGATATGTAGTCCTCGGCCACTTTCTCGCTCCCCGACTTCAGCTGAGGCTGCAGCGACATGAGATCCAACTGCCAGTAATGGGTTTTGAGGAGCCGACCTATCTCGTCCGCGCGGGCATTGGCGATTTGCCCATTTTCTTGCCTAAATATCGCGACCATATCGCTATTGAGACGTACGCCGATAATCGCGATTACCGCGCCTAGGACGACGGCGACCATCACACTGACAGAAAGAGCGATCCTTGTCGTTAAGGGAAACCTTCTTTTTGCCATGACTACTCCTCGTGCCTCTGCCCCGGAGGCGTGAATTGCGAATAAAAACCTGTGATCACTTTTTGAAGGATTACATCGACGAGCTCTCGGACTCCGCGATCAAGAACCAGATCCACTCGATGTATGCCAAGCTCGGAGCCACAATATCTCGCTCGACTAGCGGGG
>Ga0326728_10019651_pt1 | contig 13067 bp, 14 predicted proteins | sample MB3enrmetagenome_FD_207602 | JGI IMG/M metagenome (GOLD analysis project Ga0326728, IMG submission 207602) | Lab enriched peat soil microbial communities from McLean, Ithaca, NY, United States - MB31MN | ecosystem: Environmental > Terrestrial > Soil > Wetlands > Peat | place: USA: New York...
TCGCCGCCCAGCTCTCGAAGGCAGATCTCGATCGAGTGGATCCGGTCTTGCATGCGGCCTTTTCGGTGAGGGTCCGGCACGGTGAACTCGTTCAGCCGAGCCTTGTCCACAAGTGCCGCCTGTTGTTCGAGGATCGCAGGGCCCTGGTCCTCGAACCACTTGACGCTGCCGTCGCCGGCGATGTCGATCACTTCGCGCGCTGGGTCCGAGCACATCAAGACGCAGTCGATGCCGAAGTCCCTGACGACCTTGAGCTGGGCTTCCGCCAGTGTCCCGCCATCTCTGGTGTATTCGATATACGGGACCCCAGCATGCCTTGCGGCGAACGTCATGACCATCGGCTGAGCCGGCAGGTGGTCGACTGGCTTTCCCGCAATGACGCCTCGGACTCGGTCGAGTGGACGCATCTTGAGTCTCCGTTCCTTTTGGCATGCCGCCGTAGAGCATGTCCCCGCTCATCGTCGGAGTCGAGCCGGTCTTGATCCCTCGCAGTCGTAGGCGCTTGCGGAGGGCCTGCCCGCCTCGATGGTTGCACCGGAAGGTGCCCGTTGCCCTGCCCAGCGCGTTGTCCGGATCACAGTGGGAGCAAGGCGCCACCGCGCACGAGAGCGCTTCGAGGGAGGCTCGATGCTTGGCTTGCCGCGCCGGGGTCTCCCGCAGGCGAGGAGGCAAGCTGGCCACGCTGGTGCACCTCGCGCGCCCGAGCACACCGGTTGGGCGTGGTCGGTATGGTGCCTTGGGCACGACCGGGACCTCCGAGGGGTTGTCCCGATCGCGTTGGCATGTCGGCGCTCACCTTGCCGGCGAGGCCGCCCACGCCGGCAAGGTGAGCCTCTTTGAGTCCCTAGACGGAGCTCTTGTAGAAGTACTGGGCAATCTTGGGGTTGCTGGCGTTGGTGGTCGTCGCCACCACGTTCGGCAGGTACACCTGCTTGTTGATGAGGGACTTGTGTCCCGTGAGGTAGTCGTAGGCATACTGCACGCCCAAGGCACCTTCCTTGGCGGGATTCTGGATCACCAGGATGTTGATGACGCCCTGCTTGAGCAGGCTCACCTGGGCGGGTTCGGCGTCGTAACCGGCCACGAAGACCTTGCCCTTCAGCCCGGCGGCGTCGACACCCTTACCGACGCCTTCGACCGAGTATCCGTTAGTGCCGAAGATCCCTACCAGGTCCGGGTGCGCAAGGATGATGCTTCTCGTCTGCGTCTCTGCAGTCGTCGCGTTGTCCATGTCGTAGTCCAGGGCCACCAACTTCATGTTGGGGTACTTCTTCATCTCGAAGGCGAAGCCGGACTGGCGGAGATCTGTGGTGGACACGCCTTGTTCGACGCTGACGATCGCCACCTGCCCCTTGTCGTGAGCAAGCTTGGCGAGCGCATCAGCGGCAGCCTCGCCGCCCTGGTAGTTGTCCGAACTGATCGCCGAGGTCAGTATCGAAGTGTTCTTGAGGGTGTTGTCCACCGCGATAACCGGGATCCCGGCCTTCACGAACTCGTCGATCGGGTTGAACAGGGCCACCACGTCGGTCGGGCAAATGACCAAGGCATCGGGCTTGCTTGCGAGCACCGACTTGACGAGAGGGATCTGGACTGAGGGCTCCCACTGGGTGGCACCAACCCACTTGAGCGTTACCCCAAGCTTCCTGGCCTCCTGGATAGCGCCGTAGTGCATGGTGATGTAGAAGGGATCGACGGTGTTCCCGGGGATCAGCACGATCGTGTACCTGGTGGCGGTGCCAGCTGTCGCCGCCCCTATACCTGCCGTGACGGCGAGAGTCGTGCTGGCAATGAGGCCGAGCACCACTACCGCGATCGCGGCGCGCGTCCGCCCGCCTTTGAGCCAATGTCTATGGATCATTCTTCCTCGCAATTTCCCTTTATTGATGCACGGGATGAGTTGGGACGTCATGGCTTGGGGCTCTGCCAACCGCAATCGCGTTTGGCTGCCCGCCACGGCACTGATAACGATAACGCTGATGTCGAGCTATTGCCAGCGGGACTGACATCGGGAACCAAGGCGACGATGGTTACGGCGCCGAACTGATTAGTCGTCGCCTTTCCCGAAAAGAACTGGACTTCCCCTATGTGACATGTAAGAGAGGGGACGACGCACATGGCCGAAACTGCCGGGACCAGCCGGGAGCGACGACCCTGAGATGGGCCGGTCCTTCGGCGCGCAAGTCGTCATCCGCTGTTGACCGCGCTTGTGGAATGCCCTGTCGAGGTCAGGAAAGGACCGAGCCCATTGACCATGGCGCGCCAGCAAAGGCGTAGGCAGCAGACGACGATTCGCTCGACGGCAAGCATCCCCGCGACGGCCATAAGCAGCGTCAAACGCCTCTTCGCCGCTTCCCGTCTCTTTTCCGGGAGCCACGCATCGGTCGGCATTCGGGTGACGTTGTCGACGAGCCGAGCGCTGGTGGCACTGACCGCGGTCAAGACAGAGAACTCCAGGTTCTCGGCGAACTCGGCGATGAGACTGCGCGACAAGATGGTCAGCGTGTCGCTGGCGAACTGGGCGAGCTTCCCGTCGATGGAGAGGACCGTGACGACTTGGACCCTGGTGCCTCTCGGAGAGGGGGAGAGGGTTGCTGTGACCAGAGCGGTGCCTTTTCCCTGCCCGCGAATCTCGCCACCTTCCGCCTTGAGCACTGCCGTGTGGGCGTCGGCGTCGAGCAACAGATAGCGGGCAACGCCCTCGTACCACACTGTGACCGGCCCGACCTTGACCTTTACCACGCCCTGGTATTCGTCAGCTCCGATCTCTCGAAGCCAGATCCCAGGCAGGTAAGGCGTGATCCTCTCGATGTCAGTGAGGACAGCCCATGCCTCGGCAACCGGCAGTGGTACTTCGAACTCGTCGTTCAACTGCATCGGTACATGCCCCCCTCGCGATCGGTACAACCGCACGCGCGTCTCGCTATTCCCGTCGTGAGCCGGGTTGCTGGCCGCGGCAGGGACTGTGCACAGGTCCAGTTGGCGTTCTCGCTGTGCTGTGACACGAGGACGGCCACTGGCCGGCCGACGATGAGCTGCCCGGACGGCGGTCCGGCCCGGGTCGAAGCCGATCGAACAGGCCGGAGAGGCAGGCAGCTGCGGCCGGTCCTCTGGCCAGGTGACACAGATCGCATGAGGACTCAGAGTTGCGGCTCAGGCGTCGCTGCGCCTGTGAGCGTGCCCGTTCTTGATGCCGTCAAGGATCACGACATCTGCCTATCAACCCTGGCCTTGGTCACGCGGGTTAAGTTTTGGTCATTCATACAGGAGACAGTCTTCAGCCCGAACAGTTCCTGGCGGCCCTGGTTGCCTCGGCGGACGACGCCATAATCGGAGAGACGCTCGACGGGGTGGTGGTGTCCTGGAACGCCGCCGCCGAGCGCCTCTATGGATACAAGGCCGCCGAGATGATCGGCCACAGTCTGTTGCCCCTTTTCCCAGACGACCGAGCGCGGGAGTGGTCCGGTCTGTTGGACCCGGTCCGTCAAGGAGTGACGGTCCGGCACTTCGACTCCGAGCGTCTCAGAAAAGACGGCACCCGGGTCCAGGTGACACTCACGGTGTCGCCGGTGCTAGGACCGGACGGCTCGGTCGTCGGGGTCTCCTCGATAGTCCACGACCGCACCGAGACCTTTTTGCTCACAGAGGCGATGCGCCAGGCCGAGAAGGAGGCCGCCGAGTCGCTCTCCATCCTCGACACCCTGCAGTCCAGTGCCCCGGTGGGCTTTTCGTTCGTCGACCGCGAGTTCCGCTTCGTGCGGGTCAACGAGAAGGCCGCTGCGATCAACGGCGTGCTGGTCAAAGACCACCTCGGCCGGACCATGGCCGAGGTCATCCCGCAGTTCTGGCCGCAGCTCGAGCCTTCCTACCGGGCGGTGCTCGGACGGGGCGAGCCCATCTTGAACGTGGAGGTCGCCTCCGAGACCGCGGAGGACCCGGGACGGCTCCACTTCTGGATCGAGAGCCTCTACCCGGTCAGAGTGCACGGCGAGATCATCGGTGTCGGCGCCGTGTTCGTCGACGTCACCGAGCTCAAGGAGGCTGAGCAGACTCAAAGTGACCTGACCAACGAACTCCGGCATCAGGCGATGCACGATTCGCTCACCGGGCTTCCCAACCGCACCCTGATCATTGACCGCGTGGAACAGATGCTCGCCCGTGGGCGGCGGAACAACGAGACAACAGGCGCTCTTTTCATAGACCTCGACAACTTCAAGGACATCAACGACACCCTGGGCCATCGAGTAGGAGACCAGCTCCTGGCTGAGGTCGCGCGACGTCTCACGACGGCGCTTCGTGAAACCGACACCGTGGGCCGCCTTGGCGGTGACGAGTTCGTGGTTCTGACAGAGGGCGAACCTGGCAGCGGCGAATCGGAGGAGGCGGACCGGTCTGGGGAGGAAGTGTCAGCTGACACCGCTTCGAGCGCTATCGCAGAGCGCATACTCGAGCTTCTTCGGGAACCGTTCGCCCTTGGTGACAATCAGTCTCTGCACACAGTGACGGCCTCGATAGGCATTGCGACCGGTCCGCGAGCGACCGCGGAGGAGTTGCTGCGAGACGCAGACGTCGCTCTCTACGAGGCAAAGGCCGCTGGAAAGCAGCGCTACACCCTGTTTCGTCCCGAGATGCGCCGAGCAGTGGAGAGCCACGTCGAGTTGCAGAAGGACCTTGGCCTTGCCGTCGAACGCGATGAGTTCCTGCTCGTGTACCAGCCGATATTCGAGATCGACAGCTATGCAGTCGTCGGGGTCGAGGCTCTGCTTCGCTGGCAGCATCCGACTCGCGGGCTGGTCATGCCCAGTGAGTTCATTCCGATTCTCGAAGAGAGTGGACTGATCATTGCCGTCGGCCGTCAGGTGCTAAATCGTGCCTGCCAACAGGCAGCTGAGTGGCGTAGGGCGGGTTACGACTTGTCGATGTCGGTGAACGTATCGCCCCGGCAGCTCGATTCTCCCGGAATCGTGACCGACATCACCGATGCTCTGGAGGCGTCGGGGCTCGAGCCCGGTGATCTTGTCATCGAGATCACGGAGAGCATCTTGATGCGCGATCCTGCCGGCACCCTTGAGCGCATTTCGACGCTCAAGGCCTTGGGCATCAGTGTGGCCGTCGACGACTTTGGCACCGGCTACTCGTCGCTCGCCTACCTGCGAAGGTTTCCGGTGGACATCTTGAAGATTGATCGTTCCTTCATCGCTTCGATGACCTCGTCGGAGCGTTCGTCAGCCTTGATCCACACGCTCGTCCAGCTCGGAAAGTCACTCGGTCTGGACACCGTGGCGGAAGGGATCGAGGAGCCACAACAGCTGGCGCGGCTCCGAGCCGAGCAGTGCGACACCGGCCAGGGTTTCCTCTACGCCAAGCCCCTCAGCCCCCGAGAACTCAGCGAGTTCCTCCGGACCCACATTGTCGCCCCGCGCGAGCACAAGGGCGACCTCGCGTCCACATAGCGCACTAGGAGATCACCACCACCGAGCGAAGCACTTCACCCCGTTCCATGCGGTGGAACGCCTCCTCCACGGCGTCGAGCTCGATTGTCTCGGACACGAAGCGGTCTAGGTCGAGACGGCCTTGCAGGTACAGGTCGATCAGCATCGGGAAGTCTCGAGACGGAAGGCAGTCCCCGTACCAGCTGGGCTTTAGCTGTCCACCGCGGCCGAAGAACTCGATCATCGAAAGGTCGATGCGCATTTCGGGTGTCGGCACACCGACTTGGACGAGCGTCCCGGCCAGGTCGCGGGCGAAGAACGCCTGCTTCATGACCTCGGAGTTGCCGACCGCCTCGACACAGACGTTCGCGCCGTTCCCGTCCGTCAGGGCCCGGATCGCTTCGACCGCGTCGTTTTCGGAGGAATTCACCGTGTGGGTCGCTCCGATCTGCTCGGCGATCTCCAGCTTGCGAGGGTCGACGTCGACGCCGATGATCGTCGAGGCGCCGGCGAGACGTGCCCCCGCAATCGCCGCGCACCCGACGCCACCGCAACCGAACACCGCAACGGAGTCCCCGAAACCGACTTCGCCGGTGAACATCGATGCGCCCAGGCCCGCCATGACCCCGCAGCCGAGCAAGCCGGCGGCTTCCGGCCGGGCGCGAGCATCGACCTTGGTGCATTGGCCGGCGGCGACGATCGTCTTCTCGGCGAAGGCTCCGATCCCGAGCGCGGGCGTCAGCACCGTGCCGTTCGAGAGGGTCATCTTCTGAGTGGCGTTGTGGGTGGAAAGACAGTACTGGGGCCTACCGCGTCGGCACGAGCGGCACTCGCCGCAGACCGCCCGCCAGTTGAGAATGACGAAATCCCCGGGCGCGACGGACCCGACGTCAGGCCCGACGGCTTCGACGATGCCAGCAGCCTCATGGCCGAGAAGAAACGGAAAGTCGTCATTGATCCCCCCTTCCCGGTAGTGCAGGTCGGTGTGGCAGACCCCGCAAGCCTGGACCCGCACGAGTGCCTCTCCCGAACCGGGGTCCGGAACCAGGACCTTTGTCACCTCGACCGGTGCGCCCTTGCTGCGGGCGATGACGCCCCGAACCTCGCGAACCATCTTGTCCTCCCCCTCTCGAGAAATGTGAGCGACGCCCATCTTGCTCCAAGTCCTGCGTTCACGGCGCCCGGAGACGCTGGACGCTAGGCGGAGAAAGTGTTGCTGCAGGTTTCGAACCGGGCAGCAGTCGCGGAGTGAACCGCGTCAACATCGAAGACGATGTCAGGTTGAGGGAAGATGGTCGTCGTGGAGCCCGACGGGCGATCCTGCCTTGGGGACGGGCAACCCCGTTCTCATTCGACCCTCGATACCGCGGCGTCCCGCGTACCCGCAGGTAGCGAAGGCCACTGGGACCCTGGTCGCAGGACTCCTTAGAGGCGACGAAATCGTCGGCGAGGAGTAGAGGTGCGGTCTACTTCCCAGTCCGAACACTCGCAGGAACGTCCGGTCGCGCAGTCCGAGAGGTTTTGTTCATCGAGCCTTCACCCATTCATCGCTTTGGTGACGCACCAGATTCAGCCTTAGGTCATTCGTGTCGCGTAGTTTTCTCAGGGGGCCTTCTTTCTGTGTCCCCGGGGGAAAGTGCAGGGATGGGAGCGGTTGGAACCTGCCGGCTCTGACAAAGGGGGAGTCCTTGCAGCTAGTCGATCTCGCCGAGCAACACCGCGCCGATGCAATGGCCGCTGCCGAACGGGGACGTCTCGTCTGCGAGGTGCGCCGAGCGCGTCAGCAGCGCGCCCGAGGAATGGGGACCATGTTGGCAGTCCGTGACATTGGTCGCCGCCTGTGGGGCTGGAGGCTCGCGCACAGCCCGGGACGAGAATTCGACGTTGCCGAGGCCGCCGTCCTGAGCCTTCTCTCGGACGGCATCGAAGTCGTCAATGTGAGCGCGGACGCAGGGGCCGCGGCTGGTCTCGCGGGTAACTGGCCTGCTTCGGAGGCTCTGGGCGCCGGCCGGATGTTCTGTCGCCGCACCGGGGTACCGGACCGGCGCGCTCAAGTGCGAACGAACCGGAGCGCAAACGGCCGACGTGGCACGGACCAGCGCTTGTCCCGTCAGCCGGCCGGCCGCTTCCTGGGAACATCTCGGGAATAGGCCTTCTGTACCTTGCCTTTGAAAGCCGCCCAACGACCGGAAGGAGGACAGATGATCCCCACCCACATGTTCCACGAGTTAAAGCGCGCCAGGACCGGGGCTGAGCAGCGGGAAGCCGGCCTCCGGAAGAGCGAGAGTGCCGCGGCGATCGCACAGGTGGGTTCTCTGTTCACCAGGCCCATCCGTGCCTCGCTCCGCTTCGCTCAGCAACTCCCCGCGAGGTTGGCGACTGAGCAGACAGTGTCGCCCCCAGGAGGCGGCCAACTACCCGACGAATCCGGCCTGCCGGCTGCTGACTAGAGTCGGAGGCCACTGCCGGCAGCGGCCGTCGGAGGGGTTCGGGTCAGCGATGCAATGCAGAATCTGGCCCGTGGCGTTCCGACAGCACGAAGTCGTCGCAGGGCTACTAGGAGCGTGGGTCAGAACCCCAAAATCCCGTGTAATCAAACGGAACTCTGAGATTCCATCCATCTGAAGTGGGAGAACGGAACATAGAAGATGGATTCTGCATAGTTATTCGCCTCGCGACCGATTCTGACCCACGCTCCTAGTGAGCCGAGTCGACAATAATTCCTGAAATAGGACTTCGCCGTCTTGCCACGCGTTTGCCCCTCTATCGGAGACGATGGGAGGCAGTCATGGCATGACGGGGCAGACCGACAGTTGAGGCGGAGCTCAACGACGACGAGAGGGACACGCTTGAACGCTGGGAACGGCGGCCAAAGAGCGAGCAGTCCCTCGCCCTGCGATGTCGAATCGTGCTCGCCTGTGCCGAAGGACTCAGCAATACAGAGGTGGCCAGGGCGCTTTCGCTCAACTCCGGCACGGCGTCGATGGAGGCGGCGTTGTCCTCTCGCGTCTCGACGGTTTGCACGACGAGCCCCGCCCGCCGTTCCCCGCAAGTTCGGTGACGATGTCATCGGCGTCAAGACACTGACGGAAAGGCCGAAGGACGCCACGCACTGGTCGACACGTGACATGGCGTAGCGACTGGCATGAACCGGCTGACAGTGGCTCGCATCTGGCGCGCCTTTCGGGGCAAGCCCTGGGCGACCGACACTTTCAAGCTCTCAGAGGACCCGCTTCATCGAGAAGGTGCGCGACGTCGTCGGGTTGCAGCTGAACCCGCCGGAGCGGGCCGTGGTCGTGCGCGTCGACGAGAAGACCGGCATGCAGGCGCTCGATCGGATTGAGGTCTGCCTGGAGCGGATCACAGCAGGAGGCGATCGGCTGCTCGGTGATCGGGTTGGTCAGTCCCTGTCACACCCGGCCTTGGGTGTCAGTCGTAAACTCGACTTGCCGCATGATGACGGAGGGAGAAGTTATGCCCAAGTACGTCGTGGTTGCTCGCATAATCATCAGGTCAACCAACGCTTTCAGCGAGTCGGGCTTTCCGCTAACGGAGAGGGTTCCGGGTACCTGGCACCTCGCCGAAGTGGATGGCAACGGCAGACTGAGCGGTGCTCACGCCTGCGGATCCTCGGCGGCCCAGGTCGAGGTGAGACACCCAGTTCGCGAGTGGAAAGTCCTTGATCCCTGGTGCCCCGACTGTGAAGTCCAAGCAGGCGATGCAGCTAGGGAGCAAGCCGCACACGAGGCTGAGAGGTCCTATACCAGGCTCTGAAATCCGATCACAGAACGCGAAGTCGCCTGATCACCGAAATCGAGATGCGTTGATCGCCGACAACCGGATGACCTACGAGCTCCTTGAACCGGGTGGATGAGATTCTCGACATCCACAAAGCTCTTGCACCGCCGTGACATTCCGCAGATAAGTGAGTGGTTCCGCTCCCCTTATCGGGTGGCGCCGCCGTGCCCACGTTAGTCCGGGGCAAGTGGGGGAGCGGCACTCGTGCTCCTGGACCTACCAGCACGCCAATGAGGACAGGGACAAGGCCTTCGCGTCGGCCCTTGAGAAGACAATCCGTAGGGCGACCGCTGCGAACCCGAAAATCTCCGGGCACGTTCCCGGCACGAAACGACGGATCCTCAAATTGGTGGGGGACTGAAAGGATCGCCTTGGTTAGGCAATGGGAGCGGGCGACGGGAATCGAACTGCGGCAACGTGGTGGTCCTTTGGATGACTGTCCATTCGGTCGATCTCGGTCTGAGCGCGGCGAATCAGCGGTATGGAACGCTGGCGGCGACGTCAGTCTCGGCGACGGCGTCGGCTCCAGCGAGCCGGGCGTCGCGACGAGTCTTGTAAGCCAAGACGTCGACCGCTCGCAGTCGTCGGTGGGTTGCGACCAAGTGAGCTGGAAACTTTCCGTTGTCCACCAGGCGAACGACGTAGGTCCGGGAGATTCCGAGAATGTCCGCGGCGTCCTGGGTCGTCAGTTCGGTGTCGTCGGTAAGCAGGTGCACCGCTGTGCCCGCAGCGAGATCAACCAGCAGGTGACGAGCGGCCGCTCGCGCTGTTGGCGGCAGCTCGACATCGCCCTGATCGGTTCGCACCGCTAGGGGGCCACCGCCATCGGGACCGTTTACTAGAGCTGCGACTCTCTTGCGCTGGGCTTGGGGAAGCTCAAAGGAAGCGACTTCGGACACGGGGCCGGTGTATCTCTAATCGACACAAACGCAACCCATCTCCTGAACATGCGGACCACAGCTGCGATGCCGCGGGCCGGGTGACCTTGATGACCCCGGGCACCGATGCGACGCTCAATTACGGCTTCGACGCCTTCGGCAACGTGACGACGCTCCCAGCGGCGCGACCGTGCTCAAGCAGGTGAACCTCTCGACGGGGATCGCCGACTACCTGGTCGCCGATAGCCTCGGGTCGGTGCGCGGCGTCGTATCCTCCTCCGGATCGCTGGTCGGCTCCACCGACTATGACGCCGGGGGCAATCCCGAGATTACAGGCGGCCTGAGCAGCTTCACGCCTTTCGGCTCCGCGGGGGCGTACACCGATTCCACGGATCTTGTCTACCTGATCGGGCGCTTCCACAACCCAACCACTGGCCAGTTCCTGGCCGTCGCCAGCGGGGTTCACCGCATAGCTATCTGTCGATCGGACACCAGCAACGACGAGCCTCGTGAGCTGGGCGAACTCGGCCGTACAATGTAGACATGGCGCGGACTCGCAATCCATGGCTTGGACCAGCGGCCCGCCCTGTCGCGATCCCCGAGGACTTAGACGATTCTTCGGTGGTGAAGGCATCGGGCGCTGTCGAGCTGCCGTTCCATGTTCGATGGAGCGATCCGTCCATCACCTACGACCTCGGGCAGCGAGCCGATCGCATCCGTGTCTATGAGCAAGTTCTTCGCGAAGGCACCGAGGACGACGTTCGGTTCTACGTCGATGTTGACGAGCTCGTCGAACTCTTCGACGAACTAGTGCTGCCCCCCACCGTGAGACGGGCCTGGGCAGACTGGCTCCTGCGGCACCGAGGGGTGGTCCTTGCGTGCTGAGTCCGCTGCAGGAGCGGATAGCCACAATCATCGCCGGACTTAGCCAGGCGGAAGACTTCGCACTCGCCGGCGGTGGGGCGCTGATAGTTCGTGGCGACGTCGATCGCAAGACTCGAGACCTCGACTTCTTCGGACTCAGCGCTGATGCGGTCGACCGCCTCGTCCCCTTAGCTGAACAGGCTCTTCGAGAAGCGGGCCTGCAGGTCAAGCGGGTGCACGAAGGGCCCGGATTTGCGCGCTTTGTCATCGAGGATGAGGACGATCGGACCGAGCTGGATCTGGCCAGCGATGCCCGACTCTTTCCTGCGGATCAAGGTCCAGGCTTTCAGATCCTGTCTGCAGAAGAGCTAGCCGCTGACAAGCTGCTCGCGGTGTTCGGTCGGGCAGAGGCCCGGGACTTCGTGGACCTCGGGGCTCTTGAAGATCGATTCGGTCTTGACCGGCTGTTCGAACTCGCCGGCGAGAAGGACCGAGGGTTCCAACCCACAGTATTTGCCGAGATGATGAACAGATTCGGCAGACTCGGAAGAGCAGAGTTTCAGCTTGACGATGTTCAGTACGAGGAGTTGAGTCGACGCGTTCAGGTCTGGCGGGAGCGGGCACTTCAACTTGCCCAAGAACACCAGCGATCGCGGGAAATCAGCACCGATCAAGGCCCCGACATGGGCCTCGGTGTCTGATGACGAGGCGTGAACCTTGCCCGTCCGCAGCCAGATCACCTGCCTGAACTATCGCTCCGGGGACCCACACACCCATCCGCCGGGTCCGGTCTACCTGATAGGGCGCTACTACGACCCGCAGACCGGGCAGTTCTTGAGTGTCGATCCGGCGGTGGAACAGACCCTCGAGGCGTATCTCTACGCGGGGGACTACCCAGTGAATAGCAGCGATCCGAATGGTCTGTGGTGTTGAGGCTGGTGCAGTTTTACAGAGGCTGCACATGACATTGCTCACGATGTAGCGGAGGCTATTCATGACGTTATCCACGCCACGGACTCCGCGGTCGATTGGATTCGCCACAACTGGCGAGGGGTAGCTAAGGTTGGCATTCTTGTTGCCGTAGTCATAGGAACTGCTGTATGTGTTGGTGCAACTGATGGGGTGTGTGCTGATCTGCGATTTGAGCTCGCCGGTCTGAAGTTTGCAGGCTCAGCAATTATCATCGGGTTAGCCGCTGGCGCAGCCAGAGGCGCAGTTGATTACGCATTCACAACTGGGGACCATACGTTCGGTGGCTATTTGAAGTCAGCGGCACGGGGTGCCGGGGAAGATAGCGTAATTCTGGCGCTTCCGGAAGAGTCAATGTTTGGTGAATGGGCCGAAGGTGAGCATTCGGCCCAGGTCGGCTTCTGGGGAACGCTGAAGGAACTTCCCAGTTATATGACCAGCGTTCTCAAGAGCGGCCTTCACGCGCTTAAGTGAGGAGTGATCTTGAAACAAAAGAAGCCGCGCCGCGCCGCAGGCACTCGAACGGCATCGGACGTCTTGCGTGATTTCGTTACTTTGAGACGCATGAGCGACAAGCGTCGCAGTGACATCGAAGCGATGCAACAAGGAGAGCATCGATGGGTGAAGTGCTACTTCAAGCCGCGCGACGATGAGTCTCGCCGGCAGTGGAAGCCGGGACACTTAGATGTATCCGCGGGCGAGCTGCGGTGGGAGGGCTCTTCACGGCGCTGGGAGCCATTCACTTTGCGCGCGGGGGAATGGGCAACTTCCACTCGGAATGTGACTCGCCAAGACCACGTCTATTCGTACTGTCGAGTAATCAAATGTGTTCAAGGGTCGGAGGCGCGAGAGTTTGCCGTTCCCCGACCGGACGCTGAGCTCTGTCTTGTCGCGCTTGGGTACGAGCCTCATAGCTATGGTTAGGCGACCGGACGGCGCGTCGTTATTGTAGGACTCAGCGCGTTCAGAGCAGGGCTTGGCGAGGTCATGTTCGGGCCTTCATAGCGGCCGATCACATCGTCCAGCCGTTGTTTGGAGGGGGGCTTGGACAATGGGGCTCAAGCGCAGTGACTGATTGTTCCACGGTCTCCTTTACCGAGGATTGAAGGGTTAGGGGTTGTCCTCAACG
>Ga0326728_10019652_pt1 | contig 13067 bp, 13 predicted proteins | sample MB3enrmetagenome_FD_207602 | JGI IMG/M metagenome (GOLD analysis project Ga0326728, IMG submission 207602) | Lab enriched peat soil microbial communities from McLean, Ithaca, NY, United States - MB31MN | ecosystem: Environmental > Terrestrial > Soil > Wetlands > Peat | place: USA: New York...
CTCAGAGAACCGCCACAACCGATCAACTGAGGATCAAACAGAAACGCAGGCTGTTGTGTGCAGACCACCGGCAAACCGGAAACTGACCCACCACCCTCGCCTTCAAGAGCTGGATGTAAACCGACCTGAGGCCGGCTTGAAGGTCAACGGAATGAATCGCCGCAAAGGAGCGAACCGCCAATGCACAAACCGCGCGTCCTCTTCGTGGGCCGGACGACGCTCGACCTTCTCTACCGGCTCGACCGGATGCCGGAGGAGGACACCAAGACCTATGCGCGCGACCTTCGGGCCTCGCCCGGCGGGCCCGCGCTCAACGCCGCCATCACCCATGCGCTGCTCGGCGGCAGGGCCATGCTGATCAGCGCGGTCGGCGGCGGCCCGTGGGCCGCGCCGGTGCGCAGCCAGCTTCGCCGCCGCGGCGTTCGCCTGCTCGACCTAGCCCGCGGCACAGCCTATGAAACGCCGCTGTGCACCGTGCTGGCGAATGCCGCCAACGCTGCCCGCACCATCGTGAATCCGCCCATCTCGCACATTCCCCTGCGCCATCTCGGCGCTTCCTGGGCCGCTGAGATGCCATCCTCCTGGGGCAGAATCCCGTCTGTCGTCCTTACCGATGGCTTCTTCCTGGAGGAGACCTCTGCCTTGGTCGCCGCCTGCAAAAACGAGGGAGCGGCCATCTGCCTGGACGGCGGCAGTTGGAAGCCCGGCACGGAAGAACTGGCGCCGCTGCTCACGGCTGCCATTTGCAGCGAGAGGTTTGCCATTCCCGGCCATAGCGGCGGCCCAAACGGCAATTCAGACGCCGTCTTTGCATGGTTTGCAGCCCAGGGCGTGCCCTATGTGGCCGTCACTCGCGGAGCGAGATCCGTCCTGGCCAGCGACCGCGGCCGCCGCTTCGAGATCGAGGTAGCCAAAGTTGCCGCCACCGATACTCTCGGCGCGGGCGATGTGCTGCACGGAGCCTTCTGCCACTACTTCGCGCACAGGCCCGACTTTGAGCCGGCCCTGCGCCGTGCCTCTGAAATCGCCACGCTCTCGTGCCAAGGCCTTGGCGCACAGGCATGGGCCACGCGGGCCGGCAGCATTTCGACCGGGTGACCAAGACGCGTGCTCTCGGTCTCACTCATGAGACCGCTGCAGACAGGAACGCAAGAACGCCGCCAATCCCTAATCTTCTGTCTCTCGTCCCTATTCCTAGTCCCTATTCCCTAGTCCCTGCCCCCTGTTCCAGCACGGCCGCTGCCATCCGGTTCAGCGGCGTCTCGATTCCGTGCTTCTCACCCAGCCGCACAATCACCCCATTGCGCGCGTCGATTTCCATCGGCCTGCCCGCCAGCCGGTCGGCCAGCATGGAGTTGATCGAATCCCTTGGCTGCGCCCGGTAGCCTTCCAGCACCTGCTCGGCCACATTGCCGTCCAGCCGCGCGCCCTCCGCCCGTCCCACCGCCGCGCACTCCCGGACCATCTCCAGCGCTACCCGCCCCAGGGCGGCGTCGTCCAGTACCCCAGCCGGCTTCATGGTCATTGCGTTCAGCGCTCCCGGCGCGTTGATGCACAACTTCCGCCACGCCGCAGTCTTGAATTCTTCCGTCAGCTCGATCTCCGCCTTGCTTCCTGCGAACAGCTCCGCGAACTCGCGTCCCAGCGGCCCCGCTTCCACCTTCATGCGCGCCACACCGCGCTGCGCGACGGTTCCATCCGCCCGGCGCTCCACCGGGCAATCGATCACCACGGGCACAATCCTCTCCGCCTGCACATATGGCGCGAAGCGCTCCCGATGCTCCACCCCGTTTTGCACCACCGCCACCGCGGCTCCATCCGCCGCCAGCCCCCGCAGCCATGCCCCGGCCCCGGCGGCGTCATAGGTCTTGGTCGCCACCAGCACCCAATCCATCGCCTTTGCCTGCGCCGCATCGGTCAGGTTCCGCGCCTTCACCCGCACCACTTCCTCCGGGGTCTTCACGACCAATTCCTCCAGGGCCCGCCGCGTACAGAGAGTAATCTCATGCCGCCCCGCCGTCTCCAGCAGCGCCGCCAGCACCCCGCCGATCGCCCCCACTCCCACCACCGCAACTCGCGCCATTCCCATCCCTCCCGATGATTCGATATAACTCAAAAATACATGCTCCGCCCTCCCTCTTTGCCGAGGTTGACTCCGCTTTTCCACCGCTCCTTGTCTGCTAGCCTTTCCCCATGGTGCAAGTCATCCCCACCGGCCGGCTCGTTCTCCGCCACTGGCGCGATTCAGACCGCCGACCCTTTCAGGCGCTGAACGCCGACCCGCGCGTCATGGAGTTCATGCCCGGTTTGCTCTCGCCGCAAGCGTCCGACGAGTCGATTGCCCGCATCGAAAAGCACCTCGACCGGCACGGTTTCGGCCTCTTCGCCGCTGAACTTGTCGAGGAAAAGGAATTCATCGGTTACATCGGTCTCGCCATTCCATCCTTTGACGCCCCGTTCATGCCGGCGGTCGAGATAGGCTGGCGGCTAGCCCACGAGTATTGGGGCCGTGGCCTCGCCACCGAAGGCGCGCGCGCCGTTGTCCAACACGCTTTTGAGGCGCTCTCACTTTCCAGCCTGGTCTCCTTCACTGTACCGCGGAACCTGCGCTCCCGGCGCGTGATGGAGAAGATCGGCATGGTGCACGATCCGAAGGATGATTTCGAACACCCCAGCCTTCCGGCAGGCCATCCCTTGCGCAGCCACGTCCTTTATCGGATTCAGACTCGCCCGGCTTCGCAGGGAAGGCAGGGAGCCGAGGGCGGGAAGCTTTGGGCTGGAGACTGAGACCTAACGCAGCGCGGGTGCGGGGGCGGCTGGCGCGGTCAACCCGCACTCGCCGTTGCGGACAGACTCCGTCATCCGCGGCTTATCCATCTCCCTTTTCACGCTGGCCAAAAGCTCCCTTTCCAGCTCTTTCCGGCTCTTCCTCGTCATGACGAAACTCCCTTGAGCGATAAGTAGAGTGGCAGACGGTTGGCCGGCGCCGCGAGGCGCGACCACATCGGTAATAACTTCAGAGTCGGGTTTTGAAATTTGACCCATGATTTCTGCCCTCAATTGCTTGCCCGATCGAGTCCAGGCAGAGGCGCCAGCTTGAGCGCGACCAGAACCTCGAGCAGCGTGGCGGAGTTGCGGACGCTTCCCGAGAGATTGGAGAGCGCCACCGAGATGGGAGCGTGTTCCCCGGCCAGCACGTCGAGACTGTCACTTACTTTGTGAAGCTTCCTGGCCTCTTGCAGAATCGCGGTCGCGGGCATGGGACACTCGGCTTTCTCGGGTCGCGAAGGAGGTTGGACCTGGCTTTGAAGCGACCGCGCCGCCGCTTCACTGTGCACCATCGTAGATGCGCCGCAAGGCGGCGTCTGTGCACCTTTGACCACCACAAACAGCGCGCGGCGCCCTGTGCCGGCGGGCGGTCCAGCATTTGGAAGTTGGGAATGTACTGTCACGGCAAGAAGCGGCTCGCCGCTGATACAATTTCGGGCATGGAAACCATCCAGTACAATTTGCCGCAATCCCGCATCCCACTTGCCTGGTACAACATCGCCGCCGACCTGCCCACGCCCATGGCGCCGCCGTTGCATCCCGGCACGCTTCAGCCCATCGGCCCCGCCGACCTGGCCCCGCTCTTTCCCATGGCCCTGATTCTTCAGGAAGTCAGCACGGAGCGGGAGATCGAGATTCCCGGCGAGGTCCGCCAGATCTACGCCCAGTGGCGTCCCGCTCCGCTCTATCGCGCCCGCCGCCTGGAGCAGGCGCTGGATACTCCCGCCCATATCTACTACAAATACGAGGGTGTCAGCCCCGCCGGCTCGCACAAGCCCAACACCGCCGTTGCCCAGGCTTACTACAACAAGAAGGAGGGCACCAAGCGGCTTTCCACTGAGACCGGAGCCGGCCAGTGGGGATCGGCGCTGTCCATGGCCTGCGCCTTCTTCGGCCTGGAGTGCAAGGTTTACATGGTGCGGGTGAGCTATGACCAGAAGCCCTACCGCCGCGCCATGATGGAGACCTTCGGCGCCACGGTCACAGCCAGCCCCAGCGCCGAAACCGAGTCTGGCCGCGCCATTCTGGCCCAGCATCCTGACTCCAACGGGTCACTGGGCATCGCGATTTCAGAGGCCGTGGAAGTGGCCGCGAAAGATCCCGACACCAAATACGCGCTGGGCAGCGTGCTGAATCACGTGCTGCTGCACCAGACCGTGATCGGCCTGGAAGCCATTGAGCAGATGGCGCTGGCAGGCGATGAGCCGGACGTTGTGATTGCCTGCGCGGGGGGCGGATCGAACTTTGCCGGTCTGGCGATGCCCTATGTGGGCCGCAAGATCAAGGGCCAGAGCCATGCCCGCATCGTGGCTGTGGAACCGGCCGCCTGCCCCAGCCTCACCAAGGGCAGATTCACCTACGACTTCGGCGATACCGGCCATCTGACTCCGCTGGTCAAGATGCACACGCTGGGCAGCACCTTCATGCCTCCGGGGATTCACGCGGGCGGGTTGCGCTACCACGGCATGGGGCCGCTGGTCTCGCACGTCATGGACCTGGGATTGATTGAAGCCACCTCGGTTCAGCAGCTCGACGCTTTTGCCGCCGGCATCCAGTTTGCCCGCTCCGAGGGCATCATTCCCGCGCCGGAATCGAACCACGCCATCGCCGCCGCCATCCGCGAGGCCCTCGCCGCCAAGGAAGAAGGCAAGGGAAAGACGATCCTCTTTGGCCTCAGCGGCCACGGGCACTTCGATATGGGATCCTACATCGCATACCAGGCCGGGAAGCTGGAGAACTACGACTATCCCGCCGAGGAGATCGCCATGGCCCTGGCCGGCCTGCCTGTGGTGGGGTGAACCCGGCGAGAGAGGTTGTTGGAATCCCAGGTCTCAGAATCGAGACCTGGGGCACCCGGCATGGGGATCGGTTCCCGCCTTAGATAGAAGCAGAGGGCACAACTCGCTCGCAGCCCCGTAAGCCGCTCGGCTGAGCTCGATCTGGCGAGCCGCGGCCGCAAGCAGGGAGTCTCTGACTCGCTCGGCAGACTCCCAGGCGTCGCGGATCGCATCCCCAATCTCGCTGGAAGCAACGGACCGCCTGAAATCGATCATGCGGCATCCTCCTGGAAACTGTTCCTGGAGGCCAGTGAACTTCTGTTCGTAGTATGGGGACTGCACCAAGCCCACAACCGGTATGCCCTGAGCCAGGGCGAAGACTCCGCCATGATAACTGCCTGTCACCACCACCCGGCATCTTCCGATCAGCCGAATGACGTCCTCCGGACTCTCGATCGTTGCGCCAGTACACTGGTTCTGGCCGCCAAGCAACCTGTCGGCGCTGTTTACATCGGAATCGCTCGCGTGAAGCGATATGGGAACGGAAACTAAGGTGGAGTCGAGCGTGCGGGCAGCGCTCCTCAGAGGGTCTTGAAGCTTGCCGACGGTGCTCTCATCTGTTTCCGCATAGCCAGCGAGCCGCAGGTTAACGCCGATCAAATCGCCCAAAGAAGACGGCCGGCACTTAAACGCCAGTTCAATGGCGTCGTCGCCCGTTACGTGGATTCTTTCCCTCGGCACTCCCAGGGACTCAAGCAACGGCAATCCTGTGCGGCCTTCGCGCAGCCCAATCAGCTTGAGCCGGGGAAGGACCGCCCGGGCTTTTGCCAGCAACTCAGGATCGGTGATGGGGCCAACGCCCTGTCCGAATGCAACCACTGGAACACCCACCCTAAACGCAACTTCCAATTCATCCAGAAGCGGGCAGGCCGAGTCAGCAAACGCATCGTTGAGCATGCCCGCGCCACTTACGACCAGAAGGTTCGCCCCAGTCAGCCGCTTGCGAAAGCTGGATGGCGAGGGGATCGGTCTGCGCAAGAACCTCGCCTTGAGCCGGACGCCAAAATCCGTCACCGCTGGGAGACGCAACCATAGCAGCCTCTCCAGTCGCTGCATGGCGCAGGAAATACCTGACGGGAGTCTCCTGTGAAATCCACCGAGCAGCGATTGGCCCGATAACCAGGCGCTGCGTGCTTCCATCGAAAGTGGAACGGCGGAAGGACAATACCGCCGCAACAGGTCCGGCCGGCTGGTTACGACCTCGATCTTGGCGTGAGGCCACAACTCGTTCAGGCGGGCGACGGCGACCTGCATCATGCCTACGTCGCCCATATTGTGGCAACCATGACCTCCGGGCTCGACAACGATGCGCGTGGCCATAAACGCAGGCTACTGGGCGCTCGTTGCAGAGCTGTTAAAGCCACGAGAAAAGCGGAAGCGAACTCGACGTTGACGGAGGTTGGAGAGCGCCGTCGCTGGAGTGATTCCGGTGGATGCCTCTTCCCCGCATCAGCGCAGGCAGGCAAACAGCATCCTCCCGTAACTGTGCTGGAATGGCGGAACGGCGTCTTCGTCCGGCCCGAGTGGCACTATCCTGGTGAACGTCGTGTTGTCCTTGAGCCACTTGCCAATATGGTCCGGATCCCAGCCCGCGAGGGCACCACCGGAAAAGAACTCCTCGTGGCTCTGGCCCATATCGAAAAACATAACGCGGCGCGTGACCAAATCCAGCATCCCAAGCAGTTCTTCCGCGCTCACGTTCAAGCGATTCAATATGTAGTGGTGCGCGAGGCTGAAGCAGGATGTTACGTCGAATCTGTCTTGACGGGACCTCAAAAAGCCTGCGGCATCCGATCGACGCAGCTGCTCCGGTTTCAGACCATACATTACCTTTCCTATTTCAATCGCCGAAGGGTCACGCTCCACACCCTCGGCCTTAAATCCAGCCTTTTGCATCTCAGATACGAACCAGCCATAGCTGCAGGCCACATCCAGATAACTGCTGGACGCAGGCGGCATCAACCCCTCGGCCTGCATTAACCTTGTCATCTTTGCCAGCCTGTCTGAGCATCGACGTACCAGAACCCATCGCGTTACTTCGGGCGAATCGATGGGCTGATATAACTCTCGCCGTCCCTTGAGCCAGGAAACGTCGAGCAACAGATCCTGAACCGGGGTCGTGACGCAAGGCGGCCTGATGAAGCCCATAACTTCCCGAGCGCCTTTCAGATAGGCGATTGCCAGTCGGTGGTGGCCGTCGGACACCTGATAACATGCGGAGTCCTTTACCGGATGAACGGTGACGTATTCGCCCTCGCCTGCTTCATCGCTCTGTCCCGTTTGCCGGGGAAGCTCCTCCTTTGTGCCGAGATAGCAGCCCACAAATCGCCGGGCCCCGCTCTGAATCTGCTCGGGCACGACAGCATCAAAGTACCGGCCGCACATATCGATGCTCAAGAGCGCATTCTTGTAATAATCCGTTTGCTCGAAGACCTCCCGCTCCCAGATCCGGTCGCCGATGGCCTCAAACTGGCGCAGCAGCTTCACGTGCGGCCACTCGGAGATGGGACGGGATGCGCGCCGGATGTCGCCAACCATGCGGGCAAAGCTCGCAGCCGAAATCCCGTTGTCGCCGCCCAGCAGGCAAGCATCGACGCGAATGGGCCTCATCTTCAACCTTGCAAGCAATCTCGCCGAACTCTTCTTCAGCGCCGAAAGCGGCCGGCGGACAGGCGCCGGGAGGCTCCGGTAGACATTCCCGATCAACGATAAAGGCATCCAGTTCTCCCTGGATCAGCGAAGTCTGTTCTTCGCGCTTACGGCAAAGGTGAAAAAGCGCCGTGGCTCCCAAAAGGGGGACGGCCAGGCGCACAGCGACCGAAACATGTAGCCGAACTCGCTCTTGAGACCGTTATCGCGCGCGATCAACCCGGCGCCGCACAACTGTGTTGCGAGAATCCGGCGCCTCCACGCCCAGCGATCGAAGCCCCGCAGATCGGCCACGAGTGTCTTATCGAGAATCTGGAGGGTTCCCAGAATCATCGCGTCCGGATTCGCGCTGACGCTGGCCGGATGCACATAGTAATCCATAAGCGGATCAGCCACCGCTTCAAATCGTCCCAAAGGCATCAAACAGACCCACAGCCCCCAATCCTCGCAGGTCCGAAGGCCGTCCCTGAAACCTCCAGCCCTAAGGACAGCCTCTCGTTTCACGAGCACTGTCGACTGCGCAATTGGATTGCAATAGCGCAGCATCTTCCTTGCCGAGACTGGGTCGATCGCCCGCTGCTCGGAACGAACGCCATGATCGTCGAAGAAACGGAGGCCGGTGTAAACGAGCACTGTGCCGGGGCGAATGCATGCAACCTGGCGCTCCAGTTTTGCCGGCGCCCACATATCGTCGGCATCGAGCAAACCAATCCATTCGCCCGAAGCATTGCCGATACCTTTGTTTCTGGCAGCGGCTGTTCCGCAGTTCGGCTCACTGAGGACCCGCGCTCCAAGATCCCTTGCCAGCGCCGCCGTATTGTCGGTCGAGCCGTCATCGACGACGATGACCTCCTCCGGCTTCAACGTCTGCGCGAAGACAGACTGAAGGCAGCGAGTAATAAAGGCCGCCGCATTGTAGGCCGGAATGACAACACTTACCTTCATGCCAGGGTTCCTCTAGATTTGCGCCCAACGGCACCTGCGGGAATTGGAAGGCGCCTTTCTTGCCGTTCTTCGCCCTGGGTCCATGAGTGCGCGTACACCACCGCTCCTCGCGCTCTTCCAGCTCCGGCACACGCATCGCCTCCAGCAAACGCCCTGAAGAAGAGCCCGCGAATCTGGTCAAATGAAGCGTTTCCATCCTCTAGAGTACGCCAGTGAGAAGCCCGCCGCATAGCGATAGCCATGTCCTGCGCGGATACTGGAATCCCTATGGAGGCGATCGAATCCGCCAGCCTCCCGGATAGGTTTCACTTTGCAGAGGAGGCCTGCCGCGGCCAGCTTCTTATAGCCGGAGACCGCGCGGTTGCGCAGTTGCTGAGCGGCCGCGAATACGGGGTGCGCCTTCCTTCGCGAATCCCGATCCGATTCCCGCACTTGGAGGCCGCCTTCGGGCTGGCCCTGGATGGGAGGAGACTGCAAGCCGGCAGCCTGGATCATGCTACCCTTGCAATGAGCGAACGGCCGGATATTCTTCAACGAAATGGCAGCCACGGAAGCAGCCGTGGCGAGAATCGGCAGTTTGTCCGGATTGAGGCCGCGCGCCGGAGGCTGGCTCGATAAGATGCATGAAACCGGAATCGATGCTTCGGCCGGAGAAGAAAGCGCCAGCGCCGTGAAACCGCATGGAAGAAGGGCCGCCGCGATAGCTTTCTTGCTCGTTTTGGCTGTGACTGGAGTTATCCTGCTAGGCCTGTTGCTCTCCATTTTGAAGCTGAACAGCGGCACCTTCATCTATACGATGGACGATCCGTACATAGCTCTAGCGCTCAGCGACCAGATACGCCACGGAAATTATGGAATCAATGCCGGCGTGCATGCCGCGCCCGCCTCTTCCATCCTGTTTCCGTTCTTGCTGGCGCCGGCATCCGGCACTCCCCTCCATCCCTATCTGCCCCTGATCCTCTGCTGGCTGGCGCTATTTGCCACCCTGACTATCGTGTGGCGGCTCTTTGAGCATCTGCGCCTGGCCGAAGATACGTTTGGAATCGTTGCGCAAGCGGCCGCGCTGCTGCTGCTGGCGATCTGCCTGAATCTCGTCGGCGTTGCATTCAGCGGTCTTGAGCACAGTCTGCACATAGCGGCGGTGGCCGCCTGCGTCTATGGCCTTGCGCTGTTTCTTGACACCGGCAAGCTGCCGGCCTGGCTTCCCGCGGTTATTGTCATGAATCCGCTGTTGCGTTATGAGGGACTGGCGCTGAGCCTTGCAGCGCTGTTGGTAATTGCTCTTCGGGGGCGTTGGCGCACGGCGGCCGGAACATTTGCGCTTATGGTTCTTTTCGTCGGGGGCTTCTCGGCATTTCTGGTGAGTCTTGGGCTTCCGCCGCTGCCGAGTTCCATTCTGAGCAAATCCGACGTGGTGGCCAGCGGCGTGGGCAGCGCAACCAGCGGGCTTTTTCACACGATCGGCCAGAACGCACTCGATATGGACCTGATCCCAGCCGGCGCTCTGCTGCTGGCGATTGGCGTGGCCGCAGCAGCGCGATGTGTGCTGGAACTTCCAGCCAAGCCCTGGCGCTGGACATCGCAAGGGTTGATGGCGCTGCTTCTGGCGTGCCTGATCGGCGCTCACGCCGTCGCCGGCCGTTTTGGATGGCTGGATCGATATGAGGACTATGCCTTGCTAGGCACGGCATTGATGGGCATCTGCTTGATGCGGGAACCGATTCGCAGGACGCTTTCGAACAAGAAGCGGCGTCTTGTTCTTTCCTGCGCGGCCGCCGGCGCCTTGCTGGTGTTTTGCTCGCCCTATCTTCGGTCGACCTGGCTGGTTCCGTTTTACGCCAACAATATCTATGAGCAGCAGTTCCAGATGCACCGATTCGTCAACGGTTTCTACCGTGCGCCGGTAGCCGTCAACGATCTCGGCCTTGTTTCCTACCATAACCCCAACTTCGTTCTTGATTTGGGCGGATTGGCTTCCGAAGAGGCCCGCATTCTGCGATCGGGCGATGCGGACGCCGATGACTATCGGGCCTTCGTCGACAGAAACGGCGTCCACCTTGTCATCATCTACGACGAGTGGTTCGAGGACCAGATTCCCGCCAGTTGGGTGAAGGTAGCCAGCATGGACCTATCTCGGGAATGCGTGTCGTCAAACCAGAAGGAAGTCCAATTCTATGCGACCGACGCTTCCACGGCAGGCAAATTAAGGCCGGAACTGGAGTCCTTCAGCAGCGGTTTGCCGCCCGGAGTAAAGCTGGCAATTTACAACCCCGTTGCGGATGCAAAGCGGGAGACTGCAAAGTTTTAGGGCAGGTTCAAACTACTTTGGCGGTGACGGCCTGAGTAGTGCGAACAGACCCTCACTCGGACGGGTATTTTGGACGCCGCCATGCCGACGGCGAAGGTTCTCAAGAACGAGGGTGGCATTGGGGGGCGCCGGCCCGAGCCGCCGGCGGCCGATTACGGCCAACTCGGGTTCGCTGCTCTATCCGCGCACTGAAACCCCAGAGAACGACAGCACCGCCAAGCCGCGCACCGGCTGGCCAAAGAATCGCGCCGGCTCAAAGCGGCTGGTCAAAAGCAAGTTCTCAATCTGTGCGCGAGTCGCCTCGTCGGTAGGGCCGGAGATGATTCGATAGTCGTACATCTGGCCCAAGCCGTTGATGGAAACCTCCACCACCACCGGGCCGGAGACGGCGCCGATCTCGTTCTTGCCCGCGCCGCTTGAAAGATAGAGGAGCCTGGGAGCGGTGGCGTTTCCCAGCGGCTCGTCCTTTGTGGCCTGCGCCATCTCCGGCTGGGCAAACAGGGTCACCAGCACAATCACCGTGCCCAGCAGCAGGGTCGCGCTTGCAAATCCAGCTGAGGCTTGCAGCAAAAAAGGTCCCAGCGTATTCTTCCAGGCCAGATTCCAGCCTTGGAAGGGACTACGGCGGCTGCGTGCCCGCTCCTGGCTCACGGCCACGCGAATGCGCAGCAGCAAATCCTCGGGCTCCGGAACCGGACCGAGCGCGGCCAGCGACGCCTGCGCCTGGCGCAACGAGGTCCACTCCCGCGCACACCCTCGACAATTCTCCAGATGGGCGGCAACGTGCTGCATCTCACGCCCCGTCAACTGGCCGTCCAAATACTCCGTAAACCTTTTCTGCACGTCATCGCAGCCCTTCATTGCGCCTCCTCTCCCAGAGGTACCTCAAACCCGGCGTGAGCCGGGGAGCGTGTGCCAAGCGCCGGAGCCGTCAGAATCGCCTTCAAACTGGCGCGCCCGCGCACCAGCCGCGACTTCACCGTCCCCAGATTCACGCCCTGCATCTCCGCCACATCCTCGTACACAAATCCTTCTATATCACGCAAAATCAGCGTGGTCCTGTACGGCTCCGGAACCTCCCGCAATGCCGCCTCTACCCGCGCCCGGTTCTCTGCGTGAACCGCCATCTCAAAGGGCGACTCGGCCGGGTCTACCAGCTTATCTTTCAGCTGCACCGGCGTCCCGCATTGACCATCCATCAACTCCTGGTCGATGGGAATCTCCTGCTGCTTGTGCCGCATCCACCAGCGCCGCTGGTTCGAGGCCTCGCGCAAAGCGATCCGGTAAATCCATGTCCGCAACGACGACTCGCCGTGGAAGTTGCCCACCCCCCGGAAGACCTTTACGAAGACTTCCTGGGTGAGGTCGGCAGCTTCGGCGCGGTCCTGCACGGTGCGCGCAAGCAGGGAGTATATCGGTTGGTGGAAGCGCGCGATCAGCCAAGCAAATGCTTCCTCTGAGCCGGCCTGAAGTTCCGCAATCAGAGCGGCTTCTTCGCTTTGCAGCGTTAACGCGCTGGCAAGATTGCCCATGGTGAGGTCCGCCTGCATTCAGTGTCCTCCCACCTTACCGCAACTTTGGCACAATTGGCATCCTTCTTTTTGCTCCGGTCCACAAAACCGTCGCGAAACGCCCGAATGCCGACTGCCAGAATCTGCTTTGTTGCGGCCACTCGACCAGCGGCCCCAAAAGCCACCGCTGGAAACCGGTACTCCCATCGAGTGCGCGGGAAACGGAACACTGGCTTTGAAACCGAATGCCCCGCGCGCTCTATTGTCTTAGACACCGGCGCGGCAAAAAGTGTTCCCTGTCACGAGGGTTTTGTTTCCTGCCGGCGCTTCCGCCGGGGGCGGCAGGCGCCCATCCGGGAAACGAGCCGATCACTTCCCTGGCGCGCCTGCCTTGGCCAGGCGTTGAACCGCGAACCGCCGAATCCGATTATCATTCCTACTGGAGGCCCAAAAACATGATTCTCACCGGCAACACCGTCCTTATCACCGGCGGCGGCTCGGGCATTGGCCGCGGCCTTGCGGAAGAGCTGCACAAACTGGGCAACCAGGTGATCGTCGCCGGCCGGCGCAGGCAGGCGCTGGACGAGACCACCACCGCAAACCCCGGCATGAAGTCGCTCACCCTCGACATTGAGAGCCCCGCCGCCATCCGTTCCTTTGCGGCCCAGGTGGAGGTGGAGTTCCCGGCGCTGAACGTGCTCATCAACAACGCCGGCATCATGCGCCCCGAAAAGCTGCTCGCCCAGCCGGCTGACCTGGCCGACGCCG
>Ga0326728_10019653_pt1 | contig 13066 bp, 9 predicted proteins | sample MB3enrmetagenome_FD_207602 | JGI IMG/M metagenome (GOLD analysis project Ga0326728, IMG submission 207602) | Lab enriched peat soil microbial communities from McLean, Ithaca, NY, United States - MB31MN | ecosystem: Environmental > Terrestrial > Soil > Wetlands > Peat | place: USA: New York...
AGAGTCAAGGTGGCCTGGCCGCTGACCAGCTGGCTCAAGGCCGGGGTTGGATCATTTCCATGGTAGGCCTCGACGAGAAAGACCGTAGCTGCGATGCCGCGCTCAGGCAGCGCGGGGTAGTCGACCACCCGAAAAGCCGTATCGTTCGCCAGCGTAGCGAATACTTGTTCGGTCTGCGTGGCTGTGAAAAGCACATGCAGGGTGTCACCGACGTACGCGCGTGGCGTTGCCGGCTGCCCGTCGTCACTCTGAGCCAGTACCGTGTCTGCCTGGGATGGCCCGGCCGTAGCCGTTTGGGGACCGGTTACCGACTGTAATAAGATTGGGTGACCCCCCTCGTCCTGTGCGCTCACGGCCAGCCCGGCCCCGGTCGACTGCTGGACGAGCCAGAGACCGTTCGACCACGCGGGGTGGACATAACCCACCGAGGCCCGAGCGGTGACACCTCCTGGCCAGGTCAAGAGTACGGAAGAGGTGGGGTTGCTATCTGCCCCGTTGACGGCTTCGAGGCGAGCAATCAGACCGCCTGCCTGGGGTACCTCGGTTGGGATATCCCGGGCCAGCGCCAGGCCCGAGGCTGTCCATCCGCCGATATTGTTGAGCAGCAGGCCGATGAGCAACAGCAGACCCCCGGCGCAGGTGCCGACGGGTGCAAGGACGGCCCAGTTGCGCCGCACGCCGTAAAGCACACTCCAGACGGGCGTACGCACGAGCACGTGACAGCGATAACCCAGCCGCGTTTCCAGGGCAACCTGTATCCGTTCCCGGAGGTCACCTTGCGGCTCGACCGGCGCTTCGCGGCGCAGTGACGGGGCCTCCCTGCCCTGTGTTTTCTGTTGGAGCCCGGCGGTGCGGCCTGAAGCCTCTGCTTGTGCGGCGCTCTTCTGGAGCTGGGGCTGTTCAACCGGTAGGGTCACGAACTCGGCCGGCAGAAAGGCTGGCGGCAGGGAATGCAGCATGTCCGCGGGACGCAGCGCGCCCCAGGCCCGCAGCCCAGTGCGCGCGGCGCGCAGGAGCAGGTGATAGGCGATAGCGCCCAGCAGCATTCGCAGCCAGAGCCCGCCCGAGATGTTGTAAATGCTCAAGAATCGCAAGATCGGGCCGAGAGCGTGGTAGTCGGCCGCAGTGGCCATCAGCCACTGTTCGGCGGAGGAGCCTGACAGCCCGGCGGGCTGCTGAGGGAACGCGGCGCATAGCGCGAGGGTCGCCATCAGCAGGAACAGCAAGATCAGGCTGGCCGGCGCACCGCTGCCAAGGCGCCAGATATCGCCAAAACAATCGGGGACCGGCCGGGTCAGACCACTCTTAGGCTCTACCATGATCGCGAAACTATACCACGCCGCTGTACCCGGCCCAAACCGGGTGAGCGAGCGCACGCAGGTGGGTAAGATTCGCTGTGGTGCCTGGTTGCCTCTGCGTAGGCTGGTCTACGCCCACACGGGAGGGCCCTCCCGCTTGTCGACGGCCCTTTGTACTGAGCTGCATTCACTCTCTGAGTTGGGCCGTTCCTGGCAGCCTGGGAAGGACGGAAAGCATGTGGAGGCGCAATAGAGCCACCCAACGGAATCGAACCGTTAACCTAGCGCTTACGAAGCGCTTGCTCTACCGATTGAGCTAGGGTGGCGGGCGGTCGAGAACTCATCCCGACCAGGCACGATTGATTATACTTGGCTGAGGCGACGTGCCAAAATCAGCGGGCGTCACACTCGCGTTAAGTACTCTCCGCTACGCGTGTCGACGCGAATCTTGTCCCCAGTGGTCACGAACAACGGCACCTGGACCTGGTAACCGGTGCTCACGACGGCCGGCTTGCTGGCGTTGGTGGCCGTGTCACCGGCAAAACCCGGGTCGGTCTGAACGACCTCAAGGTCCACCGTGGTCGGCAGCTTGATGCTGATGGGCTCCCCTTCCCAGGTTTCTAGCTCCAATTGCATGCCGTCGGTGAGGAAGTTCACGGCATTGCCCAAAACCTTACCGGCGATCGCAGGCTGCTCGTACGTTTCGGTGTTCATGAAGAAGTACAGATCACCGTCATGGTAAAGATACTGTACGGTGGGATGGTCTAGCCGCACATCTTGCACCCGGCTGCCGGATGGATAGGTCTTTTCCACCGTGGACCCTGACCGCAGGTTGCGCACCTTGACCCTGATCGTCGCGTTGCCTCGCCCGGTCTTGATGTGTTGGTAATCGATGACCCGCCATAGTTCGTTGTCTTCGATGAATGTGTTTCCAGTGCGTAGATCCTGAACGCCGACCATGCTCGCTCCCTGCTCCCATGTGCTCCTGCGCCGCGTCTGCCGAGCGCGGCCAGCAATTCTTTATCTTACGTTGCTGGCTCTGGCTTGTCAAATCAGCTGGCTGGGTGCCCGATCCATTCCGTCGCCTTGCCGGGCAGGTTCATCAGCGGAGCCTTGTGCACGGTGCAATCGGGCAGCGAATCGATGAACAATTGCCCATAGCTCTTGGACTGGATGCGCTTGTCCAGCACGACCACGACGCCCCGGTCGGCTTTGCTTCTGATCAGTCGCCCGAATCCCTGGCGGAAGCGCAGGATGGCGTCGGGCACCGAGTAATTGTAGAAAGGATCGTCGAAGGTCTCGCTGCGAGCGGCGACAACCGGATCGGAAGGCACCGCGAAAGGCAGGCGCACCAATACCAGGGCGCTCAGGGCTGGCCCCATAACATCGACCCCCTCCCAGAAGCTGCGCGTGCCCAGTAGGAGCGTGTTGGCCCCTGCCTTGAAGACCTCCAGCAATTGGTGCCGCGATGCACCGCTGCCCTGGCTGAGCACTGACACGTGCGCCTCTGCCAAGGCCGGCGTGATGGCTTGCGCCGTCCGGCGCAACTGGGCATAGGAGGTGAAAAGGGCAAGGGTGCGCCCCTTGAGCGCCCCGGCCAGGCCGATCAATGCCTGCTCCACCGCGTTCTGGTAGCCGGGGGCCGTGGGCTCAGGCAAGTCACTCGGCAGATACAGCAAGGTGCTCTCACGATAATGGAAAGGGGAGCCAACGGTGACGGTGTCCGCGTCTTGCGCGCGCAACCGATCTCGCACGTAGTCGAAGCTCCCGGCCGTGCGCAAGGTCGCCGAGGTCAGGATCACGGTGTCATTGCGGAAGAGGATGTGCTGTTGCACCAGGGGGCCGACATCCAGTGGCGCAGAACGCAGCGCCATGCGGCCGGTCTGCGAGTTGATCTCGAACCAGTAGATGCCGTTGTGGTCCGGCTTGACAGCCCATGCTTCCATGAGGCCGTACAGTTCGCCTAACCGGTGCGCCGCGGCCTGCAAGGCTTCGGCCAACTGCTGTAGGCGTGGGGTCTCGCCGCCAAGGGTCTCCCCGCCTCGCACGAGTTGCAGATCATCCAGCCGGCCTGCCAGAGCTGCCATCCCGTGCAAAAGCCGCTGCCATGCCGCCCCGAGATTCTCCCACGACACTTCGATCTCAACCCAGGTCGGCTGGCTGCGAATTTGGTCTGTGATACGTACACGAATGTCGTAATCGCCGTTGTCGGCACGCGACTGTAAGCTGCGCGCAGCGTCGGCCAACACTTCCCAGAAGTTCTGCAACCGCTCCCCGGTTGCCACGATGGCTTCCTGCACCTTGGTCACCTGGTCGCGCACAACGGGCGCCAGGTCCTCGGACACCGCTCGCTGTAAGGCCGCCGCCGCGTCGGCCAGCAGCCCGCTGCCCTTACCTGCCTTGTTGTATAACGCGGTCAATTCCTGGCTGAGTGTATTCGCCTCGGCTCGAAAGCTGAGTTGATCGGTGACGGCGCCCTCGAGGTGATGGGCTTCATCGATGATCAGGTGGTGATACTCGGGCAGCACATGGTTGTCGGTGGCAGCGTCTGCCATGAGCAGGGAATGGTTGACCACGATGACGTGCGCGGCGTCGGCCTGGCGGCGAGCGCGGAAAAAGAAGCAGCGCCCATCCTGTTCACGCTGGCAACGTTCCAACGTGCAACCTTCGTTGTCCGCAGCCATCTCGCTCCAGACAAAGCGATCGGAGGGCAGCGGCAACGAGAGCTCCGCCTGGTCGCCCGTCTGCGTGAGCGGCAGCCAGACGAGGACGCGCACCACGCCCCGCAGCTCGTCAAAGCTCAGACTTGGCCGATTCTTGAGCGCCTGGAAGCGACGCAAGCAGAGGTAATTGCCACGCCCCTTGAGCAAAGCCGCACGGAAGGGGCTCTCCCGGCCCCAGGCCGCGGCCAACACCCGCTCCAGGTCAGGCAGGTCCTTCTTGAACAGCTGATCCTGCAGATTGATGGTGTTGGTGCTGATCACCACCCTGGTCCGATTTCGCACGGCGTAGGCAATGGCCGGAAGCAGATAAGCCAACGACTTACCGGTGCCAGTGCCCGCCTCCGCCAACAGATGGTGCTGGCGGTTGAAAGCTTCGGCCACGGCCTGGAGCATCGCGACTTGCGGCGCGCGATATTCGTAACCCGGGAAAATCCGAGCTACCGTGCCTCCCGGCTCCAGCATGGCGCCCAGCTCGCCGGCGTCGACGGCCACGGCATCTTCGGCGGGCACCAGCGGGTCGGTCGGGCGCCACGGTTGCCAGAGGGGGCACTGCGGCGCCAGCTCCTGCATCCTGGTTTCCGATCCCAGAGAGAGCGTTCCCGATGCCGGCGAGCGCGAGGCGGCCGCTCCCGACGCGGCACCACCCTTTTGGGACAGGACCTCGGCAAAGGGATGCGCCAGCGGCCAGGCGCTATTGCGAGCCAGGCGGCTGATTTCGGCCAGCGTCGGGCGAGGCAAGGCTGCCGCGCGCGCCCAGAGATGGTTGTAGAGATGCCCTGTGGCCTCGGCATCTTCGAGCGCCCGGTGCGCGTTCTGCAAGTCGATGCCGAAAAACGCCGCCAGCGCTCCCAGGCTATAACCTGGTCGCAGCGGGAGGAGGACAGTGGCAAGTTCCCAGGTGTCCAGGCCCAGGTTCTCTGTACACAACCGGTGAGAGCGCAGAAATCCAAGATCGAAACTCACGTTGTGGCCGACAACGGGCAACGGCCCGACGAAGCGCATAAGCTGGCCCGCGATGTCGCTGAAGCGCGGCTTGCCTGCCACATCGGCATCGCCGATGCCGGTGAGCTGTTGGATCTCGTACGGGATGGGCCGGCCGGGGTCCACCAGGGTGTGGAAGCGTTCTTGCGGTTCGCCATCGCGGAATCGCACCGCACCGATTTCGATGATCGCGTCACGTTCAGGGTTCAGGCCGGTCGTTTCCAGGTCCAGGGCGACAAAGGTGCGCGGCACGATGGCTGCCTTTCCCAAAGGGATAGTTCGCAATCTCAGCGTCGGCCGTGGAAGCGGCTTTACCCAGCCCCTGCCGGCCCATGACGCCGTGCCGCATTATACTCGAAGCGCCCCGCATCCCCAAAGCACTCCGCAAACCGCTTGTCAATGAAAGTGTTGCCCGCGGACCGGAGCTGACGCCAGTCCTATTTGATCCAGATCGGATCGCTATCGTCAGTCTGGCTATTGCTCAGGTCGGCTTGCCCGCTGCCGTCAGCGTTCATTGCCCAGAGCTGAGAAGGCCCACCGCGGGTGGTGGAGAAGACCAGGCGGCTGCCGTCTGGCGACCAGGACGGGTGTTCATCGAGCCCGCTCGTATCGAAAGTCAGCTGGGTCAGGTTGTGGCCGTCTGTGCCCACGCGAAAAATCTGGTCGATGCCGGGCTGGTTCGAGACGAAAGCGATCCAGCCTCCGGCTGGGGACCACGCCGGGGCCTTGCTCACGCCGTCCAGATTGGTGAGCTGCGTGGTAGGCTGGCCGTTAGAGACTGTGAAGACCTGCGGATAAATCGCATTGGCAGGGGCTGTGGCGCTGAGCGATTGGGCACCGTCGGGCGAGCGGATTTCGCCGCTCTCCAGGGCCTGGTAATCGATGAGCGCCTGCGTCTGGTCAGCCACCGCAAAGGCGTTCTGACCGTCGGCGTCCATTATCCAGACGCCGGAAGTGCCTTGCTGTCGGCGCAGAAAGGTAATCTTGCCCTGGTAGTAGCCGATGCGCCCTTCCGTAGGCAGTGGGGTCGCCGTCGACAGAGGCGCAAGCTGCGCGCCCAGTGCCGCGCCGCCCGGCGTGGCACTGGCCGGCTGCGCCGGCTGCGCAACCGGCGTGATGGATGGGGCGAGCTGGGCTGTCATCGCCGCCGCGGCGCGGGTGTCCACGCCTTTGAGCAGACTTGCCCGGCGGTAAAGGTCCCAGGCCAACACCGAGCCTGCGGTTGGCTGCGTTGCCTGTATCTGTTCGGCGGCTTGCATGTAGCTGTTGTAGAGCAAGCCGGCCAAAACGCCGTTGAGATAGTTGGGCTGGGCGTCGTACAGCTCTTGCAAATTGCGCACTGCGGTATCCCAGTCTCCGCCCCGAAACGCATCCGACCCGTCAGCGAACTCTTGCGCATAGCTGCGCATAGTGGTGGCGGAAGGATCCTCGGGCCGCAGGGCCAAAGCTTTGCCATACGTGTCCAAGGCCCTTTGCATGTCGGCCGGGCGCCCCTGTGACTTGGCCACCATCTCGCCTGCCAGGTTCATGTAGGCGTCGAACAGATCGGCTTGTAGGGACGCGAGGTCTGCCGGCGCCACCAAAGAGCGTGCTTCCTCGAGCCGCGCTACCACGCTCGTCCAATCTTGAGTCGCCACGGCCGAAGCAGCCTGCCGCATCACGCCCGCCAGGCGCTGTTTGCGCTCGATATCGGCCAGGAGCGCCCCGACGTCCTGATAGTTGGCAGCCGCCTGTTGGATGGTGAGAAGTGTGGCTTGTGCACCCGACAGGTTGCCCGCGCCCAGCTGTTGCCTGGCCAGGTCGTAATCTGTCTGCAGGGTCTTAGCTTGATTGGCCTGGGCACGCTGGTCGGCCAACCCAGGATACTGGGGGTCTTTCGCTGCCAACTGGTCGTCCAGCGCCAACGCCTGATCATAGTCACCTGCGGCATAGGCTTGCTGGGCTTGCTGCGCGAGGAGCTTCTCCTCCGCCGCCAGCTGCGACCGCGCGGTAGATGGCTCGATGACACGGCGGTAGAAATTGGCCATGGCGAACGCCAGGGCGACGAGCACTGCGCTCAGAATGAGGACGAAGGTCGTCCGACGATTAAGGAGCGCCCGGCGCTTGCCCTGGACCCTGGTCACCTGCTCCATTTGCTGGCGCAGCTCCGTGTCGGCGCGCAGCGCTTCCAGCTCCGCGTCATCAGGGTACTGTGCCAACAACTCGGCCAGGCCTGCCAGAGCGGCCTCCCACTCCGCCCTCTGGATATGCTCCAGGAGCTGGGCGTAAGAGCTGCTCTGACGCCAGTCACCGACGGCGAACCCAGTAACTTGTCCTAGCATGGCATCGGCTATCCACCGGGAAAGGCTTGCATCAGCTTTGGTATGGCAGGGCCCAGCAGAACGATGAAGAGCGCTGGGAAGATGAAGAACACCAGCGGCAGCATCACCAAGATCGGTGCCCGGTTGGCCTTCTCTTCGGCGCGTTGGCGGCGGAGCACGCGCAGCTGCTCGGACTGGGTGTGCAGCACCTGGGCGATGCTCGTGCCCACGCTGTCGGCCTGCACCAAGACAGCTACGAACGAAGATACGTCCAGCGACCCGCAGCGCTCGGCGAGGCGACGGAGGGCCTGGGCCCTAGGCACGCCCAGCCGCATCTCGCTCACGACGCGCGCGAATTCATCGCTCAACGGGCCTGACCATTGCATGCTGACGCGCTGTAGGCCCGCTTCGAAGGCGAGGCCGGCTTCGATGCAGATGGTGAGCATGTCCAGGGCGTCGGGCAGGGCGCGCTGTATGAGGGCCTGGCGCTGTCTCTTGCGCCCTGCCAACCACTGCGCGGGCAGGTAGTACCCCATGAGCAACCCGCCCACCGGCCCCAACAGGTGCAAGGAGGGGAACTGAACGCCATCCACCTGCCCGATCCACAAGCCCAGGGCGAAGCAGCCCACCGCCGCGATCAGCCGAATGCCGACTATGTCTGTGGCGCTCAGATTTCCCGGTTTTCCCGCCGCCGACAGCTCGCGGTTGATCGCCTCGAGATTCTGCGGCGGCGTCAGTCGCGCCGCGGCGCGCACGACCGAGTTGAAGAGCGGCACCAGCACGCGCGCGGAAAAGGAGCCATTAAGCTCGCCCTCGCCTGCCCGAGACCGGTTGGCCTGGGCATCGAGATAGGCAGCCAGCCGCGCATCTACCTTGTGCGAAAGCGCCGCTGGCCGGAAGGCCAATAACAGTGCACCAACTGCCAGCGCCACCAGCGCCGATACGCCCAGCGGTGAGAAAAGCAGATCCATCTTCAGACCTTGATGTCCACTATCCGGCCTATGATGACAAATCCTACGATGACCAGTATCACAGCGCTGACCGGCATCCAGATCCATGTCATCGTGAAGAGTGGTTGCATGTAAGCAGGATTCACTGTCATGACGAATCCGGCGACCAGGAATGGCAGCCCGGCCAGGATATAGCTCGTGGCGCGCTGCATCGAGGTCAGAGTGCGGATCTCCTGCATGATGCGGACGCGCTCGCGGATAGTCGTGACGATGCTCTCCAAGACCACGGCGAGGTTGCCACCCACCTCCGCCTGGATGCTGATCGCCGTGACGGCCATGGTCAGGTCATCGCTCGGCATCCGCTCGCCCAACGCTCGCAGCGCGTCGCCCAGGGAGACCCCCAGCCCGACCTCGCGCACGACGCGGCCGATCTCCACGCTGGCAGGGGGCGGCATCTCGCGCCGTACTACCTCCATGGCCTGGACGAGGCCAATGCCCGCACGCAAACCGCTGGCGAGCATCGTGATGATATCGGCCAGCTGCGCCTGAAAGCGGCGCTGGCGCTGGCGCGAGCGCATGTTCAAGAGGATCACAGGCCCCTGCAAGGCCAGGACCGCGAACAGCAGCCCGAGGAGAAAGTTGCGCATCAGCACCGCGCCGAAGAGCAGGCCGGCGAGAGCACCGCCGAAGCGGATCGCCACGTACTCGTTCACCGTCAGCCCAAGCTCGGCTCGCGTGAGCTCGAGGCCGAGGGAACCGGCCAGTTTCTGGTCGAGCGGGATGGCGTTGAGCCGTCCCAGAAAGTCGGTGCGAAGGCGTTGGCCCGGGCCGGTGGCGGCCAACGGCGCCCGGAATGCCCGCTGATTGATGGTCTCTTCTAACCTCTCTTCGAGCGATCCGGCCGGCCTCAGCAACGTGTAAACCCCAAGTACCAGCGCAAGCACGGCTACCCCGGTCGCGACCGCCGCCAGCGCGGGCAGAGAGAACGTCATCCGCGCCTCCCCGCGCCGGTCAGTCTCTGCAACGGCGACAGGATGCTGGAGACCGGCATCCCGGGAGCCTCGCAGGCGGCTGCTTCGGCGGCCAGGTCCGCGGCCAGCTTGCAGACGGCGCGTGCGGCGCCGCTGCGGGGATGGCTGCTGACGAACGGGACGCCGCGATTGACGCTGGCCGCCACAAGCCCCGGATCGTCAGGAACTTCGGCCGCGATCGCCACCTTGAGGTGGCGCCGTATGGCATCCACCGGGATGCCTGATGGCATATTGACCCGGTTTAACAGGAGATTGGCGCGCACCTCTGGGTGGCTGGACCCCAATCCTTGCATGAACACTCTGGCGTGGTGCAGCGCCGGCATTTCCGGGATCATCACCAGCATGACGACATGTGCCTGAGCGACGATCGCCGGCACAAGAACCCGCGCCGAAGTGTGCAGGTCGATGACTAACAGGTCGTACATCTGGCGCAGGCAAGAAGTGATGTCCTGGAGGACGTCCGCGCCCAGCCGCACGCCGGCTGTAGGAGGTGCGAGCAACACCCGCAGCCCGCTGGCGTGCCGCGCCATGACACCATCCATCAGCTCGACATCCCCAGCATCGAAACGGGCCAGCAGGTCGCCCAGCGTCCTGTCCGCGGGGAGGTTGAGCAGGATACTCATGCTGCCCGGCCCTTCGGCAAGCTCCAATAACGCCACCCGGCGCGCCGTCTGTTCTTGAAGCGCGACGGCCAGGTTCGCCGCGATCACCGATACGCCCGTGCCCCCTTTGGGGCTGTGGACAGCCACGACGATAGCCTGGCCTCTGCCGCGTGGCTGGTCGGCGCCAGACGCATCCTGAGTCAGAGTTCTGGACCCGTTGGCCAGGGCGGAATCAACTGCCTGCCATAGCTCGGCGTCGCCGAATGGGGTCGCAACCAGCGCCGTAACCCCAGCAAGGACCACTTCCTGCAAAGCCTGTACGTCTCGAGAGTCGACCAGCGCGACAGTCGCCAGTCCGGCGTGGCTCAACTGCTGCACTACCTCAGCCTGTCTGGTCGCCTTCAGGTCCTGATCGACGATGGCCACTTGCATGCGCTGGCCGGCTCCATTCTGCGTCAATTCGGCCGATGTGACGCGCTCGATGCGGTAGAATGCGACGGCGCTGAGCAAGGCCGAGGCTATGCGTTCACAGGTCTCAGACTTGTCACAGACCAGCAATATCGGCAAGGCGGTAACGCCGGACGACATATGATCAGCGCACCGGAAGCTGGAACTTGTCGATCAGGTAATTCATATCGACTGGTTGAGCTGTATGGTCCCCGTCGTCCGTTCTGTTGCGCAGGGCCAGGTCCATCACTGCCCCTGCGTCCTTGAGATACTTTAATATCAGGGCATCCTGGGGCGAGAGGGCCAGCACATAGGCCTTCGGCGTACCGCCTGCAGGAGCGCCGGAGGTGGATGCTCCTGCGACGGCCGGGGTGCTGGCCGAAGCGGAGCTCATCACGCTCACCACGACCACGTCCTCCAACGACCCGAAAGTGGCGAGTTGCTCGGAAGATGCCGCGCCGCTGCCGCTGTCGGTGCCCGGCTTCGGGATCTGCAGTGAGTAAAGGATATCCACATGATCGCTGGGTTGGACGAGGGCCAGGGTGCTCAAGAGATCATCGGAGTGCAAGGTCACGGCAACCTTGCCCGGCGGCAGGGTGAACGCCGCGTTGGCCGCGCTGATGTCGGGCGCGGTGAGGTGGTCCGTCAACACTGGCTCACCCGCGTCGAGCGAGATCATAGTCACCTTGCCGGCAGCGTCGGCCACCTTCGTGACGGCGCCTTGCGGCACCGCACTGACGGGCAGCGCTTGTAGGACCAGGTCACCTTCAGTGAGCTGCGCGCCAAGCGCCACCGCGTGGGCGGCTGCCACCACCGACGCCGTCGAGGCCGGGGCTTCGTTGGCCGCCTGGGCCACGGATGTGGCGCGCTGTAGCGTGACGAACGCCGCGCCACCAGCCACCAGCGCCAGGATCAACGCCACGCCGAGCCACAGACACCCGCTCGCTCTGCTCATGGTCTATCCTCGAAATGAAGGCGAGGGGCAATGCACCTTGCGGCCACTGCCCCTCGCCCCTCTCCATCGTTGCTGGCGGCAACTGTTCCGACAGGCCGGGCCGCCAGCCGCGTGCTACCGAAGATCACGCTGGTGTTCGAAAACTTCAGCAGCAGAGTGGCAGGCTGCCGGCCTGACGGCTACAGGCTGCCGCTGATGGTGGAGAAGGTCGTGCTGACTTGTGTGCCGAGCAGCTCCAGCGCGGCGATCACCACGATGGCGACAAGGACGAGGATCAGAGCGTACTCGGCCAATCCCTGGCCTTCTTCACCTTTCAGCCAGGCCACAACGCTACCATAGAATGCCAACATGGTTGTGCCTCCAAAGGTACTTGGGGCGAGCGCGACCCCGCGATTGTTCACCCGAACCGCCTTGCGAAGCGTGCAGCGAGCTTGCCCCAGGCACACGAGGACCCGCGTGCGAAGTAGCTCACGGACGGATTGGTTTTAGAGAACAGTCGCGGCAGAGTCGTCCGCCACCCGCCTGGCGATTACAGGCTGCCGCTGATGGTAGAGAAGGTGGTGCTGACACGAGTGCCGAGAACTTCTAGAGCAGTGATCACGACGATCGCGACCAGGACCAGGATCAGAGCGTACTCGGCCAGCCCCTGGCCTTCTTCGCTCCTCAACCAAGCCGTTAGGAAATTGTAGAGTGCCAACACGGTGGTGCCTCCTGGGTGGGATGGGTGGGATACCTGGGTTCTTCCACGAACCGCTATCGGGAGCGTAGCGCAGGCCGCCCCCATCCGCAATAGGATCAAAGTACCCGGGGTGCTTCCTGGCGGCGGGCCCGAACGCGCATCGTGGGAACCACCCGGGCCGGTCCTTCGCTTCTGGCCCGAATTACCTATTCTCATCTGGCGGCGTGAGGGCTAGGGTGAACCGGTATCTATGAACAGCCTTCAAGGAGCGTCGTCTGTCACTGGCAACCCGTCGGCTCGGGCTGTCATGCGACGGTCATGGCTGGGGCCACTGGTTGGCCTTTATGGCGTCCTGGCTTTGGCACTTTTAGCGCGGCTGTTTTTTGGCTCGCTAACTGGCCTCTTGGCCGGGCAAGTGCCGGGCGTGGGCAGCGACTTCCTGGCGCTGTCGGTGGGCGGCGAGCTGGTGCGTGAAGGGAACGGAGGGCGGCTCTTTGACCTGACGGCCCAGTCTGGCGCACAGCAGATCGTCCTCTCCCGGCCAGGCTGGCCGCCTGGCGGCCAGTCGCTGGCCCTCTACTTATATCCGCCTTTCGTGGCAGCCGCGTTCGCGGCTTTGGACGGCCTGCCGCCAGCCCTAGCTTTTGGCCTCTGGGGGTGCGTCAACCTGCTGGCCCTGTTGGCCACCCTGTGGGCGGTTGGCCGAGGCGGTGGTTCGCGCCGTGGCCTGGTATACCTGATGTGGGCCGCGCTGGCCTTCCTGCCGGCATGGACGGTGCTGTTCCGCGGCCAGCTATCTTTTCTGGTCATGGCGGCCCTGGCCGGCTGCTATCTTGCCCTTAGCAAAGGGAACGACGGAATTGCCGGGGTGTGCCTCGCGGCGGCCCTCGTGAAGCCCCAGCTGGCGGCCGTCCCGGCCCTTGCGCTGCTGATGGCGCGCCGGCCGCGAGCCGTGCTCGGCTTCGCGCTGGGCGCCATTCTCCTGGTCGCTGCTTCGCTGGCCGTCGTTGGTCCGGCCGGGGTGGCCAGCTACTGCCGGCTGCTGGCCTGGGTCGGCCAGGACACGTCGATCGATTCGCTGGTTCACCCGGCGTATATGT
>Ga0326728_10019654_pt1 | contig 13065 bp, 15 predicted proteins | sample MB3enrmetagenome_FD_207602 | JGI IMG/M metagenome (GOLD analysis project Ga0326728, IMG submission 207602) | Lab enriched peat soil microbial communities from McLean, Ithaca, NY, United States - MB31MN | ecosystem: Environmental > Terrestrial > Soil > Wetlands > Peat | place: USA: New York...
CGCTCGGCGGCCTCGCCGCCTGGATGGGCTTCACGCTGCCCTCGGCCGCGCTGATGCTCGCCTTCGCCTATGGCGCGGCGGGAGCAGCCGGCCTGTGGTGGGGCGCCGGCCTGCTGCATGGGTTGAAGCTCATGGCCGCCGCGGTTGTCGCCCAGGCCGTGCTCGGCATGGCGAAGAGCTTCTGCGCCGACGCGCCGCGGGCGTCGATCGCGGTGGCGGCGCTCGCGCTCGTCTCGTTTGTTCCCGGCTCGCTCGCCCAGCTCGCGGCGATCGTCGGCGGCGGGCTCGCCGGGCTGGCGGCGGTTCGCGCGGACGCGGCGGACGCGGCGGACGATTTTGCGCCGGATCTGTCGCGCCGCGCCGCGCTGGCCGCGCTGGCGCTGTTCCTGGCGCTGCTGGCGCTGTCGTTCCTGCCCGCCGGCGAGGGGCTCGCGGCGCTTGCCGGCGCCTTCTATTGCTCCGGCGCGCTGGTGTTCGGCGGCGGCCATGTCGTCCTGCCGCTGCTGCGCGACGCGCTGGTCGCGCCGGGATTGCTGCCGCAGGACGCGTTCCTCGCCGGCTATGGCGCGGCGCAGGCGCTGCCGGGACCCCTGTTCGCCGTGTCGGCCGATTTCGGCGCGCTCGCCGGGACGCCGCCAGCCGGGCTCGCCGGCGGGCTCGTCGCGCTGCTGGCGATCTTCCTGCCGGGACTGCTGCTGCTGTTCGCCGCGCTGCCGTTCTGGCGGGCGTTGCGGCGCGAGAGGCGCGCGCAAAGCGCGATGGCGGGAATCAACGCCGCGGTCGTCGGCCTGCTCGCCGCGGCGCTCTACAATCCGGTCTTCGTCAGCGCCGTATCGGGCGCGCGCGATTTTGCCGTCGCCGCGGCGGCGTTCGCGGCTCTGGTCGCCTGGCGCGCGCCGCCGCTCCTCGTCGCCGTCCTTGCTGCGGCGGCGGGCGTCGCGCTCGCCGGGTGAAGCGCGGCGGATCGCTCCGCCACCCGTCGTCATCGCGTTTCCACTCCGCCGGCTCGGCGTTAATTTATACCCGGATGATATTGACCAGGCAATTATCGCCCGGGTAATAATTGCCGACGCAGGTTGGAGTCCCCATGTCCGACGCCGCCGCCAAACCCGCCACCGCCTTCGACGGCGAACGCCGCCTCGCCTCCGGGCCGCTGATCGACGTCGCGATGGCGCTCGAGGCGGCGACGGCCGCCGGCGCCGAGGGGCCCCTGCTCGCCTTCGACGACGCCGCCGGGGCGGTGATCGACCTCGATTTGCGCGGCTCGCGCGCCGAGATCGCCGCCCGACTCGCCGCCGCCTCAAGCGAGCCGCCTGAACTGCCGCGCGGGCGCGGACGGCCGAAGCTCGGCGTCGTCGCCCGTGAAGTGACGCTCGCCCCGCGCCACTGGGAATGGCTCGCCGCGCAGCCCGGCGGCGCCTCGGCGGCGCTCCGGCGGCTGGTCGAGGAGGCGCGGCGCTCCGGCGGCGCGAAGGAGCGCGTGCGCTTGGGCCAGGAGGCCGCCTATCGCTTCATGGCGGCGATGGCGGGCGACCTGCCCGGGTTCGAGGAGGCGACCCGCGCTCTGTTCGCCAGGGATCGCGCGCGCTTCGAACGCCATGCCGCTGCGTGGCCGGACGACGTCGGCGCCTATGCGGCCAAGCTCGCCGAGCCGACGCTGGCGTAATCCCACGTTCCTGTCGTCATGGCGTTGAAATCGACGACCATAAGGCGCAAGTTGCGCGCCCAAATTCACCGGCGCCACGAGGGGCTACTCCATGTCGTTTTCTCTCTATCAATCCTGCATTCCCGTCTTCACCCACGAGATGAACGCTTTCCTCGCAATCCTCGACAAGGCGGAGGCGCACGCGCAGGCGGCGAACTTCGACCCGGCGATCTATATGACGACGCGGCTGCGGCCCGACATGTTCCCGTTCTCGCGCCAGGTGCAGACCTTCTGCGACAACGCCAAGAACGCGCCGTCGCGCGTCGCCGGCGTCGAGCCGCCGCGTTTCGAGGACAACGAGGCGACGCTCGACGAGCTGCGCGACCGCATTCGCCGCACGCTCGACGTGGTCGCCAAGATCGACCCCAAGGCGATCGACGCCGGGGCCGAGCGCGAGATCATTTTCCCTGCCGGCCGCAACCTGAAAGCCAAGATGCTCGGCGCCGCGTACGTCACCCATTACGTGATGCCGAACTTCTACTTCCATCTCGTCACCGCCTACGACATCCTGCGCTACGCCGGCGCGCCGATCGGCAAGCGCGACTATCTCGGCGCGGTGCCCGGCTTCACCCAGGTCTGAACTGTCTTCGAGGGGCGTATTTCATGAGCATTCGGCGTATCGGCGTCGGTCCGCGCATGTCGCAAGCGGTTGTCCACGGCGAGACGGTCTATCTCGCCGGCCAGGTCGCCACCCAGGCGGCGGGCAGAAACGTGACCGAGCAGACGCGCGAGGTCGTCGCAACGATCGACAAGCTGCTCGCCGAGGCGGGGACCGACAAGACGCGCATCCTGTCGGCGACGATCTATCTCGCCGACATGGCGACCTTCGCCGAAATGAATGCGGTGTGGGACGCGTGGGTCGCGCCCGGCGCGACGCCGGCGCGCGCGACGGTGGAAGCCAAGCTCGCCGCGCCGAGCTACGCGGTGGAGATCGCCTGCGTCGCCGCCAAGCCCTGATCGAGCCAGAGCGAGAAGCATGCACAACGCGTCGAACGGGCCGCCGCGGCATTTCCAGCAAGTCGATTCGCCTTCGCAGGCGGTCGACCGGCTCGCCGCGCTCTACGACGAGGCGGCTTGCGCTCTGCGCGCGGCGGTCGAGCGGTTCCTGGTCGACGGCGCTCCGCCGAGCGAGGCGATGCGCGCGCGTTTCCGTTATCCCGAACTGCGGGTCATCTACCAGCCCGACGGCGTGCCGCCGTCGAGCGCGCGCGCCTTCGCCAAATTCGCCGAACCCGGCGTCTATGCGACGTCGGTCACGCAACCGGAGGAATTCCGCGCCTATCTGCTCGAGCAGCTCGGACCGTTGGTCGAGGAATTCGGCGCGACGATCGAGGTCGGCGTCGGTTCGCAGGAAATCCCCTATCCTTACGTGTTCGAGAGCGGCGACGAGCTGGGGCGCGGCGGCGCGACCGCCTCCGAGCTCGCGCGGTTCTTTCCCATCCCCTCGCTCACCGACGTCGGCGACGAGATCGCCGACGGCGCGTTCGAAGTCCGCCCCGGCTTCGAGCGGCCGATCGCGCTGTTCGATGCGGCGCGGGTCGATTACTCGCTGCGCCGGATCGTCCACTACACCGGCTCCGACTGGCGGGCGATGCAGCCGTGGCTGCTGCTGACCAACTATCACCGCTACGTCGACCAGTTCATCCACTGGGGGCTCGAGCAGCTCGCCGCCGGCGCGGCGGAGAAGCTGGTGCTGCCCGGCAACGTCGTCATCGATTCGAGCGCGACGCCGGAGGACGCGGAGGCGCAGGCGGCGGCGGTCGTCTGGCACCGCTTCCAGATGCCGGCCTATCACGTCATCCGCGCCGACGGGCGGGGCGTCAGCCTGGTCAACATCGGCGTCGGCCCGGCCAACGCCAAGACGATCACCGACCACATCGCGGTGCTCAGGCCGCATTGCTGGCTGATGGTCGGCCATTGCGCCGGCCTCAGGCAATCGCAGCGGATCGGCGACTATGTGCTCGCCCACGCCTATCTACGCCAGGACAAGATCCTCGACGAGGCGGTGCCGCCCGACATGCCGATCCCGGCGCTCGCCGAAATTCAGGTCGCGCTGCAGGAGGCGGTGGCGCGCGTCACCGGCGATCGCGGCGAGGCGCTGAAGCGGCGACTGCGCACCGGCACCGTCGTCACCAACGACGACCGCAACTGGGAGCTGCGCTGGACGCAGGAGCGCCGCCGCATCAACCTGTCGCGCGCCGTCGCGGTCGACATGGAATCGGCGACCGTCGCCACCCAGGGCTTCCGCATGCGGGTGCCCTACGGCACGTTGCTGTGCGTCTCCGACAAGCCGCTGCACGGCGAGATCAAGCTGCCCGGCGCCGCCAACGCCTTCTACGAGCGCGCGATCGGCGAACATCTGCAGATCGGCATCGCCGCTCTCGAACTGCTGCAGACTTCGCGCGCTTCGCTCCACTCGCGCAAGCTGCGCAGCTTCGACGAGCCGCCGTTCCGCTGATCGCCCCCTCTCCCCGCGCAGCGGGGAGAAGGGACGCCGCGCTTTCCCCTCACCCCTGCCCCTCCCGTTCGGGAGAGGCGACTATTCGAACAGCACCGGCGCGATCGAGGCGACGAGCAGCGCGGCCATCGTCCAGTTGAACGGCCGCGCGACGCGCGGATCGGCGAGCGCGCGGCGCATCCCGGCGCCGAGCAGCGCCCAGACGCCGCTGCTAGGCGCGGCGATGACGAAATAGGTCAGGGCGACGATGGCGACGTTGCGCGCATAGTCGTCGACGACGGCGTAGGCGGTCAGCGCGCTCACCGCCATCACCCAACCCTTGGGGTTGATCCACTGGAACGCCGCGGCGCCGATGAAGCCGAGCGGCGCGCCGCGCCGCTCGCCGTCGTGGACCGGGCCGGCGCCGGCGATCTTCCAGGCGAGCCACAGCATGTAGGCGGCGCCGAGATAGCGCATCGCCGGCAGCAGCGCTGGGACGCGCAAGAAGATCGCGTCGAGACCGAGGCCGACCAGCGCGACCATGGCCGCGTAGCCGACGACCACGCCCGTCAGATGCGGCAAGGTGCGGCGGAAACCGAAGTTCACGCCCGACGTCATCAGCATCAGATTGTTCGGTCCGGGGGTGACGCCGGAAACGAAGCAGAAGGCGGTCATCGCCGCGAAGACGTCGGTGCGCATCGGCCCGACATAGGGCGATCGACCGGCGGACGCCAGAGACGGCGCGCCGGCGCCGCGGCGAAAGCGTACCCGCGGAAGCGCCGGTACAGTCGATCAGCGATCGGGGTCGGCGCCGCCGAACAGTTCTTCGACCTTCTCGACCTTCACGCCGAGCTCCGGCCGGCCGAGCCTGCGGCGGGCGAGGAAACGCGGCCGGCGGGAGAGGATCGTCTTGCCGCGCCGGCGTGGCGCCGGCGGCCGCACCGCAACCCGGCCGAGCAGCTGCTCGTCCGGCTCGTCGCAGCCTTCGGCGCGCTCGACCAGGGCGGGCAGGCCGAGTGCGCGCGCCCACAGCCGCCATTCGGCCTGAATGTCGCTGTCGTCGCTCGTCTCGGCGAGCGCCACGCTGAGGTCGGGGTCGGCGTGGACGAGGCGGATCTCGTAAGCGAAGCCGTCGTCGCGCGCGTCGACGACGCGCAGCGCGACGCCGCGATAGGCGTTGGTCGGCACGGTGACGCGCATGGCTATGCCGGCGACGACGCGATTGATGGCGACCTGGTCGCTGTCGAGGCGCACGAAGCGCCGCCGCCCGTCGGCGCGCGGGTCGGGCGCGGCGAAGCGGCGCGGTTCGAAGGCGCCGTATTTGGGCGCGGGCAGCATGGCGCGCAATTTCCCTCAGCGAAAATTCGTGAGGGAGAGAATGCCCCGGCGCAGCCTCGAGGGGGCTAACGGGCGTAGTTAACTGGCTCTGAAATCGAGGTTTTTCGCCCTGTTTTACGCACCTTGGCGAGCGCCGGGTTTCCCCGTTCGCTCGAATTTGAGCGTTTCGCCGCTAAGGCGGGGGGGCGGACCGGGGCGCGTCCTCGCCGCGCGCCCGGCGGCGCATCGTTTCGCCCGCCTGCCGGCCCTTGGCGCAGGCCGCCTGCGCCGCAGCCACGAACGGTTTGGCGAGCCGCTCCAGCCCTTCGACCGCCGCGACCGCGCGCTCGCCGCGCTTCAGCTCGCGGTCGAGTTCGGCCATGGTCTTGGAAAGCTCCGGCTCGGAATCGTCGAGCCAGACGTCGACGATCCGCGTCCAGGCGAGCGCGAGGCCCTGCAGCTTGATCGCGCCGGAGACGCCCTCGCTGTCGATCCCCGCCGACGCCAGCGCGAAGCGCAGCGAATTGACGATCGACGCGTTCATCGCCAGCGCCGCGGCCGGATCGCGCCGCAGCCAGGCGACGATCTCGCGCAAGCCGGCGCGATAGGGCGCCATCGCGTCGAGCCGGCGCATCAGCGCGTCGAACAGCCGATCGCGCTTGTCCGCGTCGAGGTCGGCGCCGCCGGCCGACAGCGCGGCGCGGTCGATGCGCCGGGCGAAGCCGGCGAGGATCGCGCCCTTCGACGGGAACGCGTCGCGGAAATCGGCGAGCGACACTTCGGCGCGTCCGGCGATCTCGGCGATCGAAATCTCCTCGAAGCGCTTCTCGGCGGCGAGCGCCAACAGCGCGTCGACGAGCCGAGCGCGCGCGTCGCCCTTCCCTCCGGCCTGATTGTCGTCAGCCATGCGCCCTCCCCCACGGCGATCGGCTATACCTGTAGCCTGTTTCGCTTTCTTCGCCAAAAAGCGGGCGAATCGATGGAGGCCGCCATGCCGCAGCAATCGCGCAAAATCGCGCTCGTCACCGGCTCGACCGACGGGGTCGGCCGCTATGTCGCCGAGCGGCTGGGGGCGGACGGCTGGGACGTCATTGTCCACGGCCGCGACGCCGAGCGCGGCGCGGACGTCGTCGCCACGATCGACGCCGTCGGCGGCGGCGCGCGTTTTCTTGCCGCCGACCTCTCGGATCTCGCCGCCGTGCGCGGCCTCGCCGAGCAGGTCGCGAAGATCGCGCCGCGGCTCGATCTGCTGATCAACAACGCCGGAATCGGCAGCGGCGCGCCGCGCGCCCCCCGGCAAGTCAACGCGGCGGGCCATGAGCTGCGCTTCGCCGTCAATTATCTCGCTGGCTTCGCGCTGACCCTGCGCTTGCTGCCGCTGATCAAGAGAAGCGCGCCGGCGCGCATCGTCAACGTCGCCTCGGTCGGCCAGCAGGCGATCGATTTCGACGACGTCATGCTCGAGCGCTTCTATTCCGGGGGTCGCGCCTACATGCAGAGCAAGCTCGCGCAGGTCCTGTTCACCTTCGACCTCGCCGAGCGGCTCAGGGGCGCGCGGGTGACGGTCAACTGTCTGCACCCGGCGACCTACATGGCGACGACGATGGTGCGCGAGGCGGGCGTGACGCCGTGGAGCACGGTCGAGGAAGGCGGGCAGGCGATCCTCCAGCTTGCGGCGTCGCCCGCCGTCGAGGGCCGCAGCGGCCTCTATTTCAACGGCCTCGCCGAATCGCACGCCGACCCGCAAGCCTACGACGCCAAGGCGAGGGCGCGCCTGTGGGCGCTGAGCCTGAAGCTGGCGGGGCTGACCGACGAGGCGGTTTGAGGCGCCGCGAAGCGTCCTTCGAGGCCGCTTCGCGGCGTCTGAGGACGAGGTCCCTTGGGGGGAATCCTCCTCATCGTGAGGAGCGCCGCGTCAGCGGCGCGTCTCGAACGACGAGGAGGATTCGCCTCTTGCCGCCTACCCCGCCAGCTCCCGCGCGCGGTCGCGCGCCGCTTCGGCGGCCTTGGCCAGAAGCGCCGGATAGCCGTCCTCCGCCCGCAACACGGCGAGCGCCGCGGCGGTGGTGCCGCCGGGCGAGGTGACGTTCTCGCGCAGCTTGGCGGCGGAGACGGCGGGCTCGCGATGCATCAGCTCGCCCGCGCCTTCGACGGTCGCGCGCGCGAGCTTGATCGCCAGATCGGCCGGCAGGCCGAGCTTTTCGCCGGCTTCCGCCATCGCTTCGACCAGCGCAAAGACATAAGCCGGGCCGGAGCCGGAAATCGCCGTCACCGCGTCGATCAGCATTTCGTCGGGCAGCCACTCGAAGAGGCCGACCGCGCGCATCAGCTTTTCCGTCCATCCGCGCTGCTCGGGCGTCACCGCCGCGCTCGCCGCGCCGGCCGAGGCGCCGCGGCCGACCGCGGCGGGCGTATTCGGCATCACCCGCACGAAGGCGCGCGCGTGCGGCAGGCGCGCCGCGAGATCGGCGACGCGCTTGCCGGCGAGGATCGAGACGACGAGCGTGTCGGGGCTGGCGAGCCAAGTGAGCGCCGGTGCGGCGGCCTCGAGCGACTGCGGCTTGATCGCGAGGAACAGAACGTCAGGCGCCGCGAGCCTGGCGAGCGGCGGATTGAGCGCAATGCCGCGCTCGGCGGCGAGAGAGAGAATTGCCGGCGACGGATTCGGCTCGAGGATCGTCGCGTGCTTCGGTTCGAGTCCGCCGGCGAGCCAGCCGCGCAGCAGCGCTTCGCCCATCTTGCCCGCCCCGACCAGGACGAGCGATTGCGGCCATTCCGACATGACGAACCCCCGCTGTGATTGATCGCGCCTAACAACACCGCGCGGGCGCAGGGCGCAAGGATGAAGGCGGCGTGGCGGCGGGGCGCGCGGCTCCTTGGCCTCGACGCAAGACGGACGATTCGCGTGCGGGCCGCGGCGCTTAGACGAGGGAGCGAGCCAAAATCAGCGATCACGTTGTTGACAAATGTTCCCTGTTTGTTCTATTCTATAAATCAGAAAGAGCACAGATTGGCGTGCGATGCAAACTTTGCTGAAGACGAGAACCTTTCGCCTGCGAGCCGGGGGCGTTGAATGCGACGCCGATGGCCTGCGCGTTGGCGACGCACAACTTCTGGAGTTGGCTGGCGCGTCTTCAGCCGTCCGCAATTGGCGGCCGTTGGCGCAGCCGGAAATCGACCGCGTTCTCAGCCGGGCGTACGACGCCAGAATTTGCGGCAGCGACAAGCGACGAGGTCTGGCGGTCGTCGCCGAAGCGCTCAACAAGGGCGAATTGGCGCGAGCCCAGATCGCGGTGCTGTTGTTGCACCTGCCCGATCCAGCAGTGCGAAATTATGTAGCTGACTCAACAAGGGCCGTGGCGCGGCGGCGGCCGATTGGAGCGTTACAAATTAGGGGCGCGCTTTTACGCGCATTGTTGGACCTCCTCGACTGTGACAGGTTCGCGAATCAGCGGCCGTCGTGGGGGGATGACTGGCTATGTTGGTCGAGCCGTTTTCACGTTTCTTCTTGCGGCATCACGTCACATTCCGCACCCCACACGGCCACGGCGTTCCCCTCCCGCTCAGGTCGGTTGATCACTTGGACGTCTTGGATGTCCTTGATGACGCGATTAAAAATGGCCGCGCCTCGTATTCATTGAAGAATCGTGACGTCATAAGTCTCACTCGAATGAGACTTTTCCCGGAGCACAACTTAGCAGTTATGTTGTTTAGGCGAAGCGACCCGGACGCAGCGACCCCCATCTTTGAGAACGCAAGAACCAAGAAGCTGAGGCGTGCTGATAAGGGGCCAGACGACGCGGTCGCTGTATCCGCACACCTTTTTATTCATACGGGCGGCGTTCCAGATGCGGTTAACCCGAGGTATCACGCAATTCTCGAAGAAGTGCATGGATTGAGTCGCACATATGTTCATTTACTCTTGCAAAATATCTTGAGAAGTGCTACGTATGCATATACGGATCGCCACGGCGAGCCCAAGGAGACTTACTCGATTGTTGAGTTTCAGGGTGTGCCGTCGGAGAAGATCAGCGGAGCGCTGAAGGGCGACAGCGTCGTGTCGTTCGTGACATTGGTGCGGCCGGGAAATATCCAGGGGCTCGATGTGGAGGGCTTAGTCAAGCCCCATGATCAAAGAATGAGGCTGGACTTGAGAGCGACGCCGGAGCAAACGATTGGCGTGATCGCGAAGATACAGGCGTGGATGGGCCACCACGATTGGCCGCACATGCTTGTCGAAATGAGCTTGCCCGAAGACAGAAAGCGGATCGTCGCTATTGCGCGAGAGGCCGACGCTTCCGATGTCCTCTTCGTTCGCTCTGTCCCCGTCAACGTAGCGAACCCGTTAGAGGTGTGCACCGACGAAATCAGCGAGGAATTGTGCAGTAAGGCGAGGGAACTCTTTACGGCCGACGGGCTCGCGTAGGGAGGTCAAGATGTGGAGATTATTCTACCCGTTCCGCTATTTCTGGGTCAGAAACCCGGAGAAACACAAGCTCGACCTTTGGCCAACCTTGGTCATAGCCGCAGTGATCGCGGCGCCGTTCTGTCTCTCTTGCGCGTCGTTTTTCAGGCCGAACGGGTTTCTCGACAAGATTTTGGTGCTAACCGCACCACTTACTGGCTTCTACGTTGCTGCGCTCGTCGCCGCCGCAACATTTCCACACCCTGACCTAGACAGGGTCATCACCGCTGGCCCAGTTGTCCTTGTCTCGCGAGGCGAAGACGGTAAGCGAGCTCAGGAGGCGCTTACCCGACGCGAGTTTGTATGCATACTTTTCGGTTATCTGTCATTCTCATCATTCATAATCTCGGTATTATCTGCCTATTTGATCGCTTTGAGCAGTGTGGGCGCGTCCGCGGCATCTCACTGGCCGGCAGTCGGGGTTGTTTTCTCGCCGCCGGTGTGGGCCTACATTCGTGCATCTGCCATAATTGTTATGTCTCTGCTTGTTGCTCACTTGGTGACGGCAACAGGGCTTGGCGTGTACTATCTAATGGATCGCATCTATCGCCACGATCGTAAGATCACTACTCCCAAACCGGCACCGCCGTCTGACACATCGGCCGCAGCCTAGCATAACGAGTCGGTTTATTCGTCGCCCAGGCGGACCGTGCGCGGCCTCCCACTTTTCGTATCTGGGTCGCAGATATTGCTGGACGAATGCGGTTTTCTCTCCAGTCGTGGAGCCGACGAGCAACATGCCGTTGTCTTCCGTCACGATTTCAGACAGCGCGGCAGAGCTGATTCTGAAGAAACTCAAGGAGCCGGCGACGATCGCCATGCGAAAACAGAATTCGGTGGCGACATTGACCTGGGCCAGACGGGTCTACAGCACCGATCGTCTCTCGGGCGAGCGGACGGAACATGGGCCGCACTTCTTCTTCTCCTGGTCCGACGTCGATAAACTCAAAGAATTCAACAGCGTGATTTATACGCTGCCCGACGGCGAAAGCCTCGCGCTCGGACCCAGCGAATTCTTCCAGACCGGAACGCATACGATCGACGTAAAGGACGGTCGCCTCGCGCTGGTCGACGCGCCATAGGCGGCGCGCCGCGCCATTTACAACCGTCCCGCCCTACCGCAGCGCCGCCGTAAAGCTCTGGATCTTGCGGCACGCCTCTTCGAGGCTCTTCAGCGACGCCGCGTAGGAGACGCGGAAGTTCGGCCCCTGGCCGAACGCCGAGCCCTGGACCGTCGCGACGCCCTCGGTTTCCAGCAGTTCGGTGACGAAGTCCTCGTCGGTGGCGATCGTCTTGCCGGTCGGCGTCTTCTTGCCGATCGCCTCCGCGCAGGAGGGATAGACGTAGAACGCGCCCTCCGGCTTCGGGCACTTGAGATACTGCGCCTGGCCGAGCATCGACACGACCAGGTCGCGCCGCTCCTCGAACGCTTTGCGGCACTTGGGGATGAAGTCCTGCGGGCCGGTCAGCGCCTCGACCGCCGCCCATTGGGCGATGGTGCAGGCGCCCGAGGTCTGCTGGCCCTGCACCATGTCCATCGCCTTGATCAGCTTGGTCGGGCCGGCGGCGTAGCCGATGCGCCAGCCGGTCATCGCGTAGGCCTTCGACACGCCGTTCACCGTCAGCGTGCGCTCGTAGAGCGACGGCTCGACCTGCGCCGGGGTGGTGAAGGTGAAATCCCCGTAGACGAGGTGCTCGTACATGTCGTCGGTCAGCACGTAGACGTGCGGATGGCGGACGAGCACGTCAGTCAGCGCCTTCAGCTCGTCGCGCGTATAGGCCGCGCCCGACGGGTTGGAGGGCGAGTTGAGCACGACCCACTTGGTGCGCGGCGTGATCGCGCACTCGAGGTCCTCGGCCCGCAGCTTGAAGTTGTTTTCGAGCGTCGTCGCGACGAAGACGGGGTCGCCGCCGTTGATCGCGACCATCTCGGGATAGCTGACCCAATAGGGCGCCGGGATGATCACCTCGTCGCCGCGGTTGAGCGTGCACAGGAAGGCGTTGTAGAGCACCTGCTTGCCGCCGGTGCCGACGATGGTGTCGGACGCCTTGTAGTCGAGCCCGTTCTCGCGCTTGAACTTCTGCGCGATCGCCTCGCGCAACGGCGGGATGCCGAGCACCGGCGGATACTTGGTCTCGCCGCGCCGGATGGCGGCGATCGCCGCCTCCTTGATGTTGTCGGGCGTGTCGAAATCGGGCTCGCCGACCGACAGCGAGATCACCTGCCGGCCTTTCGCCTTCAAGTCGCGCGCCTTCTGCGTCACCGCGATGGTCGCGGAAGGCTTCACGCGGGAGAGGACGTCGGCGAGGAAGGCCATGAGCGGAGTTTCCTTAAGTCTCGGGCCGGATTTCGAAAGCGGCGCAACATAAGAGCGTCGGCGCCGCGCGGCAACCGATTTTGCTGCGTCGGCGCGTCGCGTTGCGGGTTGCGGCGGCGGGCGGCAGACCTGAGCAAGCGCGATCTCGGGCGCGAGCGAGGCGCAGATGGGCTTCTCCATTTCGTGGTTCGGTTTCGAGAACAAGTCCAAGGCGGAGGTGCTTGCCCTGTTCGGCTTGCGCGACCTCGGAACCGTCGACGAAGCAAATGGGGCGTTGTTCTCGGTCGCCGAGCTGCCGACCGGATGGACCATACTGTTCGTCAACGACTATGAATTCGGCGGCGACGCCGAAGTTCTCGCCGAAGTGTTGCGGGTCGGCTACGTCGTCGCCTGCCAGGCCGAAGAACACGTGATGGCGAGCACCGCCCGTGGTTACCGTCACGGTCGGGAGGAATGGCGGGTCGTCCACGATTCGTCGCGTGGGCGCGATGATATCGCGGTCCGGGGTCAGCCGCCGGCGCGATTGACCGAAATTCGGCGACGCCTCGCCGCTCAGCAGCAGGAGCCGGGCGAGTGGCCTCGGGTCGACTTCCTGTTCGACGTGCCCGTCGAGCTCGCCGCGAGCGAGACTGGATACCGCCACGATCGTTGTCGCTTCGACTGGGGACAGCCTCAGTTCACTGCGGCGGAAATCGTACGCCGCGGCGCCGCCTAGGCCGTCAGCAACAGCCCGAACAGGAACGACGCGGAATTGGCGACCAGCGAGACGGCGCCGGCGCGCGCCGGCGTCAGCCGCGCCATCCAGGCGATCAGCGCCGCCTCG